>Ga0179591_1285675_pt1 | contig 18583 bp, 20 predicted proteins | sample CZOMad2_1_08_16f_FD_182891 | JGI IMG/M metagenome (GOLD analysis project Ga0179591, IMG submission 182891) | Vadose zone soil fungal communities from Angelo Coast Range Reserve, California, USA - CZOMad2_1_08_16fungal (PacBio error correction) | ecosystem: Environmental > Terrestrial > Soil >... | reverse complement strand
TCCTGTTCCTGGTGTTGAAAAATAAACTTTGTGGAAGTTAGTCTCTTTACCCCAACATCTTAATTCTCAACACCTTATGACCATCAAAACCCCCCCTTTTTTCCCCGTCAGAAGGTTGAACGAGTACGGCTTATGCTGCCTTTGTGCGAAGGTTTTTTTTAACCGGCCCCCCCAAGGTTATTTTTTTTTGTCGTTATGGTCTTCCCCCTTGGGTTGGTGCAATGTTATATTTAAAATCAGAGCGGCCAAAGGCCTGAGTCTCAGGTGTTTTTTCTATTCTTCTCCATCTTCCCTCTAAGAAATTCTATTTTTTCACGGGATTTAAGAGAAAATTTTTCGTTTTTTGCCCCTGCAGTTTTACGGACCCATCAACACACGTGGAGGAATGCTGCTTTATTTTCTGTCGCCCCTTTTTTTTTACGATTGTTGGACGATTTTGGAGCTTGAGGTTCTCGAAGTTGTTGACTCTCTGAAACACTTTCTGGTTGTCCGGCTTCTCCCTGCGTTGATATTGTGCCTTTTCCACCAGCCCCCTGCTCTCCCCCCCCTTCCAAGAGGGGTGTTTTCACCCAACGGCCATGAGCAGTTCGTTGTTCCCCCTAATACACGTCTCTTGGCATCAACCCGCTCTACGACTTCTGTTGCTGCAAGGAGGCTGAACGGCCCGACCGTGCCCCTGGACTTATTTTTGGTTAAGTTTTTGTTTTCCCAAAGAGTCGACTCGGGATGTGCCGATGTCAGATCAAAATAGGGTGCCGTCCCGATCGAGCTTTTTTCCTCCCCCCTCTTTAACGCTCCCCCGTAAATGGAGAGCTCGTACGTCCCGACAGTCCCCTCAAACCCCCCCCAATGATTTGGTCCTCACCGTTTTTTTTACCCCCCTCCCCCTTCCCTTCTCGTGCCGTTCCGAACAATTTCCCGGCGCCAGTAAGCTGGATATCCCGTTTTTTCTTCATCTGGTTCCTTTTGGTTTTTGTGTTGTTAACCTGTTTCTCTTGTAGTTTTTCTGTACTCTTCCCCTCCATCCCTCCCCCATACTTCACACCCAAACCTCAACGTCCGCTAGGATGAAGCCTATTTTGGAAACTCTCCTTCCCCCCTCCCCCTCACCCCAGATCAACAGCAACCTAAGTTGCGCGTGGTTTCCGGTAGATGCACTTTCAGGCGCCCTTTCTTGGTCAATGTCAATACGTTGAATCCTTTGATGTGATTGAACCCCGATGTGCCTTCTTTTTTTTTTGCCTCTTTTTCACAACGGTTTTTAGGTCGGAGCGTTCCCAGAAGGTGAACAGTTTTAGTCTAGTCTTAGAAACATTACGCGTCTCTGCTTCATACTCCATATGTTTGTTATTTTTTTCTCACGTAATTCGTTCACTTGCCAGCCCTTACCCAGGCATCTTCCTTATTTTTTCTTCACCTCGCTTGCTCCATCCCCCCAATCACAAAACGAGTTCTCTCCGCCATCAGGTCGGCCCCCTTCCCCCCCGAAATATACTAGATCTCTATTTCTGGTATGAGCAGGGGTCCCCGACGACCGTAATAAGAATTATACCGGAATCCACCCGACATCTGAACAAAGTTCTCCCCTCACGTCGTTGTTCCTCCCCTTCGACAAAAAAAGGTCTAGGTCGTGTACCATCCTTGCAACAGATGAGCCCTCTCACCCGGATTGACCCCCTTATCGCTTTTCAACAATAGCCGAAAAGGTCTCATATTCCATCTCTTCCACTTTTCTCCCGTTAGGCCCGACCAAGCTAATTCTTTTTCCTTCAGTTGTAGAGCCGGGTCCTAAGTTGCTATGATGTTTGACTTTCCTTCCTCTCTGGCTCCTCTTTGGTTTCCCAAGGAACCCCCTTTTCACCCAACGAGACCTCGTTTCATCTGGCAAGTTACCCGACTCTTTCAGAATGTTGGGGAACCTCGCTTAGTCTGTTGCTTGCTCTAATGTTTACTTTCCTCTTTTTCCTCTTTCGTATTGCTTTAGGAATTTCCCCCCCCCTGCCAGGGGATTGTGTCGTTATTTCCCACCCCGGCATAGTTCACGTGGTACTCCTGTACATGTTTCCCTCATTTTACTAAGGGGCACGGGTATTTTCCTTTCCCCTCCTGGTAGGAAGATACAAAAAGACTCCCGTCGTGGTGCCTCCTCGTGTCCTTCGTTCGGGAAGAACCACTACTTCCTGCTGCTTCTTCTGTTTCTTTGCTTTCCCCCCCCGTCCCCCTGGCTTCGCTTTTTGCCTTTTAGTTCTGAAGAATTTCTTAATGTCTATCACTGTTGTGGTCTCCTTGCTTCCCCCCCTTTCGCAACCTTTGTGTTCCTCATTTTTCTAACCATGAAACTTTTCCAAACAACACACCGGTTTTGTCATCGGTTCATAAAGGCAGGGGTTTTCAACTTGGGAACCTGTCGTCGATCGCTTCTTATCTTCTTGTGCTGCTATATTCCTTCATTTGCTAGGTCGGCGCCCCGCTTTAGGGTTTACTTCTGATGTGCCTCTACTTTCTTGCGCGGCTTCCCCCCCTACGTGTTTTCAATAGATCCTGTTTTATTATGCCTGCTGGTTGATTCTGGTCCATTTCACTCACAAAACCAGAGTACCTTTCCCTGACTTCAATGCTGACTCATCTTTTCCCTCTTGACCCCAATAAAGAGGACGTCTTCGTTTTTATCAGCAGAGCAGGATACACTCTCTCTGAATGGGTGATCCACCGTGTTTCTTTTTCTAGGTTTTTTGCGCTCTCCTTTTCCCCGTGGACATTGCAGTAGAGATTTGCGTTCCCCCTTTCCTCTGTTTGCGCTCTTGTTTCCCACCGTTGTTCACCTCAACGCTCCCTTCCCCTTTTCTGAATTGATCTTCTTCCCCTTTCCCCCCCCACCTTTGCGTTGCAGTAATATCCACCCGTTGTCCTCCTTCGTGAGATTTCCCGGAACCCTCTTTTCCTACTCAGCCTGATTTTTTTTTCGTCTCTTTTCAAGATACGTTCCTTTTCCACTTTTCTCTTCCTGAAAGAAACGGGAAGTCCAGCCCCGGCCCTTGGTCGCCCCTGTCTGATTTCGCTGTTTTCACCCTGCCCCCCGTTTGTCCCCCCCCCCTCTGTCTCCTTTCCCCTCGCCCCCCCCCCCTTTCCCCATAAGATTCTACGGTCAAAGAGGGACACCTCTTAGGAGAAAATTTGTCACCTATTCACCATTCCACCGGTGTTTCCCCCCATTACTGCTCTCTTTCATCACGCGAAGGGATGGAACTCTCCCATTGAAGACTTCCTCTGTGGAGAGCTTCAGAGGGAAGGCCCATCTTCCGTCTTACTTTTACCTGCGTTCTTTCCCTTTCCATCCCTCCTTTTTCTCCGCACGTCATACCACCCCCCCATTTAGTCCGATGAATACCCATGGATCCCGCCGCGCGATCCCCTTAGTCGCTCACCATGCGAGAGGAGCAGTCCCAGATTGATTTCCTTCATCTCTCATTCCACAGCCTTTCCGAGGTTATCTCCTCCTCAGGTCTTTTCAATTGAACAGGTTTTCGTTCCCAGTTTACAGTCCCCCGGTTGTCGTGTTTCCCTTGGTATCACATCGAGTTTCCCCCTGAAAATGCGACCTCATGTCCTAGTTAGCATCCCCCCCCCCCGCCTGGTTCTTGATGATCGAAGTAGTTCAGCCTGCATTTCACCTTCCCTCCTGCCTCGCCATTTCCTTGGTTGACCAGCTCAACACTCCCTCCTCAGCCCTGAACCCCGGTTTGTTTCCCGACCCTTTCGATAAAGACTGCCCCAGGACGGTTTGTGGGGCTCCCTATGGTACTCAGTTTGGTCCCCCCAACACCCGGCCCCTTCTCCAGGCTTATTACCTTCTCGGCGACCAATTTGACGATTACGATACAGACAGTGCGAACCAATCCTCCTCCCAAGGTTTTTGCCCCCGTCCATGCCATCCCCCCCCCCTTCCAATTGCCCGTAACGAAAACCCTGATCGCCAGCTCCAAGTTAGGTCAAACTAACAGTAGGTCAATCTGCGGTCTTTTTCTGCCCAGGCTATTAAAGTTCTCTTTCTGTGTTAGGTTTTTGCGCTGATTTCACCCCCTCGTATCCGATCGTCTAAAGTTCAACTCCGTCCGGCTAAGAATCCCCCCAGTTAGATGTGAATTTTTCTCCACTTGGCGAATCTTGCCGTCGCTTTCCTTTTTCTGTCCTTTAGCCTTCCTTTCTTCCCCTCTCCCCTAAGCTTTCAGCTTCCTGGTGCTGCTAAGAGGGAAGTGTGGTCCACCTCCTTTCTATCCAGGTCCTTCCTCCCCTCTTGAGTGTTCTTTTTTCCGAATCTTTTTCTGGGCTAGTATGAACATTTTTCGGAGACTGTCGGAAGCAACCAGGCGCCAGAACTCACAATCTCTCGCATTTTTTTTCCTCATTGCCTCGTCATGTTTTCTTCGACGTTTGGCTTTGTCGTTTTTTCACACCGAGGGAAATCCGCAGATTTGCACCTTTTTTGGCCGGACGTTGTTTAACCGTCTTCCGTTTTCTCTACACCCCCCTTCGTTGCCTCGCTTGAGTTCGCCTCTTCGGCTCGACGTTCGTCTGTTATATTAAGTTCCTTTCCGCGGTTGACGTCTGCGCAGTTGCCCGTACCGTCACCGCGTTCCATTACTCGATTCCAGAACTCGTTCACATGCTGCCACCTTCTCTTCCCTCCAATCGCGTTCCCTCTTCTTTTGCTTGTGGGCTCCTTTTATTTGTTGGCCACTACTCCCCCCAGTCTAGAAGATCCAGGATGAACTTTATCTTTGGTCGGTCATTTGGAAGTTCGTAAAGGTCTCCCTTGCTAATCTCTGGCCATATCGAACAACGTTAAGACTCGTGTTTCCTGCCCACCGCTGAACCTTTCTCAACTTGAGCTGCAAGGGCCTTATTCCCTTCCCCTTTTTGTTTTACACCAAGTTACTGTACACAATCCATTGTTGTTGTCGGACGTTTTGCTGATTAATTTACATTTGCCGTTTCGCGTCTCTTCCTTTAAGCTTCCCCCCGCCCCTCTGAGACCCTTTTTTTTTCTTTATTTGAAACAGAACAACTCCCGGCTAATAGGAGGTCCAACCCACTTCCAGACCCATCAGTCCATTTTGAGGGGCTTTCCATGAATCCTTTTTACTGATATTTCGGTTATATGTCCTCCTTTTCTTTGTGTCCGACAAATAAACTCATTCATTTTTTGCCACCTCCATTTGTCGTGTCGTCATTACCAGGCCTTTTTCTAAGGAACTTCACTCCCCCGTATAAGCTCACGTGACCCCACGATGCTTCATTCCTCCTCCCCAAACTAGAGTTCTTCCCCCCCCACACACAATCAGTCAAAAGGATCCCTCAGGCGCCTTCCCGCTCCTCTCCGAGTTTTTGTATTCTCCTAGACTGTATCGTCCTCCCCCAATAGAGATACTCCTTTGGTTGCCCGCCCTCCCATTGAGTATCGGAGGTGATAACTCCTACCACCCAAGGCGAACATTCGGCAAGCGCTCCCCCAGGAATGGAGAAGATCCCCCCCCCCCCCGCCCCAACCAGAACGCGATAGGCGCCGCTTGTCCCCAAGAAACACCTGGTACCTTCAGCGCTCGTTGTGAACTTTCCTTCCCTTCCCCCCCCCCTCCCGACCCGATCGAACCTTTGTGGGAAGTCGCAGTACTACCCGTTTTGTTCTCGTTTTGAGAGATCCCTAAATTGTTTTTGTTTTCTTCACAAAAGGGTCAAGGCCTGACCTTTTCTTTCCCTCCTGTTTTTGTATAGATATTTTCGCCGTGGGGTTGCTCCGTACCCCCGCCCCAAGGAGGTATCCTTCTCACTCAGACTTTCAAAAAGAGGCGTTTATTCAAAATATCCTCAACCCCCAATTCCCCCTTAACTGGTAATCGGCAGTAGGCCGATTTTGAATTGTCCACTTGTTTCCTTCAAGTTTTTTTTCCATTCGGTTTTTTTGCGGATCTTCCTTGTTAATCTTCTGTTGTCTGGGCTTCTCTAACATCCCTTGGTGTTTATACAAAGGACTCGTATAGTTGTCCCCGGATTGATCACTCCGCTTTTTTCGTCCAATTTCGTCGCTTTTGACCCCCGGCCTTGCAAGCACTTCTTCAGAGCAGTATACGAAGTGATAGCGATCCCCCCCGACCCGTTAGATGGATATGTTTGCCGCCGGACGATCTGTTCACGTTTTTTGACTAGGGTGAGGAATTGGTCGAAGGTGCCTTCGACCCACCTCATCATTTTTTTGTCTGAGGCTCATCTCCGGACGTTGTACGGGCATTGTTTCCAGCATTCCCCCAAGAGCCCTTTTCGACCTTCAAGATTTGGCCCCCCACAACACAAATGCTCCCATTCCCGGTGGATGTTGCCCCTAATGACTGTCGCATCCCATCAGCGTCATCTGTGCTCAGTCTTTTACACGGAAAAGACCGTCATCCCGGACATGTCGTTTGGGAAGTGTTTCTTCCCGCCTCTGCTCTCTGTGGGTTAATTTTTTCCCTTCCCGACACGGTGGTTAACGTGAGACCGACTCGGTCAGTAGAACGCTTCCCGTGCCGTCCCCTCCCCTCTTTTAACATTGGACTCCCTCCCTTCTTCTGAAAAAAGCAAGACCCAAAACCCCCTGGCCTGTTCCTAACCGATTTGTTCACTCAAAGAACCTGGCAGGTGGCGAGGCCTTCCCCTTTTGCCCCGGTAGTCGGTTGAGAAAAGATGGAGCTCCTTGTTATTTCTTTCCTGCCCCCCCACGAGGCGGGCTGGTGTTTGTTTGGGTAAAACACGTGGCCAGAGGCGGTGTGCTAATGAGGACGTCCCTCCCGTCATTATCCACCCCCCGCGAACCAAAGGAAGCTATTTCCTCTATCTGTGCCAGGTGGACCACCCTATCCTGCCACCCTCCACCCCGCCCAGACCTCGTTCACCCGCTTTTTCCCCTGTCTTCCCTTTCCTGCTTTTGAAGGAAAACGGGATAAAATGGACCATAAGTTGCTGGATCTAGCTGAACACTGTTGCAGGCGCTTTGCTCCTCCTCTTTAAGTTCAAAGATTGCAGGCCCGCGTCCCCACAGGCCTTTGTAATTATGCCGAGCGGTCGAACCATTCATTTTCGTTTCCTTAAGGCAAACTTTTCGCGTTTAGAGATACGTTTCATTCGTCCCTGCGGACACCTTTGCTCGGGAGTAACATGCTTGTTCAACCCGACTACCTGAACGACTTTGGTCCAATATTTGGGGTTTTCCCCCGCACTGCGTCCCAAGTCTACTCGACTCCGAGCTTCGCCGCCGGTTTGTTCCGAGAGAATGACCCGTGAATTTCACCGCCGCTATGATACACCTATCATTTTAACCAGCTCCCCCCCCCTCCCCTTTCTTTCCAGGCGAAAAGGTTATAAGGCGTGTCCATAGTTTTGTCAAAGATTCGCCCGAACACCCATTTCTTCTCAGTTAGGCTGCTGCCTCACTTTCCTCGCCTTTACGCAAAGTAACCTCGAAGGACTTTTTTTTTTGTGTCCCCCACAAGAAAGCGCCTTTGCTTTCCTTTCACTTGTTTCCTCCTTCCGGTATGAACCCTACTTCAATATCATCGTCCTCTTTTTGTTGGCTGGAGACTGCCTCGACAACAACCTTGCAACGAACGATCCACTCGTTCATATTTACTGGTGCCTTAAACCTTAGCGATTTACCAGAAGGGTTTTTTCTGTGTGGACCGCTCTTAGCCCGGTTTACAGTGTGTCCGTTGACGATGAGTGTATTGGGTCCCGAGATTTCCGCTGGTGACTGCCCACAAATTGGTTAGGCCAGGGGGAGAAAAGAGTTTGTGATTCCCTCGTACGTCATCGTCCCCTGGTCGCTCGGTCCTAGCCCCTTTTTTCTCCCGTTTACTGGTCCCTTCCTTTTCCTTTTAGAAAAGCGACCCCCGATCCCGTTCATTTTTGAATCCCTTCTTGCTCTCCAAATGGACCCAAAATTTATTTTGCGGTGTTTTCCTGAGTCCCCTTGACTGGCGCCCTCTGAGGTATCTGACCGTGGTTTCTGGCGCGGATGATACTGCATCCTTCCGATCATCCAATCTGCTGGGTTCTAGAGATGATCTTCTACCCCTTCCGAGTCAGATTTTCCCCAAATATGTGCTGACCCAAGGCAACACATCCACTTTCGTTGAGTATTCTTTTGGTCCCTGACCACCTCCCCCTTTTTAAAGTGGGCGTTAGGAACAGCTTCTTAACTCTCTTGCAGTGTCTCCCTTATCGTCCTCCTTGTCCATCCGATTGTTCGGGCCTATGTAGCCCCGTTTTTCCGTAGATACTTTGGGGAAGGTGCGCTTTTTTGTTCCGAAGTGCTTTCGTCATAGACCCCTGTGTGTTTGTAGCCTTTTTACCTTTTTCCGGACCATAACCCTCTAACCTTCCTGACTTAAATTGATCCCGGTGACCTCTCCTACCCCTTTCTCTTTCCGGGTCTCTCTTCATCCGTCGCTGTCTCCCCTCTCATATTTCCCCCCTTGTTCTTTTTGCAGGTGCGATGGCGAACCGCGCTGCCCTTCTGAAGTTCCTGGTTTTCAGCTGCTGATCTTGCGTTGGTGAAACGATGTTTTCCTTGTTAATTCTAGTTTTTTCATATTTCCTCTCACATTTCTCCTGACATGTCGGGCTGATCTTCCCTACCTCTTGACGTGCGATTGACAATCTTCTGTCGGCCTTTTTTCGTTTGCGATCCCGTGTTGACTTAATCCCTTGTTTTTTTTTCCTTCTTCCCGGTTATCTCACGGAAGAAGGCAACTTGTAGATTCGCCTTCAAAGAAAAGGTGCTATCCTATCCGACCCTTGCCAGGTTGTGACCTCCTATGGCCGCGTTCCTCTTTTTTGTGTCCCTTTGTTCCCCTCTCTCTCCCCGTAACCATAGTGACTTCAGGACAAGTGACGCCGCCAGCGCTTAACCGTTTTCCCCCAAGGTAAAGCCTGGCACTCGTAGGACTCCAGACGAGCAAACCGGCACCATTTTTTTTTTCTTTCCCCCACCCCCCCCCCAAATGAAGATAGGTTAGAGTCAGTGAAGAACCCTCTCCCCCCTTTTGACTAGGTAGTGTCTGAGTCTTCACGCGGTGTTTCCTCTGCTTGCTCCTGTGTCGTTTTTGCCGGTCTTCCAGTCCCACCCCTCCCCTTCCGCAGCGCATACAAACCCAGGGAGGCTGATCCCCCCATTTCGGTAGTCCGTCCCCTATTCCCCCTCGAACTTTCCCCCCGGTCTCCTGAGTGCCCCTTTTGATGACTCTTTCTCATCGTCCCCACTCCCCGCGAGCAGCATCTTCCGAACCTCGGCCCGTTGTTCAAAATTCACATTTGTCGTGCCCCGGATTACCCCGAGCGGTGTCTCTTTGTCCCTGTGCATTCTTGTACCTTTTCCCTGTCAGGGTGTCGAAAGAGGACGAACCCCCCACCGCGTGATGATCGCTTTTATACATTCGTAAGCAAGGAGAAAGGCACCGCGCAGTGACCTGTCCCCCCGCATTTCCTCTGGCCTAGCCCATCGACCCCCTTCCCGAGAAGTGACCTGTGTGTATTCAGACATCGGATCGTACTTAAGTGAAGGCTTTGTTCCTCTGGGGCGCTACCTGTCGTATGACGGTGGCCCCCCAAATCCCATGTCCTTTCTTTTTTCTGACCCTATTCTTCTTGGGACCCGGTTCTCTGCAGTACTTTTTTATAAGTAACGCGGCTGCGCAAACTTCCCCTTCCTACCAATTTTTTTTGACTCACCCCTCCCCCCCAGGAAAAAAGTCCTTTGAACCCGATTTTTAAAAAAACAAAGTTAAAGAGCTATCGTCTTTTTTTTTACAACAACAAGAGTTCACTACCCTTTTTTTTACTTGCCCTTGTTGAAACGGCGTGTCTCGTTCTTGTGGGGTAGAGGCATTTCTCCCACAACCACCCTTATAAGATCGGGGACCCGTAAAAGAAGTAAACTCTCTCGGCGTATCCCATTATCAGCATCTTGGCTTTAAAGGTTAGCCGGAAAGTGCCCGGGAAATGATGGACGGCGTCGTAGTTCGTATCCCGACGAGCCTGGGTAGATCCTGTGATAGGATCATCCCGGGGACGACCTTTCACCTCTGATAGAAGGTAGAAGCTAATTTTTCGTATCTTTATCTGTGTTACCGTCCTTTAGTTTGTTTTCCGTGAATTCGGGTCTGGACACACTTTAACGCACCGGCTGTCGTGCCCTCAGATGCCATCGTTATTATGTGAGGTTTCTTTTTTCACTGCTGTTATGAGAACTCCTCGGCTTTTGCTTTCGTGTCTTGTCAACCCTTGTTCACCCCCACCCTTAACTGTTATGGATTGGCAGCGGCCTTTTCAATGATATACTGGCTCTTGAACACCGCAAACCTTCTGCTTGGTCCTTCTAAGCAGCCTCGGTTTTCTTTTTTCCTTCTTCTCGAAAGTTAAAGGCTGATATTGAAGGAAAGATATGAATCTTAGCAGGAAGGAATTAAACCGCAAGACAATCCCCTCTTTTTTCTAACCTCTAAAGTACTTTCCCCCCCGTCCCCTAACTTTCTCGAACTCAGCGCTTTGCCCTCTTCTGGCAGATTTCGTGAGAAGGGGATGTGTTCCCCCCTCATTATGTCAGCTCTCCGCTGCGGCTTCCCACCCCCCCCTTTTGGGTTTTTCTTCTTAGGGTTGCTGTTTCCCTTTTCCCCTCCGCCAGCCAGCAATGTTTTTTTGAACCACAAATACCTCCTGCCCGTTCTGCCCGCGATCGGGCCCCCCATTTTGCTCCTTGCCTGAGGGAGAGCAAACATTGTTCCTTTGTTTTCTTTTGGTCCCCAAATAGCTCCGACCCAAGCAATGGTGTTTGACCGTTCCTTTGATACAGCTGTCTTCTTGGGGTAGCGAGCTTCAGGGAATAGTTGTCGATCGGTCGTTTTCGGCCCTAAAAAGTTGAGTCGGACAACGTCGCGCCCTTCCCCCCCACCGCGTGCGCCAATCAGGCGGTAACCAAAATCCGCCATTCCAGGTTTGTTTGCGTTTTCGGTACTCGGGCCCTCTTCTGATCTTCGGGGGAGGCACACAGCTGTCCTTCCTTGTTTTTTTATCATCGCCCCGCAACTGCCCAGTGCCTTTGGACGAGGTTCTAGCTTCTTTGGTTGTTCAGAAGATGAGCACACACTAGTCGGATCCGCAAGCACACCACCAGATGCGTTTTTTTAGATCTCCCCTTTTCCTAAATTAATCAATGAGATAACAACCCCATATCCCCGTGTCAGATAGTCAAAGGCGCGCCAGTTGTTTAGACCCCCGTCTAGTTCAGGTTTTGCAGAGATTCCAACTAGTCCCTGAAGCCACATTCATGTCGCTTCTGACCCTCAATGGTGAAACTTCTGGCGTACCTGGTACCCCAGCGGAGGTGCCCCCAATCCTCGACAACTTTTTTTAGGTCCTGTTTTACCTCTAGAACCAGGGATGGGATTGAAACTGAAGAAAGAACAAAACCCCTGAACATGCGTCTCCCCCCTGCGCTCTTCTCGTTTTCCTTTCCAGTTCTCGGGATTTTTCCCCCCCGTTCCAACTGAGGTAGACGCCTACGCTCCTTTCATTTGTACGGGGATCTTCTCCGATAGGTTACTTAATGTTGCCGCATAGTTTATGGGATAGATGCCTTTCCCTCAGCTTGGGGGGCCAGGCCAACCCGGGCACACGTTTCCCATCTCCTCAATCTTTAATTTTGCTTCGAGATAGATGGTCAACTGTTGCCGCCCCCGACCAAAATTGATTTGCCGGTCGCTTCTCCCACCTATCCTGTTACTTTTTTTCAGCTGACCTACGAACCCCCGCACCTCCAAGGAATGTTAGGCTTAATCTTAAATGATTTGTGGAAGTTCCCGCAGTCGCCCCCCAATGGACCAAGGTCTGTTCTTCCTTTGTCTTTGTGTAAAGTCGAATTCTCTCCCGAATAATCGGGTTTGTGTAGATATTATATGTCCCCGTGTTTCTCTAGCTTGAACCGTTTTTCCCGGGGTGTCGTAGTCGCTTTCCCCCATAGAGTTTCTTCCGCAATGTTGTTTTTTTGAAAAGGGATTAATGCTCTCATGAAATTGTTGTTCTTTTCCGCTCCCGTGCTTTGCTCCCTTGATTCTCCCCTTTATATGCTTTTTTATAAGTGCTCTCTCCTTTGACCTTTGTGTTTGGATTGTATTGTAGCGTCTGTAGACGTCGTGTTGGTCTTTCAGTAATCCCCGGTGGTAGGGTATTCCGTCCCGGGTGCGGTCTGGCTACTCTTCTACCGAGGCCCCCCTCGAGACTCTTTCTCTTTTTTCCCCCCCCCTGAATGAGCATTAGGTGCAGGTTTCACCATCCCAGAAAGTCAGACGGTCCTGATCCCCGACGAGCATCGTTCTGTCCTTTGACGCCTTTATGCCCAGAACCTCCCCGCACCAGGGAAATTTGATGTTTCTTGACGTGGGTGTACGCCTATTCGCCCCCTAGGGGGTTGGGGTTTTTTTTTGTCCTCTCCGTTGCGAGTGGTCCCTAGGGGTCCGCTCCCTTCTTGGGCTTCTTAACAGATTAAAGGGTCCCCGCACCTCCGACGCCACCCTTCGCCCCTCAGTGTCCTTTTTCCTCCACTTTTCAACATTTTCCCTCACTTGTATTTACCCCCCCCCCGACTGGAACGGCCGTGGAAGAGGCGGTGTTCCTAGACCCGATTCACGGCTTTTCTTTATTCGTGCTGAACCCTAGGGAAGGGCTTTTTTGGTGGTTCACCCTTGTCCGAGTGGGCGTTCCGTTGGCCTCCTATGAGGCAAGCCGTTCCCCCCTTACCCCCCCCCCCAGAGCACTGGTTCGCGGCGCTCCTTTCAGCTCTTTCCAGTTCTGTGCACAAGCAGACCCGGCCTTTCAGTACTCCGATCACCCGCACCGAAGCTTTCTCGGTTTCGCTTGGGTAATTCCTCCCCCCTTTCGGACTCAACTTTCCATACGTTGGCCCATAGATTCCGTAAAAGATTGGGTCCTTGGTCTTTTCCTTCCTGCCGCTCACCACCGGCTTTCCCGTTTGGAAGGGCCCCCCCTTGGAAAAGTTTCGAGATGAGACCACCCGAGTCTATTGTATCTGACCAGCCCACTTTTCCCGTTAGCGACCCGTTCCCGGTCAGTAACGGCCGGCATTCCCAGGTAGCGTTAATTCTCGTGTTGACAATCCTCCCCTCACAGAAGTTTCCTTTTTTCACTCCCTCATTTCCCGTGTGCCTTGCGCAACACGACCAACAATATCATTCTTTTGTTTGTCTCTTCTCTTGCGGTCAGATAGAAGAAAAGCAATTTTTTCAACTCAAGAGATACCCCCTTACACGATTTACCCCTCTCCCCCAAAAGGTGTCCCGGAAGAGCGAAACCGGTATAGGTTTCCCATCCTTTTCTTCCATCAGGAACGTACCCCCCGGCCTCCCCTTATGCTTAGACCCGCCGCAGGGCGCGGCCTATTCCCACTTTTCCTAATTCTTCAATCGACTCCTGGCTTCTCCTTTCGTGCCGGCTTCTGACGTTTTATGATTTTGTGCCTTCCTTCTTGACTAGTTGTGGAATGTGCTGCACGCAACCTCCCCCGCTCACCGCTTTTAAGCTTCAATTACTACCCTCTATTCGGTTTCTTTTGCACTCCCCGCTAGCTGAGTGCAGACTCTGTGCCGATTCGTGTCGTATCTTGGTCCTGCTTTTTTTTTGGTGATGCACCACACCCTGGCGGCCTGAGCCACTGTTTTGTGCTGATCCATCCGAAAATTTCGCCTCCCCGCTTCCATAGTCTGACCTTTTGAAAGTTCCTTGCCAATCACGAGGTCTTGGTCCCCTCTGGTCCCCCCCCGACTCCGTCTTGGAAGACGTGATCCTCCTAGGTATGTCCCCCCCCGTTATGTCGCTGCGCTTCTTTTTTCGTGGTGGACCTTTGAAGGCCCTTGCCGCGTAGAATTGTTTCCCTTTTCCTTTGAACTTTTACCTTAGATCATCTGGAGTGTTTTGGGATTTTTGCTCTTTCGAGCACGTTTAAAACTCTCCCCTTCCCCACTGGCAACACGACACCGGCTCGGTGTCGCCCTTGGCTACTCAAAATTTTAGGGTTTCACATTTGTGGACTCTATCCGATTTTGTATTTTCCGGGGCCTCTGTTCCCTTCCCTTTTTCAGCTGTTCGGCGCCTCGGCTAAGGGGAAGTCGCTGGGCGCTAATTGACGTTCCCGGAGCCGTTTGGGTTCTCACTACGTGTGGTTTTGATTTCTGCTTCCCCCTTTTCTGTGATTCTGTCCCTGTCACTCCCACCCCGAACGGAAAGTTGCTCCTCTCATCGGTGACGCACCTCGCTCCTTTTTTTTTTTCCCGGGAGCTCCCCCTTCCCGGAGCTGATCAACCCCCGTCCGGCCTTTAACCCGTGTTGCAGTTTCTTCTTTTGTGCTCTCTCAACGCGGTTGCCCTTCGTAGGACCTCTCTGATAGCGGGCCACGTGTGACCACGATTTTTCTGCGATATCGTTTAAAAAAGATGTCAAAATCCTGACTCTCCCATCGGCCTGTTCGTCCACTGGCCGCGATTCCCTGCCTACTTGGTCGTGCCGCCCTTGCCCTCTACAAGTTGTCGCCCCCTTGATTTCTTCTTTTTCCTCTTCTCTCTTTTCTCTACATAAGTTTGTAGATAATTCCGGGTTCACTCTATTCGGACCACTTTTATGCTTTCTAAAGTTGTACCCTTCCCAGTTTTTACCACAGTTCCGATGGAGCTGGACCCTCTTTTTGAAGCTTCTTGAAGGAAACCCTTTTCAACTAACGTGGACGCCGAGACGCATGCTCCCGGAAAAGTCCAGCAGCAGAGTCAGTCCGCCCCCTTTCCCTACCTATACAAAGCCCCCCTTTTGTTATCCCAAAATCCGACGTTTTGTTGATAATCCTTCCCCGGGCTGTATTTAACTCTTCCGACTCTGTTGCCTATGCCTTCCACCGGGATGACTCTTTTTATTTTACATTTGCATTCTGTTTTAGTGACGGTCAGAATTTTTCCAGGTTAATACCCCCCCCAACCCCCCCCCGGGATTAGTTACTACCCACGTCTGGGCGACGCTCCCCTACGTAAGGCGTCCCCAATCCTCATTACAAAAATCTCCTATTCGCCGCTTGTCCAATGCCGGACTTTGCCACCGCCCGCTCAGATGGCTTGTTATAGAGACACTAGGACCATTTCACATTAATTTCGTTCCTGCCCCCAGATTCGACCCTCCAGCCGTGTTCTTTTTTTCCCCTGTCTTTACATATATTTGTAGTTACCATGAGGAGTCAGCTGTTCGACCCGGTCGACCCACCACGCGTTTGTTCTGACCCCTCAGATGAACTGTTTCAGGAGAATTCACCCTCTCCTTTCTCTGCCCCCCTTCAGTAAGCTCCTTGAACATAAAAGGAACCGCCAGCCGCAGCAGCCCCCCTGACCCGGTGTTTTACCAGTCCCTCGGTCAGTATCCTGAAGATTCTGCTTGCTCTTTTTTTTCATCTTTTCTCCCACTGCTCAGAGTTGTAAATCCCCCGGTCCTCCTTGGGTATGTACTCGTTGACCACTGTGAAGCATGAAGTTATGGCTCCTCACCGCTGTGTTCGAAAACAAACGATAAAAAAGTGTGGTGCTCCCCCCCTCCCCCAGTCCCCCGACGGCCCACCGTCTAGTCACGTACAACACCCTTTTTCCCCGCATTCAGAGGTCACCAAACTAAAAGTAGGTCAAGATTAGTATGGTAATGTCCATTTAGATGTTTCCACCCCCTTTCGGGGTGGCCGTGCTTTCGCTGCCAAGTGCTCAACACCCGCTAAGATTCTGGAAGTACCCCCATCATTCCCTCTTCGCGTCCCCTTTGAAACAGTACCTTTTCGGGCTGTTCACTGGTAGCAGGACATTTTTCGTTTCCTTCTGCCTGGGGTCGTCCTAGTCTCCGGTCGCCTGATCGATATGCTCCCCCCAGGCTTGTAACGACCTTGTTGTCTCTTCCTCCCGCGGCATGTCTTTTTTGGAATGATTCGTCACCCTCGGTCATATAGTCCGTTTCGGAGTACATAGACCCTCAGACCTCCCCTCGAGGCGTCGTAGTTTGGTTGCCTTTGCGCATTACCCCTTCTCGAACGCATCGGACTTTCGTCTGGACAACGCGACTCAAATCCCTCCGATTACGGCCGGCCGGGCGAATGCCAAGGATACTTGCCTCCACCTCCCTTTTTCTGGTCAGAGAAGATAACCTGTTTTGCTAGCGAGAGAATTCCGTTTTTTTTTCTTCCCGGAAGCTGTGTTGATCGGCAGAATGCCCCGAAGCCTTCCCCCCTCCTTCCCCATAGATAATTGCATTCAGTTCCCCCCCAGTGCTCTGCCTACCGCCACCTACTGCATGACCCTGGTGCGTGGGTGAAACGTATGAGGGTCCCGCCCCGGTTTACAAAGATAGCCTTCAACGATGCCGCTGCTGTCCCTTGAGAGGTTGTGTAGGTCCTTTTTGACCTTGCTGCCCGGAGATCCTTAAGAAAAGTTCCCATCCCGTGTTTCACCCCACCCCCCCTCTCTTCGCCCTCCCCTTCGGTCCGGAACGGGGTACCCCTTCCTCATTTCCTGCTTTCGAATAGGTCCCCTGTCGTGTGGCGGTTGTTCCCACCCCGCAGTTGGTCCCCTAACTCGTGTTGGTCTCGTTTCTAGTAAAGATGATATCCATTGGACCTTAGCAGCCCTTAAAGTTATACGCCCTGTAGATTTTGAAGGCCCGCGTCGTGAAACAATTCCCGCGAATCTCTTCTAACCTCGGCGTGTCCCCACCCTCCAAATCACCCCCATTTTCGTTTGCAGAATTACTCGGGCACGTGTCCAGAAGTCTCGCTTTGGGATTTGTCCCTGAGGATTGAACCTGCCCCACGAAATTGTCCAGTGCCTTTTGGGCACAGTTTACTGCATAGGTGCCTGCGTGTAGACCTCTTTTCCCCCACTCAACGTCACCGCCTTATCCTCGCCTTTTTTCCCCCACCCCCAGATTTCGGTTCACAAACAGGAGTGTCCCCCAGATCTTCGCCTCCCCCAAAATCGCCCAGCTTGACCCTATGACCCTTCTTGAATCCGCCGCCATCCTCGCCTGTTCCATTTATACCGTCGTAGCTTTTCTCCCCCCATTGAATGGTAGATCTGACCTCCCCTTTTTCCCCCTATCAATGTGCGTAATTACCGCGAGGTGATCAACTGATCCCCCACATCCTCCCTGCCCGGTTTCCCAGCGCTCCACGGCTTACTGAAAGCTTACCATGCACCCCCCCGAGTGAGCCGGAGCCTGTGTCCAACAAAGTACCTCCCCTTCCCAGGTCCGACGTCCGTTCCCCTTTCCACTCTATCGACGCCTTTTTTACGCTGAATTTGTGGACTTGATGTTTGATTTTCCTCTCCAGTGCGCCCTTTTCGGTGGGATGATTCGACGGCACTTGCGGAAGGTTTGCACCCTCCCAGGATCCTTTCCTTCTTTCCTTATATTTTTTGTTGTCGTCTAGTTTCGCCTTTCCTGGTTGGCCCCAGGTTTTCGGTCGGCTCTAAACCTACGCCGTGCCCCCAAAAGGCGTCAGAGAAACCGAATCCCCGTCCCGTCGTTCCCCTCTTTTCCTTCAGTAGACTTTCTTTTGTACTCACCCCGGCCCGATGACCCAAAGGTGCTATTCTTTGGCTTTTCCCGCGGAGCATTCTCCCCTGTTCATCGGGTGGGATGGGGCCTCACTTTCCCGAATTGTGAGCTTGCCAAGGTATTCGTCCGTGGGTTTCCTTCTGCTCACATACTCCCCCCCTTTCATTACGCCCTTTCCTTGGACCCTGGATTTATCCCTCCCCCCTCCCTGCGGGACCTCGTTTCATCCGTCCAAAACGAGGAGACTGTCGTGATCGTTTCTTGTGCCTTGCCCTCTGACCCCTCTTAGACGAGGGTTGTTTGTTACGCAGGCGGCTTTTGACTCTCAGTTTTTCGGCGACAAAAGAATGTTTGTTCTTGTAGGTTCATTTTGCAGGAATCGGATGCCTTATTCTTGAAGAAATTAACGATTCAGGACCATAACTTCGTCCTTAACAACAGACGGTGGAAACATGAGAATCCGGTGAAAGCAACCATCACTTACGCCCTGTCCGATCCCCCGAAGGAAGAGGATGCTGAAGTGAGGGCTGCAACGGCAACTACAGAACTGAACGTGATGGTTTAGACGTGGTTGTCATGATGATTTTAGAATCTTTGGATGGATTTCCGTTTTCAATTGACGACCCTTTGCGGAAACTTGCCTGACCGCGTCGGTCCCGATTCCGGGACCGATTTCGCTACCAGGACATTGCTCCCCTATTATCCCTCCAAAAGTCAGACCCCCAAATGGCCGTTGTACCGACAAACGAGGTGACAACCCCAACGCTTACGGTCCTGGGGGCTACGCGGAGAAACGCCACCACTTCGAAGTTTTGAGCCCCAGATGTATGATTTTGCCTGCCCCCTCGCCGTACTTGCTTGTTTAGTTTGTTTCCCACATTTGATGGAAAGACGGGAGGCCATTTTCTGACGA
>Ga0179591_1366609_pt1 | contig 18587 bp, 24 predicted proteins | sample CZOMad2_1_08_16f_FD_182891 | JGI IMG/M metagenome (GOLD analysis project Ga0179591, IMG submission 182891) | Vadose zone soil fungal communities from Angelo Coast Range Reserve, California, USA - CZOMad2_1_08_16fungal (PacBio error correction) | ecosystem: Environmental > Terrestrial > Soil >... | reverse complement strand
GGAAGTTTCTGAGTCGACCCTGAAGGCTCGATATCGGTTACCTTTCTTGGAGTGCGGTCTTTGGCCGAGCTGCTTCACACCACGGCTTCTTATTCGTTTTCTTCGAAAAGTGCCCTCCCCCCAGACAAGAGGGTCCTCTTCCTCTCCTCCTCTCTGGTGGGCGCCATCTGAGAACCATCGCGCGTCCCCCCTACTTCCCCCACCGACCAAAATAGTAATCGGCCTCTATCGTCCCGATCTTTTTGACCATTGTCAGTCCTATTTGTCAATAGACATCTCTGTTTTCTTTTTCTCTCCACACCCAGGACCCCCCTCGGTCAACTGAGCGTTTGCCGCGTGACTGACACCCTTTCCTCCCTGCTACGGCGGACAACGAAACGGACCTGCCGAGGTTTCATAAGCAACCTCCCGTAATTTCTCTTTGGAGGTTTTCCCTCCGCAAAGAAGGGCCATGAAAGTCTATAGCGAGAACCGGACTATATTTTTGACCCCGGCCCTCTTCCATTCCCCTGGCTGGTGGGGCGAATCCCATACTTTTTCTTTGAAATACCTCCGGCCGGCCTCCCCACTCTACCTAACAGCTTTGTCCTGCACACGGTCACTTTAAACGTGCTAGTCCCCTTTATAGACTCCCCCCCTCTTTAATTGGAAGCGATCTAATACTCTTTCACCAAACGATAAGCAAGGCATTGCTGGCGCAGTTTCCATTCAGAAAAAACTGTCTACCCCTCGTGTCTGCTTGAATCCCTTCCCGCGTCTGGGCCGCATTAGCTTCTACTCTCTTAAGGTAATAGTAGACTTTTTTAGACCCTTTACCTCACGTTCGGTCTCTTGCTCCCGAGCCGCATCACCACTCTCCCCTGGGCTTCCTATCATACTATCCCACCCGCAGGAAAGTTAACAAAGTGCCAGGATACTAGATCAGCACCGGCCGCGGTGCGCATCCCTAGCACCTTTTTTCCACTGGAGCCGGCGAATGAATCTTACCAGCTCCAGAAGAGTGTTTGTGCGTTTTTTTTCCAGTACCCTCACGTCCCCGAGCCGGGACCAACAACCCCCGTTCCCCCCCCGTAGATGCCCCCGGATCGCCCACCCTCACCCCCCCCCCCCCCAAACTCTCGTTCCTATCTTTTGACCCCGCCTTTAAGTCTTTTCGAGCTCCTTCGTGTAAGCACCCCTATCGGAGAAGAAACCACTTCTTTTGAAACATTTTGTGCCTCAAGAAAAAAGAATCTATCCTCCCTGATCCCTTCGCGAACACTTGCCTCCCCTAGCCCCCCCTATTCTGTTCCGCAAATGAAGGGATGCTTTACCCGGTCTTGCCTTTCGACTCTGATTTCACCCTCACTCCGGACCGGCGAAAATCTCCCCTTCTCCCCGTACTGCAAAAGCTTTCGCTTTCCCCCCTCCACAACAGAACCGCCTGGTAACCCTCCTTTCAAAAGTTTTTTCGCCCCCCCCGTTTTTTTGACCAAAGCGCTCTTGTGCGATCGGCCAGATACCCCCTGCTGAGCCCCCAATAGAAGGCCTGTGCGTCTCCCATTCGTGTCAATGGTTCTTGAAGATTTTCCCATGACGAGCCAAACGCTCATATCCTAATTCAGACGAACTGCCGGCGGATTCTGAATCTGCTTACTTCTTCCTACCTGGTTATCGCACCCCTACCCACCCCCCCCCCCCCCCCCCCCCCCCCCCTCCCCCCCCCCCCCCCCCCCCCCCCCCCCCCCCCCCCCCCCCCCCCCCCCCCCCCCCCCCCCCCCCCCCCCCCCCCCCCCCCACCCCCCCACCCCCCCCCCCCCCCACCTCGCTCTTCAGCTAGAGAACATTTAGTTAGGGAAAGCTGATCTACTCCGTGCCGGCCCATAGGCCCGGAGGCAGCGACCCCCTTACTTCCCCCCTATACGCTTTCTTCCCGGGATACAGCGGGTATACAAAAGTTGCCCCCGTACATCCTTCCTCCCTTGAAGACGCCCCTTTTCCTGGCGCCCCAGGGTGATGGGGCCCCTGATCCTCCTCCACTAGGTTTCATCGCATTAGGTTTTTCCAAAGGAATGGCGATTCGACAAGAATTCGAACCGGGTGTATCCCCTTTTGTGAATCGGTGCTACCCTTTTCCCTCCGTGCTTCCCTTTCTAACCTCACCTGATCGGTCCATTAAAGTAAAGATTTTTCACTTTGCCTATCTGGCAAGCCTACAATCCCGATCAATTATTTGGATGAATGTCCCACCCTCTTTGAGATGAGTGATGATCTTGTTCTGTCGAGATTTATTTTTAGCACGATACAAATTCTTTTTCACCCCCTTTTTTGCAAACTTCCTTTTCTCTTGCTGGACAAAAGGAAGTCCTTCTTCCGGCCTTAATTTCTTCACGGCACCCACATTTTTTTTTTTTCCCAACCAATACCCTTCCTTTTCCTCCCAAGTTTTCCCCACAGCCATCATCCACCCTGACGCTGGGAAGATCCTTTTTCCATGAGTTATCCATCTGCCCCCCTGCCCTCACCCCCAAGAAGTGCCCAAATGCGTCTCTCGGACCCAAGAACTAGAGCTTTCTGTCCTCCAGCAAATCGGGTTTTTAAAACATTACAAAAATTTTGTTCCCTTTGTCCACCTCTCGTGGTGCTTAACATACTATTTTTTATCTTCCTCCCGAGTTGGTTTTCCTTTTTTATGGCCTGATACCCCCCCTGCTCCGTGACGTTTTCCGTCTTCTCTTACCCACCTCACAGGTCTCCCGTCCGTTGTTTGTTCCTTGCAGATGCTGGCGCCCACAAAAATCCTTTCCCAATAAATGCCTTTTCCCCTGAATGTTCTGCTATTTCTTTTCCAACCATTGTTGTGGTGTGATCTGCGGTCCCCCCTCAGTGCCAAAACAGAATCCACGTGCTAATTTGGGAGAAACCGATCGCCCCCCCGACAGCTCCCTACGGCATAGCGCTCCTTGCGAACCCCATTAAACCACCTTTCTTTCCCCATTCTTCCACCCGTAATAGCTCGCATCGCCTCTGTCCATTGCACGGTTTTTCTCCCAAAATGCCTCTCTGGCCTGAATTAAGCCGGCCATGACGGTAGTCTCCCAGAAGATTTAAGCCTCTCTTGGATTCTCTCCATCCCCGTGGGCCCCCCCCCGAGTGATTATCAACCTCACTGGGAAAGCCGTAGTCGTACCACCCAGATTTTTTTCAAACATTTGTTCCTTTCCCCCGGGAAAAGCATCCTCCGCCTCGAATCGCACATCCCCAAGAACTCATCGACGCACTTCCAAGATAGATCTTCAGAGTTGCGAACCCTAGGTTCTGTATTTTTCGTTTAGTTTCCAAGTTTCCGGATGAAGTTGGCTTTTTTTCCTTTTCTGGAGACAGAGATCTCTTCTACGGTTTTCAAGTTTCCTTTTTCCACCTAACGAGCCATGGTCTTCTCCCTTCCCCCGAGGACGTGACCTTCGTATGGCTTTCTATAATTTTTTTACCACCCCCAAGACCCCCAAATCATTTATCTTTAAATTCCCTCTGGAGTCAAGATCCTTAACACTTCGGCGCCATCTTCATATCCCCTCTCCTCGGCAATCGGATGCAACCCGTCTTCCTCCTTGACATTTGTCCGACAGCACTTTCCAACGAGTTTTGAGTTCCCCCCTCTTTTTTTTTTGTGCATGAGGTTTTTTTTTTCCAAAGATGTTTCGGAATTTCTTTTTTTTTGGGTTTTTTTTTTTTCTACATTATCGATGACCCCTCGGGTGTACTTTTTTTTCAGGGTACTTTGCTGTCCGGTTGGTTGGGCTAATAATATATCATTATCCTTTACTCCCTTTAACTGTGAGCGTCCAGTGTATGAAGTTACTTTGTTGCGTCCTTCTTTCTCCGTAATTTTTTTATTCTCTGGCGAGGAATTAGTGCTGGGACCATCGTGCGCTACGTTGCTTTTTTCATTCTCCGTCCCCTTCCAAGGTTTCATGAGGTTGTCGGTACACTCTGAATCAGGTGCGAATTAGGGCGTAGAATGGTCGCACTCTTTCCTAATTTTGTCTTCGTCAACAAAGTTTTTTTTTCTAAATGTGCCTTTTTTTCCACTTCCTGTGAAGTACTATAGTCTGAAAGACACAAAGATAATTTAGTGGTACCCCTTGAAGCCCCCCCCCCCACCCCCCCCCCCCCCCAAACCCCCCCCCCCCCCCCCCCCCCCCCCCCCCTGCCCCCCCCCCCCCCCCCCCCACCCCCCCCCCCCCCCCCCCCTATTCGACTCCTACATATGATGCATGGGCTAATTTTTGTTTCCGTTTTTTTTCACCTCCCCTAAGCTAAGTTGTTAACCCCTTGAGAGACCTGAGTTCGGGTATACCGCAACAGGACGTCACATCCTCATCCAGTTTCCCCTTAACCCTTTCTCTGGCATCGGGCGTGGTTAGCCCCTTCAACTTGTTAGTGTGCTTTTGATCGTTCCCCACTGACCGGGCCTCTTCTCACCCACGCCTCGTTCGGCCGCCTCTGCATTGTCAAGAACCTTCGCCGGCTCTCTGGCCTCTCTTACGACCTGCTCCAGAGCCCTAGAGAATCCTTCACCGAACTTCTTCCTTTCTCGCTTCCCCTCCTACGAAACTCCCCCCTGCCCCTGTATTATCCACCAATATCCCAGCCCCCCTTTCGCTCTTGAATCATGAAGTCCCCGCGAAAAGTTCTAGGTAACGATTTCTTGAGAAGCGATAGACGGTCCTAACAATTTCCGTCTCCTTCTGTAGTCGCGCTCCTAAAAGTAGCCCAACCTCCCAACCCAGAATTTTCTAACAAACCTCTCTATGAGGCTGATGCTTCAATTCTTCCAACCCATCCACAACAAATCAAAATCTCGGACTCCCCTTCCTATAAAAAAACCGCAATTCTATACCCCCGAGTCGATCATCCTTCCTAGTTCGTGTTCCATGTCCCATTATGCTTCATCCTTCCCTTGTTGGGGAGAGTCTATAAATTTATTGTCCTTCCCCCCTGAACTTTGAGAAACCCCCTTGACAGTGTTGAGACGTTTCTTTAAATTGTAATTTGCCGTCGACAATGCCCAGTGGCCTTGGTATTCTTCTCCTCCCGTCAAGGTTCTTATGAGGAGAAGGACCCAGAACAGCACAAGCGGCATCACCAAAAGAGCAGCACTTTCCCCAGCATTTTTCCTTAGGAGATGCGACATTCATCGAGTGGCTTCTGCATCTCCCCGGCCTGCTAATCAAGAGAAACCCCTTCCCCACTTCAGTAACTGTTCTTGGTCTCAACTGTAGTGTTTCTTTTGTTGGTTTTCCCTTTTTCAATTTTGGTGTTGTGGTCTGTTCTTCTTTTCAAAATAGTTATTGCGGCTTGGATGGTACCCTTGTAACAACTCTGTCCACATTCCTCCCTCAGTCTTCCTCAGCCCACCAATGTCTTCCCCCCCACATTAATTCTTCGATCTCGTTCCCAGTAATCGACTGTCTGATTCTCTGTTTTGATCAAATAGCGGCCCTGGCTCGTCTCAGACACCCAGTTCGTCTCGTCCTGGCGCAGCTATCACTTTTTAGTCTTTTCCCACTACCACGTAGTATGGTGTTGTCCTTTATAATTCAGGCCCACCCCAGAATAAGGTAGCTTCTTTCATGGTTAATTTCCCAAATCGGGTTTAGTCACCTTGTAAGAACCAATGTTCTGATTCCACAACTTACCCTTTTTTACTCCTTTTCTCCTTGGTGTTGAATGATCCCTTGAACCCTCATGTTCTTCTGGATGATCTATTTGAACTCGTGATACCAGAAATCAGGGCGTTTGTCCCAAGTTTTCCTCTTTTTTTCCTCGTTCTTTTAAATGGCCAATGCAGATAGCCCCGGCAAGCTTTCCATTTCCTTATTAGGTTCCTGTGTTTTTTGTATTTTCTCTAGTCTCCCCACTTAAACAGAAACTTCCTTATCATGGCTGGTCGATAGTCGTTTCAAACATCTCCATCTATCAGATGTCACCGTCACTATAGCGAAACCTGTCTACAAGTGTTTCCACCCCCCCCCCCCCCCTATCAGGTGTTTTTCACCTCTTGCCCCTCACGAGGCAGGACGTTCCCCGGAAACTTACCTACATGCTTAGCACCCGACCCAGGTGAACGTCAACTTTACATCTTCCCGGGCCTTTATAGTCTCGTTTCAGTGTACGCATTGTGTCCCTTTTTAGGTTAGTTCTAGTATTCTCCTTTTCGTCAGACAAATGCGCAACAATCTTACTCTAGCCTCCTCTCGTGTGGCACAAGGCCTTTTTTTGCGGTAATATGGATTTTTTCACTTCGTCCATGAAGTCGCTTCATCTCGCTCATGAGATCTTTTAAATGTTCTTGTTTGTTGTTCTGGGTAGGCTGCTCCCTTTTCCCTCTTTTTGTCATTAAGTGTGAGCGCCCTCGCACGAGTCGCGAGGGGTCTTCCGTAAGAGAATCCTTCACTCTCCACGCACTACCAAATTTTTTTTCCTCCCTCGAAATTCACCCGGAACCACAAAAGATTCTCAGTAGAGCTTGTCTTCCTCAAAGTCAAGGGCTCCGAAGTTTATCATTAAATGCCAACGGTCCTCCGCAAATCTTTTTCCCCCCCATCTGAATTTTACCCCCTCTTTTCTAAAACTATTCCTTTTCAGTCTGAAGTGATGTCTCTGAAACCTACTATCGCTACCCCCCCCTTAGTAATTCTGTCAACTTACATTTTGTTGAAAATTACGTTTGTCCTACCTCCATCCACCAGAATCCAAATGGAAATGCTATTTAAAGAAACCTTCTCCCTTTTCCCATTTCACCTTCTCTCATCCGTCCTTTTGCCATACATGCATTCGCCACCTTCTTTCCCATTCCTCAGCCCGATTTCCCCTTTCCCTTAGCCATTCACACCCACTAGACATCCTTCCCTGTCTAATTTGACCCCATATTTGATTATTGCTTGACTCCCCCCAATTTGGCTTTCCCCTACCCTTCCCTCATCCAATTTAGTGGGCCTTGATACATACAACCCCCCCCTACTACGGCGGACGGTGCCCAGTCCCTAACCAAGGTAGTAATCTTTCTACGGGCATTCCATCTTTTTCCTTGTCTGGATGGAAACGATTCCTCTTTTAATTAAGAGCATCCAGTCTCCTTTCTATTGCAAGTTCCGAGTAGAAGTAGGGAATTTTCCCTTGATTTTGGAAGGTATGTTGGATTTGGAATTTTTTCGAGGTACGAGAGGAGTCTTCCTGGCAGAGAGTTTGGTTTTCTCAGGGTACCCTTTTCGGCATTTTTCGTTTCATCTTTCTTTCCACTAGAAACACCCCCCCTCAACATGTGATGTCCCCCACCTTCCGATCCCACTACCGTTTTACTTTTCCACTGCCATATCGTGGTGTGCTGGAGGTTTGATCTCTTGGTGGCGAAGTCCCCCGCTTTCTGATGGCCGTAGACGGAGATGGAGCCCGTCGGCGGGGTGTTGCCTTTGTTTTGGCCTGAAGATTTTGTCTTCCCCGTCGCCAATCCTGACCCGCTGCTTCTTCCTCCTAAACAATTCCCAATCGTGGACAGGGAGTAACCCTTCATGTAACCTTCCAATCCCCAATTTCCAATTTCTTCATTGTTGCTGTTCAGTGTTGCCTGGACAGTGCTAGGGCGACACTTAAACACCAAACATTTTTCCTTCTTTAAAAGCAACCCCCCCTTTCCACTACAACTCCGGTTTCCCCCCCCAAAGTATGGATGTATGTTTAACTCGCTGTATCGTCCTCTAGCAAGATTGGGCATGTGTTTGTCTTCGTCGCTCTTTTTAGGACTTTTCTCTTGTGAATACTTCTTTATCCAGCCTGCTTTGCATATAGCCTTGTTGTGAGCTTTCTAATCTTTTTCTTTGAGAGGGGGCGGTGTTTCCTAAAAAACCTGCTGATCCCCTCCGGTATTTCCTGTACTCATTTTTGACCGCTCGTCTTGTACCGCTACGAAACTTGATGATCAGACCCCATTAGAGCATTTTTGACTCCAGGACGGTCCTTTGCGACGTCAAGCACGTTTGCGCAGTCGAGGCGGGAGAACACCTTTTCTAATTTTTGACTCAGAGGGAAATTTCATACTCTAAATGTCTCTCGGCCTTGAGTTTTTACTCAGCATCTTCTCGGCGAGTAGGCCGTGCGTTCTTTCGCGGGTTAGTGTGTTTTACCCCTAACCTCGCTCTCACCCGTCCCCAAGAACAAACAGAACCCGGTTTTTAAACTCCCGCGCGAACGACTACTATGTTTCGAAGTAGATGGCCCGGTCCCTGTTTGTGATTCTCCCGTACCCACTGTGAAATTGCACCGGATCTTGCACCTCTGGTGGGGTCCCCCCCACTGCAGAGTGGCTTTCCTATGGTCCCCCATGTTGCCGATGTCTGCGAGAATGGCCAAGTTCCCACGTCAATATGGGTCTTGGTCCCCTGACTGATCGCGGATCACGCGTTTTCCCAATAGGGCATTTGTGCGAACGATTCATTCACAATCCCTCCCGAGGTGGCTCAAGATTCCTCTCCCCCCTCTTTGCAATAAGATATTTCGTTCCGACCCACGTACTGAATCCGAACTCCCAAAGGGGTCGCTCCTGCCCCCACGTCCTTACCTCGCCAGAACCTTCAAATCACTCCCTCCGCCCAACGCGGTACACACAATTCCGATTTACGCCTTTCCCGTGCCACCAACTGATCCCCCCCGTCAGTCTTCCTTTTCTCTACTTGACCCTTCTGAGAAATTCCCCTGCTCTTCTTGACAAGAAACTGGGGCGCGCTAAGATACCCAATTTTTGTCACTCTGACAGCCCCCCCCACCCCCATCCCACAAAAACAAGTGCCCCTGCCTAAAACGTGGTTCCTTTGAAACAGTAAGGGGACACTGAAAAACCGTTAAAAACCTCCCCCCTATTTGTTCGCTTTTTTCATGTTTGCGCACTTCTTGAAGATCTTCCTTCTTGCAGTAGGCCAATCCGATGGCCGAGAGTTCCTTTACCCTTGATATGTCGAAAGGTCCAATTCTCTTTCCAGCCAATATCCAAATTCTCCCAGACAATCACCAAATTCCTGGTTGGATGGTTAGTGACGAACAATTCTTCCAGGCTCAGAAAATCGATTTATCACCCTTTCCTATTTTGGGTGGAATGGTAGTCCCTCGGACCTTTCTGACCTCTTCTCCTATGCAGAAACTTTACTTGTGAACCAATTCCCAGTCACTCCCTTTCGGTCAAAAATTTGATAAAGCCTCCCAGGGCTTTGGTTCGAACAGATAGTATGAGTTTATCGGCCGGGTTTTCCGTCTATTGAGTGCCCTTGTAATGTGCTTTCTTCTTCTCTTAGCCTCTCTTTCCCTGCTTTTAAACCTGACTTTGTTAAAGTTTTTGGTTTTTCCGAATCGTCTCTCCGTTCTTGTTTAATTTTCTTGCCTTCTGCTCTACTTGCACCTTTTTAATGTTTTCTGCTGTTAACTCGTCCCATGGCCTCTTTCCTTTCATCGCTCTCTTCGATAGCGGCAATTCCATCTTCGATGAATTGAGAATCCATTTGGTCCCCCCCTTCAAGTTCCCCATTTTTATCGAATACGCCGGCAGATTTCCTGTAGTGACTGCGCTTTTTGTTTCCAGACAACAGTCTTCTTTTTTTTTTCCCTCTTTTGAGAGCTCACCTTTCACCAAAAGACATTTTGTGCAAATTTTTTCCCCTGACCACCTCTTACTTGCTTCCCCTATTAGGTGTGAATCCCCTTGGCACTGTGAAAATCCAATGCGACTCGGCTAAGCTTTTTCTTTCCCGACTCTCTCACTAGGTCCCCGGAAAACCTGTCCCCCATTCTTTTTTTATCCGACAAAGCCCCCCTTTTGACCTCTCTTTGACCTCACGGTGAGTTGCCAACCACCCATGCTGCTTTTCATGCACCTTTTTCCCTTTCTTTTTCCCCAAAGAATGTTTGCATGTAGCACCCGATTCACTGTCCACTTTCCTCTGGTCCAATCTCTCACCAATTTTCAGAAGATTCTTTGGGTTCCATTTAGGAAAGGGCTCCCTCAAAATTTACAATGATTCGGCCTTCCTTATCGATGGGTGGATGCATTTATGACGTGTGTTCCCTCTCCCTAAAAAGCATTTTCCGTATTTTGCCCCCCCCGGGTTTCCCTCTTTTCATACAGGCCGGAATTATTTTTTTTTCGAAGCTTCAAGCCTGAAAATGCACGTCTTTTCACAAAGTTCTGCCTATCTCTAACTCTCGGCCGAAGAATAATCTAGGAGCTCGTCTTCTCTCCTTTCTTTACTATTCATCCACCCCTTCAGTCTGGTTTTGTTGTTGTTTGATTTTCTTTCTTTCAAAAAGGGGGCCTTTAATTATTCCTTGTTTGACCAATAGATAGATTCTTTCTTTTCCCCCTTTAGCCGTCCTGCTCCAACAAATGTCTTCTGCCCTGCTCTTTTGTCTTGAAAGGTTCGTCAGGTTCTTGTTTTATCTCCCAGTTGAACCTCTTTTTGCTCTTTTTCGTTATGTAAACCTCCTTTTTTCTGGCTGTCGGGTGGCCCCCCAAGTTCTAACTTTCCGAAATCTTAGATCACGTTCTTCCGTTCCCAGTCTCTTCTCCAATGACTTGAAGAAGATCCATTTTGCCACTCCCTTCTAGTACCAATCTATTTTTCTACATGGGAACCCCCTTGAATCCCAGTACGTTAGACTCCCCATTCCTCGCCTTCAACTTTCTCGCTAGGATTGAATAGTCCTCCCCCCGTCGGATCAGTACTCTCTGTCAATAATGCAGCTCTTTCGAACTCTAGCGTCCTTATCTGCTTATCTGAGTGCTCTATCCCAGACATGAAGGCCGGAGTCAGGGTCCATTCGCTCCCCGATCATTGATACAGCATTTTATTCTCCGATTTGATAACCAGCTTTTCTGACAACAGGTGTAAGATCGTTCGTGCTCCTTTTGAAAATTCTTTTTTGTCTGAGGCATTTTTGAAGTGAAAGCTACCCTGATCCCATTTTCTTGCTTTTTTATACCGTATTTTCTGGGGAGCGCTTTTTTTGTCAGCTTGGACCATAATTATACCGCATCACCCTTTTGAGCCCTTTAGTCCCCCGATTATATAGAGAGGGGAAGAGGATAGGCTTAAGCGATTTTCCCCCCCCTTTCTCTGCGGTCCGGAAGTTGGTTTGTTGCGAAGACGGTTGCACTAGTCCCCTCCCCTGGTGCACGACTTTCGGTTTAACTGGAAGCGGACGGTCTCTCGGGGAGATGGTCGTTCTGCCCGTGCGGGTTTTTTTTTTTTCGAGCTGGCAGTTTATGCTTTTTCTGCCATTTAGACCCCTCCTTCCTGTGCGCGGCCGAATTACTTAGCCTTTCCCAGTCCCCCTTGCAGGAGGCTTTTTTTTGGACCGCTTTTCCCCTGTTGCGAGATTCCCTGGACGTTGTCCCCCCCCCGTTACCCCCGTGCCGATTGGGATTGAGCCTCTGATCTTGCCCTAGGGAAATTTTCGTATGCCGGCGCTCTAGTCCGCCTCCCCCGTCGCCCAGTGAAGGCGTCCGTCTTAAAAGTCTCCGACGGAAGAGTGTCAATAGTCCCCCCTTCCCCTGCTCCCAAAGCCTTTTTTTCTGACTGAACCCTTCTCCCCGGCAGCGAACGGTCGGAGTGGGGAGTGGCGTTCTTTTTCCCTCCCTCATCTTTTTCAGTTTTTAAACTGACTTTAGCGGGGAAGTCGATGTTGCCCGTATCTAGTTCCCTTCCGAAATTGGTTTTTAGCGGTAGATTTACTTGTTTCCTGGCCAGGCGGGGGAATTCTCCCGTGTTTTCTGCCGTCTCTTTTGAAGACTCGAGGCTCGGTCTGGCGCTTCGGATTGAAGTTCCGTCCTTCGTCGTTCTGACTCAAGCCAGGCAAGCCCCGGCAGGGTTTTTTAGTTCATTCGGTGTACGTCATGAGGCGATTCGTTCCTCTCTCGAATGGTATGACGTTCGGCATCCCTCCGGCCGACGGGAAACTATTTTGGGTGCTCTCAAGGCTTTAGTCGACGATCCGTCTTTCCTCTTATGAAGGCTTCCTTAAACCGCTTCGGCTCCCTGAATGTTGTCAGGCTTTTCTGTTGTTGTACTTCTTCCTTTTTGATTACTTTTTTCCAGATGAGACCCTTTGACTCTTCCTCCGGTTTACGATATCTTTCTCTGTTTTCTTTCTTCCAACGCTCCGAATAGGTGTAGTCGGGTTCGAATAACTATGGTTAAGGACTTTTTCTCCCCCCTTCGGGACCCCCCCCCTTGAACGTCCCCCTTGCCGCCGTAGCGATCTCCGTTGCCCCTCTTCTAGCTCTCGATAACCTCTCCGTGTTGTTGATTCCCTATTGAGGGTTCTTTCGCCGCAAGAAGGTAGTTGCGTTGGCGGTTTTGAGTCCAGCCGTTTTCACTCTCCTTACCCCACCCCGCGTTCAATATTTCCTTGAAGAATTTTCGAAACGATCCGCGCGGGTAAGGTAAGCCGCGTTCATATTCCTTCTTTTTTTGAGACACTTCTCAACTTTCCTTAACGACGCAGTTTTACTTCACACCGCCCCCCTTTTTGAATGAGTCCCCTCCTCCCTTTCCCGCTTCCATGGGACCAGCTGAAGCGGATCCTTCGCCTTTGTCCCCCAAAGACACAGTCCCTATCGCTCCTCTGGACTGTTAGGCTATCGGCCCCTCCATAGGCCGGGCTTCCTACTTCCCCCCCCCCTAGGTGCTGGGGGTGTTTCGTCTCGAGGCAGGGATGCCCTCATTTCATATTCCTCCCCCCGTCCCCTCGAGTCGCGCCTGCATCTAAGATGGGGACGGGTGGGTTTTCTCGCCTCCCCGAAACAGGCTTCCCCTCGCCCTTTTGCTACAAGACAATTGCCCAAGGTTCTTCCCGGCGACATTAGTGCTACTTCATTCGCCTCATCCAACAGACGGGAATTCCCCCCCCCCCTGACGCAGACCCTCTTACACATCACTTTTCAGAAAGGGCAGATGTGGAGTTTCGTCCAGTCCTCCTAGAGTCCTTATTTCCCCTTCCGTCGGACACCCGCCTTGGCCCCGCATATCAGGTCCTTTCCCTCGTCGCCTTAGAGGGCACGTTGACTTAGCTGATCCTCGCCCCGTCACCACGCCAAGGTAATCGCAAGATAATCGTCCTGCCCCAGGTGGAAGGACCCCTTCCCCCCGGATACATCTTGCACCGGTCGACCCTGTTCTCCTCTCCAAAATCTTACCTTCTCCGAACGGCCTAGAAACTTTTCGGGTTTCTGCCACCGGAATCAACCCTTCCCCCCCCATAACGAATACGAGAAGGGAACACCCTCCTTTCCTGCTAAGATCCAAAGCCTCCCTCGCTGCCTCGCTAAGGAAAAATCCTGTCGGTCTTTCCTATGACACCGATCGGCGCCTCCCTTATCTTCAGCCCTCCCCGTGGTGCAAACCCAAAATACTCTCTCATGGACGCCGATCCTCCGTGACCAGATCCCCTCCTGTGTTTTATGTTCGAAAGAAGTTCTCGGCGCAGGCCCGCCCCCCCCTCTCTCGCCATACGTCACAGTAACGCAGGCCCCTTTCCCGAAGAACTTTTTCTCCCAGCCTCCAAGACCCCCGCCCTCCCCTTGATCTCCCTCACGGTGGAGACATTCGCTTCCATGATCATCCAAATCCTCTTCGTCAATAACGGGCCTCCCCCTCGACCACTCTCTGAAGTTGATTTTTTTCTTCCGCTCTCAACGACTTTCTCCCCCCCCTTCTATTCAGAAGGTTTCAGGAAGTCCGCTCCCTTAGAGTAGACCCCCCCCTCCTTTGACTTCGAGATGCAAGCTTTGACCCTCTTTCTTTCTGTTCGTCTCTTCTCCTACTTTTCATACGTTTTCTTCGGACGCTACAAGAGGACGATCAGGAGGTTTTTGTTTTCTAAGGACTATCGTTCAAGGCGAATTCTTCCATAGGCCGTCCGACCCCCCTCAATTAGCCGTCCGTGCTGCCAAGATCGAAAGAACAAATTCTTTTCCTCCCGAAGCGACCCTCCCACCTTCCGATCGACCCCAACCTTCCCCCTTGCAGCCTAAATCTCCTGTCCCCCCCCGGATACATTTTCTCCCTTCGTTTTTTTTACGGAACCTCATTACCAGAGATAGGAGTTTCTTACACCCTTCTAAATTGCAAGCCTCTTTTTAAAAAGACCTCCAAACCACCTGACTACCCCAAGGTGTTATAAGTAAACCGCGTCTTCTTCTTAGATGATCCCATGAGTCCTATCGTTAGCGGCAAACGTATGGAACCTTCCAAGACATGCCTGTTTCGTTGAGAATGAGGTTAAACAGAAGGCAGGCCCTACTTTTCCAAGCTTTCCCCACAACCCTTTGGGGGCCCCACACCCCCCCCCCCCTGGCTTTTTCCGTGGACAAAAACCACTCATTTCATCCCCCCAGATATTTCCCCCTCCCTTTTCTTCCATAGGCCTCCTTAAGACCCACAAGATAGACCAATCGCTGTGACACCCCTAACTGAAGGGTGGAGGCATAAAGTAAAATCTTTTTTCAATTGGAAACCCCAATTGAGTGGCTATGAAACGCTCTGGTTTCTCCCAATATCTCTGATTGTTATACGTTTGGTAATTTCTTTCCTTGCACTAACGAGTTGCCTGGTTTTCTCCTTCTTCTATACCGCCGCCCCCTCTCAACAGTGACTAAGCTGCCAGTTTTGAGTTTTCTTTCTACGGTTCTTCTCTGTCAGTTCACTCCCCACCTAATTCTCCCCCTTTAAATCCTTTCATGAATTGGGCTAGTGGGCCCCTGTTCCAATGCTTCCCCTTGGTCTTAAAGGAACCCCCCTCCTCCTCTTAGTTTCTCTTCTTTTTACCACCTTTGCTGCTCTATTACCATCTTCATATTTTCACATTTAACCCCCCGTTTTACCCAATACGTTCCTTCTGTCTTGCCCTCCCCCCGGCGAGCAAATTCCTCTTCTCTTCCTTTGGTATTCAAGAAGTGCCCCCTGAGAGTTTCAGAAGCCTACGGTTAAGAGAACCGAACTTTTGCCCCTTTAAGAGTTCTGCCCAGCTTTCTTTTTTCTTTCCAGCTCTCTCACACTAGCTTCCTTTCCACCCTTTTCAACCAGATCCGTTGCATGAAAAGAATTTTCATCCCCCCCAATCAACGTACCTCCTGGAGGCCCTTCCCCCCAGATAGATAACTCTCTACACGGCTCCCCCCCGCTTTTTTTTGATGCTTCAAGGTTGCGAAAGCCGTTAGAGGGATTTTTTGTGCCTCTCACAAGTTCTTTAATCCATCGTTATTCTAGTCTACGGTCGAGGAAGAACAGCCCCCCCCCCCCTCCTTGTTATTCGACATCTTGCTTCCTTTCTCCCCTCATGCCGATTTTCTTCGATCTCCCAAAAGCCCAACACCCTACTTTTACGAGTGCGAAATATTTATCTTTTCTGGTGTCCCCCAAGATCTAGTTATTTGTAGATCCCCGCGGCCCCATCGGATTTGCTTCCTACCATCCGCTCTCTCCTCCCCTGTTACGTGGCCCACGACAGTTCCCAACGAGTGTTAGTTTTTTTAAAACTGGTTAGGCACGTTTTCTGACACGAGGTTTTTCCGTTTCTTTGGGTCTTTTTTTCCCTCGTGTGTTGTTCGCTTCTCTTTAGTCCTTCGCCCGGAACCGTTGGTTAACAAGATCATCCAGATCTCAAGTACCTGTGCCCGTACCGATCCTAGGTTTCTTTCCTGGGACTATTTTGTGAGTCCGCCCGGTGCGATTTCTTTTGGGAAATCCCCTGTCCCCAGTAGCTTTGGAGAGAAATGGGTTCGTCGGTGCTTTTCGGTCATTTAAATCTATTCCGGTGTTATCGGTCTGCATGCTTTTTTTTAGTCACTCTTTTTTCTTTACTTTCGTGTACTTCCCCCCTTTCGTCACTGCCTCTTTTTGTCCCCCCCAACTGAGGTGAAGTCCCTCGACGTGTAAATCAAAACATTTCCTTCGGGAAAACTGTCCGTCAATTCTTCATTCGGGCATTTTTTGCTCCATCTGCCAACAGAATTGTCCCCCTCTATGCGGGTAGGCCCAGACGACTTGCCTTGCTTAAGCGACAGTAACTCCCCGTCAACCTACTGTTCTTCTGACCCTCGATCATCGGGCTTTTTCCCTGAAGGAAAATTTGTCTGTTTTGATTGCAAACTGGTTTTTCTGGCCTCTAAAAACTACGCCCCAGCCCCTCCCGCAAAGCTTAAAGCACGTCCGCCGTTACGTGTGAATCTTGTAACTTCCGAGTACGCGCAACTCTGCATTTTGCACTTTTTACTCCGTCTGTTCGCGACGTCCCCCCCGTGCTTTTGCCGCCCACGAACCCTTCGCGCGCTTGGATTCAATGGCAACCGAATTTAAGACATACTGCGTTCCTCCCATCTGGTTAACTTCGCTCAAAAATTTGCGCGTCACCTCGAAAGAGTTGATGATTCCCACCCACGTCAGCAAATCCACTGTCTCCAGATCCCTTTCGTGGCAAACCCTTACTTCACTTCATCCCTTCGCCCCCAAATGAAACACCGCATACCCCCCACCTTCTCGCGTCATCCCCCCCCAAACAGCCCCCCCAATTGCAAGGATCTTTCCTAAAGTCAAATCCAACCTAAATCCGTCTTTGGTTTCTGCACTCTTTTTCTCCTTGTTCCCCATGTGGGCGCTTTTTCTATAGTCCAATGGTCCCCTAACTGAAACCCTTGGAAGTGCGTTATATCGGCTTTGCTTAAATTGCCGGCCTCTCCCTGGACAGTGGAGTTTTAGTAGTCCTCCTCGTCGGTTAGAATCGCACCAGAACAAGCGGTTAAAACCCGGCGCATTACAGCCCTATGAGCAACCCCCAAACTCTCTCTATGACATAATACAGCTGTCTTCCGATGCATCCTCACCGGAATCCTCATCGTCCAAGCAAACTGTTTATCTCCTCCTTTTAATAATTGGCTTTGAGTGGGGTATGCCCCTTCTTTTGACTTGGTGAGATGCACTTGAAACCAAATTCTCGCGCATCTTCCCAATGACTTATCCACCATACATTCCGGTCGATCCTAGCAACTTATACTCTCCTTTTTCTTTTTTCTTTTCTAGAAGGATAGACCTATTTGCCATAAACTTTAATAGCTGATTATTCCACAGTTTCGTTTCGTCCCCTAGTGCCTTCGCCGTTGACTCACTTGGTTGTGTCATTACCCCTTGGGTTTTTTTAGATCATTTCATTCCCCCCCTAACTCCGGATGTCCATTTTGATGTCGATTTTAATCACTATTTGTTTTAGTCACAATACAAATTGTTCTGATTAATTACCCTTCCCTGAGGTGTTTTCCTGCCTCGTTACCCCCTCGTTCTTTGTTTTACGCCGGGGTGTACCCCAGAAGGCGTTGGCCACCTCTTGGGATGAGTTAAGGTGAAACGGAGAACCCGGGGCAGTGCTCACTTTCATTTCCCAAGTATCCCGTAATTAGTAGGTATTCTTTTTTAGGGATGTTCTGACAAATTTTTAAGGATTTTAACCCTTGACAGTTCTTCATTACTCCCCGTTAGGAGGTTCACAAGACATCTAATGAATGGACTAGTTCCTTCCGTCTTGAAGTGGACCCTCAGAGTCCGTTGTTCACCGAGTGTCTAATGCGTCACCCCCCAGGTTAACTTACCCTGGAAGAATTGGAAGCGGTGAACGCCCCCACAAGCACTCTTCATGCAGTCTGTTATAGTTATTTGAACGATTTTTGGTAACCCTTGAGGGTTCCTCTTCTCGCAATTTGCGTTCTTTCTTATCCACTTGTCGACACTCGTACCTCTTTCAATTTTTTCCCAGGAGCCTCCATATTTTCTTGTTGTTTGTGAATGGCTTCTAGGCTCTTTAGCTCTTGTCCCCCTTGAATGATGGAGCTTTTTCCGTTTTCTCAGTCCGTAGTCCTACCCTTTTTAGTTCTTACGATTCGGTTTAGCGAGTGGATGTCACAAGACCCCACTTCTTCCTCTATTCGACCCGCTTTCCCCCCCTGACCCAACGTCCCTACCATTTTTTTGCGTGAGGCACAGAGTGATTTTCTTCATTTGTCACGCGAGCCTTTGCGTTAACCGTAGTCAGCTTTTTCCCGTATGTACCCAATGGTGCCCCCTTTCCTAGTCCGAATCCCTCTTGTCCCCACACGGATCGGCCCAATTTCATGTAGCGTCCCCCCCCCCTGCTAACTTGTCTTATTATATTATGCGATGGAAACTTTCCCCCCTATCCCCCCGTTTTTTCTTAATAATGAATGGCGTCCTTTAGTTTTATAAATCCCCAAGCCCCCCATACTCCGATGGCACGCTAAATTCAAGGCTGCCTCTGCCTTTTTACCCAAATTTCTCCTCTTGACACTTCTTTTCCCACGCCGCTTTGTCGCACCTTTGGAATACCTTCCTCCAGATCACGTATTTGAATCGGCTTTTTGTTAATTCCAACACACCCCCTGAGAACATCTATTTCTAACTTACTGGACTCAACCGTTATGATTTCACCACACTATTGTCTTCACTAGACAGATCATTCCCCCATCCCAGTATTGGGTGTTTCCATCCATACCCCCC
>Ga0179591_1351192_pt1 | contig 18589 bp, 15 predicted proteins | sample CZOMad2_1_08_16f_FD_182891 | JGI IMG/M metagenome (GOLD analysis project Ga0179591, IMG submission 182891) | Vadose zone soil fungal communities from Angelo Coast Range Reserve, California, USA - CZOMad2_1_08_16fungal (PacBio error correction) | ecosystem: Environmental > Terrestrial > Soil >... | reverse complement strand
GGTCCAGGACTTATACACGGTCGAGTCTGCTTCGATCGATAGCCCCCGGACAGAATGAAAGATCTCCCCCTAGGGAAACACGCTAGATAGGTTTGGTATGAGCCAACTGCTCTTGGAAGGCCGAGACCCCCCATGAAAACGGTCGGCGTTTCCGGAGGCCCCGTGAGACCCGTTCCCCAACCCTTTTTACGGACCGGTCATCTCGTGTGTCCTTTTCTGCGGCATTAGGAGAGAGTGAAGCCATCTGAGACTGCGATCCTTGTGTTAGTCTTACCCCAATTAGTTTTACTCCCTCGTGGCCCGGACCTGCGGCGTTTACCTGGAGGGCGATATAACGTGCACCCAAGTGTGCAGGGTAACCCTTAAAATAATCCTTGCTGAGAGGGAGACTGCCCTGGAAGGCTGCTGATGCGGTTCGTCTTAACGGTTCGTGCTTATCCCTGCCAGGGTTGTACCATCAACCCCCCCCCCCCCAACTCATGTACTTGACCGTCAACAAGAAGGCCTATTTTCTGGTTCCCCTCTGTGAGAAGCTCTCGAATGCAGCTCCTCGATGCAGCTCTTCGTGGGCCCCCCCCCCCCCTCAGAGCGGGAATGTTTTCATAGTTCTTCCCTCCCGTACCCTCCAGTTGGACGTAGAAATGGCCCCTTTTGCGGTTTTCCAGCGTTTCCGCCCCCTACTCCCCCCGCTAAAAGTAACCTTGTAGGCTCTTTGAGGCCTCCATGTCCTTCGGGTTTGGCCCTGTCGTCCTATAGCAGAAGCCCGTGCAGGACTCCTTGGACGAGTTGACTTTTTGGTTACAATAGACATGTGAGTACCTCAAAAAGAACATAACGGTTAGGGGAGCTCTCTAGCTGCCTCTGTCCCGAAGTGTCCTCGAGCTTTATCTTATTCCCGTAGTCTTTTCCCATGGCCGTAGATCTTCCGAGTGCTCAACCTTTTCTTCTTCATCCCTATTCCAGTGTTCCCCCCAACAATCCTGAGGAACCCACCGCCCGTAAGACGATACAGTGTTCCCCTCCTCTTTCTTGGACCCCTTTTAGTTGCTCCTGTTCAATGGACGCGTGTGAGTCAAAACACCCCTCCCCGGACGACCTGTTTCGGTCTTGCCAGCTTGTCCCCGCTCAAGACCAGTCCTACTATACAGTTGTCACCCCTCCCCATTCACCTTAGATCTTCCCTGTACTGCAAAATGAGCTTTTATGTTTGTCTTTCGAGGAGGAGAGCTTTTCTGATGGTGGAACCAACCAAAACGAAGGTCCCTCTGCAAGACTTTATGACTCTAATAAAGCCGGAGACACCCAAGTCGACGTCCTCTACCTGTCGACCCTCAGGGCAACCTTTCTGAAGCGCTAATTTCCATGGGCTAGGACTCACTACTGTTAAAGTCTTTTCATTCACGAGAAGGTGCGCCCTCATCTAAGGGTCTCACGGCAAGTCCTTGGACCCGCACACTTTTCTTTATAAAGCCGTTCAAACCGTTGTGACGTTAGCTCTTGTACCCCTCTTGCATTTTCTGTCACACTGTGTACTGTAACCGTTGACTTTCAAGCGTAGGAGGGCTACTTCTGAAGGAGTCACTCCCCTAGGCGGCCTTCCCCTACCTGGAGACCCTTATGTGGAAGTTTTACTCCGTCTCTTGCCTTGTTTTTCATGTCGGGAAGGGGTCGATGGTCTAAACTTCAAGAGAAAAGCTTTTTTGTTGTCTGCTCCCCGTAACCTTACTCCTTTTATTTTTAACGAGTGGCGATGACCCCAATGTAGCTAAGCTTAATCTGGACGGTAAGTGGCGCGGAAGGGCGTTTCGCTTAACCCTTCGCGTTTCTTTCATTTTGAGTTTTCTTCGTATGACCTCCCTGCCGTACTAGTGCAGAAGGCCGTCCTTAGTTGAATTCTTCCCTTCAGCTCCACGTTTCTTTAGACTGCCGCGTCTCTACCTGACTGGCCGTTTTTTTCTTTTTGACCGCACCCCCTCCCGGTCCAGCGCACCGCCGCCCTCTTTTGAGAGATCAACTAGAAGTCCCTTTTCCCCCTCTTGCCTCTGTCAGACTTGTCGCCGATCCCTCTATATTTTTCCTATAATTAAACCCCTCCTTTCCCCCCTTCTGTCTCCCCCTTTGTTCTCTGCTACCCCACCCCCCGTGACCTTCTGCCCCCTAAACCCCCCCAACCCACATGCGACCCTGATACCAAATTCTCTCTAAACCTCCTGGTGATTTTGAACCCATCCGCATTCGGCCTTAATCCTTCTGTTTATTCAAATCTTGCGAATTTTCCCTTCTTTTTCCGAACCCATTATTTTAACTTTCACTGAGTGCGCCAATATAAGAACTGCGGCCCCCACCTTTTGCGCTTCGGTCCCGTTCTCTGCCGCGTGTTACGAGGCCTTCCATTGCCACCTCGTCCTTTCTGAATTTTCGTATCCCCTCTTGTCCCAACCCTCTACGTATGTGCCAACCCTCTCCCTTGATCCTTGAGCACGTCCCCTATTTTTTACGTTTCTAGGAGAGGATCTTCCATTGCCGCTCAGTAAGCCTTGCTCGCTCAATTCTGTCGACTCCCTCTAGGACCCCCTCTCCCTAGGGCAAGATTAGGAATCTTTCAGGGTCCCTGAGCTTTCTGGAGGCTTTTTTTACTCCGAAATTCGTACCCGCTCGTTTCCCCCGACCACCCTCCTTCCTTTTTTCCTGTCGACGTAAAGAAGACTTTGCCCCGGTGTTGATCAGATAGGATGCACTTTCCTTGCGTGCCTCATTAACCGGAAATGTTTTCTTCTTTCCGGATGCTAACGAAACCCCGGTCGCGTTTCCTCTTTCTTGAGACGTTTCCGGCATCTCAGCCCTTTTCCGGGACTCCGCGGGAGACTAGGTTTCATAGACGCATCCATCATCTGCGGCAGGCTTGTTCTGTTTGCCAGCCCCCCCTTTTTCCTTTCGCCTTTTCACAGTTTAGAGATCTGTAGTGAAGCTGGGGATCCCCCCGGTGCCGTCCTTGTTTGCAAGTTCCCTTTCCCCGCCGCGCGCTTCCCATGTTTTCACCTAAAGGCTTTCGAAAAGTGTTGCCCGCGGTTTTTTCAAATGAACCTCTTTCTTTGAGCTCCTTGACATAGACAGGCTCTCTTTTTTCTTCAGTTCACGACCTCCTGTCCCCTTTTTTCTAGCCTAAAGCTCTGGGCTCGATTTTGGTCTACCAGGTGCCACCCCTACCAGGGATGATTCTTCACCCTGGACTAGCCCCCACCAGGCCCTCCTTCCCATTCATGTTTTGTTAAAATAACTTACTACTCTTTCAACGGCTTTCTGATATTCATTCTTTCTGCTTTGTGCCCATGATTTATTATAAGGATTTTATTGTTGTCTCCCTTCCTTCCTTCGTGGAGTTTCTCTTCTCCCCCCCCCCATCCATAGAGGAAGACGCCGTCTTTTTTCATATTTAGTCAACAGCCAACTTTTTTGAGCCCACTTCTCCGAGTGGTTAGGTTCTAACCTTTTTTCTTCCAGACCCTATTGTCCTAAAATAGCACCAGGGTCTCCATTCCCCTCCTTACGGTTGACATCTCTACCTGAAACTTTCTCCCGTCAAGGGTCGGCTCTTCCGGTCCCTCCTCAGTTAATTATGTTAGGCCTCACCCTTTTAATTATCCATTTCGCTTCACCTTGGCCTAGCTTAGACAAACAGGCCCCTGGGAATACCTTTACTTTAAGGCGTCGATTTCTTAGGCTTTCCCCGCTCCCGTTATCTGATGACTTTACGCCGTCCTTATATGAATCGCGACACAACCCTGGTCGCCGGTATTGTGGTAGAGGCTATTTTTTTTTTCGATATGATACGATTTGGCAGTTCCTCAAACCCCCATCCTACGAAACTGGTACTCCCTTCTGCTTCGTTCTCCCTAATAAGTTTGTTGTTTGAGAGCTGCCTCCCTTCCTTATCCCTTTGTGCTGGAACGTGTGGTTGTCGTTTCAGATCCAAGTCCCGTCCAGATTCGGCCCCTCCCCCAAGATCCAATCCTTAGGACCAGAGGTTTCTCTTGGCTCATCGGCTCGCTTTCCTCGACTTTCGATCCCATGACAGGCCTCAGATCCCCCGCCGCGGAAAAAATATGCGTAAGAGACCTTACTTTTTTTTTCGCGTTCCCCTCCTTACCTTCTCTCTCCCATACAAGAGCGCCGCGCACTTGATTTTCTTGACTAGGGATCAGGCCCCTCCCATAATTTATGTAATTCCCCAGCCCGGGCGAGTCGCGCTACCCCCCCCCTTGCCCCGATTTTTTAAGAGGGTACTTTGGAGACCCTTTTTCTATTAACCAAGGCACTCATGTTTTTTCTCCTTTTCACCCGAAACGTTTGCGGCGTCGGGGGCCCGCAATGGGCTGTGGACCTCCCAATGTACACTAACGCGGTACCCCTTCGTTCGTCATCTCTGTCTCTCTTCTTCCTCCAAAGAAAAAACCCTACCCCGCTTCAATGTGCTTTACCCCCCCCAAGAAGTAACATCAGACTGATTCCTTGCAAACCTTGCCTTTTCCCCTATATAAGATAAGATCGCCCTTGTTTTCTCCCCCCCCCAATGATTTCTCTTTCTGAGGGAATGATTTTCCAGAACCGGCATGTTGGCCGTGATCCCACATTTTAGCGACAGATCCACTGTTTCCATTGGGACATGAGGTCTCTTTCGGAGTCGGCCAGACGGTTCTTTCCTTTCCGGCGCTCCGACTTCGCAAAATCTGCTTGCCCACTCCCAATTCCTTATCCTTCGAGGAAAAGTCCCCTTTTAATGACGCTTGACTGTTCCCCCGCGCTCTGGGAATGCCTCATTCAAAGGTACGGAACCCTTTTCGCTCGGCACCGTTCCTACGCTCCCTGCCCTACAAGAGTGCTGAATCGCTGTTATCGTTACCGCGCCCCCATCCCTGTAACCGCTTAAATGAAGGTGCTGCCCTAACAGCTCGCGTCTCTAAAGACCTCCTTGATTCTCGTCCCGTCGCTCCCCCTCCGCTTCCTTTTTTTTAAGATGTTGTATCATGGCCTCCCCTAACTTCAGAGTGGAATGTGCCATTCCTGAACCCATGAATCTGATGAGCACAAGGCCTCTCTGTCACACACGCTGCGCGGCTGTATTCTCCGTATATCTCTTTTACATTTATCCGATGGGATTTTTACAACTTTTTAGGAGAGTTCATAGAAGTTTTCAGGACCAGCTCCGGTACGCCCGCCTCCCTGCACTCTTCTGGAATGTTTCCTTTCTCGAAATGTCGGTCTCGGGAGTCGCTCCCTTTTAGAGATCACCTGCGACTCCGAGCTCGCTTTGGACGGAGAGCCTTTTCTAACGTCAGGACGTGCTATATCCTTTTTTCCCGACCCTTTTGGTCACATCCTACAACGTTTGCCACTCTTCTTAGGGTCCGATTAAGCAACTCGATTGGCATCTGTAATCTCCCATAGGCTCCAGGCCTTGCCCAATCGCGCAACTATTTTCTCCCCCGCCTTCGGAGAATTTTCCTGACCCTGGTCCTTCCTTTTTCCCCTTATCATTTGTCTACCCCCTCCTTTTCTTCCAGTTTACAAACCTTACGACTATTTTTGTCTCCCATAGTCCTTCCGCGCCCCATACTTAGGATGGCTCACCATCTCGTTTTCGATACCCCTTTTGACCTGCTTCTCCTTGTTTTTCTGATCTTTCTGTTCCCCTCCTCCCCGAAAGAACATGATTGGCGAATCCGCCATCATTCCAAATTAGATTATGATGACGGGACAATGCTACTCCGGACCACCCTCCCTCTCTTGCTCGCGCCAACCTCTCTGGACGACAAATTTACGTTCTTTCAACCGCCAATCCTAACCTTCAAGATGAGACGACGGCGTCGACTGCTCCCCGCGGTCTTCCCCCCTGCGCTCTCTCCTTCACTTTCTCCGCGCGTAATTCGCACTTTTTTATTTTTTTCTTCTAAACTTTTGTGTCCGGCGACGAGAGTATGGAGAAGGAGGACCGCGGTACCCACGTTGGTGACGATCCCTCCTAGAGCGCCCCTGCGCTTCTAACAGATCTTTTAACTGACGTTGGACTTTTGAGGTTTTTTTTTTAGCTTTGCATTGAGTTCCCATCTGCCTTTGTAGCTGCTCCAGGAAATTCTTCCCCCGGCCCCCTCCGCATTTCGTATTAGGTCGTCCTTTTAAACAAGAAACTCGGGGTGGTTCAGGAGCAGATCCCGGCCGGTCATTCATCTAGTTTCCCGTTAAGTAATTCCGAATAGAGTCTGCTCTCTTTCGATTCGCCACAAAGCTTTCCGACTGTTAGAGTTCTCGATGTCGATTTAGTGCTAGTCGTCATCGTGTTCGATGCCGGAAAATGCAGCTTCTCTTCCCGCCCCGCCAGCGCTGCCTTTTCCTCCCCGAAGTTTTAGGTTGACGGTGGACAATAGAGAATCTGATCTCTCTTGGTGGGTGTAGTCATTTCCCAATGCTATCCTCCCGCACTTTTCTTCTTAATTCTTCGTGAAAGAAAGTGGATGTATTATGCAATCCAGAGCTTAACAGACTCCCTTGACCTTCCCCTCCACTGGGGTAACGTCCGTCCACTAGCCTCGCTAGACCCATATTTCCCCAATTGACCCTTTTCCATTTGACTCTTACTCCCTATTCTTTAATCGACAAATAGGCACTAACTCTTTGGTCCGTTTGTTCTCAGATTGCGTCTAGATGTTTGGTGTTAGTGCGGTAAGCCGGTTTGGATCCTTTCCTGCCTGTTTGTAAATCCTACCCCTCTTCCCTTCCCTTTCAGCTTCTATACGAGCTCAGACGCCGCCGACCTTTTATGATATAGGCATCTCTCTTGTCCTCCTCGTTTTTTTTTCTATTCGACCCCCCGTCCCCTTTCTGCGGAGCGCGATCGGCCGATATGGAACAAGCTTTGTTTTTTGGACACACCTTCCCCCTTGCAAGACACGTTTTTTTTTCTTCCACCTCTACGAACAACTCCTAAGCGCGTTTTTCGTTTCCTTCCTTCCTAAGGGGCGACATTCCCTTCAGATATAGACCCAAGGATTGCCTCGCGAGCCTCTGACTAATCATTTAACCTTCACTTTCATGCTTTTCAGGTCAACTCTTTTTTTTTTTAATAGGTCCGAAGAGGCCCCCTTTAGGGGTTGTTCACCCCCCATTCCCCCTCCAGTATCGGTTCTTCGTAACAATCCCAGATAATCACTTTTTCTACACCGCAGCTTTCCGCCGCCTTCATTCCTCCCCAGTTTCTGATCAAGATGTCACCCCCCTTTCCCTAGCAAATCAGGTTCTTTTGAGTCCCCCTTTCAATCCTTAGTAGAGTTAAGACTCTGCTTGTTCGGGCGGGCTCTAGCTTTAAGTCAGAGAGACGGATATCGCCCCGTGAAACTCCATCTCCTCTAGAGATTAAGACATTCTTTTCCTTTTTTTCCCGAACGACTCGAGGAGTTTTAGGTAGCCCTCTCCCCACTGTCCGCACGCAGCGATTTTTTTTTTTATTCACCATTAAGTTAGTCGATGCTACTGTCACCTCTGCTGCCCATTCTTTTTTCACTTCCTACAGAAATACGACTTTAATGGTCCCCCCCCTTGGTTAGATCTAGTCAATACCCATGGGAACCCGCCTCCATTCTTTGGGAGTTGATACGCCTAGTAGAAATTACCGATTCAACTGCGTACTTCCTTTTCCTCATCTCGGCTCTCCAGTTTCGCGATCGTCCAACAAATTGAAAGAGGCACCTTTCGCCAGTGTTCCCGTTTTCAACCCCTCTGTTCCTTCTAGTCAGTCGCACCAATGTTTTCGGCCCGCGGTCGGACCGTTCATTTTTTTTGAATTCGATCTTCAGAACGTGCGTAGACTCCCTCCACTCCGGAGGAGATTGAGAAGGTTATGCGCCTGGTTTTTTTGGAGGATGTGTTTCGGTTCGTATAGGTTGACTTCTGACCCTTATCCTCCTTTTTCCTTTGATCCCTTCCGGACTCCTCCTTTGCCTTGGGATGATGGCATCTCCCTCCTCCCCCCCTTTTTCTAGTCTGTAGGTCGTTGATCCCAATTCTCCGACCACATCCTCACCAACTACCCCCCCCCCCATTCTTCCCACTCTTGGTTCCCCTTTCCTTCCCAGTCCTCATTGGTTCGCAACTTGCTGTTCCCCCCAAAACCTTTTCCGTCATTGGTCTTCTTGCGTCCCGCCCACCCTTCCTTGGGGTGAGGAAATTTTGACCCTTCTCCGCCTTCTGATCCTCTACTTCACCCGCGGCCCTTTTTGTGGACTTTTTTGCTGGGAAAGGCGACATCGAGGTCTTCATTTTCGATCAACGCTCCACAATGGGAGAATGATTTCCCACCCCCCGGTTCCTTCCGTCCAGATTCTTAAGTTCTCCTTTCCCCGATCCGATCCAATAGATCTTTTGTCTGATCGTCTCCTGCGTTCCTCCTCTCTGTTGGAAACTACGCCCGTTCCGCCTGATTCAATCTTTTTCAGACTGTGCATTTGGAATGGCAGACAGGAGGAGTGTTACTGCTCGAACACGTCTGTCCCTCTCCTTCATGTTCCGCGAAAACATCCCTTTCAGCGATCTCGTCGAGCCTCCTCCCGTGTTATCCGCTATGCCTTTTTATCATATCTTTCATTCGTTTGAATCCTTGAATCCCCCCCCTTTTCCAGTTTGTCTTAGGGAAATTTGCCCCCCCCCAGGAACCTGCGGCATCAGGAGTCTAGAGGCTTTCACTTTCCTCGGACGCGGGTATGCTCTCACGAGTATTTTGAATTCTCTTTTCTTTCCCACACCTGCCCCCCACTTCATACGCTCAGAGGGGACGGCCTGTGCCTCTGCGTACGAATCCTATTTTCGGCACTTCTTCGTCAGAGGTAGGGATGAAGTCTCCGATCCTGGTGCCTCCATGATCTGTTAAATTTCCACGCGCCCTCAGTCCCCCGCACCCGAAAAGTCCGACGACCCCGACTGCGAATGGGCTGATGGTCAAGTACGTATTCTTCTGATGAGGCTGTCACAGCTTCGTATCCGCATTCCCTATCACTTTTTCAAGACCCCTTCTCCCTGCGGTAGGGAGCGTCCACTTGTTTTCAAGCACACATACCCGGATGCATCTTCCCCCTTCCGACCTTCCAATTCCCCATTTTTTTTTTTTCCCCACCCCACCCTTTTGTCCTAGCAGCGAGTTCGGAATTTTTTTGGCGAACCATGATCTCCATTTCTCATTATTTCTATTGTGGTTTTAATTAGTGGTTTTGAGGGGTTTCTTCGATCACTGACTCAATAAATAAGTAACGACTTCCCGTAGCAGCGTGCACTTTTTTGTACACCCCTCCACTTCGTCTCGGGGAGAAAATAAGTACGCCCGGTCTTTTTTGCAAATGGCAGAAATGAGTGACTCTTTTGGTTCAACTTTCCAGTTTCTCTACCAAAAGGATGGGACCAGGACACACGTACCTCATAGAGCCGGGCTTCGTGATGCTTCTCGCTTATGCCCCTTTTTTAGGGATGCTATTCAAAATCCTCCCAACCCCCCCCTGCAAGCTCCCTTTAGCAGAGAGAGAGAGCTAGGTCAGCGGGATCTTCCGGTCGCCTTCAGGTCTTACTCTCTTTCAGGAGGAGTTGTCCTCCCTAAATTAATAGGAGAGAGTTAGTCATTGACGCCACAAGCTTTTAGATTGGATTCGTTCTGGCAACGATTGCTTCGATGAGGAATTCTACCCCCTCCCTGTCACATCCCCCCCTTTCCCCGTCTGCCTGCTATCTTTGATAATAACTGTTTGTCTTTTCCTAGAGATGACTTCCTGTCTCTGTGCGTGAAATTGGAGTATTAGTTTTGTGGTGAATTACCTCACTCCCGCTTCGCTTTACAAGTGCCCCCCAACCCTCTTCTCACCCTATTTTTTTGTCGCGTTTTTCCATAGTCCTGTCTATTACATCCCCTTCAGGTCGAAGAGGCTTTTGAAACTCTCTTTTTTTCTGCCCTGACAGTTTACGTTAACTCTCTGCCCGCCGTGGTCCGAAGAGACGATTACCAGAGCTTTGTCATTACTGAAGATCGTTTTCAAGCCCACGACCACCGAACATAAAGAAGACGTCCTGCCGCCTCCCCTCCCTGATATTTTCTACGGGGGACATGTCACCCTTTTTGATTAGAAACTTTTCTTCACATTTCTCTTTTTCTTCCTGCTCCAGGACAACACATGAGGCGCATCTTTGTCCCCCTCTTCCGTCATTTTTGTTCCAATCAACCCCCTATGTCAAATGGACTAACCCTTGGAACGTTCCGTCGTATGCGGCTTTCCCGCCCCCCAAACCACCTCAGGCCAGGAGTACCCCTTCTTTCAATCCGATCACTGAATCATTTTCACCCCTCTCCCCTCATCTCCTAGCGACACCCATACGTCAAAAACACTTTTTTTCACCTTCCCCCCGGCTTACGATTTATCTTATTTCATAATCCATCCCCTTAGGGGTCCCGTGGCCCAGGTTCCCCAGCCCTCGTAACTTCCTGGGGACATGAAGTTCTTTTGACGTTTTCCTGCTACCGACGCGGTATTCTTTTTCTCCCTAAGACGAAATTTTCGCTGAGACCGAGTCAAGCACTCCGTCGGTGCTGAACCGTGCCTTTTTTAATGACTTTCTTACCGTGGCAATCTCGTCACCTTTTAATTTTTTCGCCATCGTCCTTCCGCATTTTAGGTTCCCCTGCAAGCTTACATACCTTCAATCTTTTGTTGCTTATCATCGGCTTTCGGACAAAGGCACGTCTCCCCCTCCCCACTCGCTGACGCAGGACAGCATTTTGCTGCTATCACTACCTTGCCTTTTTCTAAAGTCCCTCCGCTGGAAGAGATTTCTCGACTCACTACTCTTTGCGTAGATTTTCTTTATCTCCCTGAACGAGAAAGAGACCTGTTTTTTTGTCTGTTTCAAATCCCGGCACGCTGAAGTTCTTGAAGTCCCCCCCCCAGGAATATATGACCACTCTCCCGCGGCTTTATCTACGTCTCCTTTCTTGCCTGGCTTCCTCTTTTGCAAACTGGCTTGTGCGTGAAATCGACTTTCTTCTTTTCCGGAGCCGCCTCCACGTAATTTCCCCTCACGACGTTCCTCTGCCGCATTTGTCGTTTTTGTTAAAGCGAGAGGAGTACCGCTGAGCAGCCTTTTTCCCCGCTTCCATATTTACTGAGCGCATTCCGGCCTCTTTTCGTATCGGTCCCTCCCTTCATAAATCTTGAATAGATATTTCGCTGGTTGGCCAATCATATTCCCCCTTCTTGACGACGATGAACTGACCGAGTCTTACTTCTTCCCCCTAGTCCACCTCTGGTTTCTTGTTTATCGAACCTCTGTTCCGCTTTTATGATTTGTTCCCTTTCATTCCCTTGACCCCTATTTTTATGTCCTCTCCCTCCTGACAAATTTACGCCTCTTTTTTGCCCCACCTTCATTCTAGCAATGTTATTTTTTACAGTTTCTTTTACGAGATCATTTCAGGTATGACAGTTGTTTCGTTGATATTGTGGCCCATCGAACGTCCCGACCATTGCGTGTTCCCCTCTCGCCACACACGCCCCCCTTTTGCTTTCGGCGTGAGGACCGGTCTACCTTGTTCCAAAAAGATATTGAGAGAGATTTCATTTAAGACCAAGGTTGTCCCAGCCTTCCCCCTCCCAAGCCTTCTCTAGAGTAACCTCCCTCTCCTCTCTTCGCTTTCCTTCCCCTTTCCTTCCGAAAGTTTTTTGTAGAAGGATCTCCTTTTCAATGGCCCCAGGAAGGAAAGGCCCCACTTTTCTGCCGAGACTCTCCCGCTAAAAACTCTTTTTTCTGACTCTCTGCCCCCTTTGCCTTCGGGCGCGGTCATTTTTTTTTGATCGTCCGTCCCTGCCAGAGGAGACGCGACTGGTCGCTTCAAGAATTTGCGCACGAGGGAAGCGTTTGTCCCTCTTTTCCATCCTCTGCCTCTTACGATAGCATCCCTCGCCTTTTGACGGTCGTTCCTCTTTTGATACTTTTTCTTTCCTGCCGAATGATGTCTTCGGCTTTTGTAAGGTGCAAAAAGAACTTCGGGCCTTGCTGTCAGGCGCATCGACCTTCCGTCTTCTTTCCGTTTTCTTGAAAGTGAAGGCGCCCCTTCTGCGATCGTAGGTTTAGTATTTCTTGAAAACCCCCTCTACGTCATTGCCGCTAAGTCGAGATGCGCGATTTTGCTTCTTGCGATATTACCTTCTCTCTTCCGGTACACTGAGAGCTTCCCCCGCCAGCCAGACCTAGATCATCTTCGTTAGTGTTCGTTTTGGTTCTGACCCTCGCCGAGCTGTCCAGAGTGTTGTGGAGTGCCCTCTTGAGCAGACCTAGCTTCTCTCCCGTCCCGTTTCGGCGTTCGGCTCTTTTGATCAAGGTTTGGATAGATTATCTGGCCGGGACGTTTTAGTTCTTGAAATTTTACCATTGAAATGTCAACAAAACCCCCCCATTTTGGTCCGTTTTCTTCCACGCATTCCCTATTACCCCCCCCCTTCCCTTAAGACAAGTCGACACCTGTTTTGTCAATGATTATACCAGAGGCTCTTTTTTCATTAATTTTATTTTTTTTAACATTCTGCAGGATGTTTTCGCTACCACCCATATTCTTTTTGCCCTTCTGCCCCTCCTCCTAGAGGAGTGGGGTCTTTCTCTTTTAACACGGATATGCGGCCCTTTTGTCCTCAAGAACCCCACTTACGCAAGCTTCTCCGAGCGAAGGAAGCCTACCTAAAGTGATCCTTTAACCTCTCCTCCCTCCTCCTCCCGTTTTTTGCTCTTTAGCCTTTCCCGTACGGCGCGGCTGCTTCTCTAATTTCCCCCCTCTTCCAGCGGGGTCTCCCAACCAGTCGGCACCTTCATTTGGTTCACCAGCGACGAACAAAATCTAGCGCGGGGCCCCCCCCCTTCCTGCCTGCAGGAACCTCTCTTAAGGGTCTCCCTACCCCTTACCTTCGATTTATGCGCCGACTTTTGCCGTGCGATTTCATGTCGAACCCGATTCTTTCTCTTCCTGTTAGGTGTGCCCGGTTAGCTCGTGCGAGTACACCCACCTTGCTTGTGGGATTTTTTCCCCCCTTTTCCCCTTGTTCTTCATCCCCTTCTTGTTTTCCTCCTTAAAGTTCTCTTAATCATACCAACATCTGGATAATCCGCAGACTAATCCCTGCCCCCCTTTTGTTAGGCTAGATCATTTCCTGCTCAAGATGCAGGTCGCCAACCCCCATGTTTTTGCCCCCCGAAGTCTGAGAGTCCACCTTCCCCTCCCCAGTATCACTCGCTGCTTTTTTTCTTTGACTCGTAGAATAAGGCCGCTTCTACCGAGATGAAACGGGCCCTTGTCTTGATCTTGATGCTACGCTTCCCCCCCTCATCGAGCAGATCTCTCTCGTCACGACCTTCATTTCAAGACTGCACTCTCTTATCCTTTGTCCCTCTAGGACCGCCGCAGTTCCCTTACGACTCTACGAAATCCTTTTTTTTGGTGTCCTAAAGTCATTCTTCCTTTGCCGACAAGATCGGTGAAGAATCCCCGAGCAGAATTCTTGATCATAGTCCCTTCTTTTTAGAAAGGAGCGTCTTCCCTTCCTGAGTCTTCTTCGCGATCGTCCAACCTTTGACAGTATAGACCCCCCTGCTTCTCGGCAAATTTCGCCGACGATATCGTTCTTAATTTCAGTTTGTCGGCTCGGCTTAATTCTTTCACTTATCCGCTTTCCTTCCGTGTTCTGAACTGTGTCACTCCTTCTTTTCCGACTTAGCTCTCATTTTTTCTAAGCTTTTTTTGGAAGTTCCTTTTCTCCCCTGCTTTCTATCAAGCTCTCAGACCCGCATTGATTTTTCCGTCGGCTCCTGTCTATCCCCACTACGTCTGGCTTATTTCTATGTGTCTTTCTCTCGTCCAAGAATGGCGGTCGGTTGTCAGGCCCCATCTTCCCAAAAACATGCGAAGGATACAATGATCCCAAAACGGGATGTTTTACAGGACTTTCCTTCCTCATTGCGTGCGAATCACTAGGCCTAGTATTCTAAATACTTCCTTAGCGTTTGATTAGCCAAACCTTTTCCCAACTTCCTTGTCTCCCAATCTTCACACGAACTCTAACCTCTTTCGAGAATTCCCCCTTCCTCCTTATAGGTGGACCTCCTCTTTCCCTTCCGCCATTATGTAATAGTATATCCAGCCCATTGGCCAAGTAGGATGTGTACCCGGCTTAATAACGGATACTCTCACGACTCCCTGTGACGTTCTTCCGTATCGGCGGCCGTCCCCTCGATCTTCTGCTCTTATGATAGAATATGAGGTCGACTCTTCGTACCCCCGGATGGTTCAGGCCGCATGATGAAATTTCTGCAGATGCTTTCCTTTCAAAGGAGGGTCTCATGATAGCACACCACGTTGAGTATTACCCTGTACCCGTTTTTGCCCGCAGAGCTTTGAGCGCCTTCTCCTTTCGAAGATTTACCTGCTCTCGCGTGTGACAGTATCGTTTGGTAAGGTGTTCCCGAATTCCCCCTTTTCCAATCTTTTGTATAGTTTCCCATGGATGCTACCCATCCATGACCCTACCCCGTTCCCTAGCTTCGTCTGAGAGGCGACTTCCTCTCCTCCTTAGGTATTGATCGCCTCCCCGACTGGGTCCGACCCTCCGACTTTCATCGAGGAGATTGGTAGTGGCGTCTTTCCGATGCCACTCCAGGAAGACCCTTCTATCGTGTAGATTGCGCCGCTTATTCAACTGGGCCTTGTTGGATGGATGTTAAGCGAGCTTGCCACAGTACATTATCATGAGTGCCTTTTCCCCTAACGACCCCCTGCCCCTCTGATGGCCTAGATCTCAAATGGCATAGTATTGCGCCTTGAAGCGACCGTAGTCTTCTCCTACTGAAGTCAGTTTTTCACTTCAGTCCCCGGGCCGACTTTACCCCGATCGGATAGAACCTTGCGCACTTGGCCCCCACCATGAAAAGGGCATGCCTTCCTCCCAATGGACCCCTCCCATCTTTGCCCTGGCCCCAATCGGGGTTAAAACATTACGACGTTCGTCCTAGTTATAAAGGGGAGGCCTTTTGCGCAAACTGTACTTTTTAAGGAGTTGAGTGGTAATTTTTCCGCCTTCGTTTGGTTTTGTTATTCTCGGCCTCCCCCCACCCCTCCATAGAGGCCCCCGGACCTGTTACCACTGTATTTCTGGGCCATCTGTTGAGGCAAAAGAACCCTCGCCGGGGCCCATCCTTTTCGGTGTTACAATGGCGCATCATTTTAGCCTTCCAGTTGAACCCGCCCACCTGGGTTTCCATTCCTTGGCTCAGTGATCGCTTCCCCCTCTTGACATTCTCCTCCTTCTGGGAGAGGCCGCTCTCCGGAATCTTTAGGGCTCCTTCATCCCTCTTTAACATTTCTTCACCCTCATTGCGTCTTTCCTTCTAATCTTACCGCTACTGCCTTTTCAGGAGACGAGTTTTCCCTATCTCGAGCCGGAGTTTTAGTTTCCCCTCGAATTTTTTCGCGACGTGGCCAAAAACCCCGCGTCGCCTTCTGGTCTATCCTTGGAGTGCGTATATCACGATGCTTGCGTGATCCAACCAACGCTTTAGCAAAGTGTCTTATTACATCTCTTCTCTACTCTGAATAATCCTCTTTCTTTGCGTCGAGCTCCTGGTCCTATTTTTCCGATGACAATCCCTTCTGTGGTGATTCTAACCCTCGGCAGAGCAGATCGCTCACGACCACGTCCCCTTTTCTCCCCAATCTCTCAGAGTTTGGGATTAATAGCCTCGCCGGCTCTCCATTCATCACCATGGCAGACCCGAGGCAGTTGTGCATTACTGCCTTAAGCGTATCCCCCCCCTTGCCGGCCTTTCCGCTCGCAGCAGAGCCTTAGCAGCGATCGAAGATGCGTCTTGATTTTCAGAACATATTACCGCCTCCCAGTCCTCAAGAAACTCCCGGTCCCTGAGATGTTCCGACGCCTTTGAAAATGTCACCGGAAGTTGGTTCTCTCTTTTTTACGTTTTCCCCTGGTCTGCGCCGGTTCACTCTCATTCATTTTTTTTTTGTCGCGGGTCCCCCTTTCTCCGTTGTTGTTGGACCCCCCCATAGCCACTTTTTAAATTTTTGACTGCGTTTTTCCGCTCTAGGGCTTCGGCGTTTTACCAGATGATAAAAACCCCCAACGAAGGCACAGGAAATGGAGCCCAAAGAAATCGCCCCCCACCTCTTCTCTGAAACACGTGACGCCCCGTTCCTTTCCGTTGCGTGACGACTCAAATGTGAGTTTAACATTTCTTTCCTCCGATTTCTCGGCCCCCCCTTTAACGAACATGTTATGTTTCGCCCTTTTTCTCAAACATTGATAGCCCGAGGAACGATTGGGGGACATGAGGTCTGACCGTTCTCTGCTGTAGCTTTACGAAGCGGGTCCCCTAACAGGTTTCATTTGCCCAGGTCAGTTTTCACAGATTGCCCCCCCTTAGCAGAGTGACCCCCTGCTTCTCGATGCGACTGGTTCCCCCCAGTTTTAGCGGAGGGAAGCCTTACAGGACAGCTTTGATTCCTCTTCCTCGTCAAGATTCACCTCTCTCTCTTGCCAGTCTCGACTTTTCCTAGGACGCACTGCGAAGCCCCAATCTATGAATCTCTATTGGTCCCCTGTTTTTTCTATGATAAATACCCCTTAATCCCCTCCTTTCCGATACCAGAACTCAGGCGAGGCGTTCGCCGATTCTCCGCAAGACCCTTCCCCCCCTCCCGTTCCGTCTTTAGTTAGCCCCTTTCCTCCCCCAAGGGAGCCCCGGTGGTCCTGTCCCCTCGGCCCGACCTCTGAAGTTCGCTCTATCTGATCAACACCCCCCTATGTTATCGTCGAGATCCTGTATGTGGATTTCTTCGGGCAACATCTGCGGCGAAGGGTCGAGTTTTTGAGCCCCCGCATCCGTGTTGGCCGCCCTATCTCCGACTCTTTTCTTTAGATTGCAAGTTCCGAGAAAGCAGTTTCTCCCTGCCTGACCGTCTCCCCTCCTTGAGAGGGTTCCTGCGCATATAGGCAGACTTCCCCCCGGCAATGCGACATGAGGTAGCGGGTTTTTTTTTTTCCTTCATCCAAGGGTTGTGCCTTTTATATCCCCTATGGACAGCCCTTACCCCTCTCGGCTTTTGCCCCCTCTTCCCCATCGGCAGCGCAGGTTTTAATTCTTTTAATCGTTTGGAGAATTTTCGCAACGTCCCCTCCCCCAATTGAATTTGGTCGTGAACAGTCCCTCAAACCTCTTTTCCCTTATTTGATCCCCCATGCCCCCATTAGACGCAATCCTGCGTGACCGGGAACCCTCTTGTTTGATATCCTCCCACCCAGTGTTAGGAGGATTGTATTTTTTTCCCTTCCCGCCGCTTCAAATTTTCGCTGTTAGCCAGCATCCCGACAAATCCGAGAGCGTCGGAGCCGGACAGTGCTCCGACTTTTTCCACTCCCCCCCCGCTTTGCCGTGCGTTCCAGATCTTCCCACGGGCCACAAGCGGCCCCCAGACTACTTTCCCTGCTCCTTCCGCTCTTTTGCAGGTCTACGTTCTATCCAGAAGCCCTTTTACGCGATCCGTTCCATGGAAGTGCCCCCTAACGTCTAATACTTTTGCACTAGCTTCTAGACTTCGGGTGCGCGACCCGAGCTTTTTGACACTTGCTTTTTCCGGAGTTTCGGTTCACCTTTTTATATTCTCTCAGCCGAGCGCCCGCCAGTCTGCTTAGAACACAGACTTTTTAAATCTTTTACTTGTTCGTTTTGAATTCCTGCTTCTTGAGAGTTTGCCGTCCCCCCGCCCTTCAGGTCGGGTCCAAGCCTTCCTCCTCTACCCTCCCCTATTGATCTCTTCTTTTCTGTATGAGTTTCAATTTTTCAAGGACTTTCCAGCGAGCATCTACCCCGGCCGGTGTCCTTTACGGGATTTAGATTGTTCCGTTCTTGAATTGCCTTGCCCCCCTCCTCTCCCGCGCGAGTATGTCAACGGTCCCTCTTTTTCCGAAGTTTCTCCGCGCGCGCCGAGCGAGATCAATATGCTATCTCCCCCTTCCCCTCTTTTGAAAATGAGTCGCGTCCCGCCCCCTCCCAGTCCTCGCGGACGTTCACTACGTTTCTTTTTACGTGTTTTCTCCTACTGAGAGAGCCTTGGGCTCGCACCGTTTGAATTTTCTTCTGATTTCTGCATGAACGTTGGTAGTCCTTCCCCTTAGAGTTTTCATGATTACCTATTATTTGGACCCCCTCCCCTGGAGTTCTAGAAGGACCCCAATCCAACCCCTCCAATGGGTTTGCCTTCCTATAAAGAACAAAAGATGTTTCATTTCGGAATTATACACCTTTTCTCTTTTCGCGGGTTTCGCAGTAAATCTGCGTTGCATTTTAAGGTCGTAATCGACATTTCCGGCTTTCCTGACCAATTCTTCCCTTCTCTTTGTGTTTTTCTTTCAGAGGGTAATTCATCCTCTTTAGGTTTGTCCCTCCCCTCACCCCGCTGTCCCCTAAGTTCCTCCAGAGTCGACTCATCTTCCCCTTACCTTATATAGCC
>Ga0179591_1144487_pt1 | contig 18606 bp, 25 predicted proteins | sample CZOMad2_1_08_16f_FD_182891 | JGI IMG/M metagenome (GOLD analysis project Ga0179591, IMG submission 182891) | Vadose zone soil fungal communities from Angelo Coast Range Reserve, California, USA - CZOMad2_1_08_16fungal (PacBio error correction) | ecosystem: Environmental > Terrestrial > Soil >... | reverse complement strand
CGCCTCCAGTCTGGAATATCGATGGATGTCGCAACTGGCTTTCCCCCCTTCGCTTCTTCCTTTTTACACCCTTGACCCCCCCCCCCATTCCTCCAGACCTGCCCCTTCAGAATTAGTAAGGGTCTTTAAATTTTCTTTTTACAAACCAAACACCCTCTCTCTTCCACCTTTCTCTGGCGGTCGCACCTCCTGGTCTTTCTTCTGAGCCTGCCCGAGGTAGAGACTCAATTGGATCAACCTTTCCCTCCCGCGCAACCCTTGGTTCTGAGCAGGAAACCGAGTAAATTTGTCGGTCTCGGGCACAAACCCCCCCCCTTCTTTCACACCCCGATTCACCAACATTTTCCAAACTTCCTTTAATATGATTCGCCTGCTCTCTGCCCCGGATCCCCCTTCTTCTCCTCTTTCCCGGAGGAATTACTCCTGCTTTTCCCCACCCGTGCATTGCAACAATCAACGTATCCTTGGCCGATTGGCATCAAGATTTTGTCGATCTCGGAGAGTAGTGGAGCCCCTCACGGTTCCTTTTTTTCTCTCTTCCCCTCCGGTAACTTTAGTAGACCCCAAATCCTTTTCCTTTTTTTCCCATTGTATAAAGCGTTAACTGTCGATTTTCACCTCTCCTTCTTTGCCTTTCATTTTCGTCATCTGTTCATCCAGATTGATTCTTCTTCTCCTCTTTTCGCAGTACCCCAAGAAAGAGAGTGTAGAAAGTGATGTCTTCCCCCCCGTTAGGTCTTTCTCGATTAATTCCCTTTTCGAGCAATTGGAAATGTTCCTCCTTAATCCCTCCCATTCTTCCGCCAAATGGATTTCCTTCCTCCATGACGGATTTGAGATTTGCTCCTATTCTTCTTTATCCCGGTTCATTTCGGTTCCCCAAACCGGCCTTCCCATTTTGTTAGAGGTTTTTCCCAATGTTTTTAGTGTAAGAACAGTTCAAATTTAATTCAATTCTCTAGTTTCACCAGTGCCGGACTCCGGTTTCGTCCCACTGCGCCCTTCTCCACTTATATTCCCAGTTTTTTTCCTGAAGATGTCCCTTTGTAAATCTGTTGTCTTAGAAAACCTTTAACGCGTCTTCTCCAACGTCTCAACCGCACACTTTCCACAAAACCACGTGTTCGTGTCCCCCCCCTCTACCAGGTTTAATCAAAAGTCAGCACCTTCCTTGCCCTGTTTGTTATCACTTCTGGTTAACTCCTCATCCCTTCCCCCCTGACGCCAATCCCCCTTTCTTCTCCCTCTTGACATACACGTGAAAGTATCCATTCTCATTGCCCGGCCCCCCCCCTAGGCTTGCTGAAGAAAATTTAACTTTTCCGCCCAAACCCCCTTTGACCGTTATCAACTTTTCCCAACCCCCCTCCCTGACAATGTTTTGGGTCCCTGCCTCTTTCGTCATTTTTACACACGGGGATGACTCCATCTGCCGCCACCTCGCTCCCGTTAATGGATGGCTTTCCTTTTCTTCCCACCCAGTTTGCCGCTCCGTACCCCGCACAAAAAACAACCACACACCCGTCATTGGAATTTTCTGCCGATCCGGTCTTTTCCCCGTGCATGATTGATGACCCCCCGCTTCTTTCTTTTGTGCAGACATTTCTTTTCGACCATTTTTTTCTCACCATTTCCTCCCTTTAACCAAAGTTCAGAAGAAAACCCATAGTCTTTGTGGACCTTTTTCCTCTCAGCCTGCGCGCTGCATTCCCTTAAGATACCTCATATCCGTAGTTCCACCGGTTCCTTGTGAGCTCTTGGGGATTGTTTGTAGGGTTGACGGTTCAAATCCACCATTCCCCCATTGAAATACTTCCCCCCCCTCCCCTTCCCCCCGCCAGAATCAAACAAGCAATCTTCTCTTCTTTTCGCTTTTTTTCGAAATTGGTGACAATTCTGTTTTTACCCAAGTGTTCAAAAATCGTAACTTTCTTGAGCTCCCAACACGTTCCTGAACCCTCTTCACGATCCTCGGCGTTGTTCCGCCCCCCTACTCCCATTCCGTCTCAGAAGAAGGAAAGTTTGTCCTGATTGCTCTTGATATTTGTGCCGTTGTGACGTTTCAAAAGAACTTCTCTCTCCTCCCCCCATGTACCGTTGGAGCGATGACGTCTCCTAGTGGCCCTGTATTTTTTCCCCCACGAGAATTAGTGGTTGGTCCTCGGCACCACGCGCCGCCGTATGTTTTCATTCGACCTTTCTCACCCCCGTGACATACCACCAATGTATCTTGTGTCCGGTGCTCCCCTCCCATTTGTCCCTTGTCCCGGAATGGCGTCTTTTAAGTCATTGGTTCCTTCTTCTTCCCCCTTTTTTTTTCCATGTTTTTTTTCCCCCGGAATTATGAAATGCAACGTATTTAGAACGTTCCTAGGCCTCTCCCTTTCCAAGTCACATCCCGATTTTTTTTTTCTGCGTTCGTCCCTTCTTTATTTAAAACCGCCTTCGATGACCCCCTGCCCCTTGAGCCCTGGAATAACCAAAAGGTTTCATGACAAAGCGTCACTTTTTTTCTTTTTCGCTCCCTCTCTGGGTCGCCACAAATTACTGACAGCCAGTGGTTTTTAACCTTCTCGGAGAAGCAATTGCTCCCCTCAATTTCGTGCGACAAATCCCTCCCTTAAAAGCCCATGGCGAAAATCTTTCACTCCTTTCCTGCCTGTTTGATGACCCTGTTTATGCCATCGTTTGGTCTTGTTCCCCCCGAAGGAATAGTCATTGTTATGAGGGATCCTCAGACTTATCGATCCATGCCATCCCTCTTTCCAAAACTAGATTGGTTCCCTTTTTTAACCACTCCCTTTCCTTCCACCCTTTCCGGTCTATTGCTTCAACCCCGGGTCGACTAAAGACTCTTTGGGTCCTGCCCCCGATTAGACACCAAGCTTTGAACCCCACTCCATGAATCCCCTTCATATTTCAGGCGGTCAGGTTTTTTTCCCCCCCCGATCACTCCATCCCCCGACTTCACAAATGTGTTACCTTCGCCGCCCTACAAAGAGAGGTTTTCATGTGGAATGGCCCTCCAAAAACCATTCATGCAGTTGTTTTTGAACATGCCTTCCCCTCCCTTCCTGGCAATTTCTGATTTACACTCCTTGGTATCCGTGAATTCTTTTAAAGAAGTGTTTCCCCCAACAGTGCCCCCCCCGCTTGTGCGAAGCAAAGACTTGACCCAGCGCATTTTCCCTCTTCTGTTCCCCTCAACCCCAGCTCTTTTGCTTTTGATACCTCCTCCGTTTCGCTCCTTAAAGGCCATGGTTCAGATGATCTTTCGAAAGTTCCCCCCGCCAACGGACGTCCTGTAACGGCGTTTGGGCATGGACTCTTTCTCCCCTTCCCGTGTTTTTGTTGATAGATATGTTACCATGCCCACGCCGGGTTTCTCCCTCCCAACTTCGCCTTTTCGTTGGTAATTTAGAAAGACTTCTCTTTATGTCTTGGATCCACCTTTTTTTCGAGCGGCACGGAGGGCCCTCCCTTCATTGCTCATCTCTTTGTTTTTAGGTTTCACGCCTCGTGCCCTGGCGAATTTCGACAGGTTTTGCTAGACCCAAACGCGTTGTTTTCGGGCCCCCCAATTTTACGACAGTGCTTTCTTTTTTTCCCCAATCTTCCCCCCCATTTCTATTGGAGGAATGTACAACTGCGAGCAAATCCCCTCCCCCACGCATCTTGCCTCAAGGGTTTTTAGACCAAATCACGCTTCCCCCACATCTTGTGCTGTTTTCGTGTTTACGTCCCTGCAAAACCCCCCTGATTGTGGGGTTAGGTGGATGCGGGAGAAAATTTTTTGACAAACCTCAAGCAGGCGTCATTTAGGTCTTCATGGATATATTTTTCCCCCACCATCTGTCGCCTGGGCATTTTACAAGAATTCTATTAGCCTCGTATTTTTTGACTCCTCGCCGATCCGTTTTCCTTCATGTCTGGTGGTGGCTTCCTGGTCCCCCCCAGCTACGAAGATGTACTCTCCCCCCCCCCCTTCTTCTCTTTTTCTCTAAAGCAGACCCACCATTCTATTCATCATTAGTGTTCCCTGAACACGGAAGGAGGTTCAGCTGGCACCCCAAGCTTCCGCTGTCAACCCTTTCCAGTTTCGCCTTTGTCGTGAATGTTGTTCTGCACCAATGACTTTTTTTTCTTCGTCTCCCTCTCCGCCTCCACCTGGTAACCACGTGGATGTTTGTCTTGCCTTCCTTTGACCCCATGGGCTATCAACGCGAAAAATTCTCCCCCGTTTTCGCGTCTTTTTTTCTACTTGCGGATATTTTCGTTTATCCCCCCCCCCTTTTCTTTTTCATCTGCCGTTAGCGTTTCCTTTTAACGCGTAAGAACTACATACTATCGGATGGACTGTACTTCCGCCCTTTCCCGGCTCCGAGGACAGTTTCACCTTTCAATCCCTTGATTGCAAAAATCGCAGGCGTCCGACCATCAATTTCCCCACTGTGGTGGTGAAAGCAAATTCATCCGCTCATTTGTCTGACTTCCCACCGTTCAGTCCAACCGTTCGATATCTCCGACCGCGGCTCCCTGACGAATGCATATTTAAAGATCCCCCATGTCTCTTTGACGACAACGTTCCACCTTCGCTTTGATGTGCCTTCCCTCCACCTTCGTCCGCTCAGGGAACTAAAATTCTCCCTCGAGTCCACATCCACCTTGGGAGAAAAGGCCCCCAGCTATCAGGACACCGTGCACTGGCCCCTCCTTTCCTTGGAATTCCCCCTTCTCGTCTTTGCTCAAACCCGCCGGCAGCTCTTTATCCCCTGGCGTTGTGAGTAAAATGGAAGACGATTTTTAACTTTGTTCCAGGACTTTTGTCACAATGCTCCCCTCCCCGATTTCCTTTTTGTTTTTTCCCGTCTCATGTAAAGGCAATTATTTGGTTTGAATTCAACCGTAATTGCACCGAAACCCAGTCCGACAAAATTCAAAGGTGGACATCTTTGGGCTTTATCTGACCAAACCCCCATGATTCCCCCTGCGTCTACCCTCCTCGTTACCACATTTCCGTCCCTGGTGTCTGTGTCTGGCAATTTGCCCGTTGTCACCGAGACATGTTTTCCACTTGTCGAACATCAATTCCCCACCGTTCTGCCTAATCCTTTTTTCCCCACTTTCGGCATTCAAGACAAGTGATCTGCCAGCACTTGACGGGTTGTTTTGCTTTGTTAAGGGTCCGGTCCCCGGTAACGGGTTGCGCCTGCATAGACTCGTCCTTTTCCCCTTCTCTTGTGGCGGTCTTCTCCCTTTTCCTTTGAGACGAGCCAGGTTACACTTTGACCCCCGGCCATTTTTCTTGGTTCGGGAGAACGGGTTTTTACCAATTTTTCGCAACTGTTCCCGGGCGGCCAAGAAAGAATGCGGGTCCGCCAGGCCTTTCCTTTTTTTCTCTTTGTTCCTCTTAAGTGCTCCCAGGTGACGTGGCTGTATTTTGTCCTCTTCGTCAGTTAACACCAATTAAAAACGGAATGTTCTTCCCTTTCTTTTCATGAACACTTTTTGGCAGATTGGTCCCTCCACGAACACATTTGTGGTGTTTTCCATTGAGTGTGCCACATGCGATTAAGATTTTTTTGCTTCCCGCCCCCCTTTTACGGTCCCAATTTCAGACTTCCAGCTGGTCCAAGTGAATTTCTCCTCGCATCTTCCTGAAAAACTTCCTCTTTCGCTTGGTTCAAACCCCTATACGAATTTCCTTTTCCCTTTCCTTCAAGAAATTCCCACATCCCGCCCATTCCTTTTTTTACTTTTTCAAATCTTTTTTTCGGCCCCGCGGCCATTGAAAATGGCAAGCACATTCTAATGAGCTTCCCAGGAACCCTCCCCCTCGTTTCTGCGATTTCGCTTCTTCATTTTCTTTCATTCCCGTTCTCCATAACTAATCCCTGACCCCCTGACCCGGATCCGCCTTGCGACACGCGGGGCGGATCGGGAGATCGCCTCCATCCTTCAATCTGGCTTCACGAGTCGCCAACCTCCCTAACTTAGACTTTTTAAATAGCCGAGTAACGCCGCGTTGTTTCCCGAAATCGTGCTCTTTTATGTTGTCCAATAAAGCTTAGTCCCGGCCGAGTCCCCAGACCCCCGCTCTCAATGCTATGGGATACAAATCGCTCGCTCGACACAGTGCTGGTGGAGGTGCATCTTCCCCGGTGATCAGTTGCGGTTTTCCCTTGCCGGACCTTTGCTCAATGCCCGTTCCAATCGGCGGAAGAATCCGGATCTTGTTCATGGCGCCATGCGAATCATGCTCCCTGCATTCCATGTGGAAATTTTTGATCCGTTGGCTGGTGGATTTTGACCCCTCGCCAACAAAACTTAGTGGACTGACGTTTTCTGCTCTTACAAACTGCGGGTGCGCCCTACCAGAACCTTCTTCCAATTTTCTCTCCCCTTGCAATATTCACATCCCTCATCCAGAGGTTTCTCGCCTTCATTTTTTCCTCCCCTCATGTTCGAGGGGTACGTTTCCTAATTCGTACTACGGCGTGCGTTATGTTTTTTTTTTTAGTGAATTGTCCTCTTACTTTCCAAATGGAATACAACTCGGTGGCGCCTCCAATGCGAGTGGCCGGAGGAGATCGATCTCCCTTTTTTTGAGATAGATCTCCGCCCTGAGTTCCTTCTCGATTTGTTCGCCACCCCCCTTTCCCCCCCTCCCGGTTGAACGGTAAATGAAAAATCTCCCCTAACCCTCCTGGCCACGCCGTTGTTCATTTAAATTTAGACCTGCCCGAACATGCCTTCTCCCCCCTTCTCCCCCGAAATGCACACCCTCCTTTGTTCTCCTTTGAGTTCTAACTTTTGCTTAAAATGAGTTCGCTCGCACCCTTTTGTTTGTCTTTTTCTAGAAAAAAGCTCCCCCCTCCCTTTTTTTCGGGACGCGGGAAACATTCAAATGCAAAACTTTCCCCAAGCATTGATTATTTAAGACATGATCCTTGGCGAACTGAACCCGGATCTTCCGGATTGTATCTTTTCCCCTTCAGGAATGGTTTCCCCGCTTCCGTTCGGCCCAATTGCACCAACTTCAGTGCCTATCATTCATCCTAAAGCAATCTTGTTTCTGAGCGCGGGCAGTTTTCCTCAAAGGGTTTTTTTTCCCTTTTCCTTCGACCTAGCCACTCTGCATCAATCTCTAATTTACTTGATAAAGCATGGACGCTGCTGCTTCAAAGTTTTAGTTTCGGCCAGTATTTCCTCCGCTGTTCATCCAGCTTGAGGATTCTTCTAATATTAGCCACGAACAAGCCCCGTCTCTCGCGACAACGCGTGTCGGGATTTCTTAATTTGATGTCGTTCTTTTTCCCTTTTTTTCCCTTTAAATGCAATCTCCCAGAAGTTGAAGCCATTCCTCTCCCTGCAGCCCCTATGGTCTTTTTTCTGCCCCTGGCCCCTTATCGGTTAAAGATGGCCTAAGGAAGGTTGCTTTTTTTCTCCTTGAGGAATGTAGGTCCGCCAGGTGCAACTGACCTAGTTTACCCGTTGCCCGTTCCTTCGGTGGTGCTCCGCCTTATAACTTCATCGCTCGGTGCCCGATTTCTGTCCTTTTCTTATGTGCTGACTCAACAATAACGGCGCGTTTTTTCCCCCCATGTTTCTCCCCCCCGTCCCCAATGATCGAACCAAACACAACTGGTTCGTCCATGATCCCCCCAAGTTTTCTCTTATAAACCGATCAAAATATTTCCGTTTGGTGTAAGACAATTTTTTTTTTGTGTCCCGCTCCTTTCCCATCCCATGAAGCCACACCAGATTTTTTCCTTCCCTAGCCAATATACCACCGCGAGGAATCTGAACCCTTCCCTGAAACCGTGACTTTTCCGATTACCCCCCCCCCTTCACAAAAGTTTTTTCCCCCTCCCGCCCAATGTCGTCGTTTTTCCCACCGTTAAAGATCTCCTCAAAGTGATTCCTCTTCTCCCACCCTGCAGACCTTGCTTATGGTCCGTGGCGTTCCCCCCCCCTTGCGTCTTTTGCCACCTGCCCCCCCAAACCCTTTTCCACGTGGACTGTCCCCCTCTTTCGTTACTATTGCCGGACTGTTTGATGCTCCGATTCCTCGTTTCCGCCTTTGTTAGACCCCAGTGATCATGTCGCATTCCACGCACCGTGCCCGCCGAATTTTTGTTTCCATGTTTTTCCCCTTTCCTGGCGTTTCCTCTTTTTTTTTTACTTTCCCTGTACCCCTCGCGTTTCCACCCGGTGGATGGTGGCATTTGTCGATTTTTTCTTTTTTTTTTTCCCTTGAAGGTTTCATTCCCAAAACCAACATTCCTTGACTTCCCTGCCCGGCCTGCAGGTCCAAAAAGCACTCGACGGCTCTAACATTGGTGACCCTTCGGGACCCAAAAATCGTCTGTTTTTATCCCCTCACACGGCAACCTGGACCTCGTAACGCTGTTTTCTTAACCCTAACAGACATGACTTTTCTTCGCGCGAAAGTTTCCTTTCTCTCGATGCTATTTTGTCTAACTGTATGTTCGCTTTAAAAAATCATTTTCATTTGTCTTGGTTCGGGTGTCGTCCCACTCTATCGTTGGACGAACGTCTGCCAGTTGGGGTGTTTCTAGTAGAGGAAACAACCTGGTCCGCTCACGGTTTCTATTTTTAGAACTGTACTTGACATTTTCCTGGACTCTCCCCCCCCTTTCTCGTTGTTAGTCAAGGGATTGCCCACGCAATTTTTCACCCTTAAGAATTTTCTTAAAGAATGCCGACTGTTTTCCATGTTTCGTTAAACGATCCTTTCTGCCGTCCTTCCCTTCTTTTATGGCGTCGTACTGGACGGTGGTAAACGTTCGCCCCCTAGGACTCTTTCTCCACCTGCCCACTTTCTTCTTACACTCTTCCCACACTGACCAACCATTCGAACCGGTTATCTGGTTAGAGTTTTTTTTGACCATAGACTTTTTTCCTCAACGTAAGGCACATCCCCCCCCTGGTGAGTACAAATTGGTGCCGCAGCACGGGATCCTCCGCCCCGCAGTTACTTTTTTTTCAAAATCCCTCCCTCCCTAAAACGACAAAGGTAGAACTCTTTTTTGACCAAGCGGAATGAAGTCTTCCGTTGCAATCATTACTTGTCTTTCTCTAGGTGTCATGTGATGATGTGATCGTACTCTTTTTTAGGTGCCTCCCCTTTCTTTTTTCCCCACCCCCTAGATGTGTGTTGACTTTACGTCCCACCACTCCCAGTTCCTTTTCCAACGTCTCGGGCTGTGCGATGATGGCCCCCCTCGCCTCGAATTCGTGTCCCCTTGCCCTTCTTTCCCCCCCTCTTGGTTCATGAACTCCACTTCCACATGAATCCCATGACCGAGCCGGATGTCAGTTGTTTCCCAAACTTTCCCCGAATACCCTACTTCCCCCCCCCCCTCTTTCTTTACGTAAGCGCCAGGCCCACCATATCGTCATGTTGTCCTTCTCACCACCCTCCTTACAGAATCGTTTGATTGCCATGCTCCCAGTTTCATTCCGCATAGTTTATCTTCTTAAAGGATTGGTATCGCTCCAATGTAGTAATTAATGGTTCCCCCGTTGCCCGCCCTCGTGTTGGGCCGAAGCCCCAAACCTATTTTCAAAATGCGCAACCTTTTCGGACAACAATCTTCTTCGAATTTTCTCGGCAATCGTGTTCTCTATTGCGATTCAATACCCATCCGCCCCTCATGAGAGATCAGCCATGGTGTGATCTCTAGACGAAATATCGTCCCTTCGTAACTGTTCCCCCGCCGGCAGATTTTTAATTTCTTCCACACTTTGAGTATGGGCCTTGTACATATTTCTCTCTCCCTTTTTTTTTTTTTCCTGAGAGATGTCCATGCCCAGAAGAACGTTTGGACTCCCAATTCCCCAATTGCAGGTCTTTTGGAACTTTAGAAATAAACTTGCCCAGCTCACCAATTGCTGAGCCCGAGTCTTCTGATTTTTGATGTATCGCCCCCCTCCTTCTCAAGAGCTGGTTCCCCCCCCATTTACCGCCCGTTGTTCTACCCGTGGATCAATTTGTCCCTTCGGTTTTCGCCTTAGAACACTGGTGCACACTTGGTAACCAATCTTACACTTTCCCCCCCCCCTCTCTGATCCCCCCCCTGTCCTTAACGAAAACTTTAGAGGGCGTGGAATGACACTGACATTTTCCCCCCCCCCCCCATCTGGCATGAATGGTTTTGTTTTTCCATGTCCCATTTTCCTTCACTGCAACCCATATATGGTTTTTCCTTGCCCGGAACTTCTTCCTGTGAATCTGCTTTCCTTCGCACCTTTTTTGTGACCCCCCCCCCCCCGCCAGGCCGTCCTTTTTCGTTCCTTCTGTTTATTTCATGAACCCCCCCCCCATCCTTTTTTTTCGACGTGGGAATGGACACGAATTTATTTCCGCATATTTTTGACTTTAGCAATTAACTGATGACCCCCAATGAGGGAGTTTGGGCTCTTCCCTTCCCCACTTTTCTTTTTTGGTCAAGAGGTGCAGGGTCAATCACCAACGTATATTAGCAGCATGAAAATCCTTTGTTATCCCTGTACCCCCCTTCCTGTCAGGCAGACCTTTTTCCACGGAAATCTTTAACCACGTCCCTTTGTAGTTTGAATTATTGCTGGGTACTGTAATCAACATGACTGTGAGATCCTTCTTCTCCGACCATTCCCCCCCCTTTGGATGGCGGCATCTCCTTTTCTCTTTTCACGCGCACCATCTCCCCCAGTTGTTGAGGCTTTTATCCTACTTGGGAATCTTCGGTCAAGTTGAATGTGGACTAATATTTTAGCGGCTCTCACGGGACGCCCCAATAACCTTCTGAGTTCATTCCCTGATAAGTCCTTTCCCTTTCCTCCTCAGTTCAATGGAGCAGGAGGACCCAATGCCGCGGCGGACGAACCACTTCATCCCGTGTTACTGGAAAGCACCTGTCCTATCCTTTTTTCTGACTCAACGGCCCCCCTTTCCTCTTTTATGAAAGTGAGCGGCTAATGGGTCCTCTGATATCACGACCCCAACCCGAAGTATTTCCTTGACAACCTTCAAACTCGTAGCTTTGATGTTTCCCACGTACGAGCCCTTCCTATAACTCCCCTCCTCACATAACCGGCTTTCCCCCGCATATCAGGAACAGTGCAGGCCTCTACTCTTTTTCATTAATTCAGTTCGTGGTGCATACCACCGCCCCGTGCCTCTTCCTGGTGTTGGTCCTCACCCCTCTCTTGTCACAAACTTTGTTTACCTGAATGCGTCACAATTCGGAACCCTGACTTCGAACGGCCCCCTTGATTCTTGCGCGGCGGCACCAGTCTCGATTCCCTTTAAACTTTGTTTCTCCTCTTCCCCGAAGAGCCGAAAACATCCCAGCGCGCCACACCCCGGTTTCCCCCGATCGGGATTTATCTGACCTACCCATTGCCAGAGTCTCGTCCCTCGGTAAAACTTTTCACGAACCGATTTTAGTCCGCACTTTGTTCCGTTTTAGACATTCCCTGAACATAAATTCCTTCCCCCTAGATACGTCTCTCTTTTCGGAATACATCTCAAGGTTCCCGAAACGTGAGCGGACAGTTACAAGTGACGGGTTGGTGGAGGGGACGCTTCGCATTTTTTTAAATTCCATCCGCGATTACTCTTGTCGCTCGATTTGGCGCAGCCGCCAAGCCCACTTTTTGATGAATTACCGCTCAAGCTCAATTTCCCTCCGGGCTTTGTCGTTCGGGGACCTTTTTTCCCCCCCTTTTCAATCGGACATGTTAACGTCCTCTCTAAATCATTTGCCGTTACACTTGTTTTCCATCCCGATAGGTGCGGTCAGTGAGCCCCTTTCCCCCACGTGCACACTCCCCAAATTTCCCCCTCGCCTTGGAGACTCGGGAATTTAGGTAGTTTTATGCATTTCACCAACAAATTTTTTCCGAAACCCCCGGCCTTGCCCATCGCCCTCCCAGGCATCACGCCCTTCGCCCACCTCTGAAACTTGGCTGTATTTTTCTACCGACCCATTTGTGGTTTGTCTCTTTCTTTGTGGAGAACATTGTTATCCAGTCCGATATTTTGACCCGCAAAAGGAGTTGACAAATTCCCGAATTCAAGCGCACCGAGTACCCTCTTAAAGTTCCCCTGCTCCTGTCTTCCACCCCGCCCTCCGGACACTGGTGTAAATATACGACTTCCTGTCCCCAAGTTGTCGACCGACCTTTAACCATCCCTATTAAATGGAAGGTTTCCCTGTGCAAAATTTCCGTATACCTACCATAGGGCCGCAAGAGTTTTCCCTATACTCGGTCCCCAAGCCTCTTGTGCCTTAAGCCTTTCTCTTTTCCTCTCAATTTCTTTACATCGGTGACTAGACATTCCCAAAATAATTACGCTCGAAGCCCTAATTTTCCTCCTCTCCGCATGAGACAAGCGTTTCAGTGACTTAGGACTAAGATCCTACCCATCCATCGGCGTCAAAATTCCTCCCCTCCATGTAATGCTCCCCTTTGACAGCGAAGATTCCCCGCCCGCCCGTCCCTCTTCGGATTTTCAGTAAAAGCTCTTCCCTCCGGCGAAACCTCCGGACACTGATAGGGCGACCATCCTCCGCTCGACCCCTTTGTTTCTCCTCATACCCTTCCCCGTTACTGTGCCATTTTTGCCTACCCTGGCTCTGAGTCCATTGCTCCACATCGTTCCCGCACCACGGTCTCCGGGTCATGGCATTTTTTTTTGCCCAAGGGAGTTTCTCATGTTCAAGACGCCCGTAGCATCTTTTTCATCGTGAAGTTTTGGATTTTGATCGACTCCAACTGTGGTCCTCCCTTTTCTGCTATCCCCCCTTTTTTGCCCTGTGAACCGAGCCCCCCCCTCCGACCTGCATATAACCGTCCGCAAAATACAGGCTTTTTCGCAATTTCTCGTTCTTATCTTCCAATTGCATGTTTCTTTTTTTTCCTTTCTTTTTACTTTTTAACAGACCCTTCTTCCCGATGGGCATTTTGACGATGGGTCAATGTATCCCTGCTTTCCCCCCACTTCCTGCCGGTGGCGACCCTCCATGACGGACTCTTGGTTAGGATCTAATTTCCTTCCTCGTTGTTTCTCTCCTCTCCTCCCTGGTCTTTCCTCTCAGATGGATGTTCGCACGTGCGTCGCGTTTGTCAGGTTCTACTTCCCCACCCTTCTCCCCCCATGCACCATTCGGTAACCGTCTTTCTTTTGGTCCTGTAAATTATCAACCCAACCCTCCCCTTTCCCTTTTCGCCAACCATGCCCTTTCGAGAAACCTATTTTATTAGCCCCCACCCCCAAACTTGTTTGCGTCATGAAGGCGCCCATCAACTCCAGTCTTCCAGCCTCTCCCCCCGTTTGTGTCTCAGCCCTCTCAAAACCGCTGCCTCTGGGCGGCGCGGTTCCAATCCAAGTTCAACGATTAAACTTTCCACTTTCCCCTCCTTCCTGATTTAAGGCCTCTTTCTCCATCATGAAAATTGATCCGGCTTTATTACCCGCATTTGCCCGTCCGGACTGTTGACTTTCTCTTCCCCCCTTTTGTCCCACACTTCCTCCCGTGACGATCTTTCCCTTTCCCTTTGTCGAGAGCCGTCGATCGTTCGCCAGATCCTTGTTTCGGCCTTTCGCTCGTGCTTTCCCTCTTCTTTCTCCACTCCCTCTCAGCTATCTTCTCCTAAGGTTTTGTTAAGCTTTTTAAGTGTCTACTTCGCTTGGATTGGCCCCCTTGTTAATCAGTTGCTTCGATCCTTTCTCTCCCCTTCCCGCCCTCTTTCGACCATTGTTCTAGAGGACAAAGTCGGTTCTTTTATTAAGTGAGTGTCGTTTTAGCACGTTTTAAGGAAATTTACCCTCCCCCCCCATCGCCAACTCGCCCTTTCGACTCCCATCCCAGGCTCTCGACAGATAGGGATTTGACCGATCTCTTCCCATTTTCGCCCGTAGCAGTCACAGTGAAGTTTTTTTCCCCCCGTCCGTTCTAGGTCTCCTTTCTTTTCTCCGCAAGTTTCCCCATGAAGGTAGTCCACCTTTCCCGGACAGGAAAACTTTGGTGTCCACTGTACTTCTTCCACTTCTAGGCTCTTTGGACCTGCTTACTTTCCCGTCATGTTGCGGGAGCAACCCACTTCAGAGTCCCCGGTCTCCACGGTTTCCTCCCCAGCCCATTATCGAACAACCAAAAGGTTTGTTCTTGTCGCAACTACCTCTCCCCCTTTTCCTTATACCATAGCAAAATCTTCCGTTGGTTCGACCCACTTTACTGTCTAGCGGATGCAATTCCATCCCCTACCCCGTCCCCCCTTTTTTTGCCATTTCCCTAGCCACTCTTTCACCTGCGGAAACCCCTCAGGCTTGATGAAGACCCTTGAAAAGTTTCCGATGGAACCATTTTTGAACCCTTTCCCCGTTTTTTCCCCCCTCCCTCCCCCACTTTAGGCCTTTTGTGAGTCCAAAACTTGAAATTAGTCATACCAAACCGGGATTGCCGCCGCTCCCTTCACCTCCGGAATCTTTTTAATCTCTGGATGTTCTTCTGGCGTTAAAACCGTCTTCTTACCCGCGTCCCACCGCACCCCAAAACCCCAACTGTTGATGGCCGTCGCCTTTTTTCGCACATTGACGAATGATATGTCCCAAAGAGCGTCTTTCTAGTGTTCCCTCCCTTTCGCCCTTCTCCCCTCATTTCCAACGCAAAGTTGCGCGAAACCTGTTCTTTTGAAATTTCTCCGCTCTTTCCTGCTTTTATGAGTTCCCGGTCCCTCTCTTAAAGCAATCTCTTAGTTTCGTTGAATGTGGCGCGCGGGTTCTTTTTTTCTTTATGGACTTTTATAAATCCAACCCAACAGATGGCCGCCCTTCCATTTCATCCGAAGTCCCCCCCCCTCCTTTCTCTCTTTAGTTACTCCCTTTTTGTGCATTTTGGTTCCAAAAAGTTGTCAAAATATCTGCAGGTTTGGTGCTCCAACGACAAGGAAACCAGCAACCTTTTTCTGCGTCTTTCCTCCACCACTTACCATCTCAAAGTAGCTCCGCACTGCCCGTTGTACTGATCCCGAGGCACCTTGATTAAGGCGTTAGAACGGATTCTAAAACGCCACCTTCAGGAGGAGAACCACTTGTTAGCGTCCCTCCCCTCTCCCCTTTGTCACCTTGTTATGAAACCGCGATTGTGGTTTCTCTCGTGATAGAAGGCTTCACCCCCTTGTTAAGATCACTTTTCCCCTTCTGCCCGAAATGGTTTTAACCCGGTGTCAGACCCAATTTTGAGCGTGTTTGTCTGTTCCCTTTTCCCCCAGTCCCCCTTTGTAACGATTCAATTCCTCCCTGTGCGCATGGTTAACGGCATGCTCCATGTTGCCTTTCCATCGGCGCCGTTCCCTATGCGTTGCCTTAATCACTTCTACGGTTTTTCTTCCTTTGATGATGCCAACCACGCCTCTAAATTGCCTCTTCTCACAAAAGCAACTTGATGCCGCCCCTGAGATTATCCCACTTTGATACCAAAGCGAACCGGTTTTCCTTCTCTCTTTAGTTGCTCTCCCGTCGCCAAAGTCCTTCTCCTTTGGAATGAGTCGGAGCAGCCCAGGGATCTCCAGACAGACCTCTGCGACAACTCCCACGCTCCCCAATCCCTGACACAAGGCGGGAACGATGTGTGTCCTTACGGGTTTCTCCTTCCCCTGCCCTCAAGTCCGTGTATTTTCGTAACAAGATGTTATAGGATTTTTCTCTTGGCGCGAGACGTATTCGACGTGGTTCTTTCATTCCTCCCCAACTCTCTGTGTTGGAACCTTATCAACCCACCTTCTCCCCCTCCTTAGTCGATTTTTTCCCCCCCCTAAGGGGCTCCTTCCAGTCGGTCCTTAACAGTGTTTAAACCAAATGGTGTCATTTTTAAATATCTTCCCTCGACCCCCTTTCTTTTTCCTAAGGTTGGTCACACCCCATGTCTTCCTCACCAGAATTCACAAATATGCCCTTTAGTAGTTCCCGACAACATAGCTTTGTTGCAGTACGCTCTTCCCTTAATGGAGTCCACGCACCCTTCCATGAACTACCTCGACACTGATACAAGCCCCGAATTCCCAGTCGTAACGCGATTGTATCCGTGACGGCATTTTATTCGTTCACTTCCCTCCCAACCCCGATTTGTTTTCATCCAACCAGTGGACGGATGCAAAATTTCAAAAATTTCATGCCCCCATATGAGTCGTGACCGAAAACATCTTGACGCCCTCTTTTGATAAATACCATCTTTCCTCGCGATCCATCCATCTGGTTGATACCGTCACCTTCATCGACTTGTACCCAACCGGCCAAACGGCGATTGGGGAATTCCTCACCTTTTTTCTGGGCATGGAACCCCCCTCTCATTTTCCCTTCTTACTCCACCCGTTGTGTTGTTGCTTTTCCCCTCTACATTACCAACGTTTTTCTTTCTCCCCCTTTCAAATTCTTCCTTTTTGGGTTTGACCTCCGTATTTGAGATATAAAAAATGGCTGGCTCGAGAGAAGTTCTTACCGACCCCCGATTTTCGTCCACCCGTTTTTAGGTCACTATTTCCCCCTTCCCTTTTATACATTCTCTCTTTTTTCTTCGCCCCAAAACTCTTGTGGTCAATTGGGAACACAATTTTATCCCTTTCCTCTTCTCACCCTAGGTTACCTGACACTTCGATGGCTCTCCGAGAGGCCTTCCCCCCCAGAAATAAACTCTTCTCCTCCAGTTTTTTGAGACATGCCCCCCGGACTTAAACATCTATGGTGTCTTCTCAGCTTAGGGAAAGTTTTCTCACTTTTTTTTTTTTTTGTTTCCCCTCTTTGATGGGAGACCCTGGTTTTCCCCCCTGCTTCAGACAGAAGGCGTCATGGGCTTACTCTGTTTTTTAATTGAAAAACAATCTTTTCGCTTTTCTTTGTCCCCCGACAGATTTTATTAGCCGCCCTTTCTTCAGCTCCTCCCGCACTCCTAAGGTCCTGATTCTCTTTTTCCATTCGAAAGTCCCCTCTCTTCTCTTGTGAGATGTCCTGGCAACCCCCCGTTTCGTATGTATGAGCTCCAGCAGAACACTTTTTCTCCCAATCCAATTCCTGTGTCCAATCACAGGACTTTTTCCTACCCTTCCTCCCCCCCACCCTTACTTCCCGTTTACCATTCGGTCTTTGCGTTGACTTCAGTGGTGGTGAGTTGTAGCACCAGACTGGGGTTTTGAGGAGGATCAACTTGATCCTACAATTTTATCACCTTTGATGGAGGACCTTCCACTTTTTTTTTCCCCGGGCTAGTCCAACTTCAATCCCAAAAGGTTCCTCTTTCGTCCCCCCCTCAATTTTTGATCTCTTAAGGCCCCCCTTTCAATTTGAATTTTATCTACTTTTCTCTTGAGGACTTTTAACTGCACTTCTTCCTCCCTCTAGATCGGATGTGAATTTACCTTTCCCTTAATTGGAAACGGCTCTCCTTTTTCCCCCCCCAACGGCAGGAAGGTCATAAACCCTTTCCCCGGCAGCGGGTCCGCCCCCATTCTTCCTTTTTTTGACAAATTTGTGCTTTTTTTGTCCCCTAAAGGGAACTCACGATAATTTTTGTCCTTTAATCACCTTTCAAATACCCAGTCCTATCTCAGTCTTGACCTCTTTTTCCCCTTCGGCCGCCTTCTATCACGTGCCCCCCCGCAACCCCGTACGTGGGCAACGTTACCCCACGCTAGATTGTGTTCATCGCCCAAGTTCCTCTTCCTTCCCCACCCTATCAATGGCTTTTTACCCCTCCGCCGAACCTCCCCTGGTACCAATAGCCGCTATATCGGTACCAAACTTTCTTCCCTTCCCTGACCGCCTCTTTTTCTTCCCTGTCTTTGGTGCCATCTTGAAGAGTGACAGCTTTTTTCGTGTTCTCCGCTAACCCTGAAGACGCTGCTTTTGTTCAAACTTTGTTGTACCCACCGATTTCCCCACTTCATTACCGTACCCCCGATACAAGATTCTTTTTTTTCCTGGACGTCCCGGGATCGTTCAAGGAAAGCCTGTGCGGGGAGGATTCACACCGCGTTCCCGAACCAAGCGCGCCAACTTGAACTTTGAATACGCTAGTCTTCTCTCCCGTAAACCACCCCTCTCTTCAGTCTGAAGCCCCTTTCCCCCCGTTTCCAAACCCCCCCTGAGGTGTTTCAGGCGGCCAAATTGAGCCTTGCCTTTAGACATGGTGGATAAAATTTTCCTCCCCACTAATTTCCACAGCTCACAGCTCTACTCTCCAGAAATGTAACTCTCACCTCGCATTTCCCCCCTGATTTTTGTTTGTTGCATTTGTGTTTTTTTTTCTTTAAGCCTAAGGCTGTTGCACCCCTTCCTCCAGTTTTTCCCCAGTCCCCTGAGCTTAAGACTCTTTGCTTTTCATTAAGCTGGCTCCAATCAACACCCCCCGTTTTTGTGACGCGTTCATTCTACCCACGCCTCATTTCTTGGGTGCAACATGTTAAAGGGTTACCAAATTTTTTTAACTTCACTTCCGGGGCTGTAAGAACGCCTGCCGCCCCTCCCCCTCCTGAATTTTTCTGCTCTGGAGAGGTCCATTCCATCGAACCACCCGTTGTACTTTTTTACTGATTCCCTCA
>Ga0179591_1184340_pt1 | contig 18607 bp, 28 predicted proteins | sample CZOMad2_1_08_16f_FD_182891 | JGI IMG/M metagenome (GOLD analysis project Ga0179591, IMG submission 182891) | Vadose zone soil fungal communities from Angelo Coast Range Reserve, California, USA - CZOMad2_1_08_16fungal (PacBio error correction) | ecosystem: Environmental > Terrestrial > Soil >... | reverse complement strand
TTCTGCCTTAGTTTTCCAACCCTCTTTTTCCGTAGTTCGTCCCTTTCCCCTCCCTCCCTTTATTGCGGCGACAGTTTTTTTCTTTTCCGTTGTGCTTCCCCTCCGGGCACCTTTGGGTCTTTCGAACGTTTTAAACCGCTCGGCCCCCTCGTCCCAATTTTCTTCAGCGACTCCCAGTTCCATTTTTCACAGGTTGAACACTGTAAGAAAACATTAGCCACCAATATTCCTGTTTAATTCTTTTCGTCCCGCTCGTGTTTTGAGGACCATATCCCCCTCATCCGGTGCCCTCCCCCAACTGAACTCCTCCCCCCAGGTTGTTTTCTGTGATGAGTCCCAAGGCAATGCCCTGGTGGTTCAACCCATTTTTTTTGATGGATTTCCTTCCAATTTTTTCAGTGCCTTCCGTCTATTTGTCTATCCTACCAAGTCGCTTTCAGCCTTTGATCACCGAATAGTTTACCCCACCCCCACTCAGTGTTTTCTTGAGACCTTTTTTACGTCCCCAGTTGCCAAGCCTCGCGCTTCCTTAACGATCGTATGTTTTTTCTCTTGGCTTCCTTTTCCCAGAGTCATCTCTAGTTCTTCGAGGCTTGTGTTTCCCCACGTCTTTTCCCACTTCTTTGGTTATATGCGCGCAGCGTTTTCCTTTGAGCCCCTTCCTTGATTGTTTTGACTTCAGGCAGGTTCTGACCCGCGGTGCCAGAGGCTGAGGGTCTCCCTATCTATACTGAAGTAGCTCCTGCAACAGTTCTTTTTTTCTTAAACCCAACTGTGTCAGCGTGATCTTTTGGTTTTGTCTTTACTGACTTTTTGTTCAGTCTTCAAACACTTGGCCCGTACTTTTTCTCTTCCCGTAGATATTGGGGTGGTTTGGCACTTATGCGCAGATTTTTTTCTTGCTTGAATTGTCTTTTTGAGTGTCTCCCCTTTTTACCCTGAGCCATTGGCTTAATCTTTATCGTAAAATCCATGAAATCCTTTTTTGGCTTATGCCCACTACTTACCCCCTTCGTTGGGACGGCTTTTGTTACAGTGCCGCGTGCCCCTCATTCTTTTTTGGCCGCCCCACCTGCTAGTTTCTTTGTAGCTTTGGAGCCATTCTTTTGGTCCGCCCTCATCGTGAGGATTTGACTTCCCCTGTTTTACGCTTTCGTCTCGCCTTTTTCTTTTTTTTTTCATCCCCCAGCTTTCGTTTCGTGACGTCCTTTTTTTGCGCGTGATTTTACGCCCATCTGCGCCCCTGGAAATGGTTGCCCGGAGTCACTTTTTTCTTTTTGTTTTTGGTTTGCAGGGTGTGCCCTTTTATGCCCCTAAATGCATCTGTAGGGCGGTCCTTTTTAGCTCCTCCACCTTTTCCCCTTTTCATTGTTGTTTTCAATTTGCCGTTTTGCACCGTTTGGACTTTTTAACCCACCTCTTTCCTCTGTCTCTTCGATGCTATTTTTCAATTTTGTCGCTCTTTTTCAAGGCGGGACGACATCACCTTTGGCATGCCTGTTGGTTGACCTTTCGATTTCCCCGGTTCTTAGGGGGTTTTCTTTTTGGTTTTCCAGGAACCCGTTATTGTTTTTTTCTGTTCTTTTTTTGTTTTGCGGTCCCCCCCGTCTTGATGTGGGTGCCTCTTTTGCAACTCGCCGGTTTTTTGGACTTTTTTTCGCCTTACAAATCCATCTTTTGAATTGTTTTCCCCTTCACGGTTTGTTTTGTTTCTCTCCTGCTTTCTCTTTTTTCAGTCGACACGCCCTCGAAATTCTTATTGCAATCTTTTTTTTCGCGGGTTTCAAAAAAACGTCCCCCCTCCCCCTGAGCGGGGGTGTTTTTTTGTCTCCTTCCCGTGCCCTCCTTTGGCTGCCCCCTTAGCTGTTGTTTTGTTAAATGATGTCCCCTTCTGCAGGGTGAAAGGTTTTTCTTTTGGTTTGCGCTTTTTTTTTTGGGTACTTTTTTGATTCGGATTCTGTAGTGGTTAAGTATATTTTGCGGTGTTTCCCCCTTTCACTTCCTAGGCTGAAGTGTGTTCCATCGCCTTTTGCGTTTCCCCCAGTCGTCGTTTTCTGCTCTTCTCCCCCAGCATTCAATTCAGGCCCGATTGACACTCTTCTTTCCTTCATGTTGCTTCACTTTAGGGTTTTTTTTTTCCCCCGCTCGCTTTTTACTTCCCCACTCCCCATCTGCTTCGAGGGGATGTTTTTTTCTTAGTCGATCCCTATCAACCTTTTTTTGACCCTTGGAAGCTTTTTTTTATATTAAGCTACAACAGGACCTTATCGGGTCATGGTTTTTCCTGGTTTTCTAAACCCGGCCATTTTTCCAGGAGAGTACATCCTTTCTTTTTTAGCCTTTTGGATGGCCCTTTCCCTTCCTTGTATTTGTTCTTTGTTGTTGCACATTTCCTTTTTTGACCACCTGCAATTTCTTTTTTTTTACTCGGATCCGTGAAACCCTCCCAATCGATTGTTTTTTTTTCCCGATTTTTTGACGAACCCCGCAAGTTTTTGCCCTTGGTTTCTGTGGGGAAAACGTACGTCCCCGCTTCTCCTATTCCAGAGTCACTTTTTGGTTCCGGAAACCCCATTCCTCCCTTTTTTTTTTTTGTTTAGTCGTCCACCCAGACCTGGTTGACCGCTGGTTCTTTGTACGGTGCTGTGTTTCCCCCCCTTGCTCTGTCTTTTCCACGGACGTGGGGTCTTCGGAGGCTTCGGTGCGACAGCATAGGCCTTCTTTCTCTGCATCCCCAGTCCTTTCGCATCGCAGTCTCTTTTTTCTGGTGTCCTTGCAAGGCCCCTTGCCTTTGTCCCATTTCGCAAACTGGTTCTATTATTTTCCCTTTCGACCTTTTGCTTTTTCTCACTTGCTTCATTTACTTTTTTGGGCGTGGGAATACACCCTAAGTTTTTGTTTCTTTTTTGATTTTTTGGGACTTTTCCTTCTCGACCTTTTTTATAATTCGTGCTGTCGTCTTCGGGTTCACTTACGAAAATGAACTCCTCTTTTCTGAAACGGTCCCGATCAGTGTTTCCGTGTGCCATGATGTCATTTTCTTCCCTGGTCCATTTTTTTTTTTTTTTTGTCCCTCCAAATTTTATCATTTTCCTTCTCTGTTTTGCTTTTCGGTTCCTGACCGATTGAATCCCCAACCCCCTAATTTTTTTTTTATCCACAATAAGACCGGACTTCCTTGATACCCTTCTAGAAGTCTTCTTTTTGTTTTTCTCTCAAGTGACGTCCGGGTCTTCCTGTATAGCCCACCGGGGTGGATATCCATTGTTAGAGGTGATGCTCTCTTTTCTCCCCTTTTCATGATTGACAGTCTGTGGCCTATTTTTATTCTCCGTCATAAGTAACCCTTTTACCGTCTTCTTTTTTTTTTTTGGTGTAGCCTTCCTTCCTTTTGCTGCCTTCCAACTGCTGGTCTTTTGTCGGGCCTCTAGGACGTTTTTTAGTCCTTTTTGGCTGGAAGAATCTAACTTTCTTTTTTTTTCGGTTCCTCTTTCCCCCCGGTATGTTCAACTCGGTTCCCACACAATTCGCATCACATCGTTTCCTTTTTTTTTTCCTTGCTTCCCTAAGCAGTCAACCAACCTTAAGTGTTTTTCTGAATCCCACAACCAACCCTTCCGACTTCTTATCTCCAAACGGCTGTGGTTGTTTATGCCGTTTTTTTTTTTTCTTCCTCCCCCTGTTGAGTCCTTCTTTCTCAGCTCCACCACTTTTCTTTTTTTAAAACAAGTTCGCTACTCCGCAAACTTCCTGTGTCTTACCTTCATTGTTTTGCTGCGCCGATCTCTCCCCTCAGGCTATGGAGTTTTGATTTTTTTTTTTCCAGGCAACCCCACAAGGGGTGTGGCCCTTCGTTTTCGTTTTTTTTTCAACCGGCCCAACACTTCTCTACTCCCACGCTGATGGCCCATGGGTGCTGGACGCCCAAGCGTAGAACGGTATTTTTTTTTCTTTCTCCCGCTCTCTCTGGCCCCCTTTTCCCATTTTGGCTTACGCGGCTTTCGTTGTCGGTGCTGAATCTCTTCGTGGTCGAGGACCCGAAAGAGTGGCCCCCCTTTTCAAGTTTCTGATTTTCTACGTCCTCTTTTTTTAGCGTTTCGAAATGCTTTGTGCTACTTGTGTCGTGGGGTATGATTGAGTCCCTTGCTACTTCATTCCTTCTTGGCGAAACTTTTCATTTTTTCATCGGTCCCAAAGACGTTCTCAGATTTTTTCTCCTTCGACTATCTTGCAGCTCGTTCCCCCCATCGTTCAAGCTTTTTGGATTTTTTCTCCGCATCCTACTGTCTTTTTCTATTTCAATTCCCCTTTTCCGGTTTTTCTCTCCAATTTCACTTTTTTTATGCCAAATGTGTTGCTTTCTCATTAGATTGATCTAACATTTTTCAAGGTAATTTTTTTGTGGAAGGATTTTTTTTTGACTGCTCCTCAGTTTTTCTAATGTTCTCTCTTGTGACCGCCTTACTCTTGTTTCCCCTCTTCCGTGACAGGGCGTTTTTTGTCAGCTGGACCCTTTTTGTTGAGCTGATTCGCCCTTTCTTTCAGCCGTCTCTGTGAGCCGCCCTGCGTTTTTTGCCCTAGTTTATCACAAGCTTTTCTGGCGCATTTCCTCCAACAGTCTTTTTTCGCACTCTCCTGGGTTTCTTTTCCCCCTTTTTTTTCAGAGATCGTATGATTTCTTTCGTCCCCCCAGAGGCTTTGTTTCAGAGATTCTCCGCAGCTGCCCCCGAGTCTTCAACTTTTGCCCACTTGACAACGTTTTTTTTCTGGCTTAGAATGGGGTTGTGCCTCTCTTTTTGCTTTTTTTCTCAGGAACTCTTTTTTGTCTCGCGCGGCCTTCTTTGCCTTGGCGCCGGTCGGTTGGGGCTGCGACTGACTGGTTGACTTAGGACTTGTTTGTTTATGCTTGTCAGAAAGCGCAGTCGTGACTTGTTTGACCCCTTAACTATTTTATCTATTGTGTTCATCTTGAGAGTTTTTTCCCATGACCCGCAGTCTTGACTTTATTGTGTAACCCCTCCCTCCGAATCTTTAGTCCCCTCACACGTTGTCGGATTTCCCTTTAGCCCCCATTTGCCACCCTTTTTTTTTTTGCACATTAATTAATCTTTTCCTACTCCTTCCTGACGGGTTCGCTGTGGCCCATTCCCATTTTCGGGCTGTGAGTGACAATTTTCTGTGCTCCAACGGTTTTCTCCCTTTTACAGCCCCTCTTTCCAGCTTTGGGGGTCGTGCTGGGGCGCTGTTTGGTATGGCCTTTTTCATTTTCCTTTCCGAACACATTCCTTTCTTGCCCCATGCCCCTTTCCATTTTCCCCTTTTCCTTTGTTTTGTTTCAGGGCTTTTTTCGTTTGTCCGAGCTTTCATGATGTCCGTCAGTTTTTTTTTTTTTTCTCTGGAACCGACCCTGCTTCCTTAAGACCTTTGCGATTGCACTCACTGCAAAACTCCCCAATTTTCCCGTTGTAGCTTGGGCTCCCCCCCAAAGTGTTTTCCTCCTCAGCCTTACGGCTGGGACTTTTGCTGCACGTGCATTCCCTCATTTTGCTTGTCGGGTTAAGCCCGTTTCCACACAATGTGTATCTATCCACCGTTTTTTCCCCTGCTTCCCCCCTGCTCATTGTCGTCATCTCTTTTGTTTGCCCCTCCTTTTTCTAGTGGCGCTTTGAATTGGGCGCGTTCCACTTTTTTGCGTGGCTTGTCTCTTCCGAAGGAGATCTTTTTGCCCCCCCCTTTGAGTTTACTGCAAACGCCCTGCTTTTTCGACCCTGTTGGGTTTATCGAAAGGTCGCCGTCTCCTTTTCCGGTTCGCGCAGTTTTTTGACTGGATTGTCCCCCAATGGTATGTACTTATTGTTTGTGATGCTCCCTCTTTTTTTAGGTATGAGCCTTTCAACTATCTTGGGGTTTTGGTTTCCAGGCCCTTCCACCCATTCTTTCCTGTCTTCTTCTTCCACCCATGCTGCTTTTCCCTCTCGACCCTTTTTCTTTTTTTTAATGTTGGTGATGTGACTCGACCTCCGATACAGAATACCTTTTTAGGTTTGCGGCTTTTTTTGCTCTTCTTGACGCCCCGAGTTTTCTGTTTCAGCAAACACATGTCCAATACTGTCTCGATTGATTTGGCGTTCCTGCTTTTTTGCAACATTTCTCGGCTCTTTTAGTTTGGCCAGAAACACCAGGTCCCTTTTCCCCATTGTGTTAGGCGGTCTTCCCTTTTTGGCTTGGATTTTTGTTTTCTCTTTTTCCATTTTTTTCTACGGGTCTTTGGAGAGTTTTCCTGTTGAGGTTTGTTTTGCCTTGGCCCCCGACCCCTCCGCCCCTTTTCCGCTTCTTTGTCTCTCCGCCCAGGGATTGTCAGTTTTCATCCCCCCACCGTTCCGTTTTTTTTTTTGCCCCGTGGACCTTTTCTCACCCTTTTTTTGTTTCATCTTCCTCCGTCTCCCTACATTCTTTCTTCTCCTTCTTTTTTTTTTTTTTCTTTTTTTTTTTTTTTTTTCTTTTTTCTTTTCTTTTTTTTTTTTTTTTTTTTTTTTTTTTGTTTTCTTCTCCTTTTTCTCTTTTTCTTCCCTCTCCCTTTTTTTTTTTGTGTGTTGTTTCCTCCTTTTTTGTCTTGAATCTATAGTCTGTGGTTTTCTTGTTGTTCTTTTTGGGTGTTTCCCTCCCATACCTTGGCATCTTTGGTGCCTCTGAAGGAGACTTATTTTTATATGTTGCTTTTTCCTGGACCTGGTCTTGTTTGTGTCTTTTTTGGGGAATGATTTTTTTTTGTTTTTGTTACCCGCTGGTGGGCCCCTCGGGATTTGGACGTCTAAGTTCCCCCCTTCAACCGGAATTTTTGACTTCCTTTCCCCAGATGTGTCCCGTGTTTTGCCCACTACGCCGGCCTGAGTTTTCCCTCATGAACCTTCATATTGCTGCAGGTACACTTATAGGTTTGAGTTAAACCGGATTCCTTCCGCTCCGTGTTGACTTTTTTTTTCTCCTGAATTCTCTGGCCCGTCCATCTTTTCCCTGAGAATGTCGTCAACTCAGTTTCACCTCCCCCGTTTCTGTTGATCAGCCGGGTGTTTTCTGGTTTTTCTTATCCCCCTTCAGGTACCTTCTTGCGTTACGCCTGTTTTGAAGAACTGACGGTCCTTGACTTTGAAGTTTGTCGACTTGTGTTTTTGTTTTATTCAATTTTTTCCAAACTTTTTAATATTCCCCTTGATTGACCACCCTTGCTCCTCTCTGGTCAATCCCCGTTTCTGTCTTTTCTTCACTCACTAAGTGGACCTGTCCGAATTTCACCTCCCCCAGGTCTCTTCCGTAGCTTCCTTTTTTCTGTTGAGTTTTTAACAGTGATTTTCTTTCTTTTTTCAGTTTGCAGTCCACCGTATTACGGAGATTATTACCTTGAGTTTTCCCATATCCCCCCAGTCGCTGACCGCTGGCTTTTTTTGTTAACCCAGACCCTTTCCCACCTTTCTTTTTTCCCCCTCCTTTTCCTTGGATCCTTGGTCCGGATACGTTTGAAAACCCTGCCGCTTCCCCTTCCCAAAAAGGCCATCCTTTCCACAGGTCCGGATGTTTTGGCCCCCCTTTGAGCTCCATAGTAGGCCTGTTTTCAGATGGTGCTTTGATGACCTTTTTAGGATGTCCTCGGCTTTTAAATTTGTTTAGCTGCCCCTTTCATGTTCGGTGTCTCTTTGGCCTCCTTGCTATTTGATTTTTTATGACACCTTCAGTTGTCCCACCTGCCTCGTTTCCCCCCTTTGGTGACCGACTCCCAACATGTTCCCTTTTTGGGAAGACAGCACCGTGCTCCCTTCTTTTTAAGAGAAAAGGGCGTCTTTTTTTTTCCTTGTCACTATATTTCCTTCGTTTGTTTTGTGGGTTGCTCTTTTGCTTCGTTTTTACCAACTCCTGATATAGTATTCGATCTGTGTTCTTTTTTTTCTTGTTCATGTTTGTACGGGCTTGCAACCCACTTTTCCTCGGAAGTTTTTTTTGTTCCGCAGGCCTCCCCCTTTCGGGAGGGTTCCGGATCATAGACCTCGTCTTCCCTTCCCCTTTTGTTTCACTTCACCGGCTATTTCCGTTTTTTTTCGCTTCTCGCTGATGGGAATTTCGCTCTTCTAACCCGCGCTGTTGTGAACGGTTGGACCCAACCTTTGAATTTTTTTTTTTGTCCCAGTACTTTCTCCCCCCCCGAACCTCTCGTGGGGGGTTGTGGGACCTCAACCCTCGATTCTGTTGATCTTTTTTTTTTTTGGTGGGTTCCTGCTCGCTTCATCAAATCCGGAGTAGAGTCTTTGCTTTCTTCCACCCTGGCTTTTGTTTGAACGGAAGAAGGCATTCTTCCCTTTCTTTTTTTCTCCGTTTGCAATTAGGTGCTGAATTCTAACCCACTTGCTGTCAGTACGGTTCAGAACCCCGGTTCTCGTCTTCTTTTGAAAGCTAGGTTTTGACCTGTGTAATGGTCTCTTTTCCTTTTGTGATTATAGGCATCGCTCCCCCCTTTTCAAACTAAGCTTTTTTTAACCTCATTTTTCTCTCTTCATGTACCCTGACGGCGATGCTGCGCAAACAAGACAACCCTTTCTACCCGGTTCGTATTCTTCCTTTTTTCAAACCCGAGTCTTTTTTTTGGACTGTCGAAGGCATTTCTTTCCCTCAGGATCAAGTCCGAACTTCCCTTTTCTCTGGTTTTATTTTCCTAATGCCGCCTAATTCTTTTTTTTTTTCCTTGGTCAGCGTGACTAGACCCAGTCAGTCCCCGTCTGTTTCCGAAGTCCCGCATTTTTTCGGACCACGCCAAACGTCCTTCTTTTGCTGTCTTCTTAACAACCTTCACACAAGCTGTTATGATTTTTCCGACACTCATCCCCGCCCCTCTGGCCGTATGCGCCCCCCCCCTCCTGACTCCCATCTGCACCAACTTCTGTTTTGGTTTTTTATACCCTTGCACACGCTTCAGGATTTTTTATATTTTCCCCACTTTTGGTCGCCCCCCCTCTTTAACCTCCTTGGCATTGACCCCCCTTTGTCTTTTGCACCCCCCCTTTCTTGCGTATGTTTGGGGTCTCGGGCCCCCCTGACACCCTACACACAAGGGCTCCCCCCCCTTCCTCTCTAAGGTGCCCTGTCCCCTTTCTCTTCCGGATACCCAATCTTGTCTTTTCCCCTCTTTGTTTCACAGCTCAAGAAATACCCACTTTGCTGTTCACCACTTCTCCTTCCTCCGTGACTTAACACTGTGGGGCTCCCCCCTTCTTTAACACTTTCGGTAGCGATTTTGTAGATGACATCCCCTCCAAGTTGCCAACATCTCCCTTGTCTATGGCGCCGTTTTTTTTGCTTATAGCCAAGTCGTGATGGACCGGCCTTTTGGTGCTATTAGATTGGTTTTCCCTTTCTTTTCAACTCAGAATCTGATTCCCTAGAACCCTGTTTGTACCACGTGTTCCACCCCTTGTTGAAAGCCATGGATTTCCTCGGTCTCCCCAGGACCCCCTCGGATTCGTTTATTCTGCTTTCGCCATAGATCTTTTGATTTTTTGGTTTGTTGAACATTTTTTTCCCGGCCGGTAGATCACCCTATTTTTAGAATAGTTGGTTTCTGTCCCCCCTTTTTCAGATTTGGGTTCGCAGATTCTGGGTTTTCCTTGATGACCTCTTGATAACTCAGTTGGTGTCACGGGGGCTGTGTCTGCCCGCATCCCTTTTTAGATTCCTGATTTCGGGCATCGCTTCCTCCGTTCCACTTTGACTGTGGCGGCGCCCCTTGTCTTTTGCACTTTTTTTTTGCTTGTTGTCTTTCTGATGTCTTCCTAATCGAATGAGTGACTTTCTTCGGAACCGCGCCTCTCCCCTGACGGCCTATCTTTTTCTTTTTTTTGGCTAGCATTGGTTTTTCCCCCCAATCACCTCTTCTCATTCCCCCATACTCTCTACCTTTTTTAGTCGTGTTTGCTTCTTTTCCAAGCAGATGATCCCTTTTGCATTGTCGTCTACCGAGTCGGGGTTCTCTCTTCTCTTTCCGGGTCTTGAGTTCTTTCTTCTGCCGGTCCTTCTGACCGTTAATGCTGTTTTATATCCGTTTTTTGATGTTCTTCTCAGTTGAGCTCTTGATTCGACTGGGCCCCTTTTTTTTCTTTTTGCCGGAGGGGTTGCACGCGTTACGATGTTCTCCTTTCTTGACCTCCGATGTGATTTCAGTGTATTTTGATGTACCCCCTTTCCCCCCCCTTTTTTCGTAGGTCGGTTCTTCAACTATTTTTTTCTTCTCCTTTCGTTTTTGTTAGTTGAATCTCACTTTCAGTTTTACTACTGGACTCGTTCGTTTTTTTTACACCCTCACTCCTACAATCGGGTTTTCCCTGGATTTTTCCAGAATCCCACATTTTTTTGACAGTTCCGCCCCCTCCCCCCGCCCGTTTTTTTCTTCTCCAGTTCCCAACAGCTTTTCTTTCAATTATCTGGCACGCTCTTTTTTCTTCTTCCCCAAGCTTTCAACCCCCTTTTTCAATTGCGCACCCCTTTTTTTGCAGTACCCTCAGTCCCGAGGTCAGTTGAGAAATCTTTTTTTTCCCGATTGCTTCGTTGTTCGTCCCATCTGAATTTTTTCTAACCCATATGGGCTTCCTCCCCTTTTTCCTAGTGACTTCGGCTTTTGGTTTCTTTTCTGTTGACCCCGGAGGATTGTTTCCCCCGGTAAGGGACTTCTAACCCACGGATATTTGTCCATAGGTCTTTTCGTTCTGCCGTCCCCTCTTCCTCCCTGGATTTTCAGTGTCCCCTCTCTCGGCCCCCCGAAAACAACTCCGTATCTTACCGCTTTGTTTTGGCCTGGACCTCCTTTTTCCTTAGCACTTGTTGTTACAGCGCTCTTTTCTTGCGTCCTGGCCCACTTTTTCCCCCCCCCCCACAACTGGCTGATCCACGTTTTTCCCTTCTCCGCAATGATCTGGTGGGGCGGACCCCTTTCCACTTTGCGGCGGTTCATTGGATGTTGTTGTCCAAAGTCGAGGTTGATCTCCGACAGTTCTTCCTCCTTTTCCCTTCCGCCCAGGTTCCACGACTTCCCTTTGATCGAATTTTGTTGTCTCCTCAGACGAAAGGGACTAAGATTTGGGAATTCCTGTTTTTTTTTTCTCTTTGGACTTTCCGCAAAGCTTTGTTTGGGTTTATCTCCTTTCATCCCACTGATTTTTTTCTGAGCAATTCACAGTCCACTAGAGCCGTTCCCACCTTTCGGCCATCACGGCGATTCCCCTTACGTGCAACCCGATGCCTTTCCCCTTATCCTACCTCCAGGCGTTGTCCTTTACTTTTTGCCGTTGCCATCGACAGTTCTCGTCCTGCCGCCCGCTCCCCGTCTTTCTTCTTTTTGTTGTAGAATTGTCTCCCCTTCTTTTCGATGAAGCTACGGCTTAACCTTTGTGGTCTGCTCCAGTCACCTTTTTGAAATAAGGTTGTATTTCGGCCTTTCTTCTTGTTTCTTTCCGGCGATGGTTCATTGGGGGCTTTGCATGGGCCGGGTTGCCTACCTCCCCCAACATCGCCTTTCTGGGTTTGGTTTGTCTGCTCAGCCGGTGTTCCTCCTTTCCTTTTGACAGCGCTTTCCTTTTTTACCGTCTCCTTTCTCGTTTTTTAATTTCTCAGTTTATCGTGATCTTTTCTCCTTGCTCCCCCTCGGTTTTCGTCCCATAAAAGTTTTATAATTTTTTTTGTAGGCTCGTGATGGCGTTGGTTCTTTTGGTTTAAGCAGAAAACTGCCTTATTTGATGGTCTTATGTGTCCTGGGTCCCGTCTTCAAGGTCGATGGATGTGTTCCCCCCCCATTTTTTCCTCACTTGTTCTACCTAGGACGTTCCGCCTAAAAAGATCTGTTGAATTTTTCTGGCGTCCTACCTCTTCTTTCCTCTAGCCCGGCTCGTCGAGGCTCCAACCTTCCCCCTCCAACTTTTTTTTCATCTGATTTCCTTTAGAACCCCCTTCACATAGCTTCTGGCAGTTTTCTTATTTTTTTGGGGCGCCGCCATTCCTCTCTCTGGCCCGCCCATAGTCCTTTTTCCCGCGAACCTCCCGGTCTGAAGGTGATCGTTTTGTCCTGGTTTTTTCTCCCCTCGCGGCGTCAGGAACATTCTTTCTTTCTTCCCTTATTCTGGGTTCGTCTTTTCCTTCTTTGAACCATTAATAGTGCTCTGACCTTTCGTTCTGTGGATAACGTACCTCGTTCAGCTTTCCCCTTTTTCATCGCCGCTAGCCTTCTTTTCTGCTTTTTGCCACTGTACGCTTCCTGTCCCTGGTCCTTTTTTTCCTGGTCCTCCTTGCCCCCCGCCTCCCTTTTCACAAGTAACTGCTTCCAATTTTCTTAGTGCGTCTGTCGTTTTCGCACAGTCCACTTTCTTTCTTCCCCCCCCTTTGTGGGTTCCTGAGTCGGTCAAACAGACATATAAACCTTTTTTCTTCGTGTTTGTTTCTTCCGGCACCTGACACCTCTTTTCTTTTTTTTAGATCTGGTCTGCCCATTGGTCGTCTCCCCCCCCCCTTCTCAGATTATCGATGACCTCCGCGGAACAAGGTTTGGCCTAGTTCGGGAGGAGCTTGGGGCTTTGATTTATTTCTCTCCTTGCCCCATGCGGCGGGCACTAATGGCGATGTTTACCGTGGTCAGCGTCCATCTACTCCTTTCTATGCTGAGCCATAGCACCCCCTCCCTTCTTTCCCAGTGGTACGAAAGTCTAACCCCAATTCTCCCTGTTTTGGGTACCTCCCTGACCATTCCCGATTTCGCTGAGCAAGATCTCTACTCGTCCTGGTCACGGGAATTTGCTTCTTTTCCCTTGTTTTTGGAGAGATTTCAGTGCCCCAGGGACTTTGTTCTGGATCGCGCTCTCTTTTGGTGTCCACCATTTTTCTGGGTAAGGGTTTTTTGAAAAAATTCCGGAGGGCCCCTGTCACCGGTGCCCTCCTCGCCTTCGTCTGCCGCGGCGTCTCGCCTTCTCTTCCTGTCTGGTTGATAGTTTTCAACTCACTCCCTCTCTGCCCAGAGGGAGTTTCCCCCATTTTCTGTGTACGAGTGCTGGTTCCCGCTTGCCGAAAATCCGCTGTTTTTAGTTCTGCACTGAACTTGGAAACAGGTGATCTCAAATTAAATCTTGTTAGTCCGGGGAGCCACCTGCGCTCGTGTTTCGGTTTGGATTGTGGTCTTTTTTGGTCTGCTTCTCCCTTCGAGTCCGTACACTTTTTTTTTTTTACTTCAACATTTTCCGCCACGCCTTTTTCTCGATTGTGAACGGTAGCGGTAAATGTTGAACTTCGGCCGAATTTCTCCCTTGGTTAGGTTTTCTCCTCCCCCTGGTGCTGATTTTCTTAAGAGACTTCACTGACTTCTTTGTGCAATACTTACTCCACTGGGACTAACACACATCCGGAAGTGTCGAGCACCTCTTCCAGCCTCCTTCTTGCTACTTTACCCTCTCTCTTCCTTCACGGCAGCGGTTTCCTTGATGAAACCCACCCCACAATACACACCGGTGCTACACGTCCATTTGGGTGCTGAAGGAGTCCCAGTAGCTGGACTGATGCGGTTCTTTCTCCTTTCTCGGCCATGTGTCCATTGTCATTTCCACCTCCCCGGACGCTTCGGGTCTGGTTTTCCAACGCTTTCTTTGCGTAAGTTGGGGCGTCGGCCGTAGGCCTCCGGTCGCCATTAGGTTTTTTTCCCCCCTCGGTTCTTGCCGCCTACTTTCTTTATTTTTCCTGTTGAACAACTAGGGGCGAGCCAAAGGCTTTGCCCCCTAACCATCTATGCCGCGGCCGACACCTTGAAGTCGTTCTCCTCGTTTTTCTGTATAGAATCCCCACCCCCCCCGGCCGAGCCCTTCTGGTCCTTTGACCACCCGGTCTTGCCAGTGCTTTCTGATAACGATTGACAGCCGTCAAGATCGCCTTCAGATTCAGCTCTCCCGCGACTTTTTTTTGTTCGAAAATGCTTTTTTCCCCGCCTGGTGCACCGTCATTTTTTTTTACCAAACCTCTATTTTTTCCTTTTTTTCGCCGTCCCCGGACCCGTTACTCTTCGTTCTGGATGTGTGGTTCTTTAGCAAACGGCCCCCCATCCGGTCCTCTCACCGTCAGGTTTGTTTCAATCCCCCCTCCCCACCACGCTTTCCGTGTTTTAAGAACACTTTTTCTTCTTCCCCCATTTTTTGCACCACCTGGCCTCGAAAAAGTTGCAGGTCTGTGGGATCTTGCGCGGACTTGACACTTTGGAGCCTGGATTCCTCTGTTCCAACGAGTTCTTTTTTTCTGATCTCTCTTCTTCGCGGCACTTAACGATTGAAACCCCCCTGCCTTAGAGATTTGCTTTAGTTGTCGTTGGGGCCTGTTCATAGACCCGGCCTTATTCCGAAGGTTTTTTTTTTTGATTTTGACTGTCCTTTATGCTCAGACCCTCGATTTCCTCAGGGATCCCCGCTGCGCCTCCAGTTCTCAAAGCGGGACTTATGCGTTTTTTTTCTTTTTTTTTTTTTTTTTTGCCCGACCAGCGAAGCCTCGATCGCGCCAACTTTTTCAAGCGGTTCCTGGGTCTTTTCGCCGCCCCGTCACACTTTCCCCTTTCTTAGATTCATGGCTCTTAGGGAAGTCTCCAACTTCCCCTCTCCAAGTTTCTTAGTCAACCTATTTCAATGATGTCCTATTTAATTGGACCCAGAAGGTTTGCTTTTTGCACGGTTTGTTTTTCCCTGCCCGTCAACTTAATTTAGGAGATTGATTTCCCCAGCCACCTTTTTTAATTGACCCTTAGGCGTGTAGTCCATTGTTTCCTTGCGCCCTTAGTTCCTCGCTGCTTGTTTGGAGTCTTGTCTTGTTTGTGCTTCTGGACTTCTTTACTGGCTTTTTTTGAAATGAGCTGGTCGAGCCCCTTACACCGGTCCGCCTCGGTTCCCCTCTTGAAAAGCTCCCGCTTGGGACCCCCCACCGCCCCTTTGCCTTGATCATCAACCACCCCTCATTTCTGGTAGTGCAGGCGGCTCTAAAGTGATTGATTCCGCTGTTTTACGGGGGCGGCGCCCATTTAGCGTCGTCGACTGGAGATTCCGCTTTTTTCTTGCCCTGAAGCTTGCACCCGTTCCCTTGAAGTATTAGCCTTCTTTCTTGCCGCGTCTGGGGATTCAGTAGTTTTCCGTTTTCGTTGAGCTTGCCTGGGCTTGGGGCGTAGTTTTTTTTGGTCAGCATTTTCTATGAACATCCTTTTCTACGCCGTGAGGATGAAGTTTGTGATTGTGTTGGAAGACATCCTAGGCTTTTATCCCCCGGTTACCCATTTCCACCACTTCTCTCTTTTTCCTCCTCCTTGTTGTTTCTTTTTTTTGTTTTTTCTTTTTGTTTTTTTTGTGGAAGTTCACTCCCCTTACGTTTTTCCCGTCGGCGTGGCTGTTCCGTTCCCCACCCAGAACCACGTTGGAACTTCCAGCCTTTTGCCGTGACAAGGGGCGCCATCTGACCGGCCTTTCTGACTACGGCCAGTTGCCGTTTGCCGTTCGGGACGTTTCAACAGCCCCCCTTTGAACCATCGCAGTTTTGCAAGCTCATTCTAAGCGCTTTAGTCCCCGTTTGGTTCAAGGCTGCAATTTTCCTGAAGTCACCACCCTCGGCAAGATGCCCTGTTCTCAATTTTTCGGCTCGAACTCGTTGTCGCCTGTGCCCGTTAATCCCCGTTCATCTTCCCCTCATCATGCTGACGACTGCCCCTTTCCGATTCGCTCGGGTTTTTTTTGTCATGAGGCTGCAAGGCCCGGCGTTTCTTTCCCAAAGGTTTTCCCAAGGGCCGAATGGTTTTTATCCACGACTGTCTCGCCTGGGTTTTTTTTTTTAGGTATGTTTTGGACCGGTTCTCATCACAGGCTCTTTTCACCTTCCCCTCGCAACTCCAACAAGGCATCCCTTCGTAGCCACACTTAGTCCAGTGGCTTCTTCTTTAATCCATCTGCCGCGTCCCCCCCCCCCGGGACCGGGCGGGTTCTTGGATGCACATTTCATCGTACGCTCTCTGTTGATGCTTGCGGGAGCCCACTCAGTTTCCACACCCCCCAACTTTCTTATTTCCCAATTTCACGTGCTCGTAGGGAATATTATTTTTGTCCCCTACCCTTCGCAATTGGCGTCTGTTTCCTTTTGCTGCTGCATATGAGTGATGGGTGCTGCTTTTCAACGTCTTCCCTGCTTTTTTCGTTACTTGCGGCCCCCCGTGGGCCCCTAGTCGTTCCTACGAGGGGTTTTTTTCTTAGATGAACTCTATTTTTCTTTCGGTTTTCCTTCTCCGGATGCGCATGTTCTTCCTTGCTTTGTGCCTATGATTGAAGCCGGTTTGGGATTTTTCGTCCTTTCTCCACTCTAGTCCGGTTGTTCAGGGTGGCATTTTTTTTCCCTTCTTACTTATGAGCCCCCTAACTTCCTGCTCTTGAAGACCTTCTCCGCGAGCGTTTCTTTAGGACATTTCTCCTGGCCGGGCCTTTTGGTGTTCCCCCTTCTTTAAGTGCGCGACACCGCTTTTTCTCTTCAGAACCCCAAGTCCTTTCTTTTTTTACTTGCGACGTGATGAACTATCACAAGTGTCCTCCTGGCTCTGCCTCTTCAGGCTGACATTGGGACATCTCCCCCTTTTTTTTTTTCCTGTCGTGTAGGACCAGACAGTTCCCATTCCATCTGTTAGTAGCCCCTTGATTTCCTCTCTTTTTGGTTTGTGTTTGTTTGAGGACCCTTTCCCCCCTAGCCCTTGATTGCAAGTGAAATTGGCGGGTTGGGGCGTGTTCCCTCGTGTTCCCCAATCCCATGACCTCTTCGTGGTTGTCCTTTTTTTGTTTTTCCCCTCGATGCAACCTGAAAGAAATGGTTTCATCACCATGTCCTTGGACGTCGTGGCCCTCTTTTTTCTCTAAGATTGGTTCGGCTTCTGATCAGTTGGTTGTTCATCCTTTGTTTAGTTGTCCCCCCTTTTTTTTTTCGCCATCACCTTGCAGCCGTTTTTTCCCAGGATCTTGGATAAGGTTTTCGGCGTGTTTGATGTGGGTGTTTATCTGAACGGCGGATTGTTGGGTTCCCCATTGGTCTGCCGCCTGCCTGCCCTCATTTTGATTTTTTCCGGTTTTGCACACAGAACAACCTTTGCTGTTGAATTCGCAAGTGGCCGTAGCCTTTTTAGTAAGTCCCCCCTCTGTGCTGATCTGGGTCGTGCCCTCGGTTTTCTCGACGTGGTTTCTTTTCGTCGCTGTAGAAGCCCATTGCCCGCGAATTTCGTTTTGATTCCTTCCACATTTGTGGGTTTTTTTTTGCGGGCGAACCCGGAAAACGAGGGGCGGGCCTTGATTTTTTATTTTTCCGTCTAGGCTGGTCCGCCGCCATTCTTCTAAGCCCTTGTTCCATGTTTTGTGTACTGTTGTAAACGCCGCCCATCACAGAGGCCGTTTGATCAGCCGGTGTTTTCTGGTTCGCATCTCCCTTTTGAGGCAGGAAGATCCGGTATTCGGTGTAGCCGCCGTACTTTTTGTCCCCTGTAGTTGTCGTCGGTTTTGTGGGTCATAGCCATCCCTCCAGTGCTGCACAGGTGCATTCCCCGCTGGAAAAACCCTCGTCTTCCGTCCCCCTTGTTGCCCGTTGACCTGACGGCAGGGTACGTGAAATTCGTTTTCGGTCCATTGCACTTGCCTGTCTGTTCAGCTTTTCAAATTTCTGGTGTTGGCGTCACCGGCGCTTGTCCGAAACAGTTCCCCCCGATGACGGTCCACCGGGGATGAGGACTGGTCTCCTCACCCCTTCATTAAAAATGTACTTTGTCTAGCTGTGTGTTTCGCCCCCGCCCCGACCACAGAATGTGTCGTGAGATGACTTTTTGTTTCACTGCCGGGCCTCCCAACGAGCCCTTCCCTAGGCAATCATTGCGAAAAGGTGTTTAGATGGTCAGGGCGTTTCTTCACTAGTAGGGCGGGGTTGGTGTGAAGGGCCAACTTCCTTCGCGAGCTTTACCATCGGTTCTCACGCTTTTTTCCCTTGCCACGGACGGCAGGATTGGATTTTTTTTTTCCCCGCTTAACCCGCTTCTGTTCCTTGGCTACCAAAATGTTTTTTCCCCCCTGTCTCTTGCCACCGGACGTTCGCGATCAGGAGAAGGGTTTTCTTGGTCAAACTACGAGATGTGAAATAAGAACCCTTTGTTTGTTTGGAGTGTGCCAATTCGCTTTCCAGTTTCAACCCCCCCCCCCCACCCCCCCCACCACCACACACCCACCCCCCCCCCCCCCCCCCGTTGCCCCAACACACCAACCCACCCACCCCCCCCCCTTCCAAAAAAAACCCCCCCCCCCCCCCCCCACCCCCCCACAATTTTTTTATGACGGTCGGTTTTTCCACCCCATGCTCTTTACCAGGGGAGGCACAGGACGGTCTTCTTTTTGGCTTCTTGCCGGAAGATCGCCTGGCCGGGCGTCATCGCCAGTTTGAAGCTCAGGTGTGCGTTCTTTCATGTCACCGCATACTAGCGTGCCCTGACGGGCCCTTTCTTTCCCCACCTCCGCCGACTTTGACTTGGCTAGCTTTTCTTCCCACTTTCGTTTTT
>Ga0179591_1343366_pt1 | contig 18609 bp, 13 predicted proteins | sample CZOMad2_1_08_16f_FD_182891 | JGI IMG/M metagenome (GOLD analysis project Ga0179591, IMG submission 182891) | Vadose zone soil fungal communities from Angelo Coast Range Reserve, California, USA - CZOMad2_1_08_16fungal (PacBio error correction) | ecosystem: Environmental > Terrestrial > Soil >... | reverse complement strand
TGATCATACTGAAGAAAATTGCCGACTCTGCTTTTTAGAGTGCGTTGGCGCGTCGGGGCTCGTCCCTGCCGAGGCAGGACGTTGCTCAAGGGCCTATTGCTTGACTCGTTTTCCTTTAGATGTCCACTGTTCCCCCCGGCCAAAGGGCCTCCTTTCAATGATGAACGTTTCCTTACAACTTCCCCCAGCAAGTCGGCTTCTCCACCACCCCGCCTGCACCCCTGTCGTGAATGAGACCACTCTGACTTGAGCAGTGTCATTTTTTGATTTTTCTCGGTATCCGCATCTTTTCAGGATACAATAGAGATTTGAGCTCCCCCGCGTCCGCTCTTCCGCCGCACTCGGTCCTCGACTCCCTTTGTACTTCACCTAGTCGGGCTTTTTTGATCCTTGCGCGCGCACACATTGTGCGTTTGACGATTTCACGTTCCCGCTTAATCCCCGACCCATAGCTTTTCTCGAGACATCGGCTGGACAGTCCCAGCTTACACCCCTGACCTGAGTTCCCCCCACATTAACATTTATAGAACTGGTTTGAAATGAGATGGATGACAGCAGCCAATCGACGTAGTGATAGGCGGTGTGTCCGCCCCCCTGACAGCTTTCCTCGCTCACTTCGACTGCACTTCGCCACTATTGAGTATCCTTTTCCACGAAAGGTCGCCCTGAGCGCTCTCTGTGCCCTTGGAAAGGTGTACAGGGTAGAGACGGCTTACCCTGATTTAGAATGGCGAGGACTCTTCTCTTATTGATTTTTCACCTTATGCCTTTCCAACCTCTACATTCCCTTTTTATTAGCACCCAGACTCCCAAAAGATCCGTGCACTTCAATCGTTAGTCCTGCGATCTGCCTTACGAGCTTAACGACTTTGTGTGTCTCTGATACTCTCTTTTCTTTGTCAGCCTTTTTTCCTCTCGATGTTCTGAGATTCCGGTTGCCGTCCTTTCTTTTCGATCATTCAGACTACCCCTTGTTTGGTTCCCATGAAACTGGTTGCGGCTACCGTAGCGCTTCTTTTCCAGGATGACTCCGCCTTGACCCCAGCTCTTCCTCTCCCCTCGTACCTCTTTTGTGAACCTTTTTTTCCCTGAAATGCTGCGGCCCGACTTGTCTTTCTTCTAGTTCTCGTGGTTTACACAAAAAACATTTTACAACCACAAAAAATAACATTCCGTAGGTGAGCGCTCCGATTCGCACAAAAGCCAAAAGTCTGGTGTTTTTCTCAGCTGTTAATCATCCGAGCGTCGTTATTCGACGAGTGAAACGATTTTTCCGCCGTCTCCCTGTCGTCGAGCAATTACTCCTTTCCCGAAGATGTCCTCTTGCCCTGTTCGCTTGATGTGAAGTCCCATCCTGCACTTCCTCAGAGGACTGTGTTTGAACTAGGTCCTTCAGTGCCTTCTTGCTCATATATCTGCAGCCTAGAGTCATGTTAGAGATGGTCCTTGTACCTAGCACCAGCGCAATACCAGAATTTCTTCCCCCCAAGCGCCAATTTCTCGAAGGAACCAAACTGGCACAGCGCTTGATTCCAACTCGTCCCCCATTTCTATTAGATGATAGAAATAGCCCGCGCTTCTGATCCCCTGGTTAGCCACTTTCCTCCTTTAGCGATCTGCGATGCTCTCGGGGCGCCGTTCTCTTTCCTTTTTCCTTTTCAACCACTTCATCGACCGTTTTCACCAAAACTTCCCCAAGGCCCCCCCCGGCATCAGAGCGTCCATCGAAGCAATACCCTTTCCCTCCTCACTCTATTCAACTCCCGCTCCCAGTTTCAAGGATGCAGTCGCCTGCTCTCCATTAGGCCCTTCACTGTGTCACACTCGACCCAGTCCGGCGAACACGATTTTCTCGCACTGACGATCGCGACTCCGTCAGGCTTCTTGCAAACGTCACACGTTAGGCCTTGATTCTTCGCGTTGTCTCCCACTAATTTCTCTAGTATTCTCGCGTCCCTCGCCCTTCTTTTTCAACACAACCTCTTTTGGACGGCTTCTTTTCTTCTTAAGAACGGTGTAGGAGCCCAGCAGCGCTGGCCCGACAAGTAGGGCCCAAATTCCTCGGGTCCCCTAATGTCTGCTCGTCTCTTCATTCTGAGGCTCGTTCCAACGGAGTCTTTCGCCCCCCATTGCGGGCAGAGGTTTGGAATCTGAGCGCGATATCACTTCCTCGATTGAACCCATACGGCGTGGTATATTCTCTAGTTACCTCCTCGTTTTCTTTATTCAACCGGCCGGATTTCATTGGCAGATGAACTCGGCTCGTATCGCTTGTGCCCCTGAGGCCACATCTGCCGTGGCGAACCATCTTTATTTTACAAGTCACGTTTGTTGAGAGACTCCCCCTTAAGACGGGCTACTCCTCTACGACTTTCTCGATGTGGCCCGAATTAGGCCGACTCCTCGGCCAGCTTTTACCTCCGATGCCTCTTTTTCCTGCTGACCACATCACCCGCGCCCCATTTTGGTCGATGATGGGCGTTGTTCGACCGTCAGACAGTCTCGAAAAGGATTGTGCTGAAAAAGCAAAGCAATTTTGAGTTTTCCCCCGGTTTTTTCCGAAAGCCCCGGGACTCTAGTAGCATCTCACCACTTTTCGATTCCACATTTCGTCCTTAGACGGTGTTCGAGGTGGAAATTCCCCCTTTTAGACCAACGCTTGATAGTCGGCTCAGCCTTGACGACTGCTCCCCCCTTGAGAATTGCGTTGAGAGTTAGGGAGGCACGATTTACTTTATTTGCATAGTCCTTTGGGAATTTTTTAAAGTTATATTAAGCCTGGGATTTACCAGCCCAGAAGCATCTTTTTGGCTCAGCCCACCTCGCGAGACCGATGCCCTAGGTCTTTCAAGTGGGCGCCCAATGTTGCTACGGTCCTGCCTGGCTCTTTTCTAAGCTTCGATCGCAGGAGTGACGAGTTTTAGCTTCCCAACGTGGAATCCCTTTATTGGCGCCCCAATGGTGACGAAATTGGCAGCTGATAAAAAGGGGATTTCAGTTGTGCTCCTCAAGGTCCCATCGCGGCCATTGAACGCTCATCTTCAGAAGTAACGATTATGTTCGCCACGAGTCCACGAGTCAGCCTTTTCATTTGTGGCTCCCCACGCCCCTTTTCTCCTGAGTGGTGTAGGTACGCCTGACTCGAGTATAAAGATTGAAATAGATTAATTCCGTCAAGCAGCAACCCGTGCTAGACCTGGAGCGTTTGCTCTCCAGTCGATTTTCTTTTTCCTACCTAAAGAGAGTTGTTTCGACCGCCCTCCTTTCCCCCAATTTTCAGGTGTTACTGATCTGTCTCAACCTTACGCTAAATAGTCACGCGATCCCTTGAATCCCCCATACCGATAGGCAGCCCCCCTTGAAAGAATAAAGAGGTCTGAGCGTATACCTATCGGCGGTTAAAAGCGTGCTGCATGCGCTTGAGTCCTGCGCCCTGCGTTATAGGTCGAAGATAGAGAATTTTCACCATTCCCCAACCGTCGATCCATTTGCTCGAACCAATTGACAAGAATTACCGTCGCGTCCCCCCATCGCGGAAACGGCTGCTCGTAGATCTGTATAAACGATCCCACGAACGATTTCGCTCGTCGAAATTCCTCTCGCAAGTATCCTTACCCAGCATGTGGTCTTTTACCCCTGCTTCTGCGCGGGGTGGCGAATCCATTGGGACTTTATCTTTTTTGATTTTTAACGTAAATCGATGTTTAACCAATACTTGGGCACTTGAATCTTTCTATTCCCCCGCGCCCGGATAAGATTTGTTCAGGAACCTGCGGATACCCACTGACCGCTCGATGCCGTTCCAGCGGGGCCCCCCCCCCCCGGATGGCCCAGCTGATGCACACGGCCGGAGCATCGCTCAGCAGCCCTAAGTCCGGCATCTTAGTGGCGGAACTTGCCAAGACGTCAGCGAGGGCTATGACCTACATGCTGTGATAGAAACAAAGACTGAGCACCGAACTGTCGTGCGCTGCCCTAACGCATCGACGCATTTTTTCCCAGTTATATCACCTGGTGGGTCTCGGACTATATCTTCCCTTGTCCTCGTTTTTTTTTATGTAAGGCCCGTAACGAAGATGCCAAGGAGAAACTATCTCTTGATTGCGTACTGGTGACGCGCTGGGACTACGACCCCTGCGCAGTCGCACTCCTGTCGAGCATCCCGCCCCGCACGCCGTGTTTTAAGTAAGCACGTGCTTCGGCCCCCGAGTGTCTTGAAGCCCGGAGGCGGTTTCCTTCGCCGCGCTTGATTGCTCGATACCTCACGCTGCTCGAGCCGGCTTAATCCACCCGATGGATTCCCGCAGTTCTGTGGATCTCCCAGTCAGCCAAACGTGAAGGCTGTTTGCTTGCTGGTGCCTGCCCTCTCAACACGCGGAATCAAAGTGAATAATTGGTAGAGGACCTGTGAGGAAAGCCGCACCTCTTGAGGAACGTTAAATCCCTCCCCTTTGAGGGACCGCTAGTTCTCTTGGCAGCCACAAAAGCCTTTTTCTCGAATCTGAACGCTTTCGTGCAACTTGCGTGTACTCGATATCTCTCTTTTTTTGTTGTGTTCGGAGATCCCTAGGACAGCGACCCGAATCCTTCAACCTCTCGTTCCTCCCGTCGTTGTGTGATTAAGTCGGGGAAAAGAGGCAGCGAGAGTCTGACCTTATTCACCGTCGGATGGTACTCGGCATTTTCCTTTGTCCCCCTCCTTTCCAGCAAAGCGGAATCGGAACGAATTAAAGTTGTTACTTTTTGAGCTTCGTCACTCACTGAGCGGCTCCACCCTCCTGCCTTTAGGCTGATATCGTCCCCGCCTCGTCCTCGCGTCTTTTGATGCCCTTTGAAGTCCTTTAGCAGCGTGATTATCCAAATAGCACGCGGCCGCGTAGTACCTCCCGCAGCTTCTTCCGTGCGCACTCGACCAGTGAAGCACTGGGCTCTATGAAAGTAGTAAGGCTCCTTCTTCTAGTCGGGATGCGCCCCAAGGTGACGTTTCAATGCTAGTCGAGCCCCTTCGTATCCTGCAAGCCAACGGCCCTGCACTATCTTCGTCCTAGGACTGAAGGTTCCGTTCCCAATTCAGCCTCTGCTCCTTCCTAGTCTAAAACATAAAAGTTTATAGAAGTTTGCAAATGAAGTCGGTTCAGGCGTTCTGCCCTGTTCCCCTTTTGTTGCTATCCGAATGTAGTCGTATCTTCCCTCGATTCAGACTCATTAGTCGAAGATCTTTAGCCGGCTGTCCCTCAACTTCTTCCCTCAAAGGGAAGTGACGCTCACCATCGCACACGGGCATCGACGTGTCGTGCGTTCAGCCTCATTGACAGCCTTAAGGTCCCAGGCGCCGCTTTCCTTGCCTTTATTTTCTTAAGAGAGGACGTCCGATCACCCTATCGTGATGTGTAGAACCCGTCACGACGCCTTCCCAAGCCACGCCCCACCCCATCGTTCGTCTAATTTCGATCGCCTTCGTCCTTCGGATAGCGGTTTCTTCATTCTTGATACCTGCCGATCATCTGGAGCCGATTTTCTCGACCCGCAGCGCCGGTGTGGCTTGTTAAAATTCTTAGACCTCAGCTCCATTTGTTTCCATTGAGCGGCGTCGAGAAGGAGTCACACGAATATCTTCCGCTTTCCGTGACCCCCCAATTGGCTGCCGCTCCTTTGTACACGCGGGAGGATATTCCCTGTCTCACGTACATCTTCCTTGCATATCTCTTCCACGATGCCTGCTTGGATTCGTCGCCAGGCTCGATGTAATGAAAGTAGTTGCTTGTCCTTCTTCACGTCTCTCCTTCCCCTCACAACCCGGTTTTGCATTTCGGCCCCACGCCGCGTCCTCTGGATCGTTAGGCGCCCTTCTCCAGTCCTGGAGAGCGTATCTCTTGTCTGAGCACGTTTTCCTTCGCTGTCCGATAGAGCTCCTCGATGGTACATCCTCCTTCGAGTCTTGCTTTTCCCTCGCCTCGGACCCCCTGTTCTACAGATGTGAGCAATCTTGTTTCAACTCACGTTGCGGGCCCTTGGAACGATCTTCCTTCATTGCCTTTTTCGCGTCACCTGTGCTGCGTCCTTTTTCGTTAGACAACGAGTCCCCCATAATTTGCTTTCAAAGTCTGGCCCCCTTTTCTTCACGCAGTTTAAAGGGAGCCCAGTAAGAGATGGTTTCCCACGGATCGGGACCTCGTCAATCCTCGACTCTCTTCGCATACGCCGCCGGCCGGTCCCTACAGTCGGGATACATATTGTTGGTTTCCCACCTCCTTCTTATTTTTAGGAGAATAGAGGCTCTTGGATTGAAGTTTCAGGCAGCTCCTCCCATGACATTCCGTTCACCCAAAAACCCCGACCCCCCGGCATCCATACTCATTTCTCACTGCAAATCCCCTCCTACGCGCTACCACTACCTCTTGGCGGTAATGAGTCGTAGCCACTCTTCAGGTCGCTCACTTATGTCCTCCCCCCATCCGAAAAGCCGTCGAATCTTCCTTTTGTTCGGCAAGTTCAGAGATTCTGACTCGCGTTCCGTTCGTCTTTCTGTTGCCCCTGATCTAGACGTTGACATAATTGTTATTCATTCCCTTGGCAGATCCAGATGTCCCACATAAACTGGACTCCTTTGGATCGGTGATTGTTTTTTGGTCAGCCAGTTGTAGGTGCTCCCCGCAGCAGCCTTTTTGCCCAGTCGTCTCCCTTCCCATGAGCCCGCGGGCTTAGAAGGCACGTCGTTAGATCTTTCCCTTTTATTCCGGCTGCGCGCGTCGCATCCCACCCCTGGCTTTGACTTCTTGGGTCGCCACCGGCTTGCCTGGAATTTCATCGCTCTCTACTCCTCAGAGATTCCCCGGACTCCTAAAAAGGACGTCATTACTCCTTTGTTGTTTTGAGAGAATAGTCAACTTCTGTTTCCTTGTTTCGGCGCTCGGGACGGCCCCGTTTTTTGGCTGAGGGTCGTATCGACGTCGATTCCTGGCCACATCTGCCAGCCTGTGTCTCACCCTAAGATTTACCAAGCCCTGTTTTTTCCACCTTACGTCTCGCCGATTTGAATGACGGGGGAGTCTTATCCCGTGTCCGGCTCCTTTGACCCGGGAGGCTCGACTGGGCGCCAGCGGCCTTTCTGACACTTTTAAACCTGTTTACCAATTTCCTTCCGAGACACGGCTTCCCCCGAGTGTGTATTGTGGTCCAGTTTCGAGGGCGATGAGCTCGACTGCGACCCTTCTTTTAACACGGACAACGCGAGTCACAAGGCGGGACCCCGGACGTTCTTGAACCTTTCCGAATTTTCATCTTTTAAAACTGGTGACGAAGTTACAAAATCGCGAGATTCGCCGGCGTTCGCTGGTGGTCGGACATCCCTTGTCCCGCGTGAAACGCCGATCTCAGTCTCAGCCTGGACGACTTTTTAGGTCTCCTGGCGAGTTGAGTAGTGAGAACCCCCCCGTTATTCCGTCTTCGAGGCCCTGCTTCTTTGATTTATCTTTGTGTGATGATCCGGATGGACCTTCCACGTCTGAAGCACTTTGCGCCCTCATCCCCCCGAGCTCGCCTCCCTACGATCTAAGTTTGACTCCCAAAAGTTAATTTTGTTGGCGGCGTCTGATGTCGAGCTCGATCGAGGAGTGACTTTCCGCCGAGACTTTTGTTTCCCGCGCGTGAGCCCAATTTCCTTTCTTCCTCCCATTCCCGCCCCAGTCTTTTTATTTCGCCTCGTTTGATACGACCCGGACCCCGTCGCGACCCAACCTCTCTGTGGCATTCCAGTTGTTCGCCCTTCTTTATTTTCGGCTGGTTCGTCCCCCTCAGTTTGCTCACGATTCATTCGGACCGTGCGGTTGTATGTCTGACGACCAACGTCCCAGTTTTCTACCGATTTCACCCATACTCATCCCTGAACACTGATCCCCCGTGATGAGCGGCTGTTTTTTGCTCTCCCCCGATCTCGTAAATCCGTGATCTTCGCTTATTTGTCGCCTTCCTACCTCACCACCCTTGCTTCCGAGCCCTTTTGTTTTAGTCCATACTGCACCCCTGACTTCAGCTCCCATTTTGCTGGACCGAATTTCCCTCCCAGGCCGCAGCCTTAGAAGTACAGATGTCGACGTTGCCTGTCCCCCGCCGCTCTTTCCCGGTAGTCTGACAGCGCGCTTCCGCCAAGTCCGTGCGTCATGATTCGTCACTCCCTTCATTTTGCAACAACATTCCCTTTCGTATCATTTCACGACCACTCCAGGCCGGCACCCCTTCATTAACCATCGGCTCCTGTAACGGCTGGCCCGCGCTCTGACGATTCCTCTCGTGAATTCTACTTCGCCATCCTCTTGATATTGTTCCTTGCCCTCTTGGGTGGCGTGCTCCAGAGTGAACATGAGGCGAGTAAAGGCAAGGAAATGTTTACGAAATCTGCCCTGCCGACTCGGTTCTCTATTTCCCTTAAAGTCTACGTTTAAGCAGTACCGGCTGATCCAACCCACTATCTTGCCGCGTCACGCTTTCCCGAGTCTGAAAGATGGAAAACAATTTACAACCTTGTCGCATCCTTTTCGTCCTCCTTGCGCCCCGGCCTCCCCAGTCGGAAGTGGCAGTACTCTTTTTTCGGAGAATCTCCTCGCATCCATCGCACCCCTACGAGCAGAACGGTCAGTGTGCTGCAGAACACGACGGGAATTGTCGTTCATCCCCAGGTGATGTGGATATTTTCGAAAGGCGCATATTTTGGGAAGATGGGACTCAGCGGCCCTATACTCGGCCTCTTCTTGCCTTTCCCCCTGGCTACTCGTGGACTACGCGATCTTTGAATTTGGCGAGATCCAGAATCTTAGCACCTTTACTATTATCCCAGTACGCCACGTGCTTATTAGATAGTAAGATTTAGGTCGGTTTCCTGACGCGATTCGCGCTATTGCTCATCCCTCGTGCTGAGAAGCGCTTCGCAATCACCCTTTGACAATCCAGAAGGCAGGCGTGGATCAGTCATCCTTCGCAGCGTGGTGGAGATCTCTTATGGTGACCATCTCGACCATCGGTAACTGAAACGTGAAGTAGCATGAGGAAATTTTTGCCTAGCAAGAAACTTTCGTTCCTTTCTTTGTCCATCACCGACGGGAGGCCGCCAGCTTCGCAGCTTGATGAATTTCGCTTTTCCCGGCCCAACGCCTTCGATCTCTTCCCGCTTCCTTTTATGCACCCTTGGTCTTGGGTCATTCGGATCATCTAAAGTACCCCTCCGTTGTTGTTGGAGATTCTTCCTTCTCCTGCGCCCTCCTGGTCCCCCCTCTTTTCGGATGGAGAGTGGTGCCTTCTTTTTATCAAGAGCGAGCGAGCGTTTGCGAAGGTTTTGCGGTCTCACCTGTCGTTGGACTGTTCTGGAACGATTGCCGCTATGACGCGTTCCTCCCAACCGTCAGAACGCTTCGTTCCCGGTTTAAGCTGCGTCACCTGCACGTCGATTGCTCAACACCCGTTCATTGCGCCTTCTTTTGAGCCTTGTCACGGGTTATTTAGCCGCCGCTCTCAGCAGCGTTGGTATAGAGAACCTAATCTCCGGCGATCGACTTCTTCTGCTTTCTTCCTGCTGCTCAGCTGCGAACTCGACGCGCCTTAATGTGGCTGACAAGCCATGAGGATTTCTGGTTACGTTAGTCGGCGTAGTCCACTCGACCTTGGTACGCCGCAGCCTAACCCCCTAGGAAGGTTGACCGGTTCTTCCTACAAAGCCCTCTTCTTTGCTTGCTCCTAGTCCGACACTGTGGTCTGAACGTTGTTGACAATGCCGTCGATGGCCTTGCTCCCTTCGTTTTTTCTTTTTTTTGTGCTCGCCATGTAGGCGAGGAGCGAGCATAGCACTCACTTGCCCGTACTGTAGCCTTAGAACTTCTTTCTGATGCGATGCTGAGGCCGCAGTGGACACATCTAAATGTGCCCGCTTCATTCTTTGCTAGTTCATGCATTTCCCGGCACAGACTGGGCTGAAGGAAGATGCTACGCCCCTTCGTTTTGGTTTTTTTTTACCCCTTCATTTCTGGCGTTCAAACTTTATCCCGCATTTCACGCTGCTTCCCCAGAGCCTCAATACAAGACAGCCCACCCTCTCTTATTTCGACGTCCCTGACTAGCGGTTCTTAGGCTTCCTCGCGGCCGATAAGCCGTAGGAGACGGATTTATCAGATTGCTCGGACGGCATTGGATTCCCCCACTAAACTCTCTCCGTGGGTCTGTGTTGCCATGCAGGCCCTTTATTAGAGTAGACCTCAATACGCTTTCTGTGCGTGTCCCCCTTTTTCTCTCTGAAGCAAGCCGTTGAAGAGAGTGAGTCGTGAAGTTCCTGTTGAATTTGAAATTGCTCTGGCCGAGCTTGACTGATTGATTCGCCAATAATACCGAGATGTACTCCGTAGGTTTGATTTCGACACTTGGCTCCCCCAAGTAGGGGCTTGTCAAACTCCGTCCTGCGTTAAGAGCATGGACTTTGGCTCGACCCCACCGCCCGCTCCGCCTTTGTTTCGCGCACGGGTTCCCCTGATTGATAGAGATACCCTTCTGAAAAGCCGTTGAAGTCTTGTGCTGCTGTGTCCATCCCCTCGCACGTATCCAGAGAAGTCTCCCCTCGTGGTTTCAACAATATTGCGCCCTGGCTAACAGTATCTGGATTTTCTCTGAGCGTTCACCTAGCTCCGGTAGTAGACACACTAAATACCCCCCCCCTTCTCACTGCTGGCCCCCAATTTCGTCACGCATTTCAGGGAGCCCTAAAGCGCTTTGCTGCCCACCCTCGGGTCAACCTCTCCCCTTTCGATGCTCCCGCCCATACGCAGCCTGCTGCACAGTGGATACCCTGTGAGGTCCAAATTCCCAGACTAGAGCTCAACCGTCTTTCTTTGCCTAGCTTCTTCGTCGGTTTCAGCAGGCCAATGTCCAGAACTCTTTGTACAAAGGACACCCCAGGCCTACATACGCTCTCGGCCTCGAGAGGCCAATAAATTGTTCCTACCCCTCCTTTTCGCAGTTCTTCAATTTTTAGCCTCCGAGCTGCCCCGAGTAAGTAGAGTACCTTTATTTGACAATAGAAGCGACTATCTCCTCTTTTCCTGTCACGTCAGATGCGACTCTAGTAAGATATGTCGCCCCCTCCTTAGTGATAGTTGTCTACCCCTCTGTTCGCTACGTCCAGTCGTAGCGCGTCAATATCAAATCACGCTGACAAAATACACGGGAATTTCCTGTGCCGCTCTTTTCTTTTTTCCTCCATAGTTCGGAGGTGAGATTTAGAGCTGGAAGAACAGGCTCCGAAAAATCCTTTTGTGCCACTTGCCCCGACTACTTTCTTAGATTTCTAACCTTCCGGTCGTAAGTAGTAATAACACCCGGGGCTTTTTCCATTTTTCTTTTTTCGCCCAGGGGGCAGAGTGGCATAATATCCTGCTCGTCTGACCCTTCCGATAGCGAACATCCCCCGTTGGGAATCGCCTTTGACCTTACTACTCGTGTTGTTTTTACCTAGAAGATAGTCAACTTACCTTCCTCGCGATTCCTTCCGTGGCTGTCGGCTCTGCTCTCGCTCGTTCGAAACGGCCCATTTGGAGAACAATCTTACCCTCCATTTTTTGTGTTGACGAAGCTCTCCTCTTTCCAAGGAGGGACATATAAGACCCGTTCTCGGCGTCCTTGGACCCTCGGGACTCATCCCGGGAGAAGGAGCTGATGTGACCTCCCCAGTTTTCTTACCCTTTCTTTTGACCATCCGACTTCGACTCCGAGAGTTGTGGTTTCACTCGTGGCCTCTTCCCTTCCCCCCCGGACGACCTTGACCGTCTAGAAAACGCTTTCGCGACAGGCCGACTTTTCCTCTTTCTACTCTTACGTCGTAGTTGCCTTCCGCGTCACGTAATGGAAAAATGAGTCTTTTGGAGTTCGTGACCCCCTCTTTCCCGCGACTGACTGCGTTGGGCGCTCGGGGGAGCTTTGAAGAAATTTGCGCAGGAGACGGAGTTTTATCTAAGTCGTAGGTGCATTTTTCCCGAGGCAGGTCGATTAGGCTGGGTGTCATTTTGTACCTTTGTTTTCCCCTTTCCTCTTTTTTGACTTTGATTTTGGAATGACCTCCGCCGTCCCTTCTCTCTCGTGATAGAAGATTAGCATTAGCAAAAGATTATCTGACTTCCCGTGGTCCTTTTTTGTTTTATTTCTGTCTTTCGGGTGACTCATTCTACTCGCGGCGTTCGTTACTTGGCTATCCCTTCTTCCTAAATTTAGATTTGCATACCCAAGTCTGTTTTGAAAGTTGTGCTAAGCCACCCGCCCAGCGGATGAGACTGCGGTCGATATCCTCTGTTAGCACGGCGGCGACGAGTGTCACCCCTGAGTTTTCTAATCTTTCCCTTGAGACCCCCGTTCTCGGGCGATGTGCACGAACAGATAAAGATCTCTTCCCTATTTTCCTAGGTATTCTCTATCTTAGAGCCGTGAGAACTCTTCGTTCTCAAGATTCTCCCTCTTCGGCCTACCGACGTTACGCTGATGGTGATAGAAGTCAAAAACTTTGTTTGCTGCGTTTGTCGATAGTTTTTTCCCGGAATCCGATCAGATCCTTTAGTCTTCCCCATCCTTGCCGGTAGTGGCCGCCCGAATTCAAAGAATCGAGTTTTGAACGTACAATTATTCCCTTCCGCTTGTCCAGGCGTGCTCAGGCGGACTGGTTTTAAGAAAGAGCGCGGGCCCGACGCTCTCAAGCTTCCCCTTTTTTTGCCACAAACATTCCCCCTGCTTTCTGTCGTAACCCCAGCCACTTGATCCCCTATCCTTTGTCGATCACCTAGGCTCCGGGACTTGACGTTCGAGTCACACCAGATTCTCTCTTTCGTCGAATTCCCAGCTCTCAATTTCATTAAGACCCCCTGATGGGTGGATGGATTGCGATGACGCTTGGGTGGCGAATACCCGAGTGAACCTTGAGGGACTTTTTTAACGGGGACTGATGTTTACACATCCCCCGTCTATGCTATAAGCTCCCTCTCTTCCTGTCCTCAGTAATGCTGTATCCTGAAATACAAACAAGCTCTCTTCATGTTCCCCCTTTGCCCCACTTTCCAAATCGATGAAAAGGTCCTCTGATAGCTAAGCTTCTTACGCCCCCCTCTTCTCTTTTCTTCTTGGCCGTTCTTCGAGAGAGCTCACGAGAAATCGATCACACCGCCTAGCCCTCCAAGGATCTTGATGATGCATCCTCCATAGATTGCACCCTTCCCTTTTTCTTGTTTTGCGGACTATTATTCCAGATTTTATGGTGAATATGGATAAGGTCAAACATATTTACGTTCCCCTCCATCCTTTCGGCTTGCTGCAGGTTGTAAAAGATCTTGTACTTCCTGATCAGTAGCACCCTTCACCCTAGTGCCGATCCCGCAACTCCGAACGTTACTTCCTTCCCCCATTACACACTTTTTAGTAGATTTGAGCCTTTTCTAAGAGATGAGTGTTCTTCCTCTCAGATCTCTTTCTCTTACAACCCTCCCGGACGGAAGAAATAACCCTCCCCATGCTCCTCCTTCCTTCTGTTGATCTTTTCACTTCATGAAACCGTGAAGGCGGGTTTTTTGAGTCATGATGTTCGAATCCTACCCCTCCCGTAATTTACCTTTCCTACAGTCCCTTCTGACCTTGAACGCGTAATAGTTCCCCCCAAATTCCATTCCTTTCTGTCCGCCCGACGACCTTTTCTCGATGCTATTAGATCCGATAACCGACTGACAGCCACAACTTCCGACTATTCCTCTTCTTTCCCTGGATTGATTTTCCTCTTCTTTCATCTTATCTTTTCCTAATAATAATTTGAGATAGATAAGCGCAGAGTGCCTTGACGAAAGCGTCTGTCCATCCGGCGAGGCGTGTGTTTTCTTCCCCTTCGTTAGAAGCGCTAGAGTGCAACTCTTTCTTTCCCTCCTTCTTCGTCGTCTCTTCCTGTTAACGAGGCACCCTCAGGATCTCTCAGGGAAACTACTTCATTTCCTCCCGTTTTTGTTGAGTGCGTCACACAGAAAGTCTGATGATCAACCACGCTGACCCTGACATTCCACGGCTGACTCTCCCAGTCACTTTTCTGTCTTCCCCTGGCCTTTAGAAGCGTGCGTAATAGACCTAGAAAGCGGTCTTCTAAGTCCCCTCCCCTTCCTCTTCTTCAGCTTTTCCAGCGCGAAGAAAGTGTACTAAGCTGTTTTTTTGACTTCAGAGTACAGGTTTCGCTCTTAGGCCCCTCTCCTTTCCTCCCTTGTACTAATGAGTCAGATAGATTCCGAGTCCTCGGCTGCTTTTAACCATTCCAGCTCCTGTGGATTTTAATTCTTCAAACCAATATCTTTTGCGCTCCCTCCCCCTCTCTTTCGTGCTCCCGACAAGAAAGATACGGGTAGGCTCAGCCTTTTTCTTTCTCTTCCTGACTCCTCGTTTCACGTCGCCGAATTTTTTTTTTCCCTGCATGACGTGTATTCTCTCCTCAAGCTTCCTCTCCCCCCCTCTGCCCAGGAAAGTGTGCATTCACAATAGTGGGAAAGAACGTTCCCTTCCCTTTCCTCTCTTTCTTTCTTTCATCAGAATGAAGGCACAGCGTAGATGGTCTCCCTTCTAGGTCTGATACATTCCCCCCCACAATTCCTCTGTCTTTTCCGTTTTCCACAAATCTCTCATAAAGTTTGTCGCACCCATCTTACGACGCCTTCAACCCAAGACCACCAAATCTTAGTACGCCCCTTATTCTCTTGTCCGAGGTCAGTTTCGTAGGAGTGATACATTCGAGGAAGGAGAAGCATTCCGCCGAGTAGAGAATCCCTCTGACCCCGGTGAAGGAATTGGATGGTTCTATCCCATCGCAGTCGGGAAGTTTGGGTCCCCCCTCCTAGTCTTAGCTCCGACCCTCTCCTGCTGCCTGGGCTTTGACCAAAGTAGCGCAGCGTTTGACAGCAGTTTTCTTTATTGTGTCCCCTCTTTTCCCTCCTTGTGCTTCTTTTACATGTGCGCCCGACTTTGCCCTTGTCTCGCGTCGGTACTTCCCTTTAGGGAGGCGTCGATTCGAAAACGTTTAAAAAAAAGGTTTTTGATCTTTTTCTCCCCCTCCCGCTCCTTCTTTCTCTAGAGGAGAATATCCTTTTTCGCTCAACCTTTTAGTTCGCAGACCTTTTTCCCTTTTTCCCCCGTTCATGAGATAATGATGAGTCAAATCTAGTCCAGAGAGTGACTGTTCAGATCTGTCCCTTCCCTTTTATCTCACTTTATCCCCTGGGTCAACAACGCTCCCCGACTTTCGACATTTTAATCTTCCTTTCCTCTCGTCCCTTTTTTCCTCCTTTTTTTTTAGTAGAAAAACGATAAATAACAAGGACTTTGGTCCCCGCTGCCACCCTTTCTTCCCTCCCCCGTCACTGGCTCCTCATCCTGCTGTCCAACGAGCGGCTGCGCTCCCCTTTTCTCCCTAGATCTCCCATCCTGCGCTTGCCCTGCATTCCATGATAAATGGTGAGGGTCAATTGAAGCGATAGGGCGATTGTTCGCTCGGAGCGCCGTGCTTGGACTCTCTTCCCTTTTTTTTACAATCCACAATGAACGTTAAACCAACAAGGGACCCCCCCCCCTTACCCCCAAGGTCCCCCTTCTCTAGGCTCTCTCCCCCGTAAATAACTTTGTTATAGAAGCGCACCCAACATTGAGAAGGAGTCCTTAGCAAGGTTTCTTCTCCTGACAACAGTTTCAGCCCGTCCTTCTCTTTTCTGAACACCTGAACTTTTGCCCGAGCCTAGCCCCCAGTGTCCAGCCTGCCCTTCGAATTTTTCGAAAATGCCCCTTCTTAATTATTTTTTCACGTCGTAGACCACCTCCTTGAGACAGTTTTTTGAGAGGTCACTTCCCTTCTCCCGTGTTAAAAAAGAACCGGAGGTTCTATGATCGGTCTGTGTTCTCATTCCTCTGATTGTGCGCCTCTATGCTGCTTTCTCCCCCCAGGTCTGTTTTTAAGGGTCTCTTTTCCCCGTTTTCGCCTCTCACGTCTTAGTCTTCCAAGATAAGGATCGTGCTCTTCTTCCTCAATTGGCTTTTTTCCCGCTTATGTTCCCCTCCTTTGCAGAGTGTTTTTTTTTATTTTTTTTCGAGTCCTCTCTCTCTCCCCCCAGGAAGTTTCCGGACCTTTTCAGCCCCCCCCTCCTTCCCGTTGGACTTTCGCTCTTTCTCCCCTTCTCAGTTTTTTAGCTATTTGGCTCGTTTTTATCCGGTCGGCCGGTGTATGAGGCGTCCTCGCGCTACTGATCCTCTCAACCTCTGACCCGTTTTTCCCCCTCCTACAGATTGTTGTTATTTACTCCTCTTCTGAAGACTTCTCCGTTCCGGATTTCGTAAGCTTTTTGCTCCTGTAAGATTCATACTCCCAGACCTCTTTATGTTTTGACAAATGACTGCTCTACCCGATCCCCTCCCTTCCCAAACTCCTAGTCTTTACCTTATTCACAGCGCGTTTATTTGGACTCGTGAGAGGGCGATTGCCTGTTCTGTCCATTCGACCCTTACGAACCCACGGATTTTTTTTACACCCGACATAAGACCATTGGTCTCCCCTCCAAGGCCCCTGCCCTCACTTCCTTTAGGTTCCAATGGGCGATTTCACTTCTTTTTCCTTTGTTTAAGTGGGAGTACCCCTCCCTTTCCGCGGCCTCAGCGTGTTTTTTGGATTTGATTAATCCCTTTCCTTAGGCTAATGCATTCTTTATCGATTTTGCCCGCTTTATTTTCCTTCCTTTAGGATGTTGAAATTGTGTCTTTGTGGTGACACTTTCTTGATCTGGTAGCTGAAACCGGAATTAGCTCCTGCCTTTTTCAGCTCTCCGTTCAACCGATCCTCTATTAACAAAGTTGACTCACCTCCCCCCGCCTTGGAGAATGGCAGGCGTTTCTGCCTTCGATAGAAGGTTTTTTAGTTTGCACTCTCTTGGTCTCTCTTAACGTCACACGATCGTTAATGGTTAATTTCCCCCTTGCTTTCCGAAATTGGCGCTTGTTATGCATTATAGTCCCTGCGCGACAACCCTTTTGACACTCCAGAGCGGCATTCCCAGATAGCGAAAAGGAGGGCCTCGCTCGTCTGGTTCCGTTCCCCTGATTCTTTTTCTCCCTTTGAGGTGGTCTGTATGGCGCCCTCCCCTCCGCCAGGATTCTATCGTCAGCATTAACCCCCTTTCCCAGTCGAGAGGATTGGTCGCTATACAGTTTCCTCCGCCCCTAACCCCTTCTCTCATCTTCGTTCTGAACCTCCGATCAACCCCCGCTTTTTTTGATGAGCCCCTTTGTGAGAATTTCACGACGCTTACCTATTTGCAGTACCAGCTCCCTTTATCCTGGCGAATCCCCTCTGCCGATTCACTCAGCTTTCACGAATTAACCAGTTTCGTAACACCCCGATGCCACGGCGTTCTGCAGCCTCTCGGTTCCACTCAGGTCTCTCCCGTTATCGGTCGAAAGTGACGACTTGCAAACATTCCCCCGCCGTTCGTCGATCCTTTTGACCTTCGATCGCGCGTTCTATGCACCGGAAACGTTCTGCTCTCCTTCTCTATAACCCTAAGACAGATTCAGATAGTAGATCATCGCAGTGAGCTTCTTCTTTTGCGGCCTCTGTGTGGCGACTACCCAGAGGGAAGGTGATAGTGCCGGGCCCTCGCTGTTTTTTTTTTTCGACACCTGTTCTGACTCTTCGCTATCGCGCCAGTTTAAGTTTACTGCTGTTATGCCTACCCAACGACAATCATCTCGAGCGGGGAAAGCAAGATGGGAATAGAGTAATTTTCTCCTCGCTCGAAGCCGTTCGTTTCCTCGCCACAGATCCGTTGGTCATTGCGTCGATTGAGCTCGGCCGATACATGTGGGCGGCACCAACGAGTCTCCCACGAACGGATTGTGCCTAATGAACGAAATAGGGCCCCCTTTCCCAAGGGGGTTTGTTGCCTGTAGGGCTCTTCTCCGGAGCATCGTATTTTGTGAATGATGTATGTCGCGCGGTAATTTCCATCTGCTTTTCCTTCAGGTAGGAAATGGACACGAAGGTCCGTACCACACTGGGTAGCATACCCTCAACTTCTTCCAAAGAAACGATTCTCGATCAGTACTTTTTTTTTCGATCGATTTCGATTTTCCCCCCGCTTTATGAGGAGGTCTTTCCCTCCGCGATGCCTGCCGTAAATCAAGTGGTTCGTTTTAAGAATCACTCCAAATGCAAGCAGAAGGCTGGTTCCTCAGACTTTACTTGTCTTTTTTTTATCTCTCGCTTCTTGTTTCCGCAGCTCGAACGGACTGAAACTTCCTTCCCTTCTTTCTGAGGCCCTTTCGAACATTTTTCATTTTCCAAGCACCGACGTGAGTGCCTCCCCCTTCTCCCGCTTGTCCTCCCCTCCGATCCTCCCCCCCTACCTGCCCCCAAGAATTAGCCCCCCGTTTTTTTGAACGTATGTCTTCCCGGGGTTCTTTCCTCTGCCTCTTTTCCTCCTTTTTGTTGACGATCCTCTTCTAAGAGACCGATTGCCCGAAGCTTCAGATCTCGAGCTTTTTTCTTCCTTTCTTTTCTCTAACCTCTCGAGCCCGTGTCGGGAA
>Ga0179591_1262058_pt1 | contig 18610 bp, 19 predicted proteins | sample CZOMad2_1_08_16f_FD_182891 | JGI IMG/M metagenome (GOLD analysis project Ga0179591, IMG submission 182891) | Vadose zone soil fungal communities from Angelo Coast Range Reserve, California, USA - CZOMad2_1_08_16fungal (PacBio error correction) | ecosystem: Environmental > Terrestrial > Soil >... | reverse complement strand
CATAGAACCCTATTGTTGAGAGTACAAGTGCGCACTAAGTACGTTTGGGGTCCTCCGGACATCTACGATATTATGCCCCAGCGCGCTGTCTGTTTACCTCCCCTGACACCCGTCGATGCTCAATTTAAGGAACCCGCTCAAGGTTCCTCTCTTTCAGGTTTCTCCCAAGCGGTATTTATGGTCTTTCCCCCATAGTCCTTTTTTTTTTACCCTTGTGAAAAGTGAAGTATCCCTGTTACGCCCCTTTTCCCTCTGCGAAGTCTTCCCCCCAATGAGGAGGCTGTATGGTCCTGTATCCTCTTCCTACCCCCCCCTCTTGATCGAAAATTCTCCCCAGCCCCCTCGACAAGTTCCCTTTCCCGAAAATATTGTGTAGTTCCCTGAGCCTTCCATCCCCGGTTTAGGATAAAGCGACTGCCTTGCAGCTCGCAGACATTGAGGCACGGCCTCGGTTCCTAAACAGAAAGTCTTTTCCCGACCCGGTTCATCGGTGGCCACAGGTTAGAATCCCTTTAAAAGCGGTCCCTTCTAGAGGGGCAAAATTACGTTTCCTTTGCTTAATTCTTATAGACCCCGCATGATTTTCCCCTCCCCCCTGGGTCTTTTTGGTTCCTTCTTAGAATCGCGTGAAAGATTTGGTTGCTTGTACCTCTTGCTCCCGCTAAGGAGCGTCCGGTGGGCGTGAGTCCCCCTGCTTTCTGGGGAGCTTTTTTAGAGTCCTCGGGGCCACCCCCCTCTCACGCCCCAAAAGTCCAGAGTTTTGTATCTCCCGTGCCCTGTTGTGAGACCACGGTTCCCCCCCTTTCACTTTGACAAGAAAGTAGAGGCCCTCCCGATAAAGACGCCACTCCCTTCGCCGCAGAGGAAAGACCCTTTTGCCTCTCCAATTTTTGAAGAACTTAAGCGGGTTTGTTCCCCGGCTTTAGTCACACAGCGATTTAGCGCTGGTTGATTTTTCCGCTCTGAAGGAGCAGGTCCCCACGTTTCGACCTGCCTCCCCCCTTCTTCGCACCCCCCTTTGTCGTCATAGAGAGTCAGATAGTCGTCTGTCACCAAGTTTTTTTAAAAGGGAAGGTCGAAGATCCACTTGCTCTGGCGCGCGTTTGGTCGGCTTAGCTCACCTCCCCTGTGCATTGAGAGCAACGAAAGATTTAATTCTTCGCCCCTAAGGTTTTCCGCATGAATCTTACGCATAACGATATCCCTTCCGGCCAATGTAGGGAGGGCGTGAGTTTCCCTGCCATTCTCCTGAGTGCCATATTGACCCCCCTCTTCCTTTCGTATTTCTTTAGAATGGGACAGACCTGTCTCCTTTACAACTTCTTTTTCTTTTACCCGCCCTCGGAGACGATCGGAGCTTGACCTCCGGCGTTAAGGGAGGGAAGATTTGTCTCTTAACCCACGCCTTATTAATCATGCTTTTCCTTCACCTCTGGCCCTACTAGGTAGTTTCGTGCCTCTTGGAGGAATGTTGATTTGACTCGGGTCCGCTTCATCCGTTGGAGATTAAACTCTTTCTCGACCCTTAAAGAGACACCTTGAGACTTCCCCCTCATCTCCTACCCTCCCTATTTTTTTTTGATAGAATGTTTGAGTGCTTGTTTTCCTGGTAGCGACCCTTTTAGCAGCCACCCTGTTTTCGTCCCAGTCCTTAATTCCCCCCCGCCCTGCCCCCGTCCCGTTTCCCTAATCCACTATATTGTGTGCCCCGACTTGGTAAAGTGACCCCTCAATTTGATCTGAGGTTAGTAACAGACGCCCCCTATATTCAATGGCGGCTGCCCCTAGAGAAGATACACCGATTTACCTGTCGAAGGGGCCCCTCGTAGGTTGTGTTGAAGAGGGACCTCTCGTTATCCCCTCAGGATACCTTATCACCGCTGTGTGTTCCCTCCTTTAACTCCGTGACGGCCTGAATCCCTACCCATCCATCGCTTGCTCGGCCGCCTCGACCTTGCAAAGGAATTCCTCCCTTTCCTTCCGACCGTTCAAGTTTGAGTGTAGACGCGCCCGATTGTCCCCCCTTTCGTCGATACCGAAGACAGAACCGTCTCTGGAACATGGCCATTCGCAAAGTTGGCCACCCTTGTGGTCACCCCCCCCCTTGCCGCTCGTACCCAGAAGCCCATGAAAGGCCTAAAGTCTTTGTTTTTTTTTTGAGAACGTGTCACCTCTAGGGACATTTGGCTACCCGCGAAGAATCTCATCCTTTTCAAAACCCATCTCTACAAACCCTCTCGGTCCCCCTCCCTTGACAAAAAATGGCTGCGCAGTCTGGTCCACCGTATATGCACGTTTGTTTTATCTCCTTGTCAGTTCCCCCCTGTCTTGCATCGTTTTTGAGTGAACACGTTACAACTCCTTGCTCTGTTAAACGAACTCCGGAGCTTGGAACCCACCCTTGCGCTCCCCACTGCCTTGTCGGTTTTAGGGCTCGGTGCAAAGCCCCTTTAGTGACTGAAAGACCACTCACCCCCCGCCCCCATGTATATCCCCCCTCCCCAACTGGGACCACCACCACGCCGTTATTCTCTCGATTTACAGAAAAAACCTCTGGCACCCCTCTTGGATAATGCCCCCCCACAAACCCCCCCCAGTGTGTAGTTGAACAGGTGGTTCTTTCCCACCTCAGGAACCTCCTCCCCCCAGCTTTGAGTCGACCCTCCAAGAGTCGTCCATTTTCTGACCGCTTTTCAGTTCCGAAATGGCTTAAAAGGAAATGTTCCCTGAAAAGCTGTAGTTTTTGGGGTGATGAGCCCCAGCGTGCATAAAGATCCTCCTCCGCAGTTCGAATGGGGAGCTTCCCACTCCTTCGCGTTTCCATGCCTCGTCCGTTCCCCAATATTTTCCCGTCGACTGTACCGTTTTACGGGGTATATTTGCGTCTCCACTTGTGGTCTTCATTTCTAAGCGAATTACCGCCTCCCGGGGTCGACTTGTTTTTCCTCGTTACGGTAGTAACTGGTTTCAGACCTTCACCCGGTGGTCCCCCCCATTTATCCACTCCCTCTATGGCCCCTCCTCCGCCTGTTTCCCCTTTTCCCCCCCCTGAACTGTTATTTTGTCGTGTGGTGGAGGTTTTTCATCCTGACGGGTTCGGCCTTTGCTGGTTACCGTCCCTCCCGAGTTTTCATATAAGGCGGAGATGGCGAGTGTCCCCACCCCCCCTCTCGGTCCGTAGGAAGTCCTGTAAACCACACTATTTCCCTCTCGACCTTGGTGACTTTTTGTCGCAAGCGAACCCGTTAAAGCCTCCAAAAAACTCTTTCAAGGCCCTTTCCTCTTTTACACTCCCCCCCTCGACTTTCTAAGGTGGTTTCTGCGACATCGCCTTCTTCTGCCGTTCTGTTCTGGGTTATAACCTGCGGATTGCGGACGGTTTGTTCCCCCCCTTGTCAAAGTAACTATCCGACCCTCTTCCCGACTCCAGTGTCCCCATTGGATCCCTGTGTTTTCCGGTTCCCGAAATTCTCCTCGCTTCACGTTTCATCTTAGACGAAAAATCTTTTTTTCCCCCCCCGTCACTACCCTCCCTCTCGCAGGACGCTTTTTCCCCCCCAGAGGATTGTCCTTTTTTTGATCAGTTCTAGATCTTTGAGTGGTCTCGTTTTTTGTCATCTTGGCTGCTTTTCCGTCCCCCCCCTTGGATCTCAAGGCCTCCTATCAGCCCTCTCGGCAAAGTGACCGGATTCTCTTCCTCCTGACCCGGCCCCCCGAAGCGTCGCTAATATCCTCGATTATCTTACCCGAATCTGGAGGACACTGCCCTTTCCCTTTCCCCCCCCCTCCCTCCCCCTCTCTCTTTCCCCCTTCTCATCCCCCCCCTCTTTCCCTTCATACCCTCCACTACCTCACCTTCCCATCTACGCCCTCCCCCACGTCATCCCCTCCTACTCCCCCCCCACCTCCCCCCCCCCCCCTTCCACAACTCTCCCCTCCCCCCCCCTCCCACCAACACACCCCCCCTCCCACTCAAACGCTCACACCCCCCCCCACCCACCACCCCCCCCCCCTCCTCTCCCACCCCCCCCACCCCCCCTCGCCCACACCTCACCCCCCACTCCCCCCTCCTCCTTCCTTTCCCCCATCACATCTTCCCCCCCCCCCCCTCCCTTTCCCCCCCCCGCCACCCCCCCTCTCCCCTTTCCTCTCCCCTCCCCCCTCCCCCCCCCCTCTCCTATCACCCCCCTTTCCCCCCCCCCACCACCCCATTTCTTCCCCCCCCCCCCCCCTCCCGACCCTTCCTCTCTCCACCCCCCCTTCCACTCCCACATCCCCCCTTATCTCACCCTCCTTCTCCCCTTCCCCCCCCCCCACTACCATCCATCCTTCCCTTCCCCCACCATCTCTCCCCCAATCATTCCCCTTCTCCACCCCCCCCCCCCCCCTTCTACTTTTTTCCCCCCCCCCCCCCCCCCACCACCCTCCTTCTCTCTCCCCCCCTCTTCACAGCTCTCCACGTTACGCGAAAAGTCTCCCCAAAGCAGCTTTCCTCCCCTTTGTCTTCTCCCGTCGCGAAATCCCCTTTTATAGAAATTCCGCAGTCGTTTCTAGGAATTTTTCCGTGATAGGTCTCCCCCTTGCAATTAGACATTTGATTCCCCCCGGGTCTCTAATAACCTTTTTTTTTTTCTCCTATCTATTGTGTTCTCTTTTGTGGTTGAGACCTCTGCTCTATTACTATCCCCCCCCTTGTAAGCAGAGTGGTGTTCGACGCCGATACCTCTGGACTTCTTGTAGGCCGCGATGACCTTCTTTCGAGCCCAATGTAAATCAACTTCCATTTTGGCCTCAGAGCTCTTTTCCCTCACCCCGGATCTTGGTCTCCAGCAGAATGGGATAAACTGTGTCCCCCTTTCCACTTCTCCCTTAATACGGTTCCCCTGTCCGCAAAGGTATTCTCCCCTTTTGTTCTATCACCCACTTTCTACGTTCTTCTCTTGAACTTCTCCTCAGGTAGGGATAGTGCTGCCTTCTTTTTCTCCAGCTTTCCGCGCGGACCCCCCCCGCTGATTTTACTCCGCTTCAACTTGGACTCTTTCCCCCTTTTTGCTCGCGTTAGACAGAAAGGTAATCGCTTCTCCTTCTCCTTTCTCGGGCCCTTCGGCGGTCTCCGATAGGCCAAGTCCAATCGCTCGGTTGTTTTTCACTCTGCCCGGATGACTAAAACTTTAGGCCTTTTCTTCCAGGTCATCCTCTTTTTTTTTCTGTATAGCCTTCCCCCGGGAATGTTTCCCTCATGGCCCCCCAAGTTTTGGAGCCCTTGTTATCTGCGTATTAAAAAGGAGGGTGGCGAGAGGCATTTTCTCCCGCCTCCCCCTTTGTTACCGATATGGTCGTTTCTTTGTTTATAGGCCATCTATCCCTTCCACACTGCCCCTACCGGTTTTTTTCAGACTTGTCCCCACGCTTTTCCCTCCCTGTTTAGAGGTAGTAGAGCCCTTCTAAATCACGCCCCATCTGGCTGCCCTCCCTTTCCCTCTTCCTTCTGGCCATTTTTTTTGAATCCCATCGAGGGAAAGAGATACCCCCCCCCAACCCAACCCCCCCCCCCCCCCCCCCCCCCCCCCAACCCAACCAACCAACCCCCCACCCCCCCCCCCCCCCCCCCCCCCCCCCCCCCCCCCCCCCCCCCCCACACGGAATTTTTGGAGAGTTACCCTACGTGGGAAAAAACAACGATGTCCCCCTTTTTTTCCCCTTCCTCGAGGTCTGGAGGATGATTGAAAAAAGTCTCTCTCTTTCTTTTCCCCCTCGGGCGCCCCCTTCCTGCTGCACACTTTCCCCCCCGTGAAGACATGGTTCTCCCCAATAGTCCCTCGCTCTGATTCGGATCCCCCCCCTGCTCTAAGGACTAGTCCCTTCTCTTCCTCCTGGGCACCGTCTTCCAGGACTTTTCTTTACAACCTCACGTTCTTCGTTTTCCGGCACTTTTTTTTCCCCCCCCCTCGATGCGATGCAAAAGGTGCTTAGCACCTCGCCCCTTTCTACCTCATCGGACCTATGACCTGTATGTGCTGCAACCCACTTGGGCCCCCCCCCGATAACCCCCCCCCCCCCCCCCCCATTCGTCCTCTATAAATGAAATTATCCCTAGTACTTCAAACGTCGCCGTCTGGGTTTTCGTCACGTTCTTGTCTGGGTGTGAACCCCGGAAAAGTTGCGTGAGTTTAATGCAGACCCCCCCCCAAACCAACTTATCCTTCTAAGGACAGCAAGCGTTCCCACTGTTTCCAGTTCCGGCGACGTAGTTGCTTTTACTCCTTCCTTCCCGGTACCCTGTTTCCTCCTGAAGTAGGAGCGCGGAAAAATATCCCCCGTATGGATTCTTCTCCTCCAATTTTCCTTTTCCCTGCGTCGCCACTTTTTTTCCTATCAGGGGAATATCTTCAAGAGGTGTCGTTTCCGTTGATTTCCTCCCCGCCCTCAATTTTTGTGTGTCGGGCCGAGAAGAAGGAGATAATAAAACAACTTTGTTCTCTTGCCGAGTCCCCTGCGCCTCGCGAAATGAAGTTTCTTTTCCCTTTAAGGCTCTCTCTTCCAATCCCTTGTTTGTTGGTTGATCTCGTGTTCACCCGGGGCAGCGCGCTTCAAGTATCTTTTCAGAGAAACAATGGGTCTGGTTTGATAGACGGTCCAGTTCGCGCACCTCCTCCTTAACTTGGGAGGGCGGTATCCCCGGAGGTACAAATCCCCAGTGAATGTACCCGTCTGCACTCGTGACCCCTTTGTGCGACTCCTTCACGGCCCTCCTTGAGTACTAACAACTTTCGGCATGTTTTCCTTTCTCCTACTTTACTTCCCCCGGTAAACCCTTCCCCTGTTCCTGATCTTTTTCCCCAAGACCTTTTTAGCCATTGCACGGTCCCCCGTACCGGTGGTCCAGATTTCTCTCAGCTGAAAGTGGTGGTGGTTTCGCTTCCCCCATTGCCTCCGACGAGTCGGTGCCCCCCACAAAGACTTTAGAACTCCGAGGAGACTTCGGTTGACAGACCTACGTCCTCTTTTTTGTCTCTTAGAATGGGTGGGTCCCCGATCTTTTTTTTCTGCCTTTTGCCAAGACAATTTAGGAAGCGCATTGAGCAGCTGTTCTGTTACTGGCTTGCCAGGCAGTTTTTTCCTTCCTCTCGATTAGAGACCGGGAGGCATCCCTTTCCCTGTTGAGTGTTTTGTTCCATCTCCTCGGTCACCTACTAAGAGAAATGTCCCGTCGACGTTCCTTCGATCCTTGTGCGACTGGTCTGAAGAAGATACGTCCTTCTCCCTGTTTTCTTCCTTTTTCACTTCTCTTTTACGTGACCTCTTTTTGAAGCAACATCCTTTGAGAAGTGCACGTGAAATCACGATTTTGATTTCTCTGCTGAGTGGTTGAGCGTCTCTGGTTGTTTTTTCTATTTAGTCTTATCGTCTTCAACAGTTGAAGCGAGGTCGACTCTTCTTTTACATCCTCCCGCTTCCTCCCTTGACGTTCGTATGTCCCCCTTTATTTGTCCGTGATGTCAAAGCTGTCGCTCAGAAGACCCTCTCACCTTTTTTGCTTCCCCCCATCTAGTGGACGCGACGGCTGTTAAAACTTTTTCCTCCGTCGTACTAGCTCGAAAAACATGACTTCTGCCTGACCCTCTATGCCCCCCTCAGGGGGCCTTGGGGGGCGGGGGAGGGGGTGTGTTAGGGGCCGTGTTGGGTGGGGGGGGTGGGGGGTGCTTGGGTGTTGGGGGGGGAGTGGGTGCTGGGGGGGTTGGGTTGGGGGCGGGGTGGGGAGGTGTGGGGGGGGTTGGTGGGGGGTAGGGGGGGGGTTTGGGGGTTTTGGGGGCTGGTGGGTGGGGCTGTTGGGGGGGGTTCTTTGTTTGGGGGGTTTTTGGTGTGTTGTTGTTTTGGTGGTTGTGGTTGGGGGGGGTTTGGGTGGGTGGGGGTGGTGTTTTTGGGGGTTTTGTTGGGGAACAGGAGCCATGAGCGTGAAAAATCTTTTCTCCTCCCTGTTAACCCAAGTCCTCCCCCCCCCCTTCCCCTACGCTAGCTGAAGGGAACGCGACGACGAGAGCCCTCTGTCTTTCTTCTCACTCCTTCTGGGCTTCTTTTCCCCTTTGCACCCCCTGATCCGTGACCCCCTCGACGATTCTTTTCCCTCTTTTCGATTTCACCTCACAATGGGAGAAGGTCACAGTATTCTCCTCGCGGAGGAACCCCTTGGCAGCGAGAGAAACCCCCTCTCATTCATTGTTTAAATGCTCGTCGGTAGGTTCCTGGTCTACTCTGTTGCGACTATCATTCTTTGACACGACCTGACCCGCGCTATTAGATGTAGAACTAATTTTAAGACGGTTTTCCTCCCCTTTTCTGACTTTTTTCTTCGGCGGTTATAGAGTACCGGTATTTCAGGTATGAATTGGTCAGGCTTCGCATCTCCCTGGCTTGTCTCCTCCCCCGCATCCCCTGTTCGAGAGGGCGTCCGCTGAAAACCTGGTACTATTTTAGGCTTCCTTGGCCCCGAGAGAGGCTCTTGCAGAAGAATACTCCGCGTCTCAGGTCGCTACCCCCTTTCTCTTCGCCTTACGTCTCATCTAGAAGAAGCTGCATAAACCAGACCGCTCCTTTTCTATCTCCTAGTAGTAGATCGCCCAGGGGAGAACCTTGCGCGTTCAAGACTGCCTAGCCAGGGCGGCCCCCCTCCCTACCCCGTCTTCTCTTTATACTTTTGACCCCGGCCCCCCGGTTCCCGTGAACGATAGTTTTTTATTAACGCCCAGGAGCCGGCTCTCTTTTTCCGAAGTGAATCCCGTGAACTCGGCCAGCACTTGTAGGCGATCAGTTCTTATAGACGATTCTGTCCTTTTTCCTTATCCCCGAGCGTGAGAGTATGTTGCTCTCTTTTGATTTCCGCACTCCTGTTCGACGTTTATGAGGCTCGCTCCCTTTTCTCCGACCACTGCCAGAGATCTTGAAGGTTAAGACGGACATAAGACTTTTCCCTCCTTACTCTACCCTTCCCTTTCTTGCGGGTTCTTCCTGTTATCTCGACAAGATTGGTCCCGGGTTCAGTCGCCTGGGTTCCCTTCAACTCTCTCTCAATTTGATTTCCTCTTTTTCCCCGTAGAGGGGTAGGAAGGTTTTACGTTCCATTTAGCCACCCCCCCTTCCAACACCTGTGACACCCGAACAGACCCAGCAGAGTCGCGTCAGACATCGAATTCTCTTAGTTAGGTGCTGGGTGGGAAGGTGGTTTGAGTGATTTTTTCTTTTCTGGCGCACCTTCATACCCCTGTCGTCAATCTTTTTTTTCCATTCTTATGTGACTACCGGACCTGATGGGGGATAGTCCCTTCTTAGCCCACAAACTCTTCCTTCATGTCACCTCGCAAGAAACTTAAGCCAAAGAAGAAACTCCACCGCTTTTCTTTTTCCTTTTTTTACCTGCCCCTCCTTTCTTTCTGTTTGAAATTCAGTGACCCTGTGAAACAGTTGGTCCCCCCTTCTTTCTTGTTTACGACCAATCCCCCTCTTCGAAACCCGGCTCCCAAGAGGAGGAGGTACGCGGTCGACTTTGAGACCCCTGTTTTGTTCTCCATGTACCACCGCTTCCCTCCGTTCATGCAAAATAGGTTGTATCACGGAGTAAACTCTGGACTTCGATGTTTTATGGACTCCTTCTTTCCGGTCTTCGTGTAGATAGTATACCCACCCCCCCCCCCCCCACGCTGTCCCCCTCCCCTTTATCCGTTCCACCAGGTCTAGGTTCCCAGAGTTTAGACCACTTCCCCTCCGAGTTTTTTTGTCTTTCAGTGGCGGTTCTATTTGATTCGTACCTCCTCGTCCTCCCCCCTTTGAGTTGGGCCTCTTTTCTCGTCGTTCCCCTGAGTTTGTTGATATCATCAGCCGGCATCCTGTTTAGTTGAGGTATCCCTCAGGAGGGTTTGTCTGACTTTTTTCAGCCTCGGCTTATTCACCCTCTCCCGCCCCCACCAGGCACCTGTACTCCCCCTTTGTGCCCCCGATCCCGGTCTTTTCAGATCCCACTTCCTTGAGACGGTTTAGACGCGCCAAGAAGACTGCCCTTCTCTCCCCCTATAGCACGCCCCCTTTGACCAGACACTTAGAATTTCGCGCGTTTTTTTTGTAATTCGTCTTAAAAAGCGCTGTGTCGAATCTGTTCTTTGTTCCCCTATGTATTGAGGGTTAGACATTTCACTATAGTCTATTCAGTCCTCCCCTTCCTTTTTTTTTCATTCCTCTTTTGTACGAGGAGTCTGCCCGTTTTGTACTTGCTGCGAATGAGTCACCCCCCGATCGATGAGGTCGGAGTAGGATTTATATCCGCAGCTTTTCCTTCTCCTTCCCAGATGTTACGGTTACGCGAATGTCATGTCCCTTTCCTTGCAAAGGGCTCCTGCGCCCTCTACCCTGTAAGTTTCCTTAGTGGAGTGAGAAATCCCTCCTGCGGGGAGTGAACCACAAGCGCTTCCTTAATGATCCCCGAAAGAGTCCGTCCCCATACCCCCCCCAAGTCCACCAGTTTAGCTTTTTCCCTCTAAGTTCCAGCTCTTCTATCTTTCTTTTTAGCGGACCTCTTCGGTCAGGCTGATTCCCTTTGGTATTAGGAAAAACGAGATCATCTTCTTTTACCTTGGAAAAGGGTCTGTCACTCTATTTATTGTGAAGTTCTAAGACCCTTAAGGTCTTTCCCCTTGTCCGCCGGCGTCTACTTGGAAGACCTCTAGAGTTTTCCCCTGGACCTCCTGACAATTGAGCATCTTCTTCTCCCTCCTCTTTTTTTTAGCTATCTGCATGTCTTGCTGGTAGAGATCGTTTCTTCCACCGTTCCCTCCTCTTAAAGGACTCTTTAACCAGAAGTAGGATACGACGCAAACTATCTTTATGTAAAGTCAGTTACTGGCCCCCCCGCATATGGATGTCTTTGTTCCGAGGGAAGTATTTCCCCCCTTTACCTTTCCCTGCGTGACTCTCATCAGCCAACGTAAGTGTCTCTAGGTCACTCGCTTCGCTACCCCCCTTAGAGCCGTACCTCCTCCCTCTCCGCTTTTTCCTCCTTCCCCAGCCAGGAGGCTGCTCCGACAGAAAACTTTGAAGGGTCTCGCCCTCACATAGTTCCTCTGGTCATGGAACCTTAGAGTATCCTTTCGAGACCCAATTCCCCCGTTTCTCACGACTACGACCCTTATCTTCTGGAAAAATCGTTCTCCTCTCCTGTTCAAAATGTTTACCCCCCGATCTCCTCTTTACTCCCTCTATGCACCGTCTCCTTCTTTCCTCCTCTAAGAGTCCTAGGGAAGTTTATTGGACAATTTTTCCAACCCGAGAAGGACTCCCGCTAAGAATAACCCTTTACACACTCTGATTTGAATAAGAAGGCCAAAGCGAGTCTCATTCTTTTTCACCCTTGATTATCCCCTTTCTGACCTCCTTTCTGAGAAGGTTCTTTCCGTTAAGTAGCGCACCGCTTCTCCATTGTTTCGTGCTCCGGCTTACCCTGAAAAGAATTTCCGGTCACACCTTTTCTAGCCCCAGTTCTCTGTTAGGTTGGGGAGGGCGTTGAAACGACCCCGTTCGCATGCCCTCTCCTGCCCCCTCCTCCCCCGGTCTACTCGCCCACTCTAACCTTCCGTTTTTTCTCCTCTAGGTACCGCCACACCTATTTCCCCTCTTCTCCGACCCCCGCCCACATAAAGGGCTAATGGGCGGGTCGATCACCTTCAGGACCTGACCTCCCTATTTTTCCCTCCGTCTTCTCCTTTTTTTCTCCCCACATCGTTTCCCCCCCCTCTTCGACTGGGCCCCACCTCCCCCTGGTCTTCCCCCTTTTTGGTAGGGTTGGAGAGTAGGGTGAAATTTCACTCGCTCTCCGGCAGAGTTCCTCCTGGGGCCTACCTTTTACGTCTTCCTGCCCGGGAGGGAAAGAACAACGATTTCAGTTATCCTTTTCCCGGGTCTCTTTTCTTTTTCTCCTTGCAGAACAGCTGTGTTAGAAAGTTCCCCCTCTCACGACCACCACTCCTAGTGTTTTAGCTGCGCTCCTCTGAGTTTCGTCCGGGACAGAAGACCTTGTCAGAGTCTCCCACTTACCTTCCTCATACCTAAGCTGGCTCAAACCCACATGTTTTCTTTGTTTTCTTTTTTTTTCCGTTGCGAACGAAGTTTTATCCCATCGTTAACGTAGCCCCCCCTCTTTCCTCACGCTTTCTCTCTCCGAGCTAATTTTAGTAGTCCCGTTCGGTACCCCACCACTTGGTTCGCCGTAGACTGGTCGCTCTCTCCTCAGCCCCCCTTCACAAGAAAGCGCAAAATACTACTTTTCTCCCTCCCCCTTCCCTGATGATCTTCGTTTTTGCTGGTGTTTTGCTTCATCTCCTTGTTTTTCCCTTGGGTTGGCCCACCCCTTGTAAATCCCTCTCTAACCTTCTCTACTTCTCCTCACGGTCGCATATTTGGACTTTCCCTAAATGCGTCAGAGCCCCTTTCCACTTCTGTTTCGCCCCTCCCCCCAAGCCTCAGTTAGATCTTCTATCCTTCGTTAAAATATAGGTATTACAAGTTACGCCCTCTCTTGTAGTTGTTCGGAGGTCGATGGCCCTGGATCCGCCCCTTATAACTCTGAGCCTTCCCCCATCTAGCTTCCCCAATAAGAGAAAGTTTTCTCCCACGTCCGGCCGCGTTTCCCCCTCTCCCTTAGCCAGCTCTATCGAAGAAAACTTTAGAGTTGACCCTTTCCAGCGCACTTCTTTTCAAACAACTTCGTCTCATAGGTGGGCTCTTTTCCCTCCGCTTTAATGCAAATTTTACTCAACGGCCCCGACGCGGCTCTTTTTTAGTTCATACGTGAACTTTTTCTAAATGGATTCCTTTCCGCTCCCTTCTTCTCTCTTCCCCCTGCCGTGTTTTTGAGTGTTGCCTGATAGTTGGATTCTTGATAGTCCCCCCCTTAGCGATATTTTTTTGCGAGAATCTTCTTCCCTTTTCTCTTCGTCCGTTAGTTGAGCCTTCTAGCGATTAAACCTACTCCCCCTTACCGTTGGGCAATAGATCTTTCGCCGATAGAACAGGAATTATTAATCCATGCCTATTCTTTGTCTCCCGCGAAAATGTCGATACCTATTTTTATCAGCTTCTCCCCTTTTTGACGCCCATGGTATCCCTTCGTTCTATCACACTTCTTCCCTGGCAGACTCTAATATCCGGAGAGTATTATTTTCCTTTTTTTTTCGATGATCGTCTGAATAATCTTCTTCCCGCGAGACAATACCCTCTAGGAAAAGGCCCCTCAGGGTTGCTCTCCTTTTACCGCCATAGTGTTCCTCTCTCTAGTAGAGAAATGGCGTCATTGTCTCAATTCAACCCCTCCTTCTCCGGTTCCACCCCCAGACTGCCATTTTTCTATTAATGAATTAACACGTTCCTTTCTCTCGTGATCCAAAGGAGAATAGAGTTTAAGCCGTTCCCCTTCCATCTCGAGATGGCCGTGTTTATTTTTTTTACCTTTTGTTCGTCTGCCGATAAAAAGGAGGTTTTGGCATTTGTCATTCTCCTTAAGCTTAGAGATCTATTTCGGCGCATTCATTGATGTATCCCCTCTTGATCCCCTCTCTTCAAAAAATGAATTCACCGAAGATTTAATCTCTCTTTACCACGCTCTTCCCGCGCCCTTGTTAAATTCCCTGTTTGAGCTCAACCAGTCTTCCTACATAACTCTACCTCGGATCTACCCATACTCCCAGTTTTGAGCTCTTATGATCCCATAGTTTTCTCGTAATGGAAAATAGTCCCCCAGTTAATCTTCTTATCCAGTCCAGACTCTACTTGGAACCCCCAACCGAGACTTACCACACTTTAAGTAAGATCCCTCAATGGATCCTGCACCACCTTGCGCATTTCAGAACTGACCGTGACACCACATAGGAAAGTTCCCCTCCTCCGCACCCCACAGACGTTTCTCCGGTTTCTCCTCGATAATATATCGGCCCCTTTAAAGGACCCTCAGCCTTCACCTTCGACGTCATTCTCTCTCTGTTCAGATGTGAACTTACGACCATACCCCAGTTCCGGCTTTCCGCCTTTTGGTATCCCTCCTCGAGCCTTGAGATGCAAGGATGTTTTCACGTACAGATAAATTAGGCATTTCCTTCCCGTGCTGCAACGTACCAGCGAGACCCCCCCCACCCCCTTGAATCTCCAAAAGTAGATCAGTCTTTCCACCTCTTCTCCCTCTGGTTTTGGTAGTTCCCAGAGGGGGCCAGAACTTCTCTTGCTATTTCCAGGGCCACAAAACTTTCTCCGCTATATAAGATGGAACACCCAGACTTGTCCCTTTCAGGCTCCTTTTCTTCCCCCGACAATGTATAAGGTTCACTTCTCCGCCTGGTCAAAATAGAGGTCTGGTTTGGATTCGCCACCAGGATTTAAATTTCATAGTAGACGAGGTGTTTTCTAGTCCCTCCCTATTTCTGGTTCCCCGGATGGATTTTTAAGCGGCACAGCCCCCCGTCTCGACGTGCCGTTTTTCTCGCCTTCCTCTCTTCTTTCCCCGGAACAGTTTGAGGCGAGAGTTTCTCCTCGAACTGCAAAAGAGGGTTCCCCTCCTCCCCCCTCTATCTTTTCCTCCCTGTTGGGTTTTTTTTTTCCAATTAGTTGACTCTCCAGGAGCCGAATTCTCTCTTCACGAGGAACTGTTTTAAGGGTATATCGCCGGCCTTTTTGACATCCTACTAGACTTGTCCATAAAGCCCCCCCTTTACCTCACCTATTCCGGTCGATCCTCCTTCCCTTTTGTTCTCCCCCTCTGTACCCTTGAACGCCCTTGGCTTTGAGTAGAAAGGGGAGATGTTGACTGCGCCTACTTCCCCCTACGGCTTCCCAGTGAGGGCCGTTTTAAGACTGACGTAGAATTGCCCCTTCCCAGTGACCGTGCTTTTACGCTGATAGTCCCCCTTTTCCCTTTTTTTGGGTCTCCCCTGAAAATTCCGCAGAGAGGTATTTTCAACCCGACACGACTATTCTCCCCTCATCTTCGACTTTCTTTAAAGTCCCCGTAATGGAATGTCTTGAGGTGTGTTTGTTTCCCTGACATGGGTGTCTTCAAGGGGTTTTTTCTTTACAGCCCTCTGCCTCTGCTAGAATGGAGACCCTTTAGAGCGTGTCCTCGTTTCCTCTTTTCCTCTTACCCGAGGGTCTCTTTGAAAGTGCACGTCCAACTCCCCCACCTTCCCTGGAGGGTATCTGGTTCCTGAAGCTGGTCCAGACCGACTTCAAAGTCTCCCTCCCCTGCGTTTCCTAGTGGGTAGGGCTCTCCCGACTTTCTCTTTGCGAACTTCTCTTCTTTTTAATGGTGCCACTACACTCGGATCACCGCTAGAGGATGATAATTTTTTGCCCTCCCGCTGCCTTTTTCTTGCGGACGTTAACTTGTTGGCTGCGTAATCGTTTTTTTTTAACCTTAGTAGGACGGGTAGCTTAGTACATTGAAGCGAGGGTCCCCTCACTGATTGAGTACATCATACCTAGGGAAGAGCGACTTGTAGGTCCCCCTTATTTGTAGCGTGTGACTACTTGTCTCTTCTTTGACGGACCCAATCACTTGCTGATAGCAGCGCTTGGACACTTCGCTCTTGTCAAGTAGTGAATCTGGACGAGCGTCTCCTCGTCCTGCTCTCCCACCATCCTTGCTCGCGATCCCGTCCCTTAGAGTATGGGAACTGGCCTCGTTTCCCCAATCAGGGGATACCAGAGATAACCTACCCCCCCCTTTCCCGCGATCATTCTTGAGGCGTTCCTCTCGTTCGTGGTGGTGGGTGGTGTTGTGGTGTTTGGTCTTTTTCTTGGGTGGGGGTCTGCTTTGTTTTGGTTTGTTGTTTTTCGGGTGGGGTTTGGGTTGGTTGTTTTGTGTTGTGTTCGGGTGTTGGTTGTTGTTTGGTGGTGGGGTGGTGTGGTTGTTTGGGGTTGGGTGTGTTGTTGTTTTTTTTTTTTTTTGTGGTTGTGGGTTTTTTTTTTTTTTTTTTTTTTTTGTGGGGTGTTTTTTTTTTTTTTTTTTTTTTGTTGGCAGAATGAGGCTGAAGGAGAACCCTTCCCCGTGGTCTTTAAGTAAGAACTTTTTTCTGATTTCTTAAACCAGGTAGCTGATTAGGTGGACCCGATCACCCTCATGACCATTTCTCCGCTTTTTGACCCCTAGGCGATCTTTCCACACACTCTGTTTGTTTTCTCCACTAGAGGCCACCCGGTTGACCACGCTGTTCTTCTCCCGGTCCCTTCTCTTCCGCTGGTCTCCTCAAGCAACGGAGAGCCAATACATCTTCCGATTTCGCTTTTGATTGGCCGCCTTTGAAGAAGGGTGCTCTCCTGAGGTATCGGCCGTTATCGAGTCGGTTGTAAGCGGCCCAGGGAAGTCGTTCGAGATTATTTTGCTTTTGGCTGCTTTGGTCGCTCTTTCGTTCCCACCTGGTCTAGTTTTGAGGAAGGGGTCAGCGATGCATGCAACCGACTTTTCTGAGTACCCTTGTCTGCAGGTTTCGCCACAACTCCTGAGCCTCATCAGATAGAAGACCTTAAAAAACGACCCTCCCTTTTTTATGCTTTTCCCCCTATCAGTAGAGGTAAGAAGGAGAACTTCACGACTCCGTTCCCAACGCTTCTCTTTTTCTTCGGCCGTTAGGACCGAACAATGGTCGAACGCTATCCCTGGTCTAAGAAAGATATTGCTTTTTGTTTCCGAAGTTGGCTTTTTCACTTTCCCCTTCCCTCCGTGTCTGCTTAGCGGCGGACGTCCTTTAGTCTTTATTGAGCCCATCGCTGAGCTTTACGAGTTGGCCGAGCTTCTGAGAAGGAGTTTCCGAGTGTCTGATTTGTTCATTCTCCCATGATCCACCCTTGTCCATCGCTCACCGACCTAGTCTGCGCCCGGCCTCGGCCCACCTCCTTCTTACGGTTCGTCACGTCGTGCGGGTTGAGAGATGTTTTTTTTTTATGAGCAAGGCTCGTAGAAGTTTTTGACCCGTCCCAAGTAGTTCGTTAGGAAGACTTCGGTAGATGGTCGGATCGTCGTTTACCGTTTTTGCCACCCCACCGGTCCCGCCCCCCAACTATTTCCACACGCCAGAAAGTAGACTTTCGATCTCGTTCGATCCCTTAGCAGTCCCTATTAGTCGCTTTCCTTTGTACTTGGCTTGCTTGGGTTTCTCCCAGTGCGACCGTAATTCGATCACCATTAGTGTTTTGGGTAAAGTCGTTGCCGACTTCCCTATAGTTGCCAGATTGGGCGTAGCCCCCTCGTTCCGTTTTTTCATGCGGCCGCCACGTCTCTTTTCGCCCCGCCATCACGAAAAATAAAAGTTCGCTTTAGTTTGACTTCGCTTGATTCTTCGTGAAGAGACGTCAACCTTGTGCCCCCCCCAGTTGGCCGTCCCCCCCCGGAAGACAGTGAGGCTACCCTTAGCCAAGATTTGTTTCTTTTTTGGGGACGCGGCTTTCCCCCACCTTTTCGTGGGCTACCCAGAACCGTTCCCCCTTCTCCGTGCCACTGTCCGTCCCGCTTACCGATGCTTTTTTCGTTTTTATTGCCTAATGAGTCAGGATCCCCGAGTGCTTGGCCCCTCCGATTGATACCCCCCCTAAAGATTTTGACAGATAGTATGCACAATGTCCGCCTTTTCCCTGCGTGAGACCAAAGTCCAGTTAGCCGGCCTTGTCTGGTACTGCGGTGATCAGCCCCCACTAGGCCCTAAAACTTGGGAGGTTTCTTCTCCCTTATACGAGTGCACGAGTTTGGCAAACTTGAGCGACCGAGGAGGTATAAATTTTTTCGCTGAGACCCTGCTGTTTAGTCGTCATTACCTACCCCCGGCGGTTCACCTCTCAGCAAAACAGAGCCCCCAAGTCCAGTGGTGCTCGACCGGTTTTCCTCACTGCGTCCTTCACCTCTAACTAAGATGACAGTTTAGAGGAGACCTCGAAACCGCCTTCGCTATAGCTCCCCTTGTGACGAGTTCCATTTGTCCCCCCATTCCCTTACTCTCGGTTCGAAGGAGTTCGCCCCAAGCGAGTTGCTCGATGTTTTGATTCTGAGGAGGCTTTTAGATTTCGCCCCCCCCCTTTTCCTTCCAGACAGGCTCCCCTCCGTGTTTTGCGTTCATCTGCGTAGTAAGACTTCGTCCGCTGGTTCCAACGTTTTCTCCACGGTCATGCGTCTCCCGTGTTACCCTATTCTGAGGTCTTTTTTGTTGTTTTTTCCTCCCTTTTCATCTGGTCTAGAATTAGTCGGCAGGTCCGCGAAGTTCTTCCAAAAGCTAGCGGGCCGATACCTCCCCTTAAGTTGTTTCGTTCAGGCTGAGACTGCGTGGAAGCTCACACCCCCGAGTATACTAGTCCTTTTCGCCCTCCAGCTCTTTTCCTTCGGCCACCGTCAACGAGATAGAAAGAGAGGGGCATCTTCTCTTTAGCGGCCATTCCTGAACAGGTACAGGATTCTGTATCGTTTCCCCCACTCCTTATAGTGGCAGGACAACGTTGGGAAGATAGTGTCTCGTTAGTCCGGCCTTTTCTTTGAGCCCGGGTCAGGACCTAGACGGGTGGCTATCGCCCTCCCTTCTGACAGGAATACCAATGCTCC
>Ga0179591_1315781_pt1 | contig 18613 bp, 30 predicted proteins | sample CZOMad2_1_08_16f_FD_182891 | JGI IMG/M metagenome (GOLD analysis project Ga0179591, IMG submission 182891) | Vadose zone soil fungal communities from Angelo Coast Range Reserve, California, USA - CZOMad2_1_08_16fungal (PacBio error correction) | ecosystem: Environmental > Terrestrial > Soil >... | reverse complement strand
CTTCCTTTTGGACGCTCAATCCGAATACGTCGCACAACCTTGCTTTTTTCCCTTGCAAACTTGTTGTGTACTGCCCGGAGGCCCACCTTCACCTTTGACCGTCAGATTCCCCCACTCCCTTTTCTCCTACTCTTCCCCCGGTCGGTTTCAATGTACCCCTGTTTTGTTTGTTTATTTCAAAAGTGATTCCTTCTTTTTTTTCCCACCCTTGCTTCTTTCGGCCGGTTTCTTTTTTTTCTGATCCAGGTTTGCCCCCCCCCAAAGTGACACCCCAACTTTGGTTTTGGGAACCTCCCTGTGAGTCCCCCCTGAGTGTCGTCCAATTTTTTCTCTTTTGTTTCCACAGGAATTGTGGGATTCCACTCCTTACCCTAAAACAATACCCCCCCCATGTCGTTTCCCTCCCTACTTCTCGTCTCCCCGTTTTTTTTTCACACGTTGGGGACTTAACACCTTACTCTACGATAGTGTAAAACTTCTGCTCAATCTGCACGCCCTGCCCCATTCTCCCATCCGTTTCTTTCCTTCCCTCCAACCCTTTGCACAAGCAAACCCTTTACCTGGCTTATGTATCCCACCTCCTTTTAACCCCCCGCTTTTTCGATTTTAGATTCTGCACTCTTTTTGCTCTCTGACTTTTCTGCCCATTGTCCCCCCCCTTGCTTCTCCGGATTTAGTATGTTTTTTACTTTTCCGCCCCGACTGCGGACAGATACCCCCCCACGTCCCCGTCTTTTCTATCCTTTCTTTGGGTCCGTTTCTTTTTTTCTTCTCCCCCCACCTTCTGAACTACTCCGGCGTTTGCCGGACTTTTTGAATGTTACGGCCAGCGTCCCACCCCGTTAGGAAAAATCCCATGGGTTTTCCCCGTTTTTCTCAGCTTTTCTCTTTAGTCCCCCAAATAGGCCGATTGGCGAACATCCCTTTTCGATACAAACAGTGTGTTTTGCACTACCGTTCCTGCACTTTTTTGTCCCCCCCCACAGTTTCCCCGACCAGAGGCATAAAATGGGGTACCCGTGCTTCCAACCCGATGTTTAATCGCGTAACTTTGTTCCACTTTTGACCCCCCCCGCACATCTTGGTTGAACCCCACAGGAATTTAGGTCGTCTTTTTTGACACTTTTTTTTCGGGTTTTCGGCCCAACCGTTACAGTTTCCTTCCCCTAACGCCCCTTTCCTCCCCCCCCCTGTCTTGCAAAATTGGGTCGACCACCTAGGTTTCCAACCCAGGTTTTTTTTCCCATTGTTTCCCCCACCCTTTCTTTCCCCTGATGCCACCTTTTCACGGCTATGGGGCGGTTGCGCAACTCTTTTGAGCATGATAAGGGGTTTTCTCTTCCAACGTTCTCTTTTTTCTCTCCCTTCCGTTTGGTGTTGTTTTTTGTCTCTCTCTTAGCTTACCCCAGTTGTCGTTTATTTAGTTTTAGCGCCTTTTTTTCTTTGTTCCTCACCCCCCACCCCGCCAGTTTTTTGTTTTCTTGTCCGGTCCTTTTTGGATTTGTAACCTTCCCCCCCCATTCACCTTCGGCCACGGTACTACAATGGTTGTACGTGGACAAAGACCACCCCCGCCCCCTGAAGGTTTTTTGCCGGGTCTATTACCCCCCCCCCCTTTTGTGCTTTGTTTTTGCTGGCAATCACCGTTAAAAGAAATTCCCAGGGACCTCCCCCCCTCAAGTTTTGCACCTTTTTTCGAGCTTTTGTAACTTTATTGGTTGACCCCCTTCCCTGTTTTCATTTTTTCAAGGGTTTTTTCGAATTGGGTTCTTTCCTACGCAGAGACTTTTCATCGGTTTCCCCCACATAACTTGAAACCCTTCCCCCTCTTTTAGTTGATGCCGTCAGTATTGTGTTGATCTTGTTCCCAAACTGTTTTTGACTTGCGCCATTCTTTCCGTCCTCGCTTCCCCCCAATCCACATGTTTGCTTGTTTCTGCAGTCTGCCTCCTGATCGACAGCCGTGGAACCCCAAGGTCGCTTTTTTTCTTTTTTTCCCCCCTTCTTCTTTCAACACAGTTTTTCGCCCTGCGTCCGCCAGGTGATGGGACCCCTTTTCCCCCCCCCAGTTTTTTTCCTTGGCTTCATCCATTTCCTCCTCTATCTTTTTTACCCGTCTACACTACACCTTCCACGCGTTTTGACTTTTTAGGTGCACCCCTCTCGTGCCCATCCCATCCTCTCTAAACCACCCCTTACTGCCTTCCCAGTTGCCATTTCAGTGCACTCGTTGCCTCCCATTTCAAAACCTCTTGAAAAAGGTCAAACCCTTTTTCCTAAAGGTTGTTCCTTCCCCTTACCCCCCCCCCCCCCCCTTTCGGACTGTTGAGTCCGCTTGGAGTAATTCTTCTGAATACCGCCTTTCTCTTTTTTTTTGAACCCATGTTGCGGCTAGACGTTTTGGCTCTTCCTTTGGAACCCCTCTAGTTCGGAGGCCAAGATTGGTTCCGTTTCCGTGAAGGGTGAAAATTCACTCCCTCCCTTTTCCTTCGGACCCCCCCCCTCCCCTCTTTGTGGTCCCGGTCTGGTGCCCAACCTGCTTTCGAGGTTGACCCCCCCATCCCCCCCATTGTTTTTCAACCCTCCCTTCGAACATGGTTTTTCCCCTTTCCGACCCCTTTTTTTTTTTTTGTATTGTTTTTTGCAGCCGTGTTTTCCACCCTTCCGTGTTTAGGTCAGTTGCAAAGTCCTACCCCCCCCCCAACCAATATTTTCGCTGGGCCCGTCCGTTCCCCCCTGTTCCCATTGACCCCACCTTGGTTTCCCGCTTGCATTTGTCCGAATTTTCCTTTTCCTTTTGGACCGCGTCCCCCCTTCCAATCCACCCCTTTTTTTTTTGTGTTACAGCTGTTCACTTTCCCGATTTTTTCTCTGCGACATATTTTCCAAGGTCGTTTTTTTTCTCGGCCCAATCTTTTTTTCTTTGCCTGTTAGAGGATCTGCTGCCCTTGCCGAGGTGTGGAGCACTTTGCGCCCCCCAACCCCCCAGGTTTCCCCTGCATAATCGTTCCCATCCAACCGCTCCTCTTTTTTGGCCGGGCCTAAAATAGTCTCTGCACTTGCCCGTTGCCTCTGCGGGATTTTTTTCTCCGGCTTCGCTTTTTCTGTTTTTCTTTTCTGGTCCCCCCCACCTTTTTTGTTGGGATTTTGATTGGTTGATTGTGTTCCAGAGCCCCCCCTGATTTTTTTTTTTTTTTTTTTTACTTTAACGCAGACTTGCTTTCCTAGCCACACTGCCTATCTTCCCTTTGCATTTCATTGAATCTGATGAATCTATTCATCTTCCGTTGGTTTTGTTCCGAGCCTCTTTCATACTGTTCAATCCGGCATTTTTTTCCTCAGTGCCCTTCATTCTTCCTTCTTGGTGCATGTGTCCATGAAGCAGTTTCAAATGTCCTTTGGGCAAGCTCCTCCCCCCCCCCACTGTGGTTCAACGTCGCCAGACCCTCGAATCTTATTTCTTCCCCGTACGCTGTCCCCCCCCCCCCCGGTCATGGTTTTACACGCGGCCTAATAATGTGTCGTTGCCCGACTTCCACTCGTTCGGGGTGAAAGGTGGCTTCACCTCTCTTCCCCAAACCCCACCCCTTTCCTTTCATTGTTCCCCTTGATTCCCTTTCCCAACCTCCTTCTTTCGAAACTTTTTTGGAGTCTTCCCCTATCCTTTTCCCCGGGTAGCCACAACATCTTGCACCCCCCACTTTTTTTTTTTCCCCTTTGGGACTCGTTTTCCCAGAAATAAAGGAGTTTTTTTTAAATAAAGCCATACCCTCCACAGGTACTTTTTTTTTTTTTTCCATGACCGAATTCTGTCCGTCTTCCCTTTTTAGGAATTTCGCTCTGTTCAGAGACTCGATAGGCTGACACAACAGTAAAATTGTACCCAACCACTTTTCGGACTCTGCCGTCTTTCCCCCCTTTCCGCTATTTTTTCCCTGTACCATCAAGTTTTTCTAACCTCCTCTTTCGTGACCCCCCCCTCCCCACGTTTTATGACCCTGGATGGTGACTTTGCCCCCAGGTCTTTGCAACGTTTCAGCCCTCCCCCCCTCCCCCCACCCCCCCCCCCCTTTCTTCCATCTCCCTTTTTGTTCATCGCGGTGAACGGCGGGAGTGTTTATTTCTTGACAACAGTTCAACGCGGGCAACTTCCCTTCCATCCCTCCACCCCTTTTTCCCTTTTATTCCACCCCTTTGACCCTGTTCCCACAATGCCAAAGACTTTCATATTTAATAGGCCTGCCCCTCGCGGGTTTATGTTTTTTTTACATATGGTTTCCCTTTTTCCCTTGTACGATCTGTTCCCCCCTCCCGTCTCTATTTGCTCGTCTGTAGATTCTGCTACAACCCCCCGTTTTTTTTTTTTTTGTCCCGATCCTACTGGTTTGTCCTTCCCCGTGTTTGTACCTTCGTTCACAGGTTGACTGTTTCTCTTCCATTCACCTCGGGGGTTCCCATTCTCCACTTTTCGTGGACACTCCCCTTTTTAAATGATTTGGACTGAGCAATAGTGTCCCCCCCCCTCCCCCCCAGTTGGTTTGGACTACCGGAGACCGTTTTTTTCCCCCCCCACCCTTTCCTTTTTCTCTTTTCACCAAAAAACCAATTCTTTGTCATTTTTCTTCACAGTTCCTGGCAATCAGCGACTTGCTTTGGCTTTGGCCCGTCCCCCCCCCAATCCTCCACGGGTTCAAACTGTTTTTTCCCATTTCGGGATGTTTTTTGGTTTCCCCCCTTGTTGAGTTTAATTACCTTTGGAACCCCGACACTTTTCTTCGACCTCATCGTTTGTTTTTCCATAGACCCAAATGGGCTGGCCCTTTAAAACCCGGTCTTTTTTTCCCCCCCTCCGTTTGTGATGGGTTTACCTCACACACGCTGGTCGTTTTGTTCCATCAGTCTATTCCCCTGCTTAATATCCACCTCCCCAATGGGGCTGTATCCCTGTCCCCCCCCACGGGAGATACCAAGCTTTTTTATACTTATTTCCTCTCCCCTCCTTGTTGTAGCGTTTCTTTTCCCCCTAGTTTTGTTTTCTACGACTCTTTGAAAGTTCCCCGTTTTTGTTCCGTTCCAGCGCCCCTTAACCTCCCCACTGTTTAGAAGAAACGAAAGGGTTTGGCAGTACTAAATGTGCCCCCCCACCCTTTTTGGGTGGAGTGTCCCTGACCCAACGCACGGCCGTTTCCCCTGGGTCACATGATGTGAAGCTTTGTGTAAGGGCAAGACCCTCAATAAAAGAAGAAGCAATCCTGTGCCACCTTTCACTTCCCCAAGTCCCACCCCCCTTTTCACCAGGTTCTGTTGAAAGTGTGCAGTCCCCCTTCCCCACCAGGTTTGTTTGCTTGTTGTCCCTTCTTTCCCGCAAACAAAGTAACTAGTTATTGTCATAGGTTTTTCCCCTTCCCCATCTTTAGTCCACGGTTTTTTTCTTCCTGTTTGCCATCATGTACAATCCTTTCCCTTCTTTTTTTTTGGGCCACCTAGGGCCCCCATAACACTGTGCTCAAAGGTTCCCTTTACTTGCCCCCCACACACCACTTCCGCCCTTTTAGTGCTCTTTCGCTTAATAAAAGCTTGTTTCCAAAATTGGAGATTTTTTTCCCCTTTACTTTTTTTCCGGTTTCCGCTGCCCTTTTTTTTCCAACAGGTCTTTTCCCCCCCCCGTCTTGCTTCTCCCGTCCGTTTCTCAAATTTAATCTCCAGGTGACCCCCCCACCCTTCCCGCCCGTCTCGTTCCCGTTGCGTCTTGTTTTGCCAACCTCCACTTTTCCTCGTGTTAACTTTCCCACCAACCTTCCGACCTCTCCTTCGTTCCCACTTCCGAAGTCCTTCCCCAATGTTTCCACCCTTTCTTTTTTTTCACCATTTTAACCAATTCCAGGGGCAATTCCCTTTCCTGAGGTCTTCCTGTTCTTTTTCCCCGTCTTTGTTTTTGTCTGCCTGTCCTTTACGACCCCGAATTGCTTTTTTCCGGTCGGCTGAGTTTTACGATCTGTTTCGTCTTAGGCCAATCCCCCCCCTTTTTCTTGAGTTCTCACTTTTGTCCCACCTTCCCCTTTTTACTTATCTATCTTGTTCTTTGCCCCCGTTCGTTTGTTTTTCGCTGATTTTGATCTTGGCTTTGACCCACCTTGTTTTCTGTGCTCCACCTAAATACAATGCGTAAAGCCCCTCCCCCCCACTTTGCTTTTTTTTTCCTCTTTTTTTTTTCGTCACCTTGCCTGGGTTTCCATTGCACTTTTTCATTTTGCAGGCGTCCCGGCCCGCTCTCCTTACCCCCCCCGGCATAATGGCGTATTTTTTTAAATTCCTCCAGCAGGTACCCGTTTCCACCCCGTTGTAACCACCGGTGATTACCTTTTTTGTGGAAGCGGCCGTTCTAGTTTTCGCCGGAATGCCCCCCCTTCGTCCTTCCAGAACCGACTTTCAAAACAGTTTTTTTTGGTTTCCCTCCTTTAACCAAGTGGGTGTTTTTATGTTCGGATTTTTTTTGCCGCTCCCCCCCACTGGGCCCCGGGCGTCCAGGCCGCGAGTTTCCTTTAATGGGCAGGGTGTCTGAAAGTCTGGACATGGCCCCCGAGTTGTTTTTCTGCTACCTTCCCCAAAAAACTTTTTACTCCTTTTTCTTTTTTTTGTCCCCCTCTTAGGACCCAAGTCAGACTTGGATTACGTCCGTCTTTTTTTTTTTTTCTTTGGATTTTCGAAAGTTTCCATAAGCCATATGGGAGATTTCTTCTGCTTTTTATGTCTTCCTTTTTCGCAACTTTTGGATTCTGGCCAGGACGATTTTTTTTTTTTTTTTTCCTGTGGCTTCAGTGACCCTTCTTCTGAGGGGCCATGCCCCTTCGGAGTTCCCGGCGAAAGGCGTTTACAGATCATTGAAACCATGGTTTCTTCCTCTCTCTTCCTCTTCCTTGGTTTTTTTGTTCCGCAGTCTTGTGGTCATAGGCTTTGTTCGCGTTTTTTTTTTTTTTTCAAGGTCCCCCTTCTTTTTTTGCCTCGCATGTTCCCTTCAATAGCAGAATTACGGCAAAACCCACCTTTTTGTCAAACGGAGTCCCCATGGGTGACCCCCCCCCCCCCCCCCTAGTCGTAGCCCTTCCCTCCCCCTTGACTACAACCACGTGCGCCTTTTTTTTTAGTCACTCAATTTGTCTTTCTTTTTTTTTGGTTGGCGATTCAATTTGGTACCGTGGGTTTGGGGGATTTCCGCCCCCCACTGCTCGACTAACCACCGGTTATTTGGCTGTCAAAATCCCCCCATGATAGCTTGCGAAGCTCCTGCGCTCAATATTTTCTCGGCGTTTCCCCTGCCCTTGAATTTGACCCCCCTTTGCTACCCCTTTTTTGAGGCTGTCTCCTCCGTTCGTTTTCCACCCCCTTGTTTCTCATCTTTTTTGTCGTAAAGTGCCCCACTTGCCTGTCCCCCCCCCCCCCCTCCCCCCTTTATTTCATCTCTGGTTTTTTTTTTGTGCTGATACAAATTGCTGGCAAAAACGTCAATGTGACCCCGTGCATGTTCTGTTTCCATTTTCGTCTCTGATTTTTGTTAGGCTCCCATTGTATGTGGATCCCCCCCCCCTCCTGAAGCCCCTTTTTTGTAGATTTGCTCGCTCCCCCATCCCCCTCTGTTTTTTTTTTTTTGCAAGACCCCGTCATATTTTCCCCCCTAACACCACCCAAAAATGAAACCAGTCGTCCACGTTCAGCACTTTCCCCCCCTTCTTGGGACTTTCCGTCCCTCTTTGCCCGCCTCCCCCCCCTTTTTCCTCGCCCGTCGTCGTATGCACTTCTCACCGGCCTGCGGCCAACGAATAGACGGTATCCCCTGCTCTCCCCTTTGCTTTAATTTTTTCTTTTTTCCTGAATGGTCATTCTTCACTTCCTCGGTTGTGTTTTTAACGCATAATCCCGCCGAGATTTTGCCTAAACTTCTGTTGCGGGGATATAATTTTGTGCCGAGTCTCTCTTCTATTTCCAACCCCCCACTTGGCGTTTACTCTGCGGTTTTTGAGGTTCTTTGCATTTGAAAAGCTGTTCCCTTTTTTTTTGTCGGCTCCCCCCCCAAGTGATCTCTGTAACTGGTTATACCACGGCTTGTTCTCCCAATTACGTACTCCTGCGGCACTTTTCTTGCTTGGACCCCGTGGTAACTACTCTATACCCACCTTGGCGGTCACCTTCGAGTACACGTTCCACCCCACCCTTCACTCCCTTGGACCCCAACATGTTAATTGTCTGGTTCCTCAAGAGTATAAAAGGCAATACGTACTTTTTTTGCTTTAGTTTTTTTCCCTTTTCCTTGCAATCACACCCTTGCCTTTTTCCAACCTCCCCCTTGAGTCCCCCCCCCCCTTAGTAAAGCGTGAGTTCTGTGGGGCCCCCCAAGTTTCTAATCCTTTAGTTTTAATTTTTTTTTTTTTTTCTTTTTGTCCCCAGGCCCAGGGGCGGTTTTTTTTCCCCCCAACTTATTTCCCCTCCGAGTTTCCCTTGAACCTAGGACGGGATTTCACCATTGGCCGCGGATCCCCCCCTAAATCAAAACGGTTTGGCTGCTCCCCTGCAAAATCGTCCTTCCCCCCCCCCGATTTTTCCCCATTTTTGGTTTTTGAAGAATTCATCGTTTTTGTAGTTGTTGCTCCCCCCTTTTCGAACAAGTTTTGCTTTTCTCTTTCCCGCAATGCCCCGTGAACATTTCCCAAATCAACCTCGGTAAGACCCCTCCAACAACCCGGTTTTTTATTTGGTCCCCCGCCCACACTGCCCCCCCCCCCCCCCCCCTGAATGGTGATGGACCTTCCCTTTGAGCGTGGATAGAAACCTCTATCCCTTTTCTTGTACCCAAGACTCTTCCCTAAAACCTGCTGGGTTTTACCAGGTGTTGCCTTTACGTTGCACCCCCCCCTTCCATGGTGTTTCGCTTTTTCCGTTTCAACTTTATCCCAAGCCCGCCCCCAAGCCTGAGACTGTTTCCTCCCGTTGATGGCCTGACGGCCCCCTTTCCACTTAGTGACCCCGTTGCGTTTGTAAGCTTCACCAAGTTTTTGAGGGTGTTGCAAACGTTCTCCCCTTTTCTCCCCCCCAATCTTTTTTGTTTTTTGCATCCTTCAGCTATTTCCCTTATTGTTCGCCACCCCCCCTCCCCAAAACCTGGTTCTGCCCCCCTGTAGTGTTTTTTCAGGAAAAAGTAGAACAACTTTACCCCTGTGCCGATCACTTTTTGTCTCCTCCCACCCCTTTTGCGATTTTCTGCCCCCTATAAAAGTGCCCCCAGCTCTTTCTCCCCCCCCAGGTTGTCCCTCCCTCTTCCACAACCGGCTCTCCCCCCTCCCCCCTATCCTTGGGGCGTATTTTGCAACATTCTTTCTTTTTTTAACAAATTTTTTTCCCCCTGCCGTCTCGTTACCCAACCCCACACCGGACGTCCCCGCTATAGTGCAAAACAAAGGTCACAACATGGCTTTTTGCCTTCCCCCCTTCTTTTGTGTTGGGGGTTTTCCCCTTCTTCCCAGTTTTTCCCAACATTTAAATTTCTTGAGTGTACCCCCCCTTTTGTCGTGACAGTTTTTTTGTTTGCTATTCCTCCGTTTCCCTGAAATAAAGGGGCGGAGGTTTTGGGCAAGTTCGAGAGGCGTTTAGTACCAGAGGACCATTCCCTTGGTGGAATGAATAAGAAACCTCCGGTTTTAAAAGCCTGCCATTTTTCTAAATTTTGGTCTCGGCCGCCGTTGTTTTCCTTTTCCGCCTGGGGTCGCTGCTCACCCCAATTTTTTTTGGGTCCGTATCCCCCCTCACAACTCGTTTTCCCCCCTCCTCTTTTTACACGCCTTTTCAGAACCCTGTTCCTGGTTCCCATTTGAGTTTGTTTTTTTTGTCCCACTTTCCGTTAAGGAAGGGCGGCCGCCTTCAACCCTACCCTGTTTTCCGTGTTGTTAACAATCTAGAAATGAAGGTTGTCCCCATGGCACCCCCCCTCCCCGGGCCGTCTTTTAGAGTATAAGAGAATTTCCCTTATTCGTCCTCCTCGGACCCCCCCCTCACTTCCCAACCCACTTTTTTTGGTTTGAATGTTCATTTCCAATGGCAGTTTTGACCAAAGGACTCATCTCGATCTTGACTCTCCCAAGGAGTTTTCGGTCGCATCGAGAGTTTTTTTTTTTTTTCACGCATTTTTTGGCGTTGACTTCAAGAGGATGAGAGGTTTTGTGTGTGTTCCTGAGTCGTTTGCTTACCCCCCCCCCCCCCACCGCGCGTGTGCCTCTTCCCAGCCCCACCCGCCCCTCCCCGCTTTGGCTCTCTGAACCCTTGGCCATTTTTTTACAGTTGCGGTCCACTTTTCCTTCGTTCTTTCTTGTTATTTTTTTTTGTTGCTTCTGGATTGCCACCCCCAATTTTTGTTTCTTTGAATTTTCCTGGGTTAAGATTTTTGAGGACCGTCGGGAACGGTCCAAAAACCTTTTTCAGGGTGTTTTAAAGCAGGCCCCCCTTTCCCCCGACCCCCCCTTTCCCCTCTGTCAACTTCTGATCCTCTCTTTTCAAGGTGTTTGTTGTCTGCTCTCTTTTCTTCTTTTCCTGTAGGAGGCAGGTTTTAATCCTCATTTTTCCCCCTTCTGCTTGGCCGCCCTATCTCCATCTTTTGTTGGAACCATACCGCCAAGTCCCCCACCCCTTTTTTTTTTTCCAAACGGTTTAGCCAGACCCATCGAATGCTTTTCATCCCTCCCACCCTCTTCAAACCCGTTTGCAGCCCACCGCAGTTGGGGGGTTAATTTATCTCCCGTATGCGTTTTCTTTTAGTCATACTGTTTTTTCACCCGGAGGGGATTGGGGTGCTTTTCGCATTTTCTTCTCCCCACCCTCGGGCTTGCCAACGCTCCCAAGCTGCCTATTTTGGACACCCCGATCCCCTGTGCTAAGCCTCCTTTGTCCCCCTTTTCCTGAGTTTGCCCTTATTCCACCCACTTGTGGCCGAGGTAAAATTTTATAGATCCCCCCCTTTCGATTAAGGTCTTTTCCCGGGAATGGCATGGCCTTTTGTCCCTTATGGCCCTGTCTCCCTTTTCTGCTCCGATTTTTAGTTTTTTTTTTTGCCCCCTCGTTTCTTCAACACCTTTTTTTCACCCTTACCCACCACGGCCAATTTTTTTTTTTTAGGGGTTCCCTCGGCCCCCCCCCGTTCGGTTTCGTCAAAAATTTCATTGGACAAACCCCTTCAGGATCCCCCCTTCTTGGTGTTTTTTTTTTTGATGCCAGCTCATCCTCCTGACCCCTTTTCCCCCAGCGGTCTCACCCAATCTTTCCTTTCGGGAAAACTTCCCAACCCCCCCCCCCCTTTCTGGCTTTGTCCCCACTCCGCGTCTCTTTATTCCCCCCCGGCACACGGTTAGCTTAGGAACTGCTCAGGGGACCCCCGATTAACTCACCCCCCTCAAGTTAAGGGTTCTATGTGTGTTGTCATTTTTCCCCCGCTTTCCCCATCTTTTTTTTCCCCTGCTTGGTTGCTCTTGGTGCTCATGAAGGCCGGTGCAACGGATAGCGGTTGTGAGACCGTTTACCATATGGTCTTTCTCCTTTCCAGGCAATTTCTTTGCACCGCTTTTTTGCCATCGTTTGTTCCCCCCCTTTTCTAACTTCGGTTTGGGGGAGGCCTGAGTGGAACTGGGAGCTTTTTGACTGCCTTTCCTGGTTGAAGTCCCGGCGTTGGTCCTCCTGTTCTCCCCACTGCGCCCCCCCCTCAGCTGTTTTTTTTTCTTTATTTTTACAACTCTGACAGGGTAACTTCCCATCTTCCTTGTCGTTTGCAGAACGACCAGGAAACTTTTTTTTTTTTTGTCTGTCCTCAGAATTTGGCAAATCTTTTTTCCGCTTTCCCCACCTTTTTTTTGGGCGTCCCTTTTCTTCCAACCCCGAGGAAAACTTCAAAGGACCTTCACCCCCCCCCCCTTCGTGGATTTTTTCATTTCCAGCGGCTTTAACCGGGCCCTTTTGCGTTTCCTTTTTAGCCGTGACCGCATCCCAATGTCTTTTTAAAAATTCCGTTTCTTCAAGACCGTGTTTTCCCAAAGGTTGCGTATTCTGTGCCTCCCCAAGTTTTTCTTACCTCCCCCCACCCGATACCTCCTCGCTGTGAAGGAATGTGGACGTACGGTTTTCTTATTGCAACGTTTTTTTTCACCTTCCTTGTTTGACATTTATCACCTTGCCCCCCCCCCCCCACCCCGCTTCTTTCTTGATGTGTACTTCAGGACTTTTTTTTTTTTGATCGACCCTGCAAAGATTTTTGGTAGCCATGTACCAATTCTGTACCCCCCAACGATTTTTTCCTATATCCTTTTTTTCTCCCCATGTTGTTGAGTAGCCTTGGTTTTCGAGACTTTTTTCATGTGGACCCTGATCAACAACCTCCAGTTTTTCGTTTCTCTTGACCTTGAAATAATCTCTTTTTTTTTTTCCCCAAAGTGTAATTCCCCCCCTTTCAGTTCTTTACCTCCACAAATCCCCCCCCCTCCTGGCCCGGGTGAAAAACCCGGATCTTTAAACCCAAAAAAACCTGGCCCCAGTTCCCCCACAACCGCCTCCTACCCCTTTGAAGCTTTTTTTCCGCCCCTGCCCCTGAGTCGTTACTTGTGCTTGGTAATTCCCCCCGCCCATTCTTTTCTCTCCCACACCTTTTGCAATCACCCTTGTCGGTGAAGTTCACGGTGTATGATTGTCCTTCACCCGACATCCCCCCACACCCCAATGACCGGTTTTCCTTCCTTTTTACTGTCCTGCTTGGAACCCTTGGTTGACCGGTGAATGTTCTTTTTCATCAATTTGAGCCGTTACGAGGGTTCACCTGTTTTTTTTTGTAGTTTCCCACTTTTCTTTTTGCTTTTTGTTTGTCCAAACCCAGTTATATTTGCTTTTCTCTTTTCAGACCTTTCAATCTGAATGGTGAGCATCCCCGGTGACATTTTCCAGTTCGACCGCACCCCACCAGGCTTTTTTCCCACTTTTCATTCACCCCCGCCCTTTTACCTACGCCGGGATTACTGTTAGTATTCAGTTGAAGCGGTCCCCCCCCCCCCCCCCCCACCCAACGTCTCTCCCCCCCCCCCCACCCCCCCCCCCCCCCCTACGGAGCGTTTGGCTCAAGGTCTTGGTTGTCTTGTCCCCTGCTTCTTTTAAAAAACCTGGGGTCCCGTCTAACTCTTCATTACATCCCACTTCACCCCCCCTAAGAAAGCAAAATCTTGGTGTTTTTTATTTCCCAAAAACCCCCGGTTGGCCCACCCCCCTTGATCTTCCTTATGGTAGTTGTAGTCCCTTTTTTCACTTTCCCTGTTTTCTATTTGCAACGTTCTTCCCCCCCGCGCAATGGGGTCGTAGCCGATGTGCGACTTTTCGTCTTTGACGGTGTCCACCGATCTTCTGGGAGTCCCCCCTTTCCCTGGTTTCTTATTGGGATTTGACGGTGGCTAAATTTCCTGGGACCTTCTTACCCCTTTTTCGCAAGATATCTTCGTTCCCCCGTGCACCCCCTCTTGTTTCGGTGTTTGCCTTGATTGTTTCCCGTCTGGTTTGATGTTTCTCCACAAAACTTTTTTTTTTTGGCTGCTTTTTTTTTGCCATCACATCACCCCTTTTGTTTTTTTCCCCCCCCCCTCGCTTTTTCCCACCATTTGGACCGAAGTGGGCCCGCATGCTGCCACCTTTTCCCCCCCGTGTTGTTTTTTTAATTGCCAGTTTTGAGAAGGCACGCCTTCTCGCAGCCCAACACACGAGTTCGGGCTTGTATACTGCCCCCCTTCCTTTCTGGCATGAATTTCCCCTCCAGGAAACCCGCCCTCCCTTGAGCCCCCCCCCGGCCCCGGGTATCTGCGTCTCACTTTTCCCTTTACTTTTTTGATCACCTCCCTTCCCCCCACTTTTTTTTTGTTAGCCTTTTCCCTTTTCCCCCTCCTTTGTTTTTTTTCCCGCCTTATCCGGAGGCTGAAGTGGTAGAATGATTTTTTTTTTTTTTTTCCCCCTTCTACCTTTTGTCATCTTTCTGAAAGGGTATCCCGCCATGCGTGGACCCTCTGAGTTGCGTTTCTCCCCGAGGTTCATCCACACCCCCCTTTTCCCCTCCAGATTCATCCCATCGCCCAGACCACCCCTTCAGACGTTTTATTATTATTTTATGTTTCTTCCTCCCCCTTTTCCAAATTTCCGGGCCCTTCCCCAGTTTGCGGTCACCACCCCTGATTTTTTTTTAGTTGTATACTCCAGCTTTTTGTGGTCTGGAGCCCACTTTTGGAGTGCTTTTTCCTTCTTTTTTCTGGTACTATTTCGTTTTCTGGCTTCAGTGCCCAGCTATCTTGCTTATGCCTTTCCCCCCCCCTCCGGGCAGTGAGTTGCTAGAACCGACTTTTTCTGGAAGATGATCTCTATATTTCCCCCCCCCCCTCCTCCCTTTTGTTTTTTTTCTTTCTTAGATCATCTGCTTCTTTTCAGGTATCGGCCCATTTTTTTTTTTCTTTGTCCTCATGCTATTCGCTGGGTCATGAATTCAGAGTTGTTAGTTTGAAGGCAGCGTTACCTTCGTTCCCCCCCTCCCTTGCCAGTTGAACCCTCCCACTGTGGGTTCCTGTTGAAGCCCTCCCCCCTAATCTTTCCGTGCAGTTCAGTGGGTCCCTCCCCGTGTTGAGGGCCTTTTTCTCAATACCCGTGTCCGAATTCTTCTTTTCTGGTTTATACTAATAGTTGGGATCGCCCCTGATCAAGGCACTTTTACCCCTCAGTGGACCCCTTTTTCCGCACCCTTTTCCCCGCGTCCCTCTTGTGAACCCGTTATAATTCCCCCTTTCCGGCTCCCCCGTGAGTGTATCAAACCCCCCCTTTTTTGATTTTTCTACTCTTTACTACCCCTAGTCGAATGTCAGTCTTCCTCATTTCTTTTTCAATTCTCCCCAATTTGGTGCATGTACATTTTGACCCCCCCTGTTTTCCCCAGTAGAGCTAAGTCCTTTTCGGGGGCCTTTGGCCAGGGCGTAAGGGCTGCCCCCCCTTAAATTGGTCCCACGTGCAGTTTTTTTTCCCCTTCCTCTGCACCTTTTTGGCCATGGTTGCCAGAAGCTCCCGTTATGTTCCTCACGCGATGAATTTGTTTCTCCGCCCCCGCTCCGCAACACAACCTTTCCCCCAATGGTTTGCTCCCCAATTTCACCTGGTCACTCTGTCAGGGCTCCACCCGGTCTGGTGCCCCGTTTCAGTCACCAGGGTTGCTTGACTTCCTCCCTGAGTTAACCGGTTCTTCCTCGTCCCCCCCCCCCCTTTTTTCCGCTTCTTTCTTCTTCTTGCCCCACACGGGCCCACTCTTTTTTTTTTCTCCCGTCTTAAACATTTTAACTTTGGTGCCTTGTTTTTCACCCAACCACTTGCGATTCAACTCTTTGTTTCCCTTCTCCTGTCATCGGCCTTGCCCTTGCCCCGGACTTGCTTTTGATTTTTGTGTTTCAACTTTCAGGTAGTAACGATCTTAAGCCCCGTCTTTTCTTTTTTGTCTCGATCTTTTTGGTGTCCGAGTTAGCCCTTTTACACCCCAATTTTTTTCCCTGTTTTTCTGAACTCATGGGTTTTCTAACGTTTTTTTTTGGAACAAAGCGCGCTTCCTTTTTTTTTCCCCTCCCCCCCACGTTTAATTTTGATTCCCCCCTGGCCCATAAGTCAGCTCTTTATGAATTATCGAACCCCACTTTTGTCTTTTTTTTTTTCTTTGCACCTTCCTCTTCCACTGCTGTCAACTGGTGTTTTTTTTCCCCACCAAAACCCGGCTCCCCCGGTGTGCCCCACATCACTTGCGCTTCTACCAACAATGGTCTTTCCCCCCCCCCCATTTGGCCTGACAACCTCGTTTTTCCCTGCTTGAATTGTACTTTTTACCGTCCCTTTTTTCCGACCATCCCCCTTTCCCTGGTTTTTGCAAACTTGTTGCACCCAGTCCCAGCGTTCTTTCTTGTTTGGCAACTCATTTTTTGGAACCTTTTTTTTGCACGTTTCCCTTCCCCGCCCAAGATCCTCCCCCCGTGACTCCCCTTCCAGTCCCCCCCCCCGGTCAGGCGGTTGCTTGTCCCAACAAGCTTTTAGTTAACTTGGGCCCCCCCCAGCGTTGCATTGAGTTCGGTCTTTTTTTCACTCCCTGGCATGGCGGATTCAACCCGAAACCCTCTTTTCACGTTTTTCCCACTGTGGTCAAAAGTATGTTCTACACCCCAACTCTTTCTATTTCCCCCCAATTTGTGTGTTTTTGGAGTCGATTTTCTTTTCATCGTTTGTTTTTTCTCCTGCTCTTTTGCGTTTTTTCAAACCCACAACGTCAAAAGCCAACCTTTTTTTGCATTTTTAGATTTGACGGCCCTCCCTTCGACCCCCCGTTTCTTTCCACAACTTCCCATCCTTTCCCACTTTCCCATGCGGGTTTTTTTTCCCTTTGGTTTATAACCGGACCACCCCCCGGCTTTGTTTCCCCAAGTTTTGCCAAAACACTTCCCCTATTCCCCCCGTCCCGGGTTCGGACGCCTTGGGGGCCCTGCCGATTTTCTGCGGTCTAGGTTTTTTGGGGGCGTCACACTCTTTCAACAACATTTTTCATGTCCTCCGCCCCCCGCCCTTTGTCCCCCCCCCACACCCTTTTTTTCTGCTCCTTCTTTTTTTTGCTTTCAACCGGGTTGGGGGTTTTTGCACGGTCCCCCACACGTGTGTGTCTTTCTTCCTGCATGTGTTAAGCCAGACAAACCTTAGAAACTTCCCTTTATGTTTTGATTGATCCTAGGGTACATGACTTTCCCGACTTGATTCTTTTTGCCTTCCCCCTTTTTTTTTTGTGCCAGTCCGTGAAATTCCCCTTGATGGTTGGAAAAACCACGTGTTATCCCCGTCCCCCTTTGACTGGTTTTTCTTTCGGTCTCCACCATACAACATCTCTTAGGGGATCGCCCCCAGCTGCCTTGATTCGAGTTATCCCCCCACAGGTCTCTTTGCGGTTTTCCCCCCTTTTGTACCATTTGTGAAGATTGAGGACCTGTTTCTCCCCCCTGGACAACCACTGTCTTTTTTCTGCTTTTTTTCGCACAATGTCTTCCCCGTCCCGGTTATTCAAACCCTTTTCGGCGGCTCAGTTTTTCTTTTTTTAACTATATACTAGGGCCCACCATCTCTATCCCTGCCCCATTCAGTGATCCTTTTCTCTTTTTCTTTGCCCTCTTGCCTTTTTTGACCCCCCTTTCATGAGATTTTTTACCCAAAACTTGTCGCATTCTACCTCCCTTTCCCTTTTCATCACTTTGTAGGCCCCCAATTTTTTCTAGTGCCTCCCCCCCCTTTCCCGACCCCCTTGCCCCCCCCCCGTTTAGTTTTGTCAAACCCCTTTTCTTCAAAGTGAATAACCCCTTTTCCGTTTTGATTTAGTGGGTCCTTTCGTCTTTCAGTGCATTTGATAAGGTCCTCCTCAATGAGTCACACCTGTTCCCTGCGGGGTGCAGACGGTCTTGCTCTCATTTTTCCACATTCGGACTTGTGCAACAACCAGTTTTTTGTGCTGGAGTGAATTTCTGGTAAACGGTTTTTTCCTCCCTTTTTCCTCCCTTGACACCTCCTATACTGTTTTGTTTTAGACGCTGTGATTTTGCGCCCCCCCCCCCCCCCTTAGCTGTTCGGGCTTCTGTTTACAACCCCCCAAGGACTTGGTTTTTTTTTTTTTTTTTTTGTGGAATCCACATAATGTTGGCCACCTTCTCTTTTTTTTTCTTTCCGACAACCCCTTGTTCCCCCCCCGGACGTGGCCTAAGTATTTTTTCCTCGACCCCCTGAACTTTTTTTTTGGGTGTCATTGAAGATTTTTTTTTCCCAGTTTTCAGGGTCCAGACAAGAAGCCTTCTATCCCCGCCGGTCACCCCCACGAGTCGTTGATGTTCCCCCTTTCGGACCAAATTCCCGTAGGTTTGCCCATCTCCAGGTAACCCCTGTTACCTTTTGAAACCCCATTCCGGAGGATGATGGTTCCTTTCTGTACGTTCCTTTCTGTCGAGAATTATGGAAATTCTTTTCCTCCGACTGGTTCCTCCTCCATGGGTTTTTTTCGTTTGGCACGTTTTCCGAGTCCTCCTTGTGGGCTTCGGGATCTTCCCCGTTCATCTTTCTTTTTGGTTGAGCGCCAAGTTTTATTTAGGAACTACTTCTGTTTTTTTTTCTTTTTTTTTTGCCGGTTTGGGTGGAGTTCCCTTGTCCTCTTTTTCCCTACCCGTCTTTTTTTGATCGCCGTCATTTTTCTAATCCAAGGTTCATACTCATTTCCCCTCTCTGTCTCCCGGACGGACCTCCCCCCTTATTTCTTTCCTTCTCTGGAGGTTATAACAAAAAATTTCCCTCAATTCCAGTTTTCCCCCTTCACTCGTCCTTTGTTCCACTCTGGCGTTCTGCTACGCGGATGGGTGGGTTACGTTGTTGCTACAACCACTTTTTTTCTTGCTTTTTGCCGTTCGGGTCTCTGCTTCCCTTACTATTTGTTCCTGGAGATTTGCCCAAGGAGGGGCTCCTTTTCTTTACCCCTCCGACACCCTGTCCGACCTTTGCACTATTCCCCTCTCTT
>Ga0179591_1262390_pt1 | contig 18614 bp, 20 predicted proteins | sample CZOMad2_1_08_16f_FD_182891 | JGI IMG/M metagenome (GOLD analysis project Ga0179591, IMG submission 182891) | Vadose zone soil fungal communities from Angelo Coast Range Reserve, California, USA - CZOMad2_1_08_16fungal (PacBio error correction) | ecosystem: Environmental > Terrestrial > Soil >... | reverse complement strand
GCAACCTCCGTTGCCCGGTTTTTGACAATCAGACCCTCCCCTTTGTGTCGCAGAGCTTGATTCCCGGATGATTGTGATCAACTGAATCTCCCCCCTGGAGACGAGCTGTTTCCTCCCCTCTCCGCTCTACGCTCATCCTGTAAACCCTCCTGAGACGTTTTTCTTGCACATTAAAGCGAATTTTCCCCCTTCCCACGACTGCCCCCTTCGTTCGATACCTGTACCGACGACTGCTTTTTCACCCAGCCTTTTCTACCCACCTTCCCTTCCATCTAGTGGCCTGTCACGAGAACAACTCACCTTTTCCTTTTCCCTCCTTGATTTTCGACCAATCTCAGCTCCCCTTCCCTTTCTTTACCACTCCCTTTCCAAAAAAAACAACGTCGGCATTCAATTCATCATGGCGTCCTGAGCACTTGCCACTTTGGCCGGACCCAACCGCCTAGAATACTGTGTCGTAACATTCTCCCACCCAAAAAGGTTCTTTTTTTCACCCTCTCGACAATGCTTTACGCCTGCTCCGGTGCTTCTTTGACCACCCCGGCTTTTTTCCACCATATACGCTGCGTCACCGTTTTCCCTTTCGTGAAAATCTCCGAGCTCCGTCGGATACTGAGGCCTGAGAAATGTCCTCATTTTTTCTATTGAACCCGCCACTCCCGCTTCAGTTCGAACCTCGTTTCTCCTGTATTCGAAGGATGAAGCCACTTTCCTCTTTGCCCATTGCTCTTCCAGGGACATCCCCCTTTCCTAAGGGATTCTTTTGCCCCCCCCCCGAGCACCACGGCTTAGTCCATCGAGCCCCCTCACTTAATTGATTGGATCGGTTTCGCCGTCCCCACGTTTCATCATCAGCTTTTTTTTCCTGATCCTGATCCTGCAAAAGCTTTTCCTTTATAGTTTGTGTGCCTTCTCATAGGGCCAGGTTTCCCAGTCCCGCCCTCTTTTTTCGGTGAGGAAATGCTCCGACTCCCCTCCCCTTCCGAGTTTCTCCGTTTTCTGCTGGTTTTGGTGGTGCCCCCATATATTCATAAATGACGCCTTTGTCTGACACCCCATCCCGCCCCTACAGCCGCAAATCACACCCCCTCTTGATTTTTTGCAAATATAGCCAGGTTCGTCAGATCGTCCTCCCTCCACTCACCTGGCGCCACCACAAAGTGGTTTGCTTTTCCCGCTTCCCCTTCAAGAAGAAGCGAGAATTTCCTACCGCCACCCAAGAAGATGGTAATATGTCGGGTCGATGCCCTGCGTGTTGCCCACACACCTAACTCCCCCCGTCCCTTCGTGTGTAAATGAACGTTTTTGCTCGTCCAAGCCAGATAAACATGTGTTGATTGGCCGTTGTCACTATGTCAAACTAGAGATCCCCCCCACCCCCCCCCCCCACCAAAACCACCCCACAAAACAACCCCCCCCAACCCCCCCCCCCCCCACCCCCACCACCCCCCCCCCCCCCACCCCCCCCAAAACCCCCCCCCCCCCCCCCCCCACCACCCCACAACACAACCCCCCCCCCCACACCCCCCCCCCCCCCCCAACCACCCCCCCCCCCCCCCCCCCCCCCCCCCCCCTCCCAAATCAGTCCCCCTCCAATTCAACTGAGCCCCGCAACAGTCTCACCCCTCTCTGTGGCAGCTCTTCAGGGACTGAACAGTTGTGGTAAGAAGGATTCCCCCCAACGCTCTAAGAATCTCTGTAAAAAGAGCCTTCCCCTCTCTCTCTTTTCCTTCCCCTTCCCACTTTTTTGGAGTATCCCCTTCCATACTTTTTTTTTTTAAACAGATTGATATGATTCCCTCACCGTCTTGTCCAGAGCCTCCCCCCTTGAGCTTTTGAGAATTGATGTCGTTATGTCTTTTCTTATGATTGGCCCTTTTCTGCGAGGAGTTCAAAACTAGAAATGACCGGGCTCCCTTAACTTTATCTTCCTCTTGGTCCTCAGAAATGTAAAGTTCTCCTCTTTTCCTCTTTCCTGGGAGCGTTGGTCGAAAACAATCGATCGACCCTTTCTACCTTCTTGGACGGCTTATTTGGAGCTTTGTCGTGGAATTCTTTCTCGGTCTTTGAGGAAGCGTTTTTCTAACCCCCTTCCCCCCTCCCCCCCTCTTGTGGCTCTTGTGGATTTCTTGTTTGAGGAGGAAGTATTCTCGTCCGATTGCCATTTTTTTTCCTTCGGTGATTTCCTTCAGCGGTAGCTTTGAATTCGTCATTTGATTTCACTCGTGGGCTTTCTCCAGACCTTTTTTTCTCTTGTAGTGTCAGTGCATTTTCCCCATGGGCCCGAGATGTGCGGGCCTGAACCCCCTTCGTTGATAACTCAAACCGCTTCCCAACTATCTCTTTTGATTTCCCCCACGAGACGCTTTTCTGCCCCAAAGCTTTTTTGATTATGAGTTCCTTCGCTACTTCCCTTTTATAAGTTCCCCCCCTAAGTAATCCCTGGTGAATTTCCACCCAATCCCTTTCCTCGGAAACCCTTGATTCGACCTTTGCATTCATAAATGAACCGAGGCGGCCTGAATTCAGACTTTTTCTTGAATCACCGTTGGTGGGAGATTGAGGCTGTGTTACCTCGAACGATTTGATTTGACTTCCCTCCTCCCTGCCTCACCCCATCCCCTCTTTCACAGCTTTCTATAGTCCATGTTCAGATGTGTCCTTTAACAGCCCGGCGGCCTTTTCAAGCAAGGTCAATATCCCCCTCCCTTCTGCCTCGTTACCCTTTCATGCAGGAGAGTATTTTATTAGAAGAGCACTTTCCTTTTCCATTTGAGTCTCGTAGGGACGAAACAGGTCTTCTCTCTCATCCCCATGGCTTCTCCTGGATGGTACGCACAGTCTCCTGACTCTCCCTGTTTTTGTGTCCGGAGTTTGAGCCTTTTGCTTGGTCCCCCTTTTTTTTCATGAGCTGATAGTCTCCCTCCTTCCAACCTTTGAACTTTTAGTGTTCGCGTTTCCCCGACCCAACCCCCCTATCCCTTTCGGTTTTTTCCCCGCTTTTATGACCGTTTTTTTTCCCCACGCATTCGAGGGTAAATGACCTGCGAGTTGCCGCCATAGCGGCGCTGTGTTAAGTCCTGACGGTAACCGGTGCACGCGCTTTTCGGCCTTCATCTTTTTTGGAAATGGCGCGTCTATTTCCGGGACGGCGACTGTTGGATCTTCTTGATGATACCCACAATCTATTCTTTCGACCCTTTAAGACCTGCATGATTCCCCCTTCCCCCAGCTTCCATTCACGGGGATGCTCAATTTTGGGACCTTTCGGTGGATTAGACGCTATTGCCATATCTTTACAATATAAGTTGTTGTTTTGGACACTAGCCCCTACTCTTCTTAGAAGGAGCAAGCTCTTCCCCTTTTGTTTTGTGGGCGCACTCCTCTTCTTTCAGGAATTGTGTTAAAGCACCCAGAACCTTTTTACTTAGCTGCGCCGACGCGAGATAGAAGCTTGCCCATTCTGCCTTCCCTTGAGCTGGGCGTGTCACCTTTACCTTCTACTTCCCATGTCCCGCCGCGTTTTACTGCCTGACGCGCCGATCCTGTTCACTTCAAACACGTTTTTTCCTCAAAGCGAACCGAAATCCGGTTGTCACCCCGGGCACGAGAAACACCCTGTTTTTTGAAACCTTTCTGGAGCCGATCTCAGCGACACTCCCCTTCTGTTCCTTTTCCCCCAAGAATTAACCAACCTCCTGGATCCCATGGATGCTTCATGATTTTCTTCCCGGTTTGCCCGTATGGATGTAAAAGTGCCTCGCACCTTCTATCCCATCTCACTTCAAAAAGTTCTTCCCGCTCCCCCCAGATATGAATGATTCGCATCGGTGCGGTTATTTTTTTGACGTCCTGTCTTCTTCACCCTTCCCCTATTAGTCGGCACTCCCCGAGTTCCCATTTCAAAATCTAATCTTCCTGCTGAAGTCAGGCACCCTGAAACTTGAGGCTCCAATGTAATCATTTTCTTTTTAAATAGAAAAAAACCTCAGTAAGCTACACAAACACGTGGACACTGTGTCCTGGCACTTATGACTCCCAGAAAGGTAATCGGTATGTCCTGACTGCCGCCCATATTTCCCCATTCCCCTTGAAGAAGGCGGCGGTTTTCCCCCCAGTCCCATTGGAGCTTAGCCAGTCCTTTGTAAGGACAGACTTTCCCCCAAATTATTGTCTCTTCTTGGGTAGAGTTTCCCCCCTCCTCATACTCTTTTTGATCGAGGCGCGTGAAATTCACCAACTGATAGTTTGCACTTACCCCCTTCTTGAGGTGAAGGCCTCGCCTCTCTTTTGCCCATCTTGCGAGTGAATGACCACTTTCCCTTTCTTATAAGATCAGGTTTTCGATGCCACCAATATTCTTTTTCCTAAGACCGTCGCACCTCTTTCTCAAATAAAGCAAAAAGCCCCCTCCCCCCCAACAAAAATTTTTCTGATGTCCCTCCTATTTTTCCTATAAGATCCTCCTCCTCCAGCAATTTTAAACCAGAACCCAACCTATGGTTGCTTCCCTACATTTATGCGCCGCCTCCGTATAATTCGAATCACGCTCCCACTTTAAAGAGATTTCGGATACCTCTGCGCTTTTTAGATTTTTTGTGTAACTAATACAAGAAAGTCCGTTTTTTCCCCTCCCCTGCCCGGTCCTCCCCCAAAGCCTATAAAATTCCTTTCGCCCGGCAGGCGGTTTTAACTTCCTGCCTCCAGCCCACAATAGTCTAACCTGCCGCCACCCCCCAAACTTTCGCATTCTCCTTGTAAGAGAGGCATTCAATGACCAATGACCCTGTTAGGTAAGCAGGATTCAACGATATTCTATCCACCAGTCTTTTCTTTCACCCATCTTTCCAATAAGTTGTTGTTGTGGCCGATAATGTGATGTCTTTCTTAAAAGCTCTTAACTATCCCTTCAAAATAAAATGTTGTTTCATGTTAATGAACAGATGTACAAAAGTTTCTCTTGGAATGGTTCTTGCGGGTTTTGGAGAGACTTTTTGGGATGTTGTTTGCGCAGAGTTAACCCATTCGCAAAATTCCCTTTCCTAACCCAAAATGTTTATTGATTGGCGACGCCCCATGTCCACCCGTCTCTTTGAAGGGGAAGGGGTTTTGAGTCACAACTCCCTCCTCAGCGCCTATCTCTCACGGCACTTTATTTCTCGGGACAGACTGCCTTTTTGAGAGTAAGTTGGCTAACCCGCACATATTGTTTTGGATTAAATGGAGATTTTTTTAGGCTAGAACGGCCCTCCTTCTTTCATTCCTCATGTTTTTTTGTCCCTGCGATTCTGGATGGTATTGAGCCCGAGTTCTCTGTAAGGCGGTCTTGATGAACTAGATTGTTTCCCGTGCCAAGGCTTCTATTTTTTGTAGCTGAAGTGCACCTCCCCCCGCCAAGCCGGGTCCCAAGAGCTTCGCGCCGCTTCCTCGGTTATCTTTTAAACTGAAAATACAGATTTGTTACAACGCGCCCTCCTGCGCGTATTTATGCGTTTCGCGAATCCGATAAGCCAAGAAATTTTGCCTTCCCCCGTGGCAGTTTTCCTAAGACCATTGCCTTTCCCCCCCCCCCCTCCTACCGCCTGCGTTGAAATTCTTTTCTGTCCCCTTTAAATGATAACTGGTCCTTTTCATTCCAAGGCCCCTGCGAATCACTCTTTAACTCCACTGAAGTTGTGCGTTTGAGGTTTCCCGAGAACTATGCTTGACGTTACGGAGTCGTTAATTCCTTCCTTATTCAAGCCGCTGTTCTCTTCTTAAGTCCATGTGCCCGAGGTTTTGGGTGGCTTCCGAAGCTATATCAGTGGGCAAAGTAAGGCAATTTTTTCCCCCTCCCACCTGGAGAAGGCGCAATTTTGCTGTAGCTTCTTTTCTATAAGAACCTTTTGATGAGATGTTAGATTTGGTTTTTCAGTAGTCTCTTTCCCCTTTTAACTCCACTTCATTGTGGAAGAAGTCTCCCTGGGTGGAATACGGTTGTTTGTTTTTGTTTCCCAGGAGTTTTCCCGCCTGGTTTGCAACTTTTTCCCTTTTTGATTGCGTTTTCGCCATAAATTTCTTTAAACGGTTTTCCCGTTTTTTGTGCCGGGCCCAAAATAATTGGAGGTTTCTGCCCCCTTTGTGTTTTTGAAAGCAGGTCTCTGGCTCCCATTCTTTTCCTTCTCCCTAGTTCCCCCTATATTGGGCCATTGACTCCATTAAATTTTCAAGGAGTCTAGTCCTTGAAGATGAAGGCGCTTTGAGCGTCTTCTGAAGATCGCTTGGGAGAATCTTTCCCCCACCACATCAGTTACAGAGATGAGCCAGGGACCTGTCCTCTTCATGATGCCGGCCCTTTCAGGGATTCCCTTTGTCCTGGGGGCTTCTTTAAGGGATTTTCCCCGATTCTACTATATATCTTCTTTCCCCTCGTTTTTTGTTTTCCTCTTCTTTCCAATTTCCCTTGCGGCGAAAGCTGGCTGTACTTCGCAATCACTTCCCCTTCTCCGAGATGGCGTGATTTGGTTATCCTCCCCCCCCACAACAAATATTTTTCCCCGGCGATTTTTGCGCGACCGTAGCAGATAATATTTCAGAACACTTTAGGCTTTATTCACCATTCAGCCCTCCTTCAAAGGGTCCCTCTTTCTGCCAACTGCCGGAAGGATCCTCTTCCGCCTGCGTTTCACCACTTCCTCTTTCATTCCACGCTGAACCCTTCAATATCCTGTTGGGGCCTTCACCGCTCCCCCCAAACTACAATACCGACCTTTTGGAAATCTTTGATTGCTGACAATCTCCCGCCTTTTCCCCTAGGAGTTATCCTTCCCCCACCCCCCAAACGTCTTTGTTTTGTTCTCCTTTATTTCCCGCCCTCCTTTCCCCCCGCCCGTCTGGGATTTAAAAAGCCATTGCTTGCGTCCCTCCCACATTAAAACCGGTGATTTCTCGCCTCAATCTCCACCTCTTTTCTTTTGGCTGAATGTGCCACTTTTCCAAGCGGCTTCGTCACCGCTTTAAATTCCGGAAATCTAAGATTGCTTGCAGCCATTTTTGCGTCCTTCGAAATTTCGCTTGGACTGAAGTATCTTAAAAATCCAGGGTTTCCTTCTGCGCTGGTTAATTAAGCAATGGTCCCCTCTGTGAAATTGCTCGTCCCATTTGCTCCCGGACATCATTTCCTCCGGAGCGGCGGCCCCACATGTCACAAGTCCCCCCCTACATCCCCTCAAACATTTGAGTCTTCCTCCCCTTTTAACCGCATCCAATCTTTTTTAGCGTGGATCCACCGCTGAATCTCTTTTTTATCCTCTTGCCCAGGTGAAGGAAGAGATATTTTGGCCCATCATGTCGGTGAGGAAATCCCTTAATACCCCCCCCCCTCTCCCCGCAGGTTTCCTCCTTCCCCCCAAATTTAATCAATGACGATTCCTTCACTCTCATCGCCTCCGACGCACTCCCCCCCCCCCCCCACCTCCAGTATGTGGCTCTAGACCCTTCTAGAAGATAAGAAGCCTAAATCCCCCCCCTTCAGAAACCAACAGTGGTTTCTTTTCATTTGGTTCTCCCTCCCCCTTCGAAGCTCGATACTATGTGTCCCTCCCCCCCCCTTTTTTTTGCCGATTCAGGAATATCCTTTTCGTGGATGTGGTCTAACCAATCCGGCCACTTCCCGTTTTTCCCAATTCAACGGTGAAACTGTTTTTCGCCCCACTTCCTCGAAACATGTCGCCAGTTAGGTCGCTTTGTGCCCCTAGCGATAAGAAACCCCCCTCCCCCCCGCCACCAGGAGGCAAAATGTGCCTCGCCCCAGGAAGACAATGACATTTGCTTCCCTTCTTCTAACGAGATTTTCATGCAGCTGCTTAAACTTGTCCCCCCCCAAAGATCGATACTCCCCCCCCCCCTTTTTGGGTGTTGATCTTCTGATGGAATTTTGTGGTTTACTCTTGAGGTAATGAGTAGTTTTCCTTACCATCAGTTCAGTGTTCCTTCTCGTGCCAGTGATTTTGTCCCTGTGTATGGGGTGATTTCTTCGGAATGAGGGCTTCCTCAGATTACCCCCGAATCCGGGATAATTACCCCCATAGCACGACCATTTTTTTAAAAGTTATTTCCAGGAGCTTCTTTTTAGTTCCCCGCTGTGTGAGAACCAATCTCCGCCTGAGCGCTTACTTCTTATTGTCTTGGGGTGGGATTCTGCATTTCTTTCTCGGAGTCCTCCGAAGGGATCCCCCCCCCTGCCTACCAAATAGTGTTTTTTCCTTGGTGGCGTCGGCAGCGTATGTCCTCCTTCTTGGTCTTTCTTTTTTTTGAATTGGTTCGTTTTTTTCTGTTCTCAGCGGTCAGCGAACTTCGCCGATGTCCCTCATGTTTTATCTGAGAACCTTTTTATGAACGTCATTTCTCACAGAACAAGTCTTTCCCCCATGACTCAAATTGTCCCGAGGAGGAAGTACTGACACCTATCCTTTCAGCTTTTATGCAAGAGCCGTTTTAGCCTGACCCCCTCGATGGCTCTGGACTTTTTTGACGCTCCCTGACTTTTTCTTCCGGTCCTGTACTGTTTTCCAAGCACTTTGTGGCCCTACCCAAATCCTTCCCCCTCTGCGGACAATGTTTTCTGATCCTGGGCCGGCTCCGCTTTGATGGACATCAGCCGGCCCTGCCCCCACTTTTTGCATGCTGACGGCAGTTTTTTGAGTTGGCTTTCCCGCAATCTGCGAAATGTACGAGCTCTTCTAGTAATCCGGCCAGCGAAGCTTCTCTTTCCGGCAATGGGTGCGTTAGCCGCTCTATGTTTTCTTGTGGCCTTCTATTCGCACCTCCGCACCTTCTCTTTTTTTCCCTTTCTTGCTCGGCTATGAGCGCGAAGCTTTTTTCCTTGAGATTGGATCGTGGGGGGGGGTGTGGGTTAAGGACGCAAAAGGTGAGATGATTTCCCTCCCTCTCCTTTCCCCGGCCGGTTTTCAGACAGTACTCCATGTGGACCTCAGTTTTGTTACTTGAGTTTTAGCAGCTTCTTTCCCCCCCACGTGAACTTCCGATGCTCTTTCGCCCCTCACCCACCCTTGTAATGAAAAGTGGGATTGGTCGCTGCCTTCCAAGATGGTGAGCCTTTTTTATTCACTCTGGTCACAAGCAGTATGTCCCCTTCCGCGCCGTAGGCAGTTAATTGCCTCCACTCTCTAGTCAAAGGTGAAGTTTTTCGCCCTCTCCCCTTGCCCGTTCTTGCGCTAGGTTCTCCTGTACTTCCTATATATGAGGGCCTGGTCCCTTTTTTCTTCCGGGTGATTTTTGAATTCTTTGGTTTTAACAACACCCTTAAGAGCCCCCCTTGCGCAGGGTCAGCAAGGTTCGGTGATTGCTCCTTCCCCTTTACGCGTCTTATTTAATATCTCCCCTTTTTTTTGAGAGTAGAAAGACCTCGCTTCTCCCCCCCCCTTACCTGTCAATCTTCCCTAATTTGTCCCCATGTTTAATTCTTTCTGATTTCTCATCCCCGAATTTCCCCCGGAAGATCTTGCTCCTTCCAGCGAAGATATCGCGTCCCCCTACCAGAGCCCCACTGCTGCGCGCCGTTCTTGCCCACTTTTTTTTCCCCTTCTCTCCCAAGGCCCCGCAGAATGTCTGCCGCCTCTCATGTTCCCTTACCCGAAGCGTTTCCCCCCCCCACGCCGATTTCCCATAAAAGCTTACAATATTTCTTTTTTTCATGTAACGACCAAAACTAACCCTCAATTCTTCTTGTGTTTTGACCCCAGCGCCTTTTTTCCCACCTGCGGCGAAACCGCCAAATCCTTCGTATTCCCCATGCTACTGGAGTTACCGATTTGACCCATGCCTTCTTCTTTCCCAAGAATCCTTAAATTGTGGGTACCCCCTTTTCCCAACCTCCAACAGGGAAATCTTCTCGCAGAAATACTCTCTCACTGCTTAGGGAGTTGGACCTTTTCCTTTTAGTGAAAAGATCCCCCCTCCCCCTGGCCTCAAAGCTCCCCTTGAATGTACATATGACTTCCTGATGACCGTCTTTACCTCTTTCAATCAGTCATATTTAGCGGGTCAGAGCCACTCCATGGACTTCTCTTGAAAAATCCACGTGTCGCTCTCTTTCCTGGCCATGACTTTAAGCACGTTGGTAAGCGGTTTCCCCTTCTTCTGTCCACGCAGTCAAACTTTTTTTTCAGGAGGCGGCTTTGGTTCCTCCAAGCTCTCCCACGTTCCCCAGTCCTTTACCTCTTCCAAATTTGGATAGTATCGTGATTATTCACCATCCACCCAGTTGTTCCAACGGAGTGGCTCCCATGCCCTTTTTTCTGTTGCATTCTCCTCGGTCAGGTTTATTGCGTTCGCATCTCTTGCCCATCTCGTTCTGCCCACTTAACTCCAGTTTAAGCGTCTTTTCCCCCCTAGCATCAATGACGATCGGCTTCCCGCTGTCCTAGCGCCTGCCCCTTGAAACCTTCAGCTTTTTCCAAATCTCGCCAGGAGATACTATCTTTGCCTCCCCCGCCTTCACGTCATTCCAAAAAAAGATTTTTGCGTCTCCCTCTACGACCTCCTGCGATTTTTTCCTGCGTTCCCCTCGTCCCCTCTAAATCAAGACGATTCGAGTCGGTTCCATGTTTTGTCGCCCCCACAGAAACCGCCCCATCATCCGTTGAAGAAGGTGCACATGGCTGAGACCCCCAATAAGAAAAACTGTTTTTCCTTTCTAAAGGCTCTGTTTTTCCATAGAGCCGCCCAATCTCCTCCAAGAAAAGACCCGCCATCAAAGGCGTTTCCCCCCAATCTCCGGGTGGCAGATCAACGTCAAAGAAAGGAGGTTACGAAGTCTCTAAAATTCATAATCGATACCAACAGGCTCAGCAACCCCTTCTCCTCCTCCGTTTTCTTTTGTTGAGTCTTGGATTCGTTTTTCTTCTGAAATTTATTAATTATTACCTCCAAATGTACATAGGCCGTCCCCTCCTTAAGTATTTTTTCCCTTTTGTTTGTTGAGGTGATTGGCTACTGATGGATCTCGCGCTTTTACCAAAAATTCCCCCTGCTTTTCTAAGTCACAACATGTTTTTATTACTGGCGATTCCACTTCCTCCACGTTTTTGATTGAATGGTTTGATAGAAAAAGAATAGGCGATTATTAATTGGAAATAGGCCCATTGATTGGAGTTGATTCGTCTTATCTATCTGAGGCGGTTTTGTCGTTTCAGGCTCCCCAGGTTCCCCCGCACCCTCTTTGTGGGGCATTGGTGGATTCTTTGGCGGCTTACTGCCTCCTCATTTTTCATTTTCTGTTGCATTGAGTTCTGGTTGGATCATCTGGTTCATAATGAAGAATTCCCCCTCTTGGCATCGGATTCCCACCCCACAGGATTCTGAGGCCTAAGTTTCCCTTTTACCCCTTGAAAAGTGTCCCCATGCCTGAGCTGCCTCCTGTTTTTGGGAGTTCGAAGGCCCCCTGCAAAAAATAACGCTTGTCTTCCCTCCCTTCATATTAATTTTTTCGACCACCTTTTTCTTCGACTTGTCGGGACTACCACGCTCACCCTTTATTTTGAATCCAGGGACGATGGACTGGTTTTCCTTTTAAACCTCTGCGGAACGATTTTCCGTGACGGCATTCAATACCTCCCCCCCCTCAGGTTCCTTCCCTCGCGAATCTCGATTTTAGTTTGCGCCGGCGTGTCGTTGGCTTTCCAATTTGAAATGTAGTGCTCTTCTTAATTGCAGCACCTGGATTTAAGCGTATCTCTCTCCCAATAAGCGGTTCGTCGAGCGCCTTTTCGCATGCGGCCCGCAGGCACATGTCCGCCTCCGCCCAGTGAGGCTTTTTTATAAAGTCCCCTTCCCCTCGAGTCTTATGAGCTTTCCCCCTGAACCTTTTTTTCCTTTGCTGATGGTATTTGGGGACGCCCCCCCTCATTTTTTTTCATCATGTCGGCATTGGACCTTGCAGGAAAGTCCCCCTGGAATCCGAATTACGTTGTGTGGATGGTGTCCCCTTGACGTTTTGAGATGTGTCGCCCCTCCCAATTTACCCCAAAGGGCGTGAATTTCGCGTCGTGTTTTCCCCACCCGATCTGAGGTGCGCCTTTTTTTCGCGGCGTGTGTTCAAAGAAGTCGTCGTTTACCTTTCCCTTCCGTAGGTTCTGATTGACTCAATCGCCGGGTCCTTCAGTATTCTTCAAGGTGCACCTAGCACCCTTTTCGCTCCATGTCGGGACAGTGGAAGAGTATTGAGCGTGCCGGCTAAGCTCGTGAAGTGGAGACCCTTTGTCTGATTCTTCCCCCACAATCCTACTGAAAAGCGCGATCCTTTATGCGCCCCCTCGATCCGTACCAGCCATGTATTTCAGCCGAGAGTCTTTCCTATCTTTCCTCTATTGGTTTGATGCTCTCTTTCCCTCCCATAGCTTCACAGATGCCTGGACGTTTTGCCCCCATTCCTTCCCCCTTACCCGCTACATTCAAGAGATGTCGCCCGTTTCACCCCTAATCTCCCGGCTGACCCCCCTCTCTAGGCCGCATCTATCCTCTGACCTTCCAGTAGCTTCCACAAACCCCCCCGTTTTTAGCGCCGCCGGGCGTTTTTCCCCCTTTTCCCGTAGTGCACACCCGCCGCGATTGCGTTTTTTTTTTTGGAGCAACTGCCGACGTGCGCAGGCGCCTGCCCCTCTTCCTTGGCTTTTAACCCACTCCGCGTTTATAAAAGTTTTTCAATATTCTTTTTCCCCCGGTAGCTAACCCCCTCCCCCCCGTTTTTCTTTGTCTTGTTTACCATCTCATTCTCCCCTTTGCCGCCAGGCCTGAAAAAGCCTTCACCCCACCCCGTTCTTCGGATTCCCATTTTGAGACTGGCGTTCCCCTGCTTGTCCACTTTTCTGGACTCCTCTCCACCTGGGGCGTCCATCTCCCTCTCAAATCACCAACGTGCGCTTCTCGCGCATAAAGCTAGCCGACTTTCCTGGGCTCCTTGCCCGGATTTGCTGCCCTTGCTTTGTGTCCCACCCCGTAACATCCCCTCCGGAACCCCTTGCCCATTGACCTTCAAATTCTCTCTTAATGAGGTGAGTACCTCCTCCTCTTGCGCCGGTCAAAGAGCCACATCCCCCCGCCCCCCCTTTTTCCCCCGCGCCCCCCCAAAGTGCTTGCATCTTTAGGTCTGGTTAATTCGCCAGGTCCGAGGGAGTGATGAAGTTATCCTGGAACACTTCCGGAAGTCGTTTATTCGTTTTTTTCCACGAACATTTGTTCCCCTTCCATTTTCATTTTTTCTTTACTTTCCCCACTTCACTTATTAGAGAAACTACATCCCTTAGTTTATTTGAATAGAGGAGAGTAAACACACGATGACACTGATTTCCTCCCTCGGGCAAGGTGCCTGCTCTTCCCTCTTTCTTTTATTGATGAACAATTCCCCCCCGATCAGAGCGGTTTCTCTCCGCCCAACATATAGTCCCAATGACCCGCCTTCCTTCTCAAGATGCTCCATAAATTCTCCCCACGCCCCAATTAACCCCCTCCTGATGCTTTTAATATCGAAATGGATCCCCGATCCCGTAAATCCCCTTGCGAAAAAACAAAATGGTTTCCCTTCCCTTGTTTTGTGCGCCTGCTCCCTTTCTGTTGCCCTCTCCTTGTGCGCCTAGACTCCTCCCCCCTAATGGGTCCCTTCCAGAATAATTATGAGCGTTTTTTTCGCCCACGCACGCCCTGCACCCTTTTTTTTATCTTTTGACCAAGAACTTTCCCCTTGAGGGACAAAGTTCAGATCCTGGGTTTTTCTGCATTCGATGTTTGAACTTTTTTGCCTCTCCCCCCCCCCCCCCATCCCCCCCTCCCCCCTCCGATTAACAGGAGCACCCCCAAATCTACTTTTCCCTCTCTTGAATCCATGACATTACCCAGGTTAGGTTCCCTGAAACACTTATTCAGCATAGATTAACCAGACCTTTCCATCTCTCCTCTTTTCCTAATCGTTCTTTTTTTTTTTAGGTCTATGTTGAAGGCTATGTTCTAGATGACTCTAATTTATAATTATTACTACCAAATGTTCTTTTCATTCCGAAGATTTGACCCTTGCGCACTTTGTTGTCTGGGACGTGTCTTATGGTCATCATTACTGGGAGGAGACTTACAACCTCTCTTTGATCCAGTACAACCCATGTTTAACTTCTTTTGCCCCGGAAATCATACCTTTCCCCCTTCTATTGAAGGGGCTACTGTATTTTGAGACAATTTGAATCGACGCTCCCCGATTATTTTCCCGTTTCTCCCCTTCTCTTTCGTTCCTCAATTTAGCTGCTCGCCGTTTACTCGGTTCTTCCCCACAGGGACACCATCTTTTGGTGGATTCCAGTTCATGAGTGCGCTGCGAGGATCGTTCCTATTGGATATGTCCCTCATCCTTAGTTCCATTTCTTTTCCGGCTGGATGGAGCCGACGGTTAAGCCTAAGTCCTTTTATGACCTTATTTTTGCATCGGATGAAAACCGGTGATCTGGTTATGTCTTTTCTTTCCCCCTAACGCACCGATGACCAATTTATATTCTCCTTTGCACTTCCTGAGGAGAAGGCACCCCCTAACGTCAGCTGGATGAAAAGCGCCGCGATCCTCCCCAGTTTCTTTCTTTCGTGCTCTCCCCAGACAAGATAAGGTAGTGGTGCAGGATGTCGTTGCATAAGCCCCCCTTTTAGCCTAAGAATGCTAAATGACTTCTGATATTTGACTTACATAAATAAGAGGAAATGGCTGCCTTAAGCTTAATCTTCGAACCCAGACCCCCTTTTTATAAGCTTACGGCCGTGGTAGTGGTATTTTAATTCCAAGATTTACCATGTACAGAGCTCCTTTTTCTTCCTGGTCCCGCGTGAGATTTCCAAGGCACTAGGTGAGTCAGCCGCGTTCTCTTTTTTGCTTTCCTTTGGCAATATTAACGCAATCGCCCCCCGGGCAGTTCCCTAAAGCATGGAATCTTCTTGAGAGAGAACCCCTTTGTTCTTAGATGGCCGATGGGGAAGAACCGGTAGGTCTTCGCTTTCCCTGCCCACATTTTTGAAGTCTGGAATCCCAGTTTCCCCCGATTACTTTTTTTTTTGTGAAGTCGTATTTCTTTCCCCCCCCCAAGTGATGAAGGAGTGACCTTCTGTTCGCCCCACCCCTCTTCCCCCACCAACTGGCGTGCCGTGGTTTTTGTTTCGCTGCCCTTCAACAAAGATCTTGATGTGCCTGTCCCGCGGCTTGGAGTACGCATCGTTGTGTAAGTTTCCTGCGCGCGCTTGGCAATCTTGCAATTCATTCCCGGAATTCTTTCAACTCTGCCGGCGTTGCGTCATTTCCGTTTCCGATGTCATAGTATATCTGCGCGCCGGCGCAGCTCGTTGCCGTGTCTCATTCCTTTGGCTGTCTCCCCCCAACCTGGCCTACCCACGCTTTCTCCCCCCAATCACCTACTGATTGACGTCCCTTGCAAGCTTGATTTCTTTGGGCTCTGAGTGCTCTTTTGCTCGTCCTTTCTTTTTTCTTCTCTCCTCTGGAATTAAGTATTATCTTTTCCCCCCCCCATACTCCTCCTCTCTGACAAGCCCTCGAGGGACCCGATGCTTTGGTTGGCCCAATCAGGCATAAATGGAAAATTACTGGTAAGCTTTGAGGCCGTATATTTTTGATCCTTCCACCCCTGAATCTCCCCTGAATAGAGCGAAGAACTCCCTGAGATATGACAAACCAAACCCCCCCCAAGGCACCTCGTGAGACACTTTCCGATCAGCCTGGCTTTTTTTTTACCCCGCTACTCCCCCGGACAGCGCGTGCCAACTGCCGACAGTGTTTTGAGACCTCGCCTTCTTTTCACCCACGTCCAGTTACCCCCCCCCCACCTTCCATATAGTTGCGGAGTCACCTCGACACCAAAACTTTCACGCCTTGTTTTTCAATCTCCTTCTCCACCCAGCGCCTTCACTTTCCATCCGGTCGAACCCTCCCCAACCAACGTACCTGAGTCTTCCCCATGGAGGACTTGCGTTCCCTGCCACATGCCTTTCTTGATGGAAAATGCACCTCCCCTCCCTGTGGCGTCCCCATCTCCATCCCACCTCAAACGTTTTCTTCTTTTTTTTCCTCCACCAGCTAGCAATATTTCTCCTGTTATGGCCTTCATTCGTTCCACGGACTCACAATACCCGAGTCCTCCCCTGCTAAATTAGGCCCATTCCCAGCTTCTGACGCATTATGAGGCGCTCTCTTTTCAGACTTAGCGGGAAAGGATCCGCCGTCCCTATGAAACTCCCGTGGCCCCTTTCCGCAGATCCGATGTATTCAGCCAGTTTCTGGGTCTCTTGACGTCAACGATCAGGTAATCATATTCGGCGTTCTTTGGTAACCCAATTCCAGGCTTATCCTAAAGTCCATTAAGACCTTCCCCCCTTCTTTGCGCGAGGATTTCTTCCCCATTTCATAAGATGTTCTAGCTATTTGGGTCATTCCACAAGAGTGACCCCCGATATTTTCCCCTAGTTCCGTTTGAATGGCTGAGTCCTTTCTTTTCCCCCTCTTGCGGTCTGCAAAGCCCTCTGCTACCCCCACTCTCCCCTCCTAGTATCAGAAAACAAATAGTTAACCATCGCTTCCTTCCTAAATCAGTCCCGAGAGAAATGTCCCAAACTGATTTTTTTAAAATGCTTAGACTATCCCGCCTTTTCCCCGCCACCCCCCCAATGTCCCCCCCCCCCCAACATTGGTGAGTTTTGCTAACTATTAAGAGCCGCATCCCCTAGACATAGCTTCTCAGCAAAATCAGTCTCCCCTTCCTAATCGGCTGGCGATTCTTGTGGCGCAAACCCCCCCCCGACCAACCAGTCAGTTTGAAAGAACGTTCCACATGGCGGCCTTGCCCCTTTACCCACCCCTGTGGGTAACGGCCGCATTTCCCCTTTTTCATCGTTCGCATTTTTCCACCCTTCCGCCCCCCCACTCCCCCTGCCCAGTCCCCCCACAAGGCGTTTCAAAAACGTGTGTCTTCGCAATGACAATGACTGGTGAGGAAGTCCCCGCTTCAGATCTGATACAGTCTCTCCCAATCGCTCCCCTCCTCCGTGGTTGTTTTCGGGTCTGTTTTACCTAGATGACTGCCCTCGTCTTTACCCCCCTTTATCTGGCCTCCGCTGACACAGGATGGGATCCTTTTTGACTTTTTCTGGCGTTCATTTCTTGGTTGGAGAGCGTGTTACCACCTCCAGGTGCTCCGTTAAAAACAGTTAGATTGTCCCCCTCCCGCAATTAACGTTCTTCCACCCCCCAGATGTTTCCCCCTTTGTTGTTTGGAGACTTATCGCGCAAGATTATCGTGCACCCGGCGCCCTTGATCGTTCTTCTTCTCTCCGGCTATGCGTACTTGCTTTTTCCTCACCGTGCCAGAACCCAATACGTTTATCCATTTGCTGGTTTTTTTTCGGGCGGCTTCTTTCTCTTTTCCTTTAGATATCTTCCCCCTGATGTTTTTGTCATTGGTCTTCTTTTTATTTTTATGGGAGACTCGTTTTCAGGCCTTCCGGCGTTCATGCATGAACTATATTTTTTCTCGCCGGCTTTGATTTTATGCTTATTTCACCCCTACAAGATTGCAAAGAGCTTCCTGCGCCTGCACCTGTTCCACTTCTGAGAATTCCCCACCCGAATATCTCATCTTTTTGCCTCGTCTGAGCAGACGAAAAAGTTCTGATTTCCTCTTCTTTGCCCGATCCGATAAGCTAATGATTTTCAGTCTGGACAGACTGGACGTGCCCACCTTGACCTGGTGCAATTTTAAAAAGAAGCCAGTGCATGAGGCCCTTATTCATTTCCGTTGAAGGACTTCAACCGCGGAACTGCTTACTCCCATGAAGGGTCATTTTCTCCGAAATTTGAGTGGCTCTTTCCGGCGGGGTGGTTCATCCGGACTGATGAATGTACTCTTTCTCGCGATCCGGCCACCCTCCCTACCAGTGGCGATTTCCCCAACCGTCCTACGCGTATATGGTGGGCCGTGGGTTTCCTGCACGATCTGCCCCTGCTCAGGCGTACCTATGCGAGCTTATTTTTCTATCCTCTCCACGTTTTTGAATTTGACTTCTGATTTGGCCTCCCTTAGGCGATGATTTTTCCATCAGCCCGGCATTTCAATCGCCGGTACAGCAAGTCGACATGGGATCGCCCTTCCCGTTGTTTTTTTCTGAGTTCGCCTGAGTTTGCCCCAACTTAAGCGAGTTAGATTGGTTTCCCTTTCCCCCCCCCAAGGAGCCCCTGTGTTGGTTCCCGGGCCCCCCCCTCTTAGGTCGCTTATGAAAGAAGATGTGTTTTTTTTATTTGTGTGACCGATTCCTTAGTACAGGATAATTCTGTAGTGCACTTGACCAATAGAGATGTGAACATGTGAAGTCGCTGTAAGTTCCAGCTTTTGTGATTGTTTATGGCCTCGGGGCCCATCTTTTCCTCTTTTTCTTCGATGGACCTTCCTGCTTCCGCCCTGCCGTGTGGGTTTCCGTTTTTCTTTCCCACAACCTCCTCCAGGAAAATCTCTGCGCCCCCAGGGGAAGAAAGGTTTTTCCTTTTCTCCTTGCCAAGACCAAGTCTTTATCCTCTAGGGCTTCAT
>Ga0179591_1243198_pt1 | contig 18616 bp, 23 predicted proteins | sample CZOMad2_1_08_16f_FD_182891 | JGI IMG/M metagenome (GOLD analysis project Ga0179591, IMG submission 182891) | Vadose zone soil fungal communities from Angelo Coast Range Reserve, California, USA - CZOMad2_1_08_16fungal (PacBio error correction) | ecosystem: Environmental > Terrestrial > Soil >... | reverse complement strand
CCATTTCCTGTCCCCTGTACTCTTCCCGCCTACAACCCCCCCCCCCCTGAATCACTTGTTCAAAGCAAACCATGCCCGGGACGGTCGCGTATACTAGTCTTCCCCTTTCAATCGTCTTCTGCCACTCTGACCTCGTTCAGCGTCCCCTACCGGCGACTCTTTTAGTTGATTCAAAGTTCAGCTTCCCGTCCCTCGATCGACGGACCTTTCTGTTTCTTGACTTTCTTGTGGATCTTTTCTTCATTTCTGAGGATCCTTCTCTCTCGTTATTTTTGAGGCCTCGCACCCGTTTTGTTTGACCTCGACCCTTGTCTGCAATCTGGTTAGCCCCCATGTTCCCTTGAGAACAGTGGACCGCTCGCACAGCAACAGGGGGTTCTTTCTCCCCGGACCTTATTGAATCAAGCTCAGTCTAGTTCAGCTATTTTCCCCCCATTTTTGCCTTTATAATCTCGTATGTTCCTTGTTGTTTTCGAAGGGACTCCGGATTCCCCCCCCCCTTCTTCTCAAGTATAAGATTTTTCAATCCCCCCTGTCTGGCGCAGTCTTTGATTTTTTCCCTTGTTCCTACAAAAGGTCGTCTTCCGATCCTCATTTTCCTCGACCATCTCCCGTCTTTTCTAAATCATTCAGTCAGAAAGCTTTTTCTCTTTCTAGAACTAGAAGCCACTTCATTTCATCGATGGCCTCACCCCAGATGAATTTTTTGAATATCCTTCTTCCGTCCCAGCCTTACAGGCGCCTTATGCTACGCGGCTTCATTCTACCCCTTTTTTTAGAACAGTGGTTCTGTTTTACCCTTTTTTGTTTTTTTTTCTTTGTGCCGGATTTCCCCTTGCATGAGCCAACAAATCCAATACTTGTTCACTTCCCTGCGGGTCGCTAGTTCTCCCCTCTCCGGCTAAATCACCCTAACTCATTTACTATAGAGTCACCCTCTCCACCCACTTTAGCCCCTTTTCTCCTCCTTCACTTGTTCTTTACTTAGATGTCTACATATTCGCATCATTCGTATTGCCAGATATACTCCCAATAAATCGAAGGTTTCCTTTTCACCTCGCTGATACCCTTACTAGTCCAGACTTCAGCCCCCTTCGGGTTTCTCGCGAACTCTCATCCTAAAAAACATGTCCTCTTCTCTCCTAGGACCGTACCTACAGAGACCATATTCCCGATCCTGATGTCCTTTCTTCCCCCCCGCCCCCGCCTTCATTGGCTAACGTTAGATTTTTTTCCTATCAAAGTTAAGGCAGGCGATACATCTCAATTGTACTCGACAGTGGTCTCCATGTTCATCCTTGAGTTATATAATTCTTCCCACCCTGCCCCTCCCCAGAATCAAACCCTCCACCCTTCCCCCAGATGAATATCTCAGTAGGATCCTTTTTCCAGTTTCACGCAGTGAGACATTGCACCTTCCACTTCTCTTACTTTTTCCCCCCAGCGACCAAATTCAGCACACATTTCTTCATTTTCGGCCCGCAGAGTTGGGTTCCCCTCTCACCCCCACCAACTTCCTGCCAGATCTTTTTTCGATGGAAGTTGAATTTCCCAATTTTCTTCCCCCCTCACTTTTAAGAAGATGCCTCAGGTCGCCGGACATTCTATAAGCGTCTAAGAGAAACCTCCGTCCCACCTGGCCCTAGCGCCGTTGAAGTCCATAGCCACCCAACCCCTGCAACCTGATCCTCATTCTTCCCCCCATCATTTGACTGTTGTTGCCCAATCTCTCTTGTAGGGCAGTGTGGGAGAACAGCCCCTCCTACCAAAGTCCCCCTTGCTGATGGTTCTCCTCTTGCACGTTAAGTCCCACTCTTTCGTGCAGGGCCGAAGTTGCCGAAGTCTCATCTTCTATTCCCCTTTTTGGGACTGTGTGTTTACCCCCCCCTTCCTTCAAACCCACAACCCTCTACATGGTCCTTGCACCCCTTTTTTACTTTCGATGGTTCAAAAATCCCACTTCTCTCTAACTCAAGCCTTGACGCTCTCTTCTTTTGGTTTCACTTGTCGGCTTCTCCCGTATTCAATTTTGTCCCCCTTCTCGTGAATTTTTTCTAACGGCCCGCCTGCGCTAAAGCATTTCAGCGACGTCGCTCCCTTTGTTGGTCTCCGTCTAATAGTTATACACACTTCTGAATCTGTTCCCCCTCCTCCACATGACATTGCACAATTCCCCCAACCTGAATGCCCTTCCTTCGCATCTATCTATTTTCTCTAATCTCTTTTTCTTTCTATCGAGAGATTTTCTCTTGACGAGATTCTTTGGTGGTGAGTTTGCCTCGATCTTCCTTTATTCTTTCTGGTTAGATCCCTTGCACTTCGATTGCTTCCAGTCTGAATGAGTACGCAACGTTAACGATCTCTCCTTCCCTTTCCCAAGCTAGTGAAATGTCCTTCTTCTTCCTAGTTCCCTCCATCCTCGGTTATTGTTTCCTCCCCGTCATTCCGCCTCGAATGGATTCATCCCCCCGCAGTTCCTTTTCGGGGTTTTCCAGCGACAGCCATTGCCCAGCTGTCCCAGGCTTATCGATTTTTTTTTTTTCTGACCCCTTCTTTTGTAAATGATGTCCCACATATAGTCTCCCGTGAAACTGATCGGCGAACCTTTCCCCTACTGCGGCCGAGAGCTCTTACTTAAGTCCCATGTTGAGAACACCTCTTTCCTTCTTCTTTGTAGTCGTTCGTTAACGGACCCCCTCTCCCCCACCCACATTCTCGACTGCGCATTAACCAGTTTTTTGTACTTTTTCAGGCCCGGTGGCTTCTTTCCTTTTTTTCTCGTGAAAGGATTGTAGGCATATTCCCCCTTCCGCTCCTCCATGCTGTAATCTGCAACAAATTTTTCTTTTTCCAAGCAGCGCCCCTCAAATACTCTTGAATATCAATAACCATTTTGATTTATTTTTTTTTCCCCCAACATGCGTCATATTACATGACACTTTGGTTTTTGCCTTAGTCTCTTTTTCAAACATATTTCTCTTTTTCTTTATTCCTTCTACATGAATTTTGAAACTCTGCCCCACCTTAAGCTTTAATGAGTTTGATTCACCCCCTTCCCCAGAGTTTTCTTTGTGTTCGGATTCGCCTTTGTTATTTTCATGACTCTTCGAGAATCCTTCAAATGCCGACTTGTTTCGTCCTTTTTTTGACTTCTTTTCTCACTGAATTTTCCCCTTTCTCCTTTCCAAGAAACCTTTTTGTTTGAACGAGATCCCAGGCCCTTCTCGTGGTCTAGGTAGGTGACGGATTCACTAGGAGGCTCCCTTTCTTTTTTATTCTGTCCTATGTTTTTCTCATTTCAGTTCCCTGTCGCTTCCGTTATATTCTTTTTGTGTTTTTAAATCTTTTTGCTTTGTTTCTCTTCTTGTTTTTTCAGTAGATTGGTGGAATGCTCAGTTACTGTATCCGTTTTATTTCTCTCTCCACGAGACATTGATGTTTTAAGGTGCCCTTCAGGCTCCCCTTTTTGTAGGTTTCTCCTTTACCAGTTGGCCCCTTCCACATTGATATTGCTGGAGGTTTCATCGTCCCTCCCGCCTGCGGGCGTTTGTTTTTCCGTACCAATTTCCCCATATTGACCTTTTTTTTCTTCTCTAATGCCGTTTGATGCCCTTCTCCTCTCCCTTTTTTCAATACAATCATAACAATCTCCACCCCCTTTGGGTCCCTGGGACTTCTCAGGCCCCTTGCGAGTCATATTCGTAGGTCACCTTTTTTCCAACTTTCGCCGCCCTCCCGTTTCCAAAGTGTCTTGCTTCATTCTTAATCGCAATCTTTTCTTCCTATGCTTATCCTTCCAATCCCTAAATGTCCTTCTTTCATTCTATTTCCCCCTTTCTATATCGACTTGCCTCTTTTTCTAGACCTGGCAAGAAAGGAGAACTCCTGTGTCTGAATCACCCGGTGACAGGGATTTCTTTCGTCCCCCCGGGCTCCTTTTTAGCTGACCCCCGATCGGATTCTCTCAACAACCCCTAAGGCCCCTTTTCCCCAAATCTTTAGGCTGGTCTTCTCTCTTAAGACTGACTTACATCGGTCGTCCCATTCCCACCCTTTTTCCCCCCTCTCACCCAAACTTTTTTTTGTTCCGCCAAATCTTTCCCTTAGAGTCGATTTCCGCCCCTTGTTTAAGAGTCTACAAGTAATCGTAGATGCCGAAACCTTTTCTCTGCTAGTTTAACCTCCAGCCTCCTACTCATCAAAGCATCTTTCTTTGCCCCTTTTCCAACCTTAACTAAACAGACACGATGAAGTCTTTTCTCGCGCGTCGTTCTCGTAGTTTCCTTTCCCCCAATCACTCATTTATTAATGACTCCCATTTCTTTCCTTTTGCTTTTCCATGGACAAAACCCGTGTATCCCTTACTCCAGACTTCCACTTTCAGAGAGTTTTACATTGTTTTCTTTTTCTTCCAAAGCTCAATTTCCAAATCTTTTCAACATTTTTCCCCCCCCTCCAATTTTTTACTAGCCTTCTCCTAGAGCGGGACGCCCCTTCGTCTTTAGTCATACATTTCTCCCCCCTTCCATCCCTAATTTTTGTTTTTATAGAGATTGACCCTAAATGTCATGATTTCCCTCCTTCATGACACTTTCCCCCCACGGCGCCCGCCCCCCCCCTAACCTACGGAGCCCTTCGTTTCTTACAGGCCTTTTCGTTTGAGCTTGAGAACCTTCCTCCACACAAAAAGAATCTCTGTTTTTACAAGCAAATCCCCTTAAGTGATTACCGTCGATTCCTAGGTCATTCAGTTGAAACTATTTATTCCAAGATTTACTTGATCCTCTCACAGTCGATTCATTAAGATTGAGTTAGGTTACGCCTCAGCCAGACTTTTCTATTCTCGTCCCCTGTGACTTTACTTTTGGTAGAATTTCTGAAGATGAATTTCTGCTTTTATTGATGATGACAGTATTCTTGGCGTTTCTTAGACCTTGATCCTTACGACAGGTTTTCTACCCCCCCTTAATCGTCCCTTTGCTTTTTTCCCAGATTCTTCGCACCCCTTCTCGTCCTCCTCTCAACTGGAGTTAGCACCACAGCACCTGGATTTCTCTTCTTCTCGCTCTCTTTATAGCATCACTCATTTCTATTCCTGTCAGTACCATACCTTGGATAGGTTCTCCCCCCCCCGTCTGTTCACGTGCGAGTTTTTTCGCCTGATTCCGGCTCCGTTTTCCCAGCCTCCCTTCCGATCTCTAAATCACTTTTCACTTTTTGCCGACCGATGCGCGGATCCCGTTTCTTTCGGTCAACTGTCCCAACCTCGCCGTTCCCGATCCAGTTTTCCCGACATCTTCTTCGCCTGTTTTGATAACTTTCTATTACCCCCCTTGTATATTGCTATTCTCGACCTTCCCCGGTATGGCAGGTTGCGCTCTCTTTTTTTTTAAAACGAGAGATACCTTGTTCTACTCCTAGAATAGAGCTTCCGACCCCTGAATTGCCCCTGACCCCAAAATCTTCCTTCAGTAGTCTTCTGCTTCCCCCTTTTCCTCTTATACCTTGCGGACCTTCATAATCACGTATGCATTGATTCCCCAAAACCCCCTGTCCTCCTGCATTTTTCTTTGTCTCTCCCCTCTCGGGGGTTCCCCTCTCGGACTCAACTTTACACTCCCTTCCATTCCAGGACTTAACTTTATTTCTATTCCCCGGAACAGTCGCATTTCGCAGAACTGGCACATTGAGTCCCTTGTCTTAATTCTTCGCCCATCTACTCAGCAATCTCCCTTTCACTCTAAACCTCGTCGTAGAAACCCCGAGACTCAAACTCCCCCCCCCCCCCTAACTTCTCTCCTCGAGAACCTTTCATTTCTTTCATCCTCTGATTCCCCCTACTCCACACCCGATTTGATGTATCCTAAGAGGATGACCTTCCTTACCTACCCCGATACTTAATGAGATACTACAAACGACCCCAAGATTTTCCTGTTTCCCTTCTCGGTTCCCCCACATTTTAAGAATTCATTCCGCTTCCAGAAAACTGGCACGTGGCCCCCAAGACTTTACCTTTCCATTTTCAGTTTTTTTGTAACGCCTGCCCGGCAACCCAGACAATCCCTCCTCACCCCAACCATCGTATTCCCAGTTGAAGTAAGCAAATCCCCTTCTGAGTAAGTTTACTTATTGGTATCCCCGGCCGTTTTTTTAGTCCTGGAGTCCGGTTCTTACAGGTCCCTTGGATCCCCTCTTCCTCTCCCCCAATAGAGAGAGGAATGCTTTGAGATCTTTTGCCTACTAACCCTCATGGAAGTTTTTTAGGAGGGAGTGATTTCCAGTCCCCCTTTAACAACCCCTCCCCATGTTAAGATTCTCCTCTGTCTTACGGCCCTTACTGATTGAATTCCGAAACCCCCCTTACTTCGCGCTGATGACTTTTGTGCCCCACTCTCCCCCACCCCAACCACTGATCTCACATTTTTCCCATCTGCCTTTTTAGCAGTTGGCGGTGCGTTCCCTTTGCTCATGCCCGGAAATTCTACAAATCGCCCTGCGTGTTTTCGGTTCCCAATGTTTTCCTGATTCTGTCACGTAGTCTACTCCCCACAAGCTTCCCTCAGCGTGGACAGATCCACATTTTTCAGATTCCTTTCCTCCGATACTTACCTCCTTTTCATCCCATCCCCCATCTGTCATTACCCCTTCCCACGATCCATCGGGTTCAAGTATCCAACCCTTCCCCTTCACTTTTCGTTTCCCACCCTCAACTCCCCCCTCCCCTTTTATAAGCTAATTATTTTCGCTAGTCGCTTTACTGGTCCGTCTTAGAATTTTCAGTCCGTCTTTGCCATTTGGCGCAATGATTCCGCCTAACATCACTCCACTCTTTTTTTCCCCCTCTTCATCTTGGAGCGCTCCCTGTTCGGTTTGGTCTCGTATACCCCCGCTAATTACAACTCGAATTCGTCTTCCCCTCCTCCCTAATATCCCCTAGTGCAATTCCCCCCCCACTTCCCCCTTCCTTCCCAGATCACTTTTCCTTCCCCTACCTCCCCTTTTTGTTTAGAGAGCACCGAAGCTTTTTTGACATCTTTTTTCTTAATTTTTGCGTCGTTGTCATATTTCTTTTTTCTCTCCGTAATTCAGCTTTTCGCTCCAAGCTGTTCCTCTTTTTTTCTTGTCCACCGAAACGTTATCGACTTCTTTTAATTCCTTATAGTAGGCAATGGAATCTTTATCCTTTATCCCCCTGTCAATCTACTAGCTGTCTCCCTTTCTCTTCCCTTTTTACCCCCAGTAAGAAGTGATTCCTATGTCCTTTCCTTCTTAAGCCGGGAGTTGGTCATCTGGAAATTCCTTTCCTCTGTCCTCCCAGTGATTGGCTCTTTTTTTCGGTTAAGGACTGATCGGTTGTTAACAAATTATGTCTCCTTTTCCTCCCGCCTTCTCCCTATCTATCTTCCCTTCTCCTCTTCGTTTTTTTTTTTTTGATGGTGTTGAATGATAATCCCATTCAACAACCAGCGCGGCGAAGTTTAGTTTCCCCTCACCCTTTTTTTACCCCCGTATTGCCACACCCGTGTCTCTTGCCCACTTTTTCTCGGGTGGATGGTGTTTGGCGTATTTGCCGGTTATCGCCGCTGAAGGATGTCCTTCGGCTTTTTTCCGATTGTACCATCTGGTACTTTTTCTCTTACACTTTTTCCTTTGTTTCTGGGTAAATTCACTGGCCCCTACACTTTCTGTTAAGGATGTAACTATCAAGTTAGTTGTTTTCTTTCTGCCCACCCCGTCTTGAGCTTTTCTCTCTTCACCTCCCCGCTGTTCCTGAAGGTGCTCTCGGTCTTGAGAATCTCCGATCGTTTTTTCTTCATGAATGAACTTTTAACCATTACTCCTGCTGTATTCCATGGGAACCCGGGTTTTTTTTTTGGTTCGGCAGCGTTGTTTAGCCTTCGGCGCGAACATCCTTCCCATCGTCAACATGGAGTATGCCCCCGAACTTTTCCTCCGTCTCTATTGTACGTGATTGGTTTCCATCTCCGGAGCACAACCACCTCTTTCTCCCGATTATGCAGTTTTAAGACTTTCGTTAAGTCTTTCTTCGGATACATAATTCCTCCCTGTTGGGATGCTGAGCCGCCGCCGATTCAACTCCTTTTTTCTCTCTCCATGCTGTTTTTCTGCACCGAGTTGCTTCTCCTTTTTATTTTGCATTAGACTTATTCTCCTTTTTTATTTCTTTCCGAAGGCCGAGCAACCTACCGACGTTTCCCCCTTTCCTTCCTTTTGAATGTTAATTCTTAAATGCTCTCAGCTGTAGACTTTTTTTCCCCAGAACAGTTTAACATTTGTTTCCGATGGCATTTGCTTTTCGTGTCAGCACACCCTCCTTCCCCGGGCTTTTATCAGCCTTCTCTGACTTCCACGTCCCCATGATGAAGGGGGGTTTTCCTTTCATCAGCGTTGTGACTTATGTCCCTATCCCGGTCTGCCCTTTGACAATCTTCAACCCGCTTTCCCTTGTTGATATGGTCCGGCTTTTCTTCCTGTGCCTTGGCTTAACGAAGTAGTACCTTTTCTTAACTGCTTCATTCCGGGTTCCCTTCCCTTTCGTCCCCAATGTTTTTTTTTTTTTTTAGTTACGAGCTGAATTCGGATGCTTTTATCAAATTTTCTAGATCGTCATGTTTTTATGTCCCCTCCCCTTTTCCCCATGTTTTTCTATAGAGCCGCTTCTGCCCGCAAAATGCTCCTGATTGACTCGTTCACTTCTTTTTCTTCTCCTTCTCCAAGGTCTCCACCGCATTGCAACCCAATTCGTCTTTTTCTGCTCAGAAAACCTTTGTTTAAGGCTTACATATTACGTGATTAAAGACCGGTTCGTTGCTTCTAACAAACTTTGCTTCCTACCCTTTCCGAAAACGCTTTATATCCCTCTGCTGTTCCCCCCCCGATGAGCTTGTAGTTAGCCTCCTACCCAGGGTCGTCCGGATCCCTTTTCCAGCTATCAGCGCCGCACTCCCTCCGTATCCAGAAATTCACGCCCCTCCCTAATAACCAGCCCCGTTGATTCCTTGCAGATATAGCTTCAATTCTGAGCTAACTTCGAATGGACAACAAACCTTCAGTTGAATCGTCGCATTGGGTCTGCTCCCATGGCGCTTCTGCATTTGCATAAGATCTTACGAAGCACCGAGTGTAGCGCTGCCCCCGAACGTTTCAATTCGTACTACCTCTTATTCTTGCATGATTAGAAAGGCTCCGGACTTACCTTTTAGTAAGCAGCACTTTTTCGGACTCGGATTTTTTGAGTCCCCTTTTCGGAGGATAGGACCCTGCCGACCTTTCCCACCCCATCTCTTTTCCGTACTCCTTTTGTTGTTTGTTCTTCTCTGGTGAACTAAAAGTTGGTTTCGCTGTTCCCCATAACATGTTTCAGTCTGCTCCCGCCAATCCGGTTCAGTTCGTAGCCCCCTTAATGTTCCCTTGCCCTTTCAAAGCCTCCCCCCCACCCCCCTCCCTTTTTAATCTCTCACATCCTTCCTCGGTCTCCAAGGTTCTTAAGTTCGCATATTGTCCCACTCTGGCACCCTATCCGCCTTCCGAATGTTTTAGCTGAATATCGAGATTGTCCCTGACGTTCCACCCTTTCCCCCCCTCTTTAGTTCACGTTCTTTGATTAGGTTTGTAGCAATAGAAGGCATTACTGCTTTGTCTATGAGGCGAGTCGTCTTGTTCCCTCGGAGACTGCCGCCTCTTCAGCTAAGAGGACTCGCAAACTTCTTCCTCTTTTTGTTAGGTGCAAGCGTGCAGAGTTTTTCCATTTGGACTTTTCAGCACCGGTATTGGCGCTGATCTCTATTTATAGTCTCTCGTCTCTCTCTCAAACTTTTCTTGCATCCCTACTTTCTGTTCTTTTCGTGTTTGTGCTAAGGACTCCTTTTCCCGTGTCCCTCTCCCAGTCTCCCGGAGATTGACTCCCAACTTTCCCCTTTTTGGAGGAGACTCCTTGGCTCTCCAGGTTCTTGCCTCATGCCCCGGCTATCGCTTTCTCTCCGGTCACTTCCCCCCCTCGGTCCGTTTGATAATTTTCTCAGTAAGACGCAGTCATGATGTCCCCCCTCCTTTTAAAAGTTCCCGCATGTTCTTCTCTTTTTTTCCCTCAAACGATTTCATTCCTTAAGAAGGAATTCTGCAGCCTTCGAACCTTGAAATCCAAAGATGGCTACTTAGGCTTCCTTTCTCTTGCACCTGGTTAGCGGTATCTACCTTTCCTAAAAGCTTTATTCTCTCCCCCCCCTTTTCCGTTCACTTTGTTAAGTTCCTTCTTCCCCCTTCTCGGGTTTTTTCCCTCTTTCTCCCCTCATATAACACTCCAACGTTTTTGTAAACTTCGTCTTTAAAATATTAGACCCTCACCATTTGGCCTGACCTTCCGAATACTTTCCCCTCTTGATCTCGTTTCGTATCCTCCCCCTTTCACCATTCAAATGATCCTTGCAACCTACTCCAATCATCGAGCTAATCATATTCCCCCTCCACTACAGTCCGAAGATCCAATCTCATGTAATCGCGTAGATTCCCTTTCTATCCTACAAAAACACTTATTAGCCGAAGTATCCTCGAATTTTTCCCCCTCCGACCCCCCCCCCCCACCCCCCCGATCAGACTTCATTGATCTAGTTAACATTCTTTCTCCACCTTTCCCTGGGCAGCCCCATCAAAGGTTCCTTCAGGACTACACAACTCAAGAAACCGGACCTGGCCGACTCGGCCAGTGTTGTTCCTTTCGTTTTTGAGCTGTGAATCACTTACCCCTCCTCTTTTTAACCGCACACCCCTCTCTTGCCCTGGAACTGCTAAGGCGCTTCATTTCTTTCCGTAATGTCTCCTGCCCCCCATACTCCCCGTCGAGGCCGTTTTTCCCGTCCGTCCTTTGAAGTCTCCACACTCTTTTTCCTCTCGTCCTTTTTGCTCCTTCTGTTTTTCCAGTTTCTCTCACCCCCTCACCATTGCTCCTTCAGACTCTCGTGTGCGTCTCCCCCTCCCCCCCAGCCCCATTTATTCAAGATAGATTTAAGTCATTCCAGCGTTGTCACCCCCTTTGACCCCCTTCCTCGCGGTTAGCCGTTTTACACCCCCCGTCCCCCCTTAGTACTTTTTTTGCCTGCCCGTGTGTTTTCCCCCCCTCTTGCCTCTTTTATTTTCGTTTTTGTCCGTGTCTCCCCCCCCCCCACTCTTTCTCCCCCACGGTCCCCGTCGCGGGGTTCGGTTAATGATCTCTTCTCCCTCTGAGAAGCAGATCTACGAAGTTGCGATTTTTTAGTCCTCAATGCGCTTTCGCCCCCATCATTACCCCCCGGTCATTACCCCTCACATTTTAGCCAATCCTGGATTTATTTCACAACCTTTTTTGAAAATTCATCGCTTCCCCATAAATTTCTCAATCGAAGCGCCTTGTGAATCTTTTCTTTTTTGTAAACAGTGTCAGGAGGAGATTTCCAATCCTCTTTTAGCTCCCCTTTCCTTGACACCTCATTCCCATGCCCCCATGCCCGAACGTCCCCAAGGTTCGTTTTGCTCTTTCTAACTCTTTATCAACAGAATTTTCTGTCACCCTTCCCCTTCTTACCCTCCCCCCCCTTTTCCCTTGGTAAAGCCCTCACTTCTCCTTCTTTTCACTCCTCCGTTTTTTTTTTTTTTAGGAGACTTTGAACCCCTAGCTATGGGTAGTTTTGCCGTATTTTCTTTTTTTTCTGTCTCCTTTCTAGTCTTTTTATTCGCCAACCTCCCCTTTCCGTTTCTCCAATTTCCCCCTTGAGACTCTTGAAAAGTTTTTCGACGGCTTGCTTTCATATTCGTTTTGCCTTTCCTTTTCCCTTCGACACCCACCCCTTATTAGATCCCTTCTTAGACTCCTCTTTTTTACAACAAACGCTTTCTGAATTACTTTATGAGAAGAGAATTTGGTCTGCCCCATCCCCACCCCCCCAATTTGGTGGGGTTCCCTACGGCCCTTCGGCGTTTTTAAGTAAAGCGCTTGGGCCCGATGGGCCCCCCAAACACCTTGTCCTTCGTCCCTGCACTCTTTTCCTTCCCCCCAAATCGCCCCTCCTTCTTGGCGTAAGATCCTCTTCCTGTCCCAACAAGAGCTGCTACTTCTGTCTTACGTATTTCGGTTCACCCCCATCTCCCAACAAAATGCTCTAGCCCCCAAGAAGATGTCAAAAGGAATCGTGGTTACGTGGGGCTGATCTTTTCTAACTAGAGTGGCTGTTTCTATTGCTTTCCCGGTTGTGTTTTACAGCTAAGGCCGCTTCCCGTTTCCATGGTTTGTCTGTTTTTTCTTTTGCTTTATGATCCCCTTGGGGGGTGATTGTTTTCCCTTCAATAATTCGGCGGTGAACGTTTAGTTTTTTTCTTCCCGTTTTTCTTTCCCTGCGCGAGTTCTCCCCTTAAATAGTAAGATGGGACCCCTGCCTTTTGTTCTTTCCCAGAACTCTCGTTGGGAGTTCCTTTTTCATTCAACCTTTTGCCAAAACTTAAGCCTTTCTCTTCTTACCCTTTTTTAAACCTCGCGGTTTTTTTTTTTGCCCCGTGGCGACGTTCTTATTTGCATGTCATGACGACACTTGAATTTCAGTCTTTTCTATGAAAAGTAACCTTTTTTCGTGCTTCCTTCCTACCTTTTGTCCGGACTACCCTTTCGGGTAGAAAATCCTTTTTGCTGTGCCTTTCAGTCGGCATCCTCCTCGATCTTTGGAAGTAAATCCTTCCTTCCCAGTTCTTTTGAGGATGAATAGATGATGGAGAGCTGACCCCTGCTTCTTTTTCATTCCCTCGTTTCTTTTTTGGAATAGAGTTTTTTCTTTCGTGTTTAGTATCGTTCTCCTCTTACTCTTGAATGAGTGTGATTACCCAACTCGAACGGATAATTTCACGCCGGCGTCCTCTAGACGAAAGGTTCTAAGCTGTTTTTTGGATCCTCCTACACAACTCTTTTTCCCCTTGATTGGATTCTCTTCGTTTGTGAGAAACGCTCGCCTTTAACTTACAAGTGAAAACCCCTTGATTGTTGTTTATCCACCTTTCAGTTTTTTGACAGCTTCGCTACCGCTCTGTTCAAACTTTTACCCCCTCTCAAATTAGAGCTACCATCTTTTCTTCCATTGACGGCGGTTCCTGTTGATTTCTTCTGACATTATTTTCCAATCCGTCCCTCCCCTCCACTTTGTTACGTTTTCACCCCATCCGAAGGAACATGAAGTAAAAGGGCCCCTTATGTTTATCTCCGTCTTGATTTTGCACTCTCCCTTTTTCTTTTCCTGTCAGCCTTCCCCTTAGAAACCCCTTTTCGCTTCCTGTTCTGTCGACTCCTTTTTTGCTAAGGTCACCTTTTCTGTCGATCTCCCCCTCCCTCGTTAGAATCCCGTGCTGATATACTTTGAGTTTCCCTGATCCGGAGTATCTAACCACACTACGGCCCTTTCAATAGGATGATTGATGTTTTTACGTCTGTGACAGAGACCTAGGTTTAGTCTATTTTCCCAGCATTCGCCTGATTCGAACCTCCTTTTTTTTTTTTGATACCGCCCCCATGTTTCTTTTCGCGCCCTGTTCCCTACTCTTCTCATTTTTTAGTAATAGTCTCCTCGCGACCAACCACGGTAGTCCGCCTTCGAAACCAAGAAGATTTCCTCCCGCCTCACTTTTCCTCACTTCCTTATATGCCTACCCCCCCTCATCCTTCCGGAGACGAGCGGCTTTTTCGTTTTCTGCCCCCTCCCGCTCTTAATGTCTCCTTTTGCCTTTTTCGCGCGCTTATAATCCATCTCTTTTTTTCTCCCCCTCTTATCCCGACGACGTTTTTTATGTTATTTATTTTTTTCGGATTTGGTCGCTTCAACCGTCCCTTGGTCCTGACTTTTTTTTTTCTTCGTTTGATTTGCCCTTTCTTTGGCACGACCTTGTTTCTGGCCTCTCATTTTTCGTCAACCATCTTTTTTATCTTTACTTACGTTTTTTTCTCTCTTTTTTTTCAGAAATTTTTTTTTCTATGTTTAGTCTAAGAATAATACAATTCCGTCCGCGAGTCCGCCCCCGGGTCGCACTTTCCTAATCTTTCCCCACTTATGCTCTCTTTAGACCCACTCCCAACAAACTGAATCGTTTCCCCCCATAGACCCTTCTTAGTTCTACCTTCCCCATCTTCGAATTTCGATGATGCAAAATATGCCGAGCCCCCTGCGCATCTCATTCCTCTGCGATGCTTTCCTGTCAATGCCGCTATCTTATTTCTATCTTCAGACCTTTTGGTTTCTTTTTTCCAGTGCTTCTTTCATAGACCCCTTCTCTCTGTGGCTTTCTTTTCCTTCTTTGCTTTGTAGTTTCGTTTCGAACCCTTTTTCTAATCTCATCCTCTCCGCTGGATGAAATGTTCTCTAGAGTTTCCCCCTCTTGTCTTTTTTCTGAGCGTAATGCTTTCCCCAATCAAAAAGGACTGGCTCATTCCCCTCGCTCGTTTGCGAGAACCGATAGTCTTGTAAGCTAAACAATTGTGCCCTGCGCTACAAAGAATTCTCTCCCTTTAACTGCCTTTCTTGTTTGTTTTTGGAATTTGGACCCTTGCCCCCGCCTCATTTTCTCAGAGACTTCTCCCCCCCCTTGCTGTTTTCATCGTTCGCGATTCTTTCCAATTATTCGTTTTCTTTTTCAACACCTGCGCGCTCACCCCTATCAGGTCCTTCTTCATGCGCTCAAAATTTATACAGTTTCTTCTCTGAAGATTGCAGACTCTACTTTACCCCCCGTTTTTACTTAGCCTGTGCGAACCTTTTGCCTAGGACTTCCATACCCGCCTCTGACTGAAGTTACCTCCCCGCTCCTTTCGCAATCCAAACTTTTGCTACTAGTTACTGCAATGTCAGGACCCGGTCTCCCCCTTTTTCGCGCAGGTCTCTCCGCTTGTTCATCTTTTCCTCCCCCCCCAACTCAATATTTTCTTTTCCCGTTCGCTACCCCCCCTCCTCCTCCTGTCGTTTTTTCCACGCTCTGTCAATCGACCCCCTGTGAAAGGTCCCCAGCGCGCTTTCTTTCAAAAGGTCGAACCTCCCCTCTCCCCCTTCCCCTTACTAGTTTACGGTAATCTCCTACGAATCCTGGAGCCTTCCCCCCCACCAGATCTCCTTCCTACCTCCTTTTCTACGCTTCCAAAAATCCTTTCCCCCCATTCTACTCAGGAAGAGTGACCTATCCTTTATTTTTAATCAGTTTTTTTTCTTAATCAACCAAACAAGATTCCGAGCTCCGAAGAGGATGACGTCACCTAAAGCCCCCCCCCGATTTAGGCCTGCAACCCCCCCAATGATGGCCTTTTATAACCCTTTCCCCTTGTATCCATACAGGTTAGAATTCTGGCCCCAATCCACGCGCCGTGGCAAAAGTTTCCCGCCCTCCCGTGGATTTTTTTCTTCCCCAAGCAAGCACTCCCTCCCGCTCCCCTCTACACAACGTTTCTGCCCTCCCATTTGACTGTCCCGTAGTTCTCCGCGTTACATGTATTTTTCGTCCCCCCTAAAAAAGCTTTTTGCTTGTAGGTACCCATCCTCTTCTGCGCAACCCCCCTATGGCACCACTTGATACTAGGCCGCTCTTTTTTTGTTTAAAGTTTCTTCAACTTTGAATTGAATCATTTCATCTACTTTCTTTCCTGTCTCACCCTTCCCCATTCAACACGCCCCCAGGTTTCCTCTTCTCAGATTTTTTCTCCACTTAAGCTTTCCGTGAAATAGCGTTTCCAATCCTTCCGCCCCTTTGCGAAGGACCCCCACTCCACCCCCAACACGTCACCTTCTTCCCTTAAATATGAATGCTTTGGAACCTCCTCTCCTGTTTCCGGTTAGATTTTTTACGTGAGCGAAGCACTACTCCACACGTAGAGTCGGGGCTGTCCCTCCCTTTTTACGTGTGAATGATATGTCTCTGCGTCCTCAGAATCTTCTCCGCGATATTCATTCTTCTATTAGTATTATTTTTTTTCCTCGTTTAACAATCTATGTTCCTCACCTTCCCCAGGGCCGTATCCCCCACCCCCCCGCGTTGTCCCCCCCCCCCAACCCCATCGTAACGCGCATTCGTGATTGTCCTTTTTTTTTTCTTTTCTTAACCTTCTTAGACTGTCAAACCCCTTTCTATTCATTTGAATTTTGTGTCCACTTTGCCGTCCAAATACTTTGGCCAAGCAAAGCTTGATAAGTCGCGCCTTTAGTTTGCTAGTCTTTTTGCGAATCAAATATCCTTAGTCGTTCCACGTTAACCCCCAGTCACAATCTCTTCCAAACCCCTTTTCGCCGGACCCTGAATCACTCGTCATATTCTTTTTTTAATTTGTGTGGTTCTCGGCCGAAGAAACAATTCGCTGATTAGTTGGTTTTTCATTTTTTCGAGCTTGTTTATTCTGAGTCCCTCGCGGAATCGATGCTCCCATTTTACTCTATCGACACGTGGCCTCGTCTGTCACTTTCTCTTTGCAAATGTAATTATAGTATTTCTCGTTCGTCCCCACTATCTTAAGAAGGGACTTGCCCCCTTACACTGTTACAAAATTCTGAAGTACTTGTTCCACTTCTTCCGCTCTGAGATTTCGCCTGGGAGTTTTCCTCTGAAAGTCTTACTTTTTGGGATACGGGCCCCTTCTTGTCTATTTTTTTTTTTTGGTTTAAGGCCCAGAGCGCGCGGTAAGATGGACAAGCCTACTCTTTTCAGCTCTCTCAGGCCAAATTGTCCTACTTTCGCCCCTTCCCTTGACTATTCCTTCTTCGCCAATCGCTAACAGTCCCGGCCGCCGTTGTAAGTGCGAGGTACTTCCCCATGCTCATTCACTCTCTACCGTATATTGGACAACCTCTCCCTTTCTTACTTGTTGGGTTTCATGGGGCCTTCTCTCTCTGAACACGGATTTGTCGTTGGCCCTGCTTACTTCTGCGCAGTTTTCCCCTTTCCCCTTTCCTGTTTTTATTGAACTTCTCTTCCTTTCCCCTTCCCCGAGCTTGAATGAGGCAAATTACCCTTTCTTTGACGTTTTTCACCAACGGCGGCGGACCTCCCGTTTCTATCTCCTTTTCGAGTCTTATTGAGGACCCTTCCCGCCTTTGGTGATTTCCTAGAGCGTTCCCTAAATCAGTCAACCTACTGAGTTTTTTCCTTTCAACTTTGACCACCTAGATGTGTTTTTTTTTTTTTTGCCCCTTCTCGCTTTCATTTTGTGTTCCTTCATTGCCACCTCTATTACACCCACTACTTTTTCTATTCCCTTATAAAGTTTTATGATTTCTTCCGAATATTTGCTCTGGATTTCTTTCGAAAACTCTCCCCCGACAAATTTCCCCCTTTTTAGCAGTACTGATCGTGGTTCTTTTTTGGGTACGGAATCAATCTGCTTTACCTCTCCCATTCTGTCTTTTTAGTGCTAACCGAGGTCCCGCCCTACAATCCCTGACTTTTTTTTTCTTCTTTCCTTACTATGTATTTCTTGTAGTCCCCTTTTGTTTAGTGGTTTTCGTTGGCTCCTCTCTGTGGTCGCTTATCCTATTTGTCCGATCCCCGCTTTAATTAAATTTGCAGAGGAACTTCCTTTACCCCCTGTTATTCTTTTATGCTACCTACTTTCGATACTCCCTTTGACCCCCCCGTTTAACTTATGCCTCTTGCTTTGAGCCGATTTTGTGAAGACAGTCTGTTTCTACGGATCTTCCCCAAGAGCTTGCGTTTTTCCTCTTTTCTTTTAGATCCTTTACGCTCCCCCGCGCCGTTTCTATACCGTTATCAAATAATGACCTCTCGCAACTTTTGGAGTCTTCGGTTCGGCCAAGTTCTGTCTTTTCCCCAGAATTTCTAATCGTTTCTTCCCCCCTGCGCACTTTGCCAATTTGTCCTTTTTGATTTCATCGCAATCCTTTTTTCTTAGAGGAACTTCCCCCGGCGCCTTCTTTTTTTTAAGAGTCTCGAGATTAGTCATAACGGCCCTTGTTCCTTGAAGACCGCGACATTTTGATTTCAGCGCCCTGCGTCTGCAAGCACAGGTTGAGTGCGGTATTAGTGAGATTTCCGTTTTGCCCCGAGACTTCGTCTCCCCAAAAACCTCAGCCCTTGTTAAAATTTTGTTTTTATGCTTTTTCCCAGTTACTTCTTACAGAGATCATACTTTTTAGTTTTCTCCTCCCCCTTCCTCCAATCACTGTGTGCTTTTTCTCTTTTCAGGTCTGATTGGTCTCTACTTGCTCTGGTAGAGTAATCGTATGCGAAACCTTCCGCTCCTGTCACCTCCTCCGAGCGGCCTCCCTCATCAAAATTCTATACCCCATTCTTGACAATTCCTTACTCAATTTTTTCTTCTCTAGCATCTTTTTGTATCGTTCTGGAGTTCCCACCCATCTGACTCATCTTTTCCCCGTTTCCGTCGCGTAGCGGTCTTTGAATACTTATATTGCGCCTGAATTCGCGTCTGACGCTCCCTGCCATTGAATGTTCGTAGATCCTTTTCTGCGCCTTTTTTGCGTCCTTGGAGCAACTCTCACACGACATCCCCCGTGTCCCTTTTAAGTCCTGCAGAGCCTTAGGCTTCGTTTGCGGAATCCCAAACCCGTTCTCGTATAGTACCTTGTGTTCCAAA
>Ga0179591_1240796_pt1 | contig 18616 bp, 23 predicted proteins | sample CZOMad2_1_08_16f_FD_182891 | JGI IMG/M metagenome (GOLD analysis project Ga0179591, IMG submission 182891) | Vadose zone soil fungal communities from Angelo Coast Range Reserve, California, USA - CZOMad2_1_08_16fungal (PacBio error correction) | ecosystem: Environmental > Terrestrial > Soil >... | reverse complement strand
CCCTTAACCTACCATAGAATACCCATGTCGAATTTTCAGAGTTGACAAGAAAAGTGCCGACCCAACCATCCCACGAAACTACTTATATTTGGAGGTGCCTTTCGCCCCCCGCTTTTTGATTGCTATATTTCACCCCCCCCCCCCTTTTGATGGCAGCTTAATTATTGGTAAGGCTAAATCCCCCCCTCTCTCCAATCCCCTCCGGACTGCCCCCTCCGTCCCCCAACCAATCCCTACACTTTCCCCCAGTCCTTAACAGTTTTGCACACTTTTTCCCTTCTCGTCTGCTTGTTCGGTGGGTTTTTGCCTTTTGTCTATGGTTTTTCCTACCCCCTCGTATCAAAAAAAGCACACCTCCCATTCCCCCTCTTTTCGATTTTTCCCCCGAGTGCGAGTCGGTAAACAAACTTTCCCTCCGGCCTCCCAATGAATTCCAGGGGGGGTGCCCCGCCGAAGAGTCTCCAAAGAAGAACCCCGAATCAAACTCTTTTTCTGAAGACCCGACGAACCCTCATCAGCTCATGGAAGATTTTTTCTGATCCCTCATAGAATTAGAGTCCCCCCTGCCGGAAGGACCTCCGGTCCTCCTTAGATTTACAATCCAGATCTTTGATTAGCTTTAGAACTAGAAGGCTCCCTTTCTCCTCCTTTTTCTGCCGAAGCACCGTGGCTCCCCCCGCTTACTCAGACCTAGCTCTGAAGTCCCACTGTTTGTTCCTTGCCGCTCTGTCCAGGATTCTAGTTTAGGATGAGATATCTGAACAGCCTACGTTTGTCAGTTGCACCAGAAGCCACCCTCCGCCCCCCCCCCTCCACTTAAACCCCCTATCTACCTCCCTCAATGAAATCCCGCAAGGGAATGATACTTTTCCCATATGGGTTTCCCCACACGCTTATGAACCTTGTTGTGTGCGCCCATATGGGCTGCCTTTTCTCCCCTCGGAAACTGCCTTGATATTGATGGGCCCCCCATTAACTTCCGACCACCGAGTTTGTGTTCCCCTTCACTTATACCCCCCCTCTTACGCCACCCCAGTTTGCTTCACCCGCCAGCACTGATGCAACCTTTTGAATAGCTACCACTTCATTCTTTCCATCGGTTTCTAGATTACCGGCGTCCCTGAATCAGGAGGTGTACCCGGTTTTTGTCCCCCCCTCATGATCTTAGTACTTCTTCAGCCGTTCCCCTCAAAAAGGCCCCACCAAACCTTCCCCTTTCCCCCCCGAATTGCAACCCCAAGTTAACCCCCCTTTTCTGAATTCAACCCAAACTGAAACCTTCCTCGCTCAAGGTAAATTTAATCTCTGACTGATGATTGCCCGTGGTTTTCCAAAACCAACACCCAATTCATAAAATCTAGATGTGGACGACAAAACCTAAAATTGAATTGGGTTTGTTTTTTGTTTTTGATCCCCGAGATCTGGGGAAGAAGTCCTCTTGGTTTTTTTTAGGAGCTTAAACAAAACCCACAAAGCAGGACGATTTTGAAAAAAAGTCTCTATGAGGATTTCGTTATCCTAATTTATATCGCTCCCTCATTCATAAAGTACACACTCTTTCAATCTCCTTAAGTTTTAAGCCCGTTGACATTCTCCCCTTTCCTTTTTTTCACCCTTTTTCCTTTTTGTCCTTTTTTGGGCGAAGGTCGTTAACTTCATTCCTGCCTTCATCATCATGGCTGTTTGTATGTTCCCCCGATAAAATTTACCGCTTTTTTTTTCCAATCCCGAAAAGCCGGCTCTAAACCTCTTAGCTAATTCCGGTTTCCTCGATATTGGTGCCATCATGCTATGGGTTTTTTTGTAAGAGGTATTTTCCGGGGTATTGACCGAACATTGTTTGTTGCATGTCATGGGAGGCCATAATCATATTTTTCCCATGTCCCTTTTTTTCCATTAGTTCGCCCATTGCCATAGGTCCCTCTGTTTTTTTTTTCACCCCATCTTACGGAAGTATAGCCATTATTTTTTTCTTTTTTGCGGTTTTCGAGAGGTTTTCTTTTTTTTGTCTTGGCGTCGTTTGATTGGTGTTATTACCCTGCGTTTTTCCCTATCCGTTCTAATAAGCGTAAGAGATGTCGCTGCACTTTTGGCTTCAAGCGGATTTAGATGGTTTTTTCTTACTTTGACCTCCCCCCTTTTCCCGAGCCGCTTTCCTGGGCCAGATCGTTCTTTCTATCATTCCTTTTCTGATCTAGCCTTGACAACGTTTTTCTTCTTCTTTTATTTCTCCCTTCGAAGAGTAACTCGTCTCTATCTCCTCCACAGGACGAAAGGACATTTTTCTTCTTCTTCTTTTGGGGCGAGTTATCCCTTCCTTTTTCTATTATTCATTTTAATGTGTTTCTGTAGTTAATTTCCTATTTTTCTCAATTAAACCTTTCCCTCCGTTCTCTTTTCGCTTGGCTTCTGTCTTTTGGTTTTAGTTTCGGATGTAGATTAGGCCAACCAATTAGTACAGCCCCACCCCCCCTTCACCACTGCCCCTCCCCTATAATCCAAATAAGTTAATAGATTTCCAGCTTCGTATTTGACCTGTTATTGTCCCCTTTTTGTGGTTTATTTGATTTTTTCTGCGGTGGGGAGGAGTAGATGCCCCCCTCTGTTGCTGTACGGTATGTTTGAGTGGGTATTGTAGCAATTACCTAGCCTTCCTTTATCAAACTCTTTGGTGATTGTTCCTTCCCCAATTCCCGCAACTCCAAAAGCAATAAGTAGGGGCGGTTGGCGTTGGGAGACTTGTCCCTTCTTCCCCTCTTTTCCCCACCTTTGTTTCTAGGTTATTACCCTCCCTGTCTCCCTTCCCAACTGTCTTTGAACTTGTAGATTCAATTCATCAGAGGTCCCTTTTTTTAGTTACGCCTTTTCACCCCTTCCGCCACTGAAGACGAACTTCTTCCCTAATCTACTCCTTGGAGCACTTTTGGGCTCGGCGAATGACAACATTTCCCTGGTGCCATACAATTTGCCTCTGTGTTGGTATTGGAACGGGTGAGATTTCTGGTTTTCTCCTGTGCGAAAGCCCCCCCTCCTTACGGTTTTGCGTCCCCCCTAGTTGCTTTTTTCGTAAGCCCTCTTTTTTTTTTTTTTTTGACCTATGTAATGAGCTCGCTGTTTCTCCCCCCGCCCCCCCTTTCAAGCACATACCTCTCTTCCATTCCCCCAAAAGTTGGCTCTTGGCTGGTGAACACATAGAATAATCCTCCCCTCTCATGTCTGGTAATAAATCGTTGGCTTCTTTTTCTCCCCTTGAAAGTTGGAATTAGAGTTATGCCTTTCAACCCCCCGTCACTTCAATAATTAGATTTGTTTCATTTCCCTCCCCCCCCTCCCATTTTACCCACACAATTATTTGTTTTGGGTTTTTTTTTTCCCTTATTTTTCCTCCTCTCAAGGTGTGTTTGGTTGAGAGTCTCTCCCCCCCAAAACCCCAAAACAAATTGTTTATTGTCTGTTACTTTTTTTTTCTTAATTCCCCCAACAATGATACTTTCTTATTTCTCAATTCCCTATCCTTGCCAAACGTGCATAGCCCCCCCCCCCCAGATTGACAGAATTACAGCTTTTTTGTTTCTTTCTTGGCTTTAGGACTTATCGAGTCCCCCTCTTGCCTCCCCTTGGCATGCCTATCCTTCTTCAGGGATTTGTGGATGCAATGTTGCTGCCCCCCTTCCCTAGCTCCTACAGATATTGTCTGCTCACCTTCTGCTACTCACTTCCAAATGCGGCTCCCCCCCGTTTTTTTTTCTGTATGGTCTTATCACAGCTAACACACTGCCCCCCCCCCTTCCCATCTACCAACCCAAGAAGTTACCTGGTAACGATGGCCCCTTGTTGCATTAAATCGAGCCATACAGTTTGTCCCGGATTGATTCCCTGTTAGGAGTAATTTATTTTTCTTAACACGTGCTGTTCTTTTCTTCAGTTTTCTTCCTTTTCCCTCCATTGCCTCCTCTAATTCAACAGACAGTTGCATTTTCTGACCATCTTCCAGTAACCTACCTAGAATTACCAAGTGAGATAAGAGGTTTGCCAGACCCTCCAGTCATTCCCCAAAGCCAAGCCTATTTCGGTGCTTTCTTGTTCAACAACCTCTTTGGAGCCTCCCCCCTCCAATTTTACCTTACTTTGCAGTTCTATGGATGACAATCCCCCTTCTCCCCCACTCTCCCCAGTTTTTCACTTACTCCAAAATCGACCCCCCCCCCCCCCACGACCCCCCACAATCAAGTTAGTCCATCCTCTCTTATGGTCCCTCCTGCCCCTTGACTCTAGGCTGTTTGTTTTTTTTTCTTGGTTCTGGACTCCTCCTACCTCCTTCTCCCACCCCAAACCCGCAAACCCCTCCCAAGAAGCTAGTTCTCTTCCCCCCTTTAGTGCGGAGGGTCCCCTTTCCCCTCATCCGCCATAAGACCCCCCAATAGGATGAAGTCCTTCCCAACGTGTAAGCAAGGGCTTCAGAAAAAGACACCGTTGAAGTCAAGAATGGCCAGTGGATGAGTTTTGTCCTTTCCCCTTCTTTTCCGCTTTCATCTTTCGTCTTCGAAGCTCGAAGACTTCACCCAGAGATTTGACAGGGGCTAATCTTTTGAGGGAATAAGCCTCCCTTCCTAAGAGAAGCTCTCTAGAGCTAGGCGGATCTTCAAAAGTCTCAAGCTTCCCGTTGCATTCCCTCCCCTCCTTTTTCCTAACAATTGCCAGCTCAAAAGCGAAACTCTTCTCTTGGTGACTCTGTGTGACGCTGATTCCCAGCCCTCAGGTTTAAGCACATCCGCCCACCCCAACTCCCCTGTCCTATCAAGCCATCCACCCAGAGCCTTACCCCCCTCTCTAAATATACGCTATAATGCTCTAGTCATTTGTTGTTTACAAAGTCCCTTCCCCCCCCCCTTCTTTCGCACCTATGGGCGGTTGCATCACATCCCCCTTGCATATGATGGGTTCCCTGACATTCGACAACATGATGTCGTCCCTACCCCCTTCCCCTCCCCCTCTTAAAAAACCCCCCCCTCTTCTGATGTAACCCCCCCCTTTCCCTCCTTTTGATTTTTGCCGACGAATTAGACCTGCTTTTATTTTAGCCCGGAATTGGGTTCCGGTGGGATTCACGGGTTTTTCATTTTCCCCCAATTTGAGGTGTCCAGTCCCCCTTTCACCACTTCTTTTTCAAGAACATGGCTTCGCCCTTCCGGTCACTCCAACCCCTTGCCCCCCCCCCCCCTTTCTCAGTGCAAAAAGTAAGGCATGAATTCACCCCCCTTTGCACTGTTTTACCCACTAATATAGAGTTCCCTGGTCTTGATCTACTGAACTCTTTTTTTTGACGATCCTCAATACCCCGAACGAAAAATACAAAACGCTTTTTTCCCCCTTCCATTCTGAATTGGGTTTGGTGTTTTTCTTCTCTCTGTTCCTACTCCTCAGGTTTGTTGTTCGCTCTCTCCCCCCCCCAAACCCCAAACCCCCCCCCCATTGAATCCGTTATTTTACCCAGAGAATTTCTCTCCTTCTGATTCCTTTTATGAGCGTCACCCTCATCTTTTCCTCCAACAGTACAGTTCTTTTTTAACCAGTGCCCCTTTTTTTTTGACTTAATGCAATTTTTACTTTTGCCCTTTCTTAGTTTATTTTTGATTTAAATGACGGTTTTCCCCTGTTTTCCATCTAAGTTTTTTTAATGTGACCCATAACCCCTTGAACGCCCCCTGTTCCCATACAAGACCATTATAGTTAATATATGTCTCCTTTCATTTTGTTTGAAATGAATGACGGTTTTTTTCGTACTTTCTTTTCTGCCTTTTTCCTGACCCCCTCAGTTTGATGCCTGGGTCCCTTTCCGAGTTTGGCAGGTGAATTCATCCCCGAAAATAGGTGAGCATGCCAATTAGGGTCCTTTTTTTTTTCAACCATCGTTTCCTCTTAGCATTTAGCGTATTTCATTTAGCGATTTTTAGCCCTTCTGTGGTTTTGATGGGCTTTTCCTGTTTATTTTTTTCCTTGGTTATTACATGGAGGAGTTCATCTTCTTCCTACCTATTTCTAGCTTTTTTTCGCTGCACCCTTTCTTCTCTTGGTTTCCCCAGCTAGTTTTTTCTTCCCCTTTTGGATAGAAGCCCCTATCCCGGACCATCGTCTCTTAGTGATAGATCATTATCTTCTTCCTTCAGGTCCTCCTGTCTTTGAGTCTTTCTTCTTCATGGATCTTATTTGGGATCCTCAAGCTGATTAACTAGTATAGAAGATTATCCTCCGCTAATCCCTGCAGTTCTTTTTCTTGGTCTTTTCTTTGTCTTCTTTTTTTTTCCCCTCTTTTTTCTTCGTAGTCCCCAGTGTCTGTCACTTCAAATTCGCCCCCTTAAGTTGTACTGTTTCCTTTTTTTTTGTTTTTGCGTTTTTTTTTTCTCCTCTTTCTCAGGTTAGTGACCCAAGTCGCACAAAACACAGACCCCACTTCCCTCCAACAAAGTCCAGTTAATAGAGAGTCATCTTCTTTTTTTTTTGCCAGTCCTGGGTGGGGTAGTGGGACGTTCTTGGTCGGAGGGTGTTTTTCTTTGAAATTAGAGTCGTCTGGTTCTTTCTTTTGGACTTGACCTGTGCCTTTACTCCAATAGACTTCCCCTCCCTTTCCCCCCCGTCCCCTGGTGTATGAATCTTCCCCAAGGACTTGATGACCTACCCTCCAGTATGGGTTTTTCTGTGGTTTCTAATGTTCCCCCTATGCCCCTTCCTGTTTATTATAGTTTAGGTTTAATTCGATTCATTTATTCCCCTTCCCGTTGTTTTCCATGAGATGGGCGCTTTTCAGAGCCAACCTTACTATTTCTGAAATAACAATGTCTTTTGAAGAAAACCGTCCTTTTTCCCCTAACATCTTTATATCCTTTTATCAGCACACTATGGGTTGTATTTGCTTTCCACCTTTTCTAAAAAGGGGCCCTCTTTCCCCTTTTTTGGTAGCGGCCTGGGTTTCTCCCTTTTTTCTCTGTGCTCCCCACCCGGTGGCAGCAGTGGTTTCTAGCCATTATTTCTAAGACCCCGATATCAGCTCTTTCCAAGCTGTTCACACCGTCCCAGGGCACGTCCACCACCACATTTCTCATGAGCAAACAACTTTTTTATGTCCTCTTTCTTCTGGACACGCTTCTCCCCCTTAGCACAAATGCTGGTAAGTTTCAATCTCTTTTTGTTCTCCGCCGGCCCTGTGTTTTCCCGATTCCCCCCACTCTTCTAAAGGTTTTTATTACCCCCCCCCCTTTAACCCCCAAATTGAACCCCCCATTTGGGTTTTTTTGTTTTTGGGATCCTTTTTCTTTTCCCCTTCTCCTCAGGTTTTTTTTTTGATCGATCCCCCACCCAAAAAAACCAATCTTTTCTTTTTTTCTTCCCATGAATAACCAAAATCTCCGTTTAATTTCTCTGTGTCCCCTTATACATAATTGCAAAAAACTTCTGCTTTCCCCGTCCCCCCCCTCTTTCGATTGAAATTACCAGCCCCTTATGCGGGGTATATGTCTTTTTCTTTCCCCACGGCTTTATAAGACATTGGAATGGCCTCCCCTGCCCCTTTTTCTTTGGGACTTGAAATGGGCTGTTTCCCCCCTCGAATCTCTTCTAAAGAGTTTCTGATCACCAGAATGGACCTCCTAAACTTCTTTCTCCCACCGTCTTTCAGAGATGGCTGTCCACATGAAAAATGATGCTCCCCCAGTTCCCCGCCAACATTTTTTTTTTTAGCCCCTTGTTTCCTCAGACAACCTGTGGCATCAATCCGCTGCCCCAATTACTTCTTAACCCTCTTTCATTTACACGATTTAGGAGTAATTTCTTTAGGTCTCAACGTCACTCTTGCGGTATTTTAATTTATCCTTTTTAATATTGCAGACGCCTTTCCCCCTGACCTACTTTTTTTCCCCCCAAAGAGCCTGGCTCATTCTTCATCTGTCCCCCCCCCTGCGCAACAAGTGAGATTCCGAGTTTTTTTTAACGCCATTACATCTATTCCCCCCCCCAGCCCCAGACATAGCTGGATTCTGAACCCTGTGTTACTGGGGGTTTGTGGTGGGGTTGGAATCACTGACACACCCTTTTCTACTTTCTACTCTTTTTTTATGTTACAATGAACATTCTCCTTTCACGACCATATTGTGACCCTACCTCCCCTCCCTCCCACTACCGCTACACTTCCCCCTTCCTCCTTTTTTCTGGCCCCTATGAAGGACTTTTTCATAGGATGTTCTGTGGTTTTTTTTGGTTTGACTGTACTCCTTGTTAACCTCTACCTCTCCTACCCCCCAACCCAACGCAAACCCCTCCCCTCCTCTTTCGATGAAAAAGATGCTCCATTATAGGCCCGTCGTTCTCTGAACGATTGACAAAGCGTCTTCCAAAGAAGAGAACAAGAGAAGCCCCGGATACAAGGAAACCTCCCCAAATCGCCTCAGCAGAATGTCGTCTTGTAGTATGCTGAGAATTTTTCCTGAGGTCTATTTCCTCCCGAGGAGAAAGGCGAATACTCTGGACGTCCTCTCCTCAGTGAGGCCGTAATTAAAGCGATTTGAACTAAGACCCTGAAGCTTGGCCAGCTAAGACGGCTTATCATGGCTCCACTACCCATAGGTTTCAAACAAGTGGAAAGCCAAAAACCGCCAAGACCTGTTCCCAACTTGCAAGAGGAGAAAAGGGCTGTTCCGTCTAGATGGTGAGTTTTTCCTCTTTTTGAAGAACGCCGGAGCTCTTTCTTTTCCCTCCAAAAGTCCCCCTTCCCCTCCACTGACAACCCCCCTCACCCATTAACAAGGACCCCCAGCATAACTCCTTTCATCCATAATAGACGCTATGGGTCACATTGAAACCTAATGGAGCACCCTTATTTTGGTTTCCGACCTGACTATGATGCTGTACCCTGAAAAGAAGCAACTGTTTCCCCCTGAACACCTCCGACTCAACCCAGCATCTTCCCCGCCCCAGTCTGAAGCCGCTTAGTACCCCCTATGTTATCCATTTGGCGTTAGGTATTCCCCCTGTCTAATGTCCTTGATGGTGTAAAGCATTCCCCATTCTTTTTGTATGAATCCCCCATGGAGTAAAGCCCTTTTTCCTGTCAGGCACCCCCCCCTGAGCAGTCCTTGCCTTTCAAAAAGGCCCTTCAACAAAGGCGTGACCACCCCCCCTTTCCGGAAATTGAAACTTGTTTTCTGATGAATCGCTGCTTTGCCAACCTAAAAAATACCTTCCCAAAAAGACCAGGTTATTAAACCCCAGGAAATATTTTTTTTTTTTGTGGTTGTGTTTTTTGCGGCCCGTCAAGGGGACTCTCCTCCGTTTTTTGTTGAGTCAGACCACAAAACCCCCCACCAAAAACCAAAGGAATTATGTTGCTTTCCCACGAGAGGGGTCGTTTGCTTTTTTTCGAAGTTTTGAGAGGAAGCCTCTCTTTTTTTCATCGGTCCTCCATGTCAATTCGCATTTTTTTGGCCTTTCCATGTGAATGCCGTTTACCTGGTTTTCTTTCCCCCGGGGGAAGGTTGTGATTCCCTTCTTTTATGGTCCTGACAATGTTTTCTCAATCAGAATTTTCCTGTGCTGTTTTCCCCTATTATCCTTCCCAGACCGCCGTGAATAACCCTGTTCTAAGCATATTCACTCGGTCCCCTTCGGCTGTAAATTTGGGTCTTTCCTCATTCCCCCCTTTTTTTTTGGTCGTCAGAGGGATGCTTTTCCTTTCCTAACATTGGTTCTTTTTTTTCCATCCTATAGCTGTCATTTCCTCGGCCTTCTTCTTCGCCCATCCCTTAGGGTTCGCGGGTGAAAACACGGGCCTCTTCGCATTCTAGAGTCCCTTTCATTGAGTTAGCGCTTTTTCTTTTTGAGTGTCTGCTTGGGCGTATGGCTTGGATTTTTCTACCTGAGGCTTGTCCTTTCTCGATTATCTCTCATCCTCCTACTTTCTTATTTTCGTCAGATTTGCTTTATTTTGCTGCCCTTTTTCCGATTCCGCGCCCCGACCTCTAGCTGCCCGTATGAGTCTTATTCGCTTTACCTTTTCTCCCTCCTACTCTTCAGGCAGATATCTTTTTCTCCTCCTCTTCTCCTCCTGAAGATCTAAGCGTCCTTACGATTCTTCGGACTCTCCCTGCCCATTCTTTCTTATTGCTTCTTTTTCGTTTCTCTTTGCAGGAGTTTCGTGTGTCCTCTTGTCGGGTAGGTCGTGAGAGGGATGCTCTTCCGTTACAAATTTAGCATCTTTTTCATCGACTAGTCCTTCGGATGGAGGTGTTGTTGTTTTTTTTTAGTTTCGGTGGAGCGAGTTAGGTAACAATTAGGAGCACAAATAACAACCCTCCACATTTCCCCCAAGTCAGTTTTTTCAAGTAGTTCTGCATCTGAGGAGGGGACGTACTTTCTTGGGTGTTGTTGGTTTTTTTAGGGGAGAGTGGTTTGTTGGGGGAGTTGGTTGCGGGAATTAGAGTCACGCTTTCTTATGGCGACGGATCCAGACTTTGGGAATTGTATGCCATAGACTAGCGAAGGACTGCCTCTTTGGTTGTTTTCCTCGTCCCCGCTTTGTTCATCCCCCCAAGAACCCCCCTATTTTAGGAGATGTGTTTTGTATCTGGAAACTTTCCATTTCTGGAACAGATCCCCTTGGGCTTTATTGTCATTAAGATGAGGCTCCCCTTTTTTGAGGATGAGGGCCAATCAGTCTTGAAAACTCGCATTAGTGAATCCTTGGATTTCCCTCAACCAACCTTCATTAGCCCTAAACTTATCCTCTAATGTCTTCTCTTTTCCGGGCTCGGATTTTCGTGTTTTTATCCCCTTGTTGCTACCTTGTTTTGCGAATGTTTTGCAATCTTTTCTCAAATTTCTTGTCTCTTGTCCCCCCTTCCACCTTCATCTTTTGTCTTCCCAAGACGTTGGTCGCTTCCCTTATTTGAGCAACCACGCTCTGTAAGAGCTTTGACATGTTTTTCCTCCCCAAGCCGGGAAATTCACCCCCATTTCCTTTTCAGGCCCCCCCAATCCAAGAAGACTTTCCTTGTCCCCCTTTTCTCACCCGCATAGCACATTGAGTAATGTCAATTCTCTCCTCCCTGACGTTTGTTCCATCCGAGGACCCTTTTTGTCCCTCAATTATTAATCTATTTTTGATTAACCCCCCCCCCCACAAGACAATAAAAACCCCAACTTTTTTTGGGTTTTTGTGCCTTTCTTCCCCTCATCCCGTTTTTTGTTTGAGAGCCCCCCAACCCCCATAAGTTGTTTTTAGTGGATTGTTTCCTGGTTCTTTAATCCTCATTATTACTTTCATTTAGTGTTTCAATTTTTCCTCCCTTCCCCCCCTTTCCGTGAGTTCTAGCCCCCCCTCAGTTTGAAATACCCCCCTCCTTTTGGTGCTTTGTTTCCTTTTTTTAATCAGATTTTGCTCAGAATTGGATTCCCTCTTTCTTTATTTTGGGCCTTGCCGGCGTGGAGGACCAGCTGCTCTCCCCCCTCTCGGATGGTGAGGGGTGGTTTTTTTTTGGATCTAACTGTTTACTAAACGATGGCATTTTTGCCTTGAAGATTAACAAATGCTTTTTCCCCACCCATTCCCCTATAAAACACACCTGTCAACCTTGTCTTCGGTGTATCTCCCCCTGGCACTCCGATGGACCCCTATCTCTCTCCCAATTTCTTCCCGCCTTGGATAATTTAGTTATTAGTCCCCCCAAATCCCCTTTTTTTTTCTACTAATTCCGAGTCTTCTCTTAAGTCCCTTCCTTCTCACATCCTTGTCCCTTTGGAGTTTAGACCTATCATCCTCCCCCCCTAAAAACTCTGAATAACCCCAAGTGAGATTTTTCCTTTTTTTCCCAATATGCCAAGTCTCCCACCCCATACTGTGTTGGAGGTGAGCTGTCCCCTTTTCTTCTAAAATGCACGCGTTCTTACTTACTTCAGGTCTATGGATGACAATGCCCCTTCTCACCACTCGTTCCCCTTCTTCTTCCCCCCGCCGACCACCAACCACCCTCTACCCAAACTGTTACTGTCCAATCCCATCATATTCTTGCCAGACTATAAGGTAAGGCATCTTTTCGGGTTTGGTGTGGCTTTGGGGTGTCGGGTATCATTGTTTCAACCCTTTATCAGCGCCACAACTCCCCAAAAACTCCACCGGACAAGCCTCGTCGCTTTGAAAACGTTCGCCTAGGGCACCAGGCTCCTCCCCGAATCATTTAACTACCTCCTGAGGTCCAGACGAAGCCGCCGCATGCTCTTTAATCCACCAGGAAAACCATCAGCTTGAGTTTCTCTGAAGAATCTTCAGAGCTCTTTTAGGAGCCGATGATGGCCATTCCTCATGGAATCAAGTGAGGAAAGGGCTAACATTTTTAAAGCGTCTCACCACTAGAAGTACTATTGCCGTCATAATAAGCGTTCTTCCTCTCCTGTTTACAGCAAAGTAAAGTCCTTTTTTCAGCCCAAAGTGAGCCAAGTGCCCCAGCGCGTCTGCCTCTTCCTGCGGCGGCCGTCTTTTCGATCTCTTAAAAGTCCTTTCTTTCTGAACTCCACCAGAATACCTCACCAAGCAACTCCACTCTATAACTCCGCAATTTCACTTCCAACAATGTTACTAGTTTTTTGTTTCCAAAGCCACCTATGACCCCCCTTGGTCTGGGTAACCTTTTTCCTATGACCCTCCTTCTGATGAGACCCAATTTTTTTACATTGTTCCACCCCTTTGTTAGGTTCACTCCCAATTCTCCCCTCTGAGACACCCCCCTCTGCCTTCCTCCACCCCCAGCCGATGAACCGACTTACCCTAGGAATATTAGATAGATTCTTGTTTGTTATTGCTTACGGTTTTCACTACTTTCATGTTTTTCCAGCATGTCAAACCTTAATGATGATGCCTATAGGACGGTATCCAAAGTTTTAAAGTTTCTGTGAGCCAGAAACACCGGCTCAACCCACGGGAACCTTTTACACCCACCAGAGAACAACTTTCTGACACCCCAGTTTCCCTGTTGACCGAGAAGAGAGAACGGGTTGCCCTGTGGCTTGGATAGAAGATGTAGGCCTTTCTCTAAACGAAACGGACCTTTACCTTCCTCCCCGAGATGGGAAGAAAAAAAAATTCTGCATTTTTGTTTTTTTTTTGGGGCTTCCTGCTAGTGGACGCCGCTCCGTTGGTGGTTGTTGTTTGCCCCCCACCCCAACCACCCCTTTCCTTCTTTTCTTGAAACCCCCCCTTGAGTTTTAGGAGGGGGAACGGTTTGGGGAGGTCAGTTCGGAGATGCACTTCAGATCTCTCATCCGGAATTTTCTCCGGGACCAACGTGCTTTTTGCTTTCAAGTGGTTCCGGGGGAAATTCTTCCTTTTGCCTTTTTATGAAAGTTGGGTTAATCCTGAATTAATATCATTTCATGGCTGTGACACTCCCATTCTCATCCCTTGACCGCAGTGTCCCCCCCGCCCCCCTTCCCTATACCATAGCTTATTGTCTCCGATTTTCTATTTATTTCTTTTTCCCTTTATGACTGGGTTTTCGTAGAGGGGCTCCTTTTTTTCCCTTTCCTAACTAAGGGGGGTCTTTTTTTTGTTGGTTAACATCCTCCATATTCCGAATGTTAAGGCGCCCACACAATAGGTGCGTCCCCCCCTTCCCTTTAGATTTCATTTTTCCCCATAGGATAGGCTCCGGAGTTTTAATGTGGGATTTTTAGCTCTGTTTCTTGAGTGGGCTGGAGGGTGGCGATTCTTTTTTGACCCTGTTTCTTCTTTTCCTCTTTCATAATATGACGCCGCCTTCTCTGTAACTCGCTCCTTTTTCTTCTCTTTTTTTGAGGGATTTTTTTTTAGGAAAAGGGGCGCGCAGCCGCTTTTTTTTACAGGGCGAGGCGGACTATAGCTTTAAGAACTCTTCCTCAAAGTCTTTTTTTCTTTCTGCTCCTCCTTTTCCGCTAGACGCTTTATTCCTAGAGGGTAGGCAGAAGACGCCTCCTGCCTTTCGTGTCTTCCTGGGAGGGTTCCTCTTGCTTCTTTCTTCTTCGTAATCCCTTTTCTCTGTCGTCCGTTCTTTTGCCGCCAACCCTGTCCGAATCGCCCGTTTCATGTCGACGGTCGATTTCTGGTTTCGGGTTTCGTTCGCTGTCGTAAGGTTAGGCACCCAGGAGGCATTTTTCCAACATAACCCACCTTCCCAGCCCCTCAAAACATTCCTCAGAGGAACCCCGCAGTATTTTACAGTCGTGGTTTTTTAGAGGTTCAGTGGGTGGTTTTTGAGGTGTGGGTAGTTCCTAGGATTTTTGATTATTTGCTTAGGTCTTAAGTTATTAAGTGGGCCTTTTCCTCCCCCCCCTCCCCTGCACGTACGTAAGTATCTCTCTTGTTCCAAGGCTTTGTGTAGCAACTAACGCCCGCGATAAGTCTGCGGGTACTACTGTCCGTATTGCACCCTCTGAACCTTTGCTCCCCTTGGTTCTGCTAGTTTCGTTTCGAGGAAAGACCTTCCCCCCATTTTGAAGATCGAGGCAATGCATTCAGATCACCTATTTAGACATCACCACTTTAGTGGAAGAACCTAATACTCATTCCAAATATTCCATTGTAAGCACTTTATGGATTCGATGATTCCCCACGTGTTTTCTCTCCCGGCATCAATTTCACTTCGTTGTTGGTGTTTGGGAACGGTTTTGCTTTGCTTCCCGCCATCTGCCAGCCACGTCCCTTCCCCTTTTCGTAGCCTTCTGCTCCTCCCCACCGAAGTTAGCAAGCGTCTCCCCAGGCAAGTCACAAACCCCTTTCCTCTTCGGCAACCCGTTTGATCCGCTCCTGCTTACTCTGGACCATAGTCTTACGCCGTAGCACCATGCTGAGTTCCTTTTCCCAAAGCAGGCCTGTTTTTCCCCTATTTGCCTGACACACAGTAAATGAAAGGCTATTTGTCTCCCTCCCCCGTCCCCCCCAAAAAACCAATTGGTTTTTGGTGGGGTCAAGTGTCTCCCTCCTCCTTTTTTTTTTGTTGGGACCCACCACAAAAAACCATTGGATTGTCCTTTTGGACTGTCTTAATCCCCCATCTACCTTCGTATATTCTAGTTTCCCTAGGCATGCAAAACCCCCCTAAATACCAACCCTCCTCGCTTTTTTTTTTCTTCTCCTGGTCCCCGAGTTCAAGTCTTGCTTCTCATACTTTTTACCCGTCCTTTTTGTGACTGCCTGTTTTTGGCGCACAAAGCGTGCATTCCTTTATTTCTTATGGTCTGATCCACTCCCTACTCTCACCTCTTCACGCAACGTTCCGGATCTTTTAACTGCTACCAGCAATCTCCCCCCCCAGTTAGCTACCAACCACCCATGACCTGAGGCTTTTGCCCCTTTATGCCCATTACTCGCCCATAACGTCTGTCCCTCTGCTAAACTTTTTAGATCTTTTCGTCCAGTTCCTTGTTTCTGTCTACTTCCTTTAGTTCTTCTCATCAGTGCCTTCATTCCTTAAGTTTCAGTTGGAAGGCTACCTTATCCTGAACTAAACTATTACCCATGATCCCTTTTCAGAGAATAGGCCCAAGGATCCCCCAAGCCAGCCCCCAGTTATAGTGCTGGAGTGGTTTTTTTTTCTGCCTTGGCAGGATTTCACACGGCGTACCACCTACTGTATTCTATGCTTTTACATTCCCTTCTTCACAGACCCTTTAAACAGCTTTGGGATATACTTCCCTCCCCCCCGACACCCTCCTCTTACCCCCAAACTCTTAATGTAAATCAGCTTCGACCTAATTCATTTCTCGTGGGTTTGCGTTGGTACTAATTGGTTTCACCCTTCTCCCCCTTCGAGCTACCCCTGACCCCCCCCCTCCATCTGTTCTTTCGATGACCAAACGGTGTCGTGTCCTAAATAAAATCCCTCCGCCATAACCGACTACAGAACCTAGTCTTGACTCCGAAACCAGAAGAACTGCCCGATGGATAACCCTCACCTAAAAAAAAGATTAGCCCCCGACACTTTGATGAGTCTTTGCAGCATCTTAGAGGAAGTGGAGGTTTCGTTCAGATTTAAGAATTCACGGATCCTTTTTTTCTCTTTTGAATCATTTCCAGCCTACGGACTCGGCCGCTATCTCCTCTGCGACAGGGCAAAAGTTTTCCGCCCCCTCTTCATTGATGATGCCAAGGAAGAGAAGCCCTTTGCCATCTAGAAGTGTTGAGGAGGGGAATGCTGACTCTGGTCACAGCGGTAAGCCCCTCCCAGCCCCCACACGTACGAATCCATAGCCCCCTCCACGAGCTAAAAATTACAATACAGATAAGAATGCGCTGTCTCTTGTTTCAAACCTTCCCCCCTAACTGGCCGTTCGCCCCCTTTTCCCTTTTTTGCTCTGCCATGCAAATGAAGTTCGTCTGGAAAAGCCGCAAACCCTTCTTTCTGCGACCCCTTGCCCCTCTTCCTCCCCCCCCCCCTAGGGTGGCCCACGCCAGAGTACCTCTCCCACTTGGCTTTTGAGGTTCTTTCTGTGATTTTCCCGTCTTGCCCTGTAATATCTTAACAAGCATTTTTTCCAAACATTCTGATGCGAAGTATAACAGCCTTTCCGTCCCCCTTTTGTTCACACAGGGTCCCATCAGGGCCACACTCCCCAAAAGGCCCTCATGAATCAAAGGGTTTGTTGAATGAAACCTCCTAGATCCGGGCTCGGGGTGATAGAGATCTGCTCTCTTGCAGAAGACCAAGTTAGAAACTCGTTACACCCTCCTCCACCACTCTCGCTGGTTATCCCCCAATTAAACCTTTCGGCATTTTTTTGTGGTTTTTGGTCGCTTCTTTCCATCCTCGGTTTTGTTGCGCCACACCAACCACAAAAACCCACCATCCTTTAATTGTTGACACGAGTCGGGGAGGAGGGTTAGTTCGTTTCCTTGTATCTTCGTCCCCCCCCATGCTCAGATATCTCATCCAACTTCCTCAAGTTTTCTGGGGATTCATGCATTTTACCTTTTTTGCTTTCCAGTGGTTTTTGACCCGGACCTGAACCTTGATTTTAAGTCCCAGTCTTTTTCAGCAGTAGGTTTGGCCATGCCGCTCCCTTCTATTAACTTTCCCCTTTTCAATCCCTCACTTCTTTCCCTGTCGCACTCCTCTTGGAGAAGGCCTTCCTGAATCTTCGTGCTTTTCCCGCGACTACTTTTTGTCTCCCTCTTGGTATTCCGGTGTTCCCCTGGACTAACATCATTTTTCTTGCAGGGGTGCTTGTTGGTCCATATTTTTTTTCCTTTAGGGTTGGTTCCCTCCTTCTTTTATTTCCCGCCCCCGGGGGTTTCATAGGTCTTTGACCGCAGGTTGAGAATTTTGCGTCTTCTTCTTCGCGTTTTCTTTTTTGGTTGCTTTTTTGAGCGGTATTCTTTGGCTTTTTTTTTTTTCTTTGGTATTTTTTTACTGAGCTGTAATACTGTCGTCATCCTCTTTCATCCCCTCTTTCAGTTTAGATCTTTTCCCTTTTTTTTCTTAGCAGTTCGCTTTGCCTGCCACCTTTGCTCCGCCTCCGCTTCCTCTTAGTTCTATCGCTTCCTAGTGAATCACCTCCACTTGTTCTCTTCTCTTTCGCTCTCTCTTGAACCTTCCTCTTTTTTTCTTCTCCGCCTCTGCCCCTTCTGATTAGGCTGGGATTTTTTCTCCTCTTTGCTTTTGTTTTCTGTTTAAGATGTCTTCTTTGTTTATTCTGATGATTAATTTGACTCTTTGCAGCTTTTTGTTTTTTAGGTTGGGGGGTGTGGAGTCAGGTGGGCCACCAAGGATTCATCAAACACTCAACCCACCCAGCTCTACCCAACAAGGCCGGTTTGGCTGCTCTCTGGAGAAAGTATGGTTGAGCTTGAGATGGCGGGGGTGGTTGTGCGGTAGTAGAAAGCGGGTCATTTAGGTTGTAGGTCTTTCTCCACGTCACGAGCACCCCCAGTAATATCACTGAGTTTGGGGGATATTGATAAAAGCTTTGTACGCCCCGTTCCCCCATTACACCAGGGCTGGTGGCTGTGTTTGAGACCCCTTGTCCCTTGGAACCCTGAAAAGTCTAACTTTGGTCTTCTTGGGTTACATTATGATATGCTCCTTCAAACGGGTATTTTTTCAAGGCGAGAAAGTCTCTTCAGCGAACACGAATATCATTCAAATTGGTCTTTTATTAATACTATATCCTTTGATCCTTGTTCGCACTTAGGGAGTCTTTTTTTCACTTGAATCCAAATTGGCCCCCAGTGTTTTGGAGTTTTTTTTAACTGGAGAGTTTTCCTTAGTAACAGTCCTCATAGTTTTCGTACACTGCCCTTAGTTAGCCCTCTTTTAGACGACAAGTTCTGTACGCTCTCTGTCATTGATTGCACGACAGCCCCGTTCACCAAACCTAGAGGAGTTTTTTTTAATCCCACCCTTTTATCCATACTCGGAGACTTTGGACCATCCGAATACCATTTAATCTTAGCCCCCTCATTTTTTTTCCAAGTTCTATGTCTCCCTTGAAACTGGCAATTATAGTATCTTCCTGCCACCACTCGTAAATTCTACCTCTTGTCTTCAGAACAAACACCCTTCCCCTCCCCCCCAACTTCTTTTTTTTGGTTGGGTTTGGGATG
>Ga0179591_1326801_pt1 | contig 18626 bp, 23 predicted proteins | sample CZOMad2_1_08_16f_FD_182891 | JGI IMG/M metagenome (GOLD analysis project Ga0179591, IMG submission 182891) | Vadose zone soil fungal communities from Angelo Coast Range Reserve, California, USA - CZOMad2_1_08_16fungal (PacBio error correction) | ecosystem: Environmental > Terrestrial > Soil >... | reverse complement strand
TCTCCCGCCCCCCCCCCCAATTCCCCCTTTCCCAGACGCCAGGATAGTAGGCTAGTTGTGGTTTTTTTTTTTTTTTTTTTTAAAACGTCGTCTTTCCGATCTTTGGAGACCGTGCTTCTGTTCTCTACGTGGCGGTTCTGTCACAAGATCTCCCTTCCTCTTTTGTGCGCGAAATCCGGATTTTTTTCCCTTACTTTTTTTCCCTACTTCTACTGGATTCGGAGAAGATGTGAGTAGCCTTTCTTCACCTTGCGAAATTCCTTTTCCCCCCTTCTTTTAAGGCACTCGTATTCCTCCTTCTGTAAGCGTTGGCTTTTTGGAGGTCCCGCAGACGCCCATCGTAGTTCCTACCGCAGCTTTTTCCAGAAAGGTGAAGCCACCCCCCTTTTTGTCCTGGTCGAACTAGTCCCCTTTCCTCCCCTTCCCTCGGGAGGGAGGTTAATACCCCAAGGTCTCTTTTGACAAGGTCGACGAGAATGGCAAGATTTAAGATCCGCTCCTCTCCGCAGCTCGTCCCCGAAGAGTTCCACTTTCCTAACAGCTGGTCGCTTCCCCGTTTTAAAAGGCTCGTGGATAGGACTCATGTCTCCGCCGACCGCCATGCCCCTTATCCCCAAGCCTTCCCCTCGATAGACTCTCCAAGGTCCCAGACTTCCAGCCAGGATTCTGGTTTTCCGAGTTCCCCGTCCCTCTTGAGACTTCATGAGGCTCGCGATTAATTCGTATCCATGCATTACTCTTCCCTTATAGTGAGCCAGAATCCCAGGCCCGTCCGAGTTGGTGGCCGTGACTCAGTCGATTTCCTCCTCGACATATTAGACGAGCTATTCCTTTGCTTTCAGTCATCCTTCTCGATTTTCATACAGTTTACAGCGCGACCCCGTGATGTACTTCTTTTTGATCTCGCCGGCTTTAAGTTCCTGGATTTCGTTTGTTGTTGAACGGCCGGCCGCATTCCTTCTTTCCTTTGACACTTCTTCTCCGAGATCGGGCGATACGCCCTCCCCCGGCATACCCCCCCTCTCTTTAGTCCGGCCAAGACCACAGCGGCGCGAGGACTTTTTTTTAGTCGGGCAAGTTACATCCAGAAGTGCGCCTCCTTTCCTTTTCCCTGGGCTCCCTTTTATGCCTAATGCGCTTGAGGTTGACTATGGGCCAGGCAAGTCGTCTTTTTATGGTTTTTCCCCCCTTAATCCTCCGCATTAAATTCTTGTCGGATGTTTTCCCCCGCCCCAAATAACTTTTACCAGGTTTGCTAAGTTCAGCAGGGGCTGGCTGACCACCCCCTTTTCAGTTCCGCCCCAGTTTTTTTCCGGACTTCAGCTGCATCCATTCGAGCCTTTCCCAAGGATTGAGAGTTACGTCAGTCGCTCCCTCAAATTGGTAAGCCCGGACCCCAAAGAGCATCCGGCCCTGCGCAGCTCTGGTTTGTTCGCCTTTCCAAGTTAACGGCTACGGCCGTTCTCCCCCTTTCATGAGGGGAGAGTGTCTCCTTGTCCCTTGAAACTAAATCGGTGGTTTTGTCGCGCGGGAGGACCCTGTCAAAAAACCACCCCCCCTCCCCCCCCTTTTTTTTGGGAGAAAGCGGCTTTGCTTGATTCTCTCTCCATCCGATCATGGCTCCCCCCCTGTCATGTATTGGGTGATGGCGGCGCTTTATTCGGGGATACTCTTTGGATGGCTCGAGGCTCATCCTATTCTTCTCCCTTCAGCCTTCGATAGTCTTAATGGAATGGCCCGACTCTCCCATATGTAGGGGTAATCTACCTATTTTTTGAGCCCTTCCCCCGTGAGGATGCTGCCCTACCCCCTTTTTTTCTTTACGCCTTTCCCCCCCCCCTTTAGCGTGCCCCAGTTTCCGGTGTTGGTCCCCGTTTTCCCAACTACGCTTCCCCCGGTCTTTGAGTAAGAAGTTTCTGAACCCTCGGATGCCCCAGCAGCAATACACTCCCCCACAGTGAGCTTTCTTTTTCCTCTTTTGGACTCGAAGGCTATAAGCCGGACAATTTTTCCCTAGAGAGCCCGGACTCCGGGATTTCAACTTCAGAGGATTTCTCACCCTCTCCTATGCTCCCTTAATGAAGCCTTTCCGATTTTATTCCCCCCTTTTTGCCTTGACAAATGAGTTTTGCGAAACCCCTCGGATAAGTCAGGCTTGACCTATTTTCAAAGACTCTTTCGAGGTTGCCGTGTGATGAGTACCTCCCCATTCCTGAGACCTCCATGTAGTTTGGTCCGGCCTGCGACGGGAGAATCCACCGTTTTATTTTCATTCCCCCCAGGCTGAGGAGGTTTTTTTTTCCCTTTTTTTTCCTGTTTGCTCCCAGTAAATTTTCGTTCAGTTCCATTCAGTCAAAGGTGGGTGGTCTTTTTCGGAACCTTTTGCCCAAAGCCGACGGTGGTGTCTTTCTCTTTTTTTCTTCTCGATCAGGCCCCTTTAGGGAGGAGCCAGGACTTCTGATCTCCCGTCGTCCCTTTCCCCCGCGATGACCAATCGCTCTGTCCAAGACCGGTTTGCAGCCACGACTTCACCCGGCTTTCAAGCCCCCTAGTTGACCTTCCGCGAAGTTGACTTTTTTGAAACATGATTGCTTCTTTCAAGTACTAACTCATACCAATATGGCGCAAATTTCCCCTTTCCCTTTTGGGAATAATCCGATGAAGTGGCGGACGCCGAGGGACCCGTGGAACCTTGATCGAACATACCTTCGCTTTTTGATTTAGACGAGTTCGCCTTTTAATTCTCTATATTTTCCTTCCCCTTTTTTTTTTCTCCTATGAGGAGGAGAATAAACCCATGAGAAGTTTTTGTCTCCCGGACTGACATTATGTCGATCCTTTGTTCCCTTTTTTTTTACCGTCTTTCTTCCGACCTTGGTCCCATTTGAGGCGGGGCACTTCCTAACGATGTATTCTTCCTGTCATGTTTTTTTTTAGATTTTCAACTGGGGTTAACGAACTTTGCCTTGCCGCTTTTTCCTGCACTCCGAGGGTCTTCTCGCGATCGTTGAGTCTCCCCCCCCGCCTCCGGTTGTTGCATGATTCGAGGGTCTCTGAGAGTAAGCGCGCGAGGCCGGGTCCGGTTCTCGCCTTTTCCCTTTTTTCCTGGCGCCCCTCCTTTCCCCCCTCAGCTGCCTGTCATATGAGTTCGTTCCCACCATTCGGCTTGGTAAAGGCACCCCATTCTCAAAAGGCACCTTTTCTTCTCCCTTGTTACGGGATCAGTCTTTTCACTTTTCTCTCCTCTCTGGACTTTCACAGTTTTCCCTTTTTTTTAAAAGGGTTCGTAATCCCTGGTACCCCCTTTTAAAAAATGATGTTTTTTCGACGAAACCCGCCAACTTTCCTTCCCCCTCCCTTTTCTTTGTTCCTGCCTGAATTTCTCCGGGTGTGGACGGTTTAACTCACGGTTCCCATTCCCCCTGAAGATCGGAAGAGCGCTCGGGACTCTCGTGTTTCAACATCCGCCTGGACTTTTATTCCAAAGGGAGCTTAGTCCTTTTTAAGGGGCGAGTTGTGACTGCTCCCTTTCGGCTTTTAAAAATTACGACGCCCTTGTTCGTTCAGGTCTGTGGTTCCCGGATCCAACGAACCTATTTTTTTTTTTATGTAGAACACTGCTGTGATTGCGCGTGTTTTCAACTCTATGCGCCCGCTACGCCAATTATCCCATTTACCTCTTCAGCTTGCGCCCAACTGATATTTGCGTGTCAGTTAGCCCTACGCTACTTTTTGAGATCCCCGAAGCTTTTCTACGCAATTCCGTCGTTTTTTTCTCCCCCTTCTTCTTATTATTTTCCCTGCTAATAACCCTATGGTAACTTTCCGCCCACTTCGAACTAGTCTTTTAATTTGTTTCTCCTCTGATGAACTTTACAGGATTCAAGCCTTATTCCCACCGTGATGTGGTTTTGTTGTTTTCATGACAGTTTTCAAGCAGGATTTCCCCCCCCTTTCCTCCGAGCCACTCTACCCCCGCCCCAACTGTGGTTTTTTTTTTTCCTCTGAGCAACCACGTCTGCCCATATCCCCCCCCCCTCTGGTTTCAGGGCCCCCCTGAGACGGGATGGTACTTTTTTTTGGCCCCCTCACTCACTTAGAATCCTTATTGATCTTCTTCCCTCCCTTTGAGGAGCCTGCTTCGCTTCTTTCTTTAATTGTCTGCGCTTGAGAGCCTGTATGTGCTTTTCTTTTTGACGCTGGCCTTCTTTGATACTCTTCGAGTCATCCCCTGAATGCATCTTGACTTTTCCCTTCTGGATTTCGTTTCCCCTCCGTCCCAGGAGATTTGGAGAAACTTTAGCGCTAAGATCTTGGGACCGGCCCAAGATCTCGTCATCCGTAAATCATCCTAGGGCGGCTGCCTTCTTTAGAAGCCTTTACTGCAATCCCCGACCCAACTCTCAAGAGTGGTGAATCCGTCCCTTTCTTTTTTTTCGTATTTCGGCTTTTCATCCTATCTGAAGATAAGTAGTTTTTGATAGGTGACAGGCAGGACCCCTTTTAGGCTCATTTCTTCCCGTCTCCATCCTTCTTTAGGATGCGGAAAAATCCTCTCCCAACTTCAGGAGATCTCTTTGTTCTTCCGTCAGGGCCCTCCCTTTTTCTCTTTGTCTGCCATTGGCCTTTTCCCACTTTCTAAGTCCTTACCGAAAGGACCGACTTTGCCTTCTCTTGAGGATTTTCTTAAATGCAATCCCCATTTTAGGTCTCAGTTCCCCTTCAAATAATGTTTTTTTAATTGCGCGGAAAGAAAGGAACAGGGTTTTCTTGCTTCTCTCCAATGGCTATTCTTTTTTCCCTTGACAGGTTGCTGTTAGCCCTTCCCCCCCTTGTAGTCGGTGTCGCATCCCCCGTTTTCTACACACACGGACTCTGATTTGAGAGTAACCTCTTCTAGTTCTCCCTTCATGAACAGATGCTCTTCAGTAGTGGCCTAATTTTGAGTCCCCCACCTTTTCCCGATCGTTTTAGAACCTAGCTCCCAGTACGACTTCTGACTTCCCTCAAAGGTCTCTTCATAGGTCGCTTTTTTGGTCCCTTCCACATTGATCAGGGTTCTTTTTTTGACATAGGAGTTTAGAGCCCCTCTCCCCTCCCCTTCTACATCCCTCGACCCGACCTCTCTTATTTTTTTTCTTTTGCGTCGATCGTTTCCGCGATTGTCCCCCTTCGGAGAAGTACATCTGCCTCTTTCTTTGACGTCGCTGCTCATTTTCCCCCCCCCTTTCTTCAGCTATTAGCGACTCAACCGTCCTTCTTTTTTTTGACGTAAACGCCACTCAAGTTAAAGAGTCCTCCAGACGGAGGATTTCCTCCAGCCAGGTGAACGGGTTCATCCAACTTCGTGACCGAGCATTCTCCTAAGGTTCGTGTACCTTTTCCCCCTGAGATTTATGAACTCCGTATCTATTTTAACCCATTTTGTATATTTTTTCAGCAACTCCCCCGAGCCGAACGAGTGCCGAGCAGTTCTCCGTTTTTGAAAACCACCCCCCCATTCCTATCGTCCGATCGCGATTCGGCCGAGTTTTCTTCTGCGGACCTTTTTGCGTTTTTACGTCCCGACGATTCGAGCGAGAATATCATTCCCCTGTCTTTTGGAGTTTTCCCATGAATTCAGAGGAATTTTCTCAGATTTTACAGTTAGACTTCCCTTTTCCCTATCTCGAGTGAAGTGTGCGAGTCCCGAGCATTTTTTCCCGGGCACAGATCGAGCTTTTCTTGAGTCGGAGCGGCTTTTGTAGTCCTTTTTCTTCTCCCGGCATCCACATATTCGTTCCCGCCCCCCTTGCAGTCCCGGATTTTTTAAGGTTCACAGCTTTTTGAGTCCGTCGGTCGATCTTACGTACGGTCGTTTTTCTTGTCCGGTCACCCGACCTATGTTGAGCCCGAGGGTGATCCTTTGTGACAAATTTGTTTTCCTACTTCTTCCTATGAAGGCCCGCTTCCTTCTCCCTACTTGCGCACGACGTAGCATTTATGTTCCCGCTTCGCGCCAAGGCGCAGTGATTTTTTCAGGCCTCGTTCCCTTGAGACCCTTTTCTAAGGCTACTTCCCAGGCCAAGCCAATGTGAAATGACACTTTCGCAGACTTAGCGCCAGCCTTTCTCTTTTTTTCGTTGCCCCCTTTTAGGATCGCTTCACGCCCGCTCCCCTTTTCTTCCCATCGAATTGACGATACAGCCCGGCGCTTCTCAATCCCCGGGCCTTTTTCGATCCTGGGTCCTTTTTAGGGAGATCCCCCTTCCATTCCTCCCCCCCCTCTGAGACCTCTATCCGCTTCGAGCGCCATCCTGCCCCTCCCAGAATTGTAATAAGTCGTTATAGTCTCGGATCTGGATATGGCGCCGGCGCCGGTCCTTTCTTTTTGAACCTTTCCTGTACAGAGCAGAACGTTCTCTTCCGGATAGTCGTAGATAGGATCTACGTCCCCTTGCAAGGCCCCCCACATCCCTCTTCTTCAACAAGCTTCAACAAACGCTGGCTTCTTCTGATCTGCTCTGGTTCCCTCTTTTAGACTTCTCCTCAGGAGTCCTTTTTTGACCTTTTCTGCCGAGTTTTTCCTTATTGGCAAGATCGGTCCAGAGAGTCAAATTGACCTAGCCCTCTTCCCCTTCGGGTGGGGGTCGGCCCGCAAAACCGTTTTCTTGTGTTTTCTGAGCCGCCGGGGATGTCGCTGAGTACGATATTGCAAGACCTAGGGCTGCATCCTCTCTATTCTGTAGCCTTCCAAGAATTGAAAGTTTTCTCTAGACCCCCTTCTGCCGGTCCTTTTTTTTATACGAATAAATTCTAAGCCGACCCAGTCCCCCGGACGAGGCCCTCTTTTTTTGGGTGGCTTCTCCCTAATACTGAGAAGGGCCGTCCAAACGGAATGGTTGGATATTGTGCGTTTTTCTATCTGCCCACAACACCTTTTTTTCTTTTCAGGTTCTGCGACTTGACGATTTCTGTTTCATCACCCCCCACCCTCCTACCATGCGGGTCTTTTTTTTTTTCCTGAGAGGGATGTTTTACGGACACCTAGTTACCTCCTCTCTATTGGCCGCCCAATGTCGCCTGTTTCTTGATGGTGTTTTCTGGCGCCCTTATCCCTTGCCAACCTTTATTCTCCCTCCCGTGGCTAATCTTTCGTAAGACGTCGGATAGCCCCCTTTAATAGCAGTATCTTCTTCGAAGGCCAAGGGCATCATCGCCTTAGTCTTCCTGAGGTCGGCCGCTCTGTCCCCTGGTCTTTCTTTGCGAATCGCCTGAGGCGGTCCAGCGCCGCCAATTTCTTCGAGCAACCTTTTTTCTTTTCCCTTCCAATACCCTCTTTTCTTGGGAGGGCTTCTTAACCAAACCCTCATGACAAAGCGGTCGGTGGGTGAAGATTTCCGTCCGGCTATAAGCTTCCCTTTGAACGCGCTCCTCCCCCCCCGGCCAGCAATTTCTTCTTTCACTCCAGAGGCTTGCCCCAGATCCCCCTCAACTCAGGATTTCCCGCTTCCGATACGGCTTCAGTCCCCCTGACTGAACAACGTTCTTGTGAGTTAACCCCTTGAGTCCTACCCGGTAATTCGGTTACCCACCACCCCCCTCCCTTGGGCTCTAAGTTGCAGTTGGCCCGTCGCACCCCCCCCTGGCGTATCCCTTTTTAGTTTTCTGCTTTTTCCTTTCCCCTTTTGTACACGCCGTGGTTTTCGGGATGTAGGTCGATCACTTGATCAATAATCCCAAATTTTAGTGCGGCTTTTTTTCCCCCCTTCTTGTGACCCAAGCACGACGGTTGTTTCCAGTCCCCCTATTCGACGGCAAGCTTCGTGAGGCTTCTTCGGGAAGACTCTCGTCCTCCAGGCCCTTCCTAGGTATCTCGCCTTTCCCCTGTAAAATTACCCGCGGTCTTCCGAAGACTTCCCGAGAGCGAGAACCCAGTAGTAATAAGAAACGACTCTCCCTTTGCTAACCAACCCATTTTTCTCGTGTCAGTAAATGCAAATATAAATTTTTCGTTCCTCCGCCTCGGGAATACTCGAGAGTTTCACTAGCGCGCCCCTTCTCTATATATTTCCCCTAGCAGTAAATTCTGCGTGACCCCCCTTCCTCGATAACACTCTTTCTTTTTTTATTCTTATAGACTTTGTGTTTTTAGAGAGATGAGGAACCCCCTCCCTTCCCCGTCATGGTGAATTTTCCCCTTTCCCTATGGACGGCTATGTCGCCCCTGGTTTTGAGCAGGTCACGCTCTTTTTCGTCCTTAAGATTGAGGCCAGTGTTTCTTCGGGCTAAGAATTTCCTGAAAGATGTATTCCGGTAAGCCTTTTCCCCTCGATTTAACAGTCCCCCTGGGTTGGAGGAACGGTTCGGATTTCGAAGAAATGGGTCGTTCTCGCACGCTTTGGACCCAAAATCCTTGTCCCCTCTCTCTTTCCGATCCGCCCTTTTTGAAGGCCTTTCTCGAGGCCTGGATTTTCAAGTTGAGGCCTTGACCTTTTTTTGAGACTTATCCCGCTATTGTTATGCCTCGAATATCGCATCTCCTCCCCCAATTTGTGATGTGCCAGCCCCCATCCGCGCAGGACCCCGTCCTCCAAAAACCGTCTTATTATCTCCTTCCGTGTATCAGGTCCCCTTTCCCCTTCATCCGGCGCTGGGTGAATGACCGTCCCCGGTGTCAGCGGACCACGAACACCATCTCTTCTTTCTTTGGTTGAACGCACGTTCCCCCCCTTTCTCCCCTCTGGGTCATAGTAAACTGACTTTCCGGACTTGCAATATTGTAGCTTCCACCCTCCTTTATTTTCTTCCCGCTCTAACTTGTTCTCGTCAGCGCCTTCCTTCTCGCTGTTTGATCCCCAAGCCGCTGGGAAGGTTCCCACTGGATATTTTGACGAGGGTCTCTGTTGGTCTCTCGCCCGGCTTCACCCCCAACCGCCCAGGCGGGCTGATTTTTTAAATTGCGTCGCCAAATGGATGTGTCCCGCGCTTGCCTCCCCCTGATTTTCCTCCTATGACGATGACATTTCCTTTTTTTCTTCAGCCGCCGCTACCGAATTTAATACATTTAAGCCCCGTTTTGCGCCCAGGTCTCTTTTCGTACCCTCTTCTCTTTCGCCTTCCGTTTTTGATGCCTAATCTCTTTTTCGAATATCTCACCTTGGATTAACTACACGTTATTTCCACGGTCTCCCGACCGACAGCGGACATTGTTTTTTTATCGCGATTTCTTTTGAGGGCTCAGGGCCTTTTTTTAAATTCCTCAACCAATTGATGGTATTTTCTTTTTGTGTGATCCAGGAAAAAGTTTTTTTTATCCGGTTTTTTTTAGACGACCCACGCGCAGTTCCTTTGCAGAACCGTTCACTTCTCCCTTCCTGTAATGGTAAAGGCCTGGCCTCCCCCTTTTTTTTTTTACGGCTGAACCCTCCCGACCTTTGAGCTCTGGAGCTTTTTCTGATTCACCTCTCATTGATTGCGGAGTTCACTTAGAGATAGAGACCATTGAGCACTTTGTCCTCTCGCATGGATGAGGATTATCCTCTTCTGATGCTGAACGATCCCCTTTAAGAACTGGTAATGAAATGGGCGGTTGCTCCAAATCCGGATCTTATGCCCTCACAAGAAATTTGATCCTTTCCTCTCGAAATCGACCCCCCCCCCCTAAAGTTACCGGACATAAATTATCCAGCATCGAAGCACTTTAGTTCATTCTGTCTTCTAAATCTAAGCGCCTTACCCTCTCCCTCTGTGGTGTCTTGGGAGGACCCTCGTCCCCCTTCGATTTCCTTTCCAGATGATGTTTCCCCCCGATGATCCACTGCCGGTCTTTTCTGGTGAAAAGGCTTCCTTTTCCCGATCCCTACGTCGCGGCCCTCCTCGCTTCTGAGGTTTTTTCCCCTTAAGTCCCTTGCAATCTGGAGAGATCAGCCTTCTTTCCTTCCTTTAAGAAGTCTTATCACTCTGATCTCTCGATCATTTCCTTTTCCCCTCCCCCATCAGGCCCTATATTTCCCACCCGAAATCGTCTTTCTCTTTGAGATTGAGTTCTTTAATTCCCGCTTTCTTCCTTCCTCTTCATGTAGCCCGGAGTGAGCTACGCGCCGGCCCCTTTTTTCGACAAATCTTTTTCCTGACCTTAGGCGTTTTTCTTTTCTCTGTCTACTAGATGTTATTTGGATTACCGATCCCATGGGTGATCCCCCTTTAACCTCATCTACTGAGAATTGTGTAGCCGAGCGCCTTTAGTAGTAGTGCGACCACTGCAAATCTTTCCTCTCGGGCGGAGGCTTACTAGAGATTCAACATATTGAACTAGTCCAATTAGCAATAGCTGCCAGGATTCCCCGGAAAGCCGAACCTTCTCAAGGATCTCATCCCCTTTTCCCTCACCAGCTGGGTGACCCCTTCTATATCTATCGGGATTAAGGACTATGTTTTTTCCTCTCCTGGAGGAGCTCAACACCCTCCCGACGCTCCCCCCTTAGAAAGCCCCTCTAGTGAACTCGGCGATGACTATATGATTCAGAGTCTTTATTCCTTCTCACGCGACTTTCGCGTCCAGCAATGAAGGGCCCTTTTTCATTTCATTTTCACCCCCTCTTTTAGGCAGGATATTCGCAGATAGGGAGTTCCCCCCCCTAAACGATTTAATACGCTTTTCACCTCCCAAAGTCCTTAATACGAACAGGTTATCCTCTTCCCCGCACGACGGTGAATTGGTTAAACATCTAAGACCCCTTTTTTTCTTCCAAGCGTAGGAGCTGTGTTTTTACCCGAAGCATCCAGCTTTCCTTAATAATAAGGTGTTGTTGTTTTCTCTCGATTGATTCTTTCGTCATCTCCTTCCAACATGCGACAGAAGCGTTTCCTCTCTCCGTCCTATCTTGTTTACCGTTCAATACTTTTTTTTCCCTCCCGCGAGACCGCGGCTTTTTCTCCATTGCCTGGGCTCGTCCCCTTTTTAGCCTTCTGAACCGTTCGTATCCCTCCTCACGACCGGTTTTCCTCTTTTCCCTTTGACTTCCGCGATAAAGTACATGACTTTGACCCGTCGCCGAATATGCGCGAGACCCCATTGCTTTGCTCTCTAGTCTTTTTCCTGAAGCAAGATATTTCTTTTTTCCTTTCTTGGAGGTCGATTTTTCGGTTTGGTGGTTTTGAAGGGAATTGCTTTCTTCAGGTATCCACATACCCTCGACGAAAGAGAAATGGCAGGTTCCCCCCTCTTTCTTCTCTTAAGGAGACCTCATTGTGTTTATTCCCCTTTAGAGTCAGGGGCACCTAAGGTGATGCCTTTTTCAGACCTTTGGAAGAGGTTAGCCCGTTCCCCTACCTTTGCGCCCCCAGCAGAGTTTTCCCCCCCATGGGTCCGCCTCCCATTAGATGCGTCGGTCCAGCTCCTTTCATTCGAGTGCTTCTTTTACGCCGACGCCACTTTTTTTACTTTTTCCAGCACCGGAGCCACATTTTCGAACTATTCTGCGCTCCGCAGCGCCTCCGTTCTCGGGTGGTTCTGAGGTTTGAACGCCAAAGACACTTTTAAACGGATACGACGCCCTCATCCCCGCCCAACGAGACTTTTTTTTGGCCTCCCGATCTGGCTTCCCTAGCGAAGGGTGTTCCAACTCCATCTCGATCCGCTCCATCCGCACTTGGCCCGTCCCCCTCTCTCATCATCCGAAGGTTTTCCCCTAAGCTATCTTTTTTTCGGTCCCCGAATATGACCTTTTGCAGGAGACGTCAGGTTGAATTCCCTTGCCTGTCAAGTTCGGCCGAAGAGACCAGCCTTTTCTTTTTCTCCTCTACGAAATCCCCTTCAAATACATAGAATTCCTGCCCAAGTTTTAAAAAGGCGGCGCTCTAGTTATCTGCATCTCATCCCGAAGGTCTAGCAAGTTTTTTTTCCGAACCTTTTGACTCTCTAGTATGTCTTCCTATTGCCCTTCCACGCGATTCGGCTCAATGATTTCCTTTTTTAAGGTATTTGGAGGGGGACAACGAACTCTTTTTTTCCCTTTTTCCCCCCGGAGAGATCAGAAGGGGATTTGATATCGATACCTGCTTACCCTTCAGGCGCAAGTTTTTTTTGCCTGAGAACCTCCTTTCTCAATATCTCCCTCTAAACCTTTCCCCTTAGAACTTGAGATACCCCTCTAAGACCCGCGCCCCTTCCAGCCGAGGCCTAGTGTTGCCTCATTTCCTCCTCCAGGCGAGGTTTTTCCTTTATGAACAGATGGTAGTCTGTTCTTTGGTCCGTTTTTATACTGCAATCCGTTTTGGCTTTTTCTAGTATGACTTCTATGTCACCCCCCAACAAGCCTCCCACCATGTTTTCAAGTCCGCGGCTAAGGCCTCAGAAACCTTTATCTTTCTATGGAATGGAAGAGTCTTGTCCCCCTCGTGCTTGTTCCCGGCTCCCGGGAAGCCTCGGCTTAGGAGCGGCCTCTTAGCTAATATTTCAGCCGTCGTCCTCTTCTCCCCTTAGTCATTATAACCCTTCCTTTCGGCCGTATAGCCGTCTCCTAGGGGCCGAGTTGCACTCGGGTATTACGTCGGTTTGCGTCCTTCCCTTCCCAGGTGGCGGTCAGCGCCCAGTAGAACTCCTCCCGTGCTCGAAGCATTCAATAATGGGAGGTTATCCATGCCCCCTCACACGAACCCTCCTTGCCGCGTGCTTTGGACCTCTCATGCAGGATTCGCCTCACGCGCTTTCTTGAAAGGAGACGCGTCAGCTAGTGGAACCGTTCCATCTAATCCCCTCGTAGCCGACCCCCCCCCTCCCTCCTTTTCGCCCTTCCTTTTCAGACCTTACGCACCATCGTTGGGGGCCCTGGACGTAATAACGGCGCTTTGTTTCAAAAGCCGCTTGTTATCAGTTTCTTTCTGGCTTTTTGCCCCCCTCCCTTTTCATTCATTTGTTTAGTGTAATCTGCGCCGGGATGCTTCTTTAACTCTCGCTTGATTCTAGGTATTAATTGGAGCTTCCTCCAATACCTCCCCCAATGGCTTTTTTTTTTTTTTTCCGGTCCCTCCACATGCATATTGCCGATCCTCGACTGGTGCACCGTCTTCTATTCATACTTCCCCCCCCCCAAAGCTCCCGGTTCTGCTTTGCGCAGCCCGGTAAGAAAATTCGATCTCCCTGATCCATGTCCTTGAGGATCTCCTTTTTCTGCCGACAAGCTGGTTTGGTGCCGACTTCCCAGAGAGAGAGAGACCACCGGTCTCCTCCTCACTACCAACCTCTCCTGGGGCCTTTTTTTCCCCCCACTAAGGTTGATAGTATCAACCTTAACCCCGCTGCCCATACATCCTCCAACGTCCCCATGCTGAAAATCCCCTTCCCCCCTGGTTAATAGCTGAACAGGCTCACAAAGCCATATCCCTCCCAAGCCTTCCAAGCCTCTGTATTCCCAGGACTCCTTATCCACTTTCCCATAATCTATCTTTCTCCCCTTTGAGCCTCTTATTGGAGTCCCCCACCTCCTTGCTTAAGGCGCCCCTTCGTGAATAGATGGAAGTCCTTCGACGTTTATAATTAAGCGTCCTCTTACCAGGGCAAAATGTGGCAGGCTAATTTTTCCCCTCCAGATGTTTGTCATTCTCCTTCATCCGCCAGAATTGTTTTAAGATTCGTCTTGACTTGTGAGGGGGCCCGATGTTTTCTCTCCCCCTCTTGATCTGTCGGTCCCCCCCTCCCAGACCATTTCCTTTTTCGATCTAGAGTTTAGATCCGCCGCTCTGAGGGAGGGGATCATCGAAGTTTTCTTTTGTTTTTTGCCCTCACCAGGCTTGGCCCTATAGTTATCGTCACCCCCCCGTCGTGATTGTCGCCAAATTTCTCCTTTAAAACCTTCTCCACTCCCCCTTTTTTTAATCGGCTTATATTGTGATGTACTTCCCCCCCCCCCCCCCCCCCCCCCCCCACGCCTGATCCCGCACTTGGTTAAAACCCCCGGGAGTAACTTAGAAGGAATTCCCCACGAACATTTTCTTCTGTGCTGACCGCCACGCAAATCCCTCTCCTTCTTTCTCTTCCCCCTTTTGCCGCCCTTATTTTTTTGGTGTTTTCTTCGTCACCCGAACCGATTTTTCCCCTTCTCTTCTTATGCATCGTCCTTTTTTCTTGAGTCGAGCTCGAGTTTTTCACCAAAGCAGGCTGTTATCCTTCGCGTTCGGCCCTGGGCGCGCGAGTCCAGAGTATACCTTCGTTCCCCCCCCCCTCCACAGAACAGGCGTTCGTTTTGTAAATTTCGTTTCTCCACCACTGGAGGGTCCCGTTTTCACCTCCCGACTCTCCTCCCGTAGACTGGATGACCTAACTTCCAGATGCCCCCCCCTCCTTGGCACATACAGCTTCATAATTCTTCTTAGGCACTATATTGCAGTCTATAACTACATCTTCCTTATGCTGATCCTCCTAACGAAGGCTTGCCCCCCCCCCTCGCGGCCTACTACACTCTTCGCCCTTGAGAAGAACTTTTCCTCCCTTGCCCATTTTTCTCCAAATGATACGAGTTATTGTCATAGGTCTCTTCCGTCACATTCTTTTCTTCCCAATCACGATGGTCTTTTTGGTGGGATGAAAGAAAGACTTGTCCTCCCTTCGAAGACTAACCAAAAAGTATGTGTTTTTTGTCTCCCCCCGTCGGACCCCCCAACCCCTTCCTTATTTCTAATGGAAGGGTGCTCACTTGCATGCTTTCCGAAAGAAAGCGAGGACTCTGCTTTCTTCCTTTCGGATTCAGGCCCTTTCTTCTGAGTTCTCCCCATTGAGGTCCTATCTCCTCTTTCTCCCCAGGAGCATGATAGAGAGCATTTATTGAGTTTCTCTGGCCCCTGGGGGGTGTCCCCTCAGATTAGACTCTCCATCCCTCTTGCCTTTTTTCCCGAAAAATGTCCTTTTTTTTTCTTGACGGGCCCCGCCCTCCCCCTGGTTGCGGTTGCCCTTGAGCGCTAGCCTCTTGTTCCCCCTAAACCTTCGCAGACTCAAGGTCGCCCCTGGCCGCTTAGTGAGAATTTTCTTTTCTGTCCCAGCCTACTCCTCCTCAGAAGAAGGCCCAAGGAATATGAAGGTGTTATTATACCTTTGAAGGAGGTGATCTCCTCTTTTCAGAATATCCGGCCGTGGGTCTTTTTCCTTTCCCAATGCTCCTACCTTGGCTGGCCGATCGACAGTAGAACCCCAAGGTCGCGGAACCCGTCCCTGTGATAACCTTTCTAGAAGGCAGGATGCACGTTCTCTAGTCGAGTCGGCAGACTACGATCCTTCGAAGTCACGTGTATTCCTTCGGCCCTCACCGGCCCTTCTCCTATCGTTGATGCCCCGCAGACGAGGATGTTTTCGTATGATCTACTGAATCTGTAAGAGCCCCCTAATCCTCTCTCCCCTTCTGAACGCACGCTCAACTCCTTTTTTCCCGCTGCGGAGCGTCACTCCACTTGGAAATACTATTGCTGTGGCCCTGGCTGAACTTCCAAATTGGCTCCGGAGTATCAAGTTTATTCCGTATACAAGCTTGGCGATGACTCGCACTCTTTAGTAGTCTCCAGTCATTTAACCCTGCGGGACGAGCGTGTTCTCTAAGGAGAGACACACTTTTTCCCTCCCTCTTTCCTATCCTCCAATAGACGTAAAGAGGGATGCACCGGCCTCCACAAGTCTCCAAGTCTTAAGTCATCTTCTTTCATAACTCCCCCCCTTAAAGGTATACCTTAGGTCTTTGGATGACTCTTTTTCCTCTTTCATTAACCTCCAGCAGATACCTCCTCCTCGAGTTCCGTAGCACTTTCGTGAATTTCCACTTTCCTTTTTTCCCACAATATTGCTTTTTCCCCTTTCCCCCACATCGTCTCCCAGTCAAGACACGGTCCGTCTCCCATGTACCAATACCTTCCTTTCCCTGTGTTTACGCTCGCACTCATCCCCCCCAGCACCCTGCCTCCCATACACGTACCATTTTCCCGAATCCCCGTTAGATCGCGTTCTACGGTCGGGTCCCCCCCGATAGAATAGATTCTCCCCCGAACGCGTCCTTTTTTGCTTGTGCAAGCTTCCAGTAAGAAATCTCTATATCAGTGTTGTTGTCGAGAGATGCCCTTCCCCGCTTAACATGCGGCCGCCGCGTTCCCAGCAGGACTCTTCGGTTGGCCCCCCAAAAGTCTATCGTCTCCGCCCGATCTTACCGGCGTGGTTTCCCGGACGGATCGTGGCGTTTATCGTCAACTTTTTTCTCAAGTTCGCTCCCCTAATACCCCCCTTCTCCGAAGTTTTCTTTTCCTCGCCGAACGTCATTGCTCTGGAGTTGCTCCTCATGTACCGTTCACCCCCCAGGCGAGCCCCTCCCAGTGGCTTTTTTCTTCGCGCCTTCCGGGACGTCACGATCTTGGTAGCTTCGGTCGATCGGTCAGGGTTGAAGCGTGCCTGTCCCCGCGGAAGTACCTCCGTACCACGGCCTTGGCGTAACGTCGTATCTAGTTCTGGTCAATTTTTCCTCCCCAGATCGACTTTCCCTTTTAACATTTTGATGACTTTGATTTTTTCCGTGTTGATAAGAGACTCGAAGGTCCAGCCTCTTCCCCACCAGTATGGCTGCACGACCTCCGAACGAGCTGTCTTAACAATCGTTGTTGTCCCAGGTGGATCGGATAGAGTCCGCCTACCCTTTCTTGACCGGGCCTCCCCCCCTTTTTGCCAATCGAAACCTCCGATATCACGCCCAAAATGACGAATAAATAATTTTATAGGGCGTCCCCTTCGTCCTCGCGGACTTCTTGTCCCTCCCTTGCGAACGAGTCCATAATAATCGTGTTTCGGCTCGACGAGCCCCCCCCCTCTTTCGGCCGGGCTCGCCCTTCCGACGCGATTTCCCCCCCCGAAAATTGAGCACTCGCAAGCGCTCCCCTACCGATTATTTCCCCCTCAGTTCACAGAAAGATATTGGACCGTCATTAATACTTGCGACTCAGACTGAGACGTCAGCTCAGCTCTTCCCCCTTCCCGGGCGGTCCACATCCTTCCCGAATGAGACTTTTGTTGTTTAATAGAAATAACCAACGCCAGTCCCCCCCCCCTAGATTCACCCCGTCTATTCCTCCACCATACCCCCTTCGCGATGACGAGGAGATGCCGATGGTTAGAAGAGGGCGCCATCTAGGAGCCTTTAGGAAGCGGCAGCTTTTTGCCTTTCCTTCACAACTCTCTTCTCTTCGGATCAAATGCTGACCTCACTGATTTGCGGGTTTCAAAGAACAGCCGGTGGGGAGCAGAACTTTTTCTGTGCGCGCTTCCCTCCCTCTTTTTGGCGAAAGCTCAGGCTCCTCACTCGAATAAAGCTCTCCATTAACTACAGAGAGCATCCCTTCTCAGGGAGCTCCATTTTCCCTTTTTTTCCCTCCCCCATCCTAAACCAATCTACTAAGTCCGAGGGCTTAGCGTTTTTCTTAGCCGGAGCACCGTATTTTCCGTAGGACCTAGAACCGAATGCTTTTTTAGTTTCCACTTTGTTTCTCGTAAGAAACCATCAGGTTATTGGGGTAGCTGAGGCTGAACTACCTCCCTCCCAATTCACCCCCGTCCCCTTCCTTCTTGGAGGGGAGAACTAGCGTGTTTCTTCCGTGCTACGCCAATAGTATTCACCTCCTAGATACGTTTTCGCCCCTGGCGAGGTTTTTTTTTGCTTCCCCTGCGCTTTTCTCTCTTATCATCTTTTTTTTTCGTTTATCTTCTAACTCTTATAAGTAATATCCGTCTCGTCGGATAGGCGTCTTCCCAGAAGCGCGTCGGCACTTTCCTCCTATGGCCACTTTTTCCATCGAATGCTGAAGCTTCTTCCTCCCCCCCTCTTTCCTTTTAAGTGGTGATGATCATCCCTCACGCCGGGCTCGCCCCATTTTCTTTTCTGTCAAACCCCTTATTCGGGGCTTTTCCCCTCCTTTTCCCCACAAATCCCTGCGGGCGTTAGTGTTAGTACCGGACCTCGCTTCTTCTCTTTGCTTTTTGCAGCGACCCTTGGCAGGACCCATCCAGACGGCTTTGCTCCCACCTCCCCCCCCGATCTCAAAACAATGAATCGCTCCTTCGAGTTAATTTTCCCAGACCCCATCGGCGTACGTTCCACTAGGAGTTCTGCTCTTCTTTCCTTATGAACGACCATCTTCAAGGAAGTTGCTGCCGCCCTTTTCTCCTTTGGTTTTTAGGAACCTGGCCCGTTTCGTCATCACCCCCTCCCCCCTTTTTCGGGATCCTCGGTCATATCAGCCTTTCTTTCCCCCGTCGACCATCCCCTTGGGGAAGGGGGCCCATATTGCTTGCAGTTACCCTTCGGGCAGGATAGATGCGCTCTCATCAAGTCCCGCTCTGAGCCTCCGTGACTTCCCAAGGTACCTCCCGGCTCTCGCCGTTTCCTCTCCCCCTCGTCCCTTCCCCCCCCCGTTGGGTCCGACCTCAGAACCCATTTGCTTCGCCGAATTCCTCCACGCCTACGCGAAGGCCCGTTTTTCCCAGGCGTCTCCCCGTCAACCCCCCTAACTTCGGTCCTACCTGCTGACGCTCCCCGGGCCTCGATGATTTTCTTTTCCTCTGAGAGGGCAACCAAACAAGCCAAGGGCCTTCACGGGACTCCCCATCTTGAGATTAGACCCAC
>Ga0179591_1272225_pt1 | contig 18627 bp, 21 predicted proteins | sample CZOMad2_1_08_16f_FD_182891 | JGI IMG/M metagenome (GOLD analysis project Ga0179591, IMG submission 182891) | Vadose zone soil fungal communities from Angelo Coast Range Reserve, California, USA - CZOMad2_1_08_16fungal (PacBio error correction) | ecosystem: Environmental > Terrestrial > Soil >... | reverse complement strand
GTCTTTGCCGAGTAATTACACCCTTTTTTCAATTAGAGTCAACCCCCTCCCCTTTAAGATAAGGCAACCATGGCTCTGTGGGGTTTCTTTCTCCTTTTTATGCCTACGTGTTATGTCCCTCCCCCCCATGCTAATCAAGAAGAGAGAACCCCCTGTAACGCCACATGGTTTTTTCCCCATTCCCAAGAGCTTGATTCTCCTCACATCAGTAGATTGAAAAGTTGTACAAGTGTCACCCCCCCTTTTAAAACCCCATTCCATTGTCTTTTTTTGCTGCAAATGGCCACCACGCGAACTTACGTTGGTAACAACAACCCTCTGCACCCTTTTTCAGCTTAAAACTCCTCTTCTGCTTCCCCCCAGACATGCACTAAGGGATGCCCATGCGCTATGCTCCTTTATCTCTCAATACCGTTTTGTCCTACCCGAGTTTACTTCCCTTCTAATTAAATGAGCGCAGACCCAGTGGAGGTTCCACTTCCTTTTTAGAACATAGTCTTCCTTGTTAGATTGGTGTACACAACCATCGGTCCCCCCCTCTGGGCCTGAAGTCATACCCAATCATCGCCAGCTGCTAGACTCCCCCCATTTTTGACAGCTTTCACCCCTCCCCCAGGGGTATTCCGCAACGTCCCCATAATCTACACCGATATTCCAGTCAGCCCGTTCCCTTCAAATAGGTTTGGATGTGTTTCCGCTTGTCCCCCCCTCTGTTTGTCTTGCTGATTTGTGGGCCCCGAATTTTTAAGCCAGGCTGAGAAATGACTCCTCACTTTTCCTTTCCTGCCAACACCCTCCCCCTCCCTCTTAGCCACAAAGTAGTGCGCTCGTTTCTGCACTTGTTCCCTTAAAAAATTCCCCTTTCCCCCCCCCCCAGGAGGGAAACTTCTAGCATTTGTTCCTATTCCGCCCGTTGTAGGCACACGGAACTTTTTTTTTTTTCTTGAAACAGAATCCTTTTCTGCACAAGGAGGCTCAGCACCCAATGGATCAACTCTTCTAAACCGAGCCCTCTCCTTCCCCCCCTCCTTTTCCCGTCGAAGCTCCTGTTGATTCTCCTCCTTGAGGAAGTTGTTTTTTACCCTTTTCTGCGTGATAATCTTTAGCTATTTGTTTCACAAGACCCTTTTTACCCCCTCCCCCTTCACCATGTTTCTTCCCCTAAAATCCCGCGTCTAACCTTTTTAATTTTTTTTAGACTCAATTTCTCTTCATCAGTATTCAAGGAGTACTCCTCCCCATTTTCCCCCCCCTTGAGAATTGTGTTTAAGACGTTTTGAGACCCCCAAGCTGTCCTCCTAACCATTATAGTATTTAGAGAAGGTTTTCCCCCCCAATTTGTCAGGGTTTTTTTTATCTCCATTTCAACATACCACAAGCCTTGCCCCTTTTCTATCCGGACACTGCAACCAAAGTGACCTGACCTTGAATCTTTTTTTCCCCTTCTAGTAGTCAAACAACCCACAACCCCCACGCCATTTTCTGTAGAGTACTTCTTTTTTTTCCCCCCATGGACTGTACGGTATAAATCTTTCGTGCCCTTCAGCCCCCCAGTTCCCCGTAAGGAGACAGCGTTTTGTCTGTCCAATTTCCCTTCAAGGACGATGATTATATCCTCCTACATTTTCTCTAGGGCAACTGGAACTCACAAAAGCTAGTAGGAAAGCACCGTAACCTCTCCTCGTGCCAACAATCCTTCATCCGCCATCCTTCCCCTTTTTTAATAGACCATAAGAAACTAGGCCGCCCTTTTCCTTTCAGAGTTCCCTTCGAACGTCCTTACACGACATCTCTGTTCTTGTTCTTTTTTTTTGACTTGGTTTACTAGCCTTCTTAAATCATGTCGTCAGTGCCTCTGCCATGAAACTTTTGTGTTCTTTTTCTTCTATAATCAGAGAGTCTTGAATACCTCCTTCCCAGTGCTCCCAAAGCTTAGGTTCCCCCCGTCCCCTTTTTTATTAATGGCTCCTCTACACTATATTTGCACTTACGGGACTCATCTATTTTTGCCTACTTTTCTTTTTGCTGTCCTAACTGATCCCTTTCCCCAGCCAGTTTTAGTTTTGCTCTTACCTTCTCTTCCCCCCCCTCCCCCCCCCCGTGTTGTGTTGAGAGATAATGGTCCAACTCTAAAAAACTCATGGATTGACTTCTCCTTAGTTTCAGGCACATTCATTATTGGGGAGAGCCCCTCCTTAACCCTCTTCGCAGTCTTGTGCCACATAGTGATCAACCTGTCTCGTAACCCCCTTTCCCCCTTTGCGAGGCAGGTATTTTCCTAACTAACTTTAACTTCTGACTTAATCAGTCCCTTTTCTCAGGAGAAGATGCCACCCTGACTTTCCCTCTACAGCATATTGCCTTCTTCCTTTTCTCGTAAAAACCTTCCCCCCCACTAGTCACTCCCAGATGTTTTCGAGTCCCTCCCTCCCCCTTTAACGCTTTCCGCGTTTTCTACAAATGCTTCTTTTTTTTCTTATAGTTTGTTTCCTTCTTTTCCAGATCGCTTAGTGGTTTTAGTTACTTTCCCAGCTGCCAGGCTACAAATACGGTTTTAAAGCTGGTTCATTCCTTGACTTTGTTTCCCCTCCCCTCTCTCCTATCTTCCTCTACTGCCCAACGGAATCCAGCTTCTTACCTCCTCTCTCCTCCCCCACCTGACCCAAGCGACCCCCTTTTTTCTTCTCCCCTACCCACTAGGGCCCGGTGGTCTCCCCGATTTTCGGTTGCCGTGGATCGGTTTTTTTCCTGCTGGCGATAGATTACTGTCCCCCTTTCCTCTTTTTGATGTGCCAGTCTCCCCAACCCCCCTTTCAACCCCCCTATGTACCCCTCTCAACTTTTTCCCTCTATTGGATCAGCTTATTTCTTCATATAAATTATGTACCTTTCCTTTGCCCCTTGAACATTGCGCTTACACTTTTATAAGAGGTGACTAGTTTGGCCTTCCCCTCACTTGACACCATTGAAGACGCCATGATCTTTCGGTAAGGCTCCCCCCCTTTTCTCGGTGGTGGGGTTGTTGAAGAGATGATAGGCCTCGCTAGCCCCGACGACCACTTTGGCACACATACTCATTGGGTTTCCCCCCCAATCCTTCGCAATGCGGCCAAAAAAAAGTCCCCACTGGATGAGTCAGGTATTGGTGTTAGCCGCCCCCCGTTCCCTTGCTTCGATCTCTCAGCTGTATCCCTTGCTGTCCTTTCGACTTGCGTCCCTTCTGACAAAATTCTGCGTTCGAAAACCCTTGCAGCTATTCTACTCTTTCGCGTATCATTGCTTGAACCGTGCTTTCTATGGTAAAATAGTGTCCGGCAGATCTCTTCCCGTTTTTAATCGTTGCGGTGTTGGATTGCCCATTCCCCCCAGAACCTCCTCTCGGTGCTTTTAGAAGCCAATGGGCAATGGCTCACCCTTTCCTTCTATTGCATGTCCCCCTTCTTTTATCAATCTGAAAAATTAAAACTGTTGTTTCGCTTCCGTTTAGCGGATCGCCCCCGCGTCCCTCCCTTTTTTTTACGAGCCACTGGCTACCAATTGTTGTATCCGATCCTTTTCGTTGATGATAGTACCTCTTCCCCATGAATGGGTTATGTTGCCCCCCCAGCACGTGGCTGAAGATTGTTCACACTCTCCCTCCCTCTGCATTAATGCCCCTGCAATACTTTTCCCCTCCATGTTTGCTCATCCTAAAAATTTCCTTGCAGATAGGTCCCCAAAGGTTATTTCTTTGAGGGAAGGACCCTTTCTTCAGGGGCCGGAAATTAATATGGCCTCCTCCGTCGCGTTGTTGGCAGTCCAGCTTGGTTTGTTTTTTTTCCTATCAAAGTTTAGTGCGCTGGAATCACCTTCCCCCCCTCCCCGCAAATTTTCACTTTCCAATTTGGGCAATGGCCACTTGTTTACATTGTTTTCTTCTTGTTTTTATTTTTGGCTTAAATGCTCAGTGATCTTTGACGTTACTTGGTTGCCACCTCCCGCTGCATTTCTGGGAGGCATGTGACTCTGACCTCAAAAGTACGGGCCAGTGGAGATTGATCACTACACCCCTATTTTTGTTGAATATATTCCCAGCTTTTTCTTTCGGTTCACTCCTGAGTGTCGTATTACTAGGAACTAGCACTGTCTCAACCCCCCCTATTTTTAATTAGTCTTGCGAGATGCCCTTTCTTTTTTATCTCGTTTTTGGTGAGGGACCCCACTTAAACCTCCCGAGACCCCCCCTAATTTATAGTATATTTTTCTCCTTCTGGACTTCTGGTTTGGCGAATCCACCTTTTGGCATCCTAATCGTCGTCTGGTGGGGTTGCCTGATACAGCTCATTCATCCTGATTATGGCTCAAACCCCCAAAGCCCTTTCCGGACGCTGCCAATGCGTATGAGCGGAGATGTAACGAGTTCCTCCCTCCGTTTCCCGATGAATGTCATAAGGAATCTACAATTTCTATGTCCTCCTATAAGCATAGTCTTCCTTCCCCCCTTGCATTAATCTTTTGTGACAAGCTTAGCTTTCTGCGCATTGTATCGTTTCCTTTTTTATGTCGTTTCCTGCTCGCTGTTTTTTTATGTCGTTTTTTTGACGCGAGAATCAAGTCAGCACTAATTTTTCAGACTTTTTGAGGAGGATTTCTCCCCTTCCGTCATCACCCCTGACAGCGAGCACATCAACTCAGTATACTTTTCCCTACCTTCTTCCCCAGCTTTTCCCCTCCCCCCAGAGTCCCTTAAGGCCCCTTTCCCCCTAGACTCCCAGTACCAGTACTAGGATGATCAGGTCTAACCTGAAATTTGTAGATTGGCCTTCTTACTTTCTCTTTTTATCCGTATTTGACATCCCCTCTATAAGCCTGGCTTTTGATGTTTTGTGTGTTGGAGCCCCAGGCTTTCCTTATTTAGCATTATATTCTTTTTCGACCTTCTTCGCTTGCTGGCCAAAGGCCTTCAAACCTCCTTTCTCACACCCCCAGCCTTTCTAAGGAGGTTCCCCCTCCCCCCCTACGATCCATTTGATTATTTTAATGTTTCCCGCACCCCCAGCATCATCGATTTTTCCCTCGACTCCCTGCCATAGCGTCCATTGGCGCAGAACTCACCGAGGGGTAGAGACTTTCCTAAGTCATCACAGTTACCAACTTCGTTCACCACCCCTTTTCCCCGCCTTTGAAGATAGGCAACCCAGGTTCGAGTGTGTTAGTCCTCCCCCCCCCCTGGCCCCTTTCCCTGGTATGGTCTCTTAAAAATGGCCCTGCAATTTGATAGCCCCTTCACTCCACCCCTTCTTCGAGCAATTTAAGCTAGATGAGGCGTACCCCCATAAGGAATCTTTCCCTGGAACAATTTTGACAAGTTGCCCCAACCATGTTACCACCCTCATTGCTATTCTTTGGTCCCTGCAAACTCTACCAGTGATATTCCAAAAACCCCCCCGACACCATCGTGACTTCACAAACCACGAGGATTCCAGACCATGAACATGTAAGTTTCCCCCCTGAATGAGATATGCCCTAATCTCGAGAAAGAAACGGTTTTATCTCCAGCTTACAGGAAAGGTAGTAAACTTTTTCCTCCCCCCTTGGCGTGTTTCTATTGCATTCTAACTCGCATGCAAATTTCTTGCTGGTTGCCACCGCATTCCCATGTGCGGGGCACTTCGATAAATTATCCTTGAGACTCCCTTTTTCCCCATGAAGATTCAACTCCTCCCCCTTTTTCTTCCGCAGTGCTCTCTTCCGAGCTGGACCGAGTCTCCCCAATAGAGCCTCCATTGCAACATATTTTTCTCCCTTTGATCCCCAAACCACTCTGGTTCGAGGCAGCATGTCCTCTTCTGGGTGCCTGTCCTCAGATCACCATCTTTCTTACTTCCCCCCGCCTCTCGCACCTTTACTTTTCCCCCCATTACCCTAATCCTCCCCTACCTCCCCCCCTTACCCCATATCTCAGCCCACCGCCCCTCCCCCCCTCCTCCCTCTCACCTCCCCCTTTCATTCTATTTCCCTCTGCCCACCCCTCCTCATTCTACTCCCCTTCAGCCCATTCCCCCATCCCCCCCCCTCGTCCCCCCCTTCCCGCCCCACTCCCCTCCCACCACCACCACTACCCTCTCTGTCCCACCCACCCCCCCCCCCCCACACCTACCCCCACGTCCTCTATCCCCCCGTCTCTTTCCTCCAAACCCCCCCCCCTACTTTTCCCGCCATTCCCATTACCATAGCATAACTTCCCTCCCCCCCCAGCAACGTCCTACATCACACGCCGCCCCCCTCACACCCCCACCCTCCCTTCCCCTATCTCCATCCTTCACTTTTCCCTCCTTCTCTGCCGCTCTTTTCTCCCTCCCTCGCCTATAGCAACCATCCCTCCCCCTCCATCAGCTCCCCAATTCTCCCCCCTCCCCCCCTGCGTCCCACCCCCCTCCCTCTCCCCCACCCTACCTTCCTATATCCCTACTCGACCCCCTATCACGCCTATTATCCATTTCTTCCCCTCCACCTCCTCTGTTTCCGGATCCACCCCGTCCCACCCCCCCCCCCCCCCCCCCCCCCCCCCCCCCCCCCCCCCCCCCCCCCCCCCCCGGGTCGGTTGGGGGGTTTTTTGGGTTTTTGTGTTTTTTTTGGGGGGGGGGGGGGGGTGGTGGTGGGTTTTCTTTTTTTGTGGGGGGGTTTTGGTTCGGGGGGGTTTTTGTGGGTTGGGGTTTTTTTTTGGGTTGTGGTTTTTTTTGCACTTGCAAGTTTCTTTCTGTTTTCTTCTATGTGTTATCGAATAACCTCCCCGGTCGATAAGGGCGATGCTCCTACCCTCTTCTTTGTTCGCCTCTTTTTTTTCACGGAAGCATCCTCTACTGCTGAGGGTGGAGTCTTTATAAGGCGGTGGGGGCTATGGAGGGCAAAAAAACACCCGACGTTTTAAACGCACGGGGTTCTCCAGCAGGACCCGCACCTCTTTGACCAGTCTTTCAGTAGACTCCGGTGATTCCTTCTAAGCCCCCCCTTTCTTCCTGCCCTCGGTGTTTTTGAAATCCCCCCACTTTTAAGTCCCCTTTTTTTTGCCCGACGTTACCCAATAGTAAGATTGAGAAACCGTTCTCTCCCCCCCCCGTGGGAAAATGCGGGTCAAGCGTTCATAGTCACCTTTCCCTGTAGTACAGAACCATTCCTCATGGAATTCCAGCGTCTGGTAGATGGAATTAAGTTGGTGGTCAGTCTTCTTCCTCTCGCCGATTTCTTTCCTCCTCAGCGTCTGACTTTTTAAGACCCAAATCCTTTCGGACAAGAGACACCGACGAGACCTCTAGACTGCTAGATTAGGAATGCCAGAGTGAGAGTAACCGTCTCTAACCTTCTCCTCCCTCGTGAATGGGTCGGCCGGCCCGGTTTTGAGCGGCACTTACCGACGCGCTCCCCTTTCCCCAGGACCGGGTCGGAGTGCTCTGTCACCTTTGAGCTAGAACCCCGAAAGGACCCCAAGGCGGCCTTTCATCTCTCTTCCCCTTTTTTTTTTTTTTATTGAGAGAAGTTAGTCTGACCTGCAGGGCAGCCCTTGTGTATCCGTTTCCCGGGTTGTTCGCGCTACCAGTTGCGATTCTCTCCCCAATTTCCCAAATGTGCGTAGGGTGGAGAGAGTAGAATGATAATTCGGAGGTGTTTTTTTTTTTTCCCCTGCGCTTTTAGAGTTTCTTTTGCGAGCACGTGACTCCCTAGGTCAGTCCTAATGGATTGTCCCTCCTTCGGCGCTTTCTCGTTCGTGCTTCTGAAAACGCTGGCTCGGACAGTTCGGGTGTGTTTTGTGAGCTCCTCTTCCGTATGCCTTTTTCTCACGGAGCTGTGCTGCACTTCGGGATACTCCGAAACGTGAGGACAGTGATGGAATTATTTTTTCGGTCATTGACTTCTGTAAGTCACCGTCTGTTTTTTCCCCCCCACTAGGCAGAACGGTCTTGGGACGTCTAGTGATCGGATCCACCCCCTCGCATCAGATTTTCTTATGCGTCTGGCCTCCCCCGGCCACCCCCCAACAGGCTTTCCCAAATTTTTTCAGAGACCCTGGCCGTTCAGCGAGTAGGCTCCGGGAACCGTCGAGGGGCTCTACCTGGAGAAATTTTTGGCTTTATTTTTGGAACATCCGCCCCTGCCCCCTCCTTCCCAGAGCCACACTTGATCTGGATGCATTGCCATTCGCAGTAACGCCGACGTAGTAGTAGGAACCGTCTCTTTCCCCTTTCCCCTGCTTCTAAGCCATAGTACTCCCCTGCGAAGAAACCCCCAATCGGTCTCCTCCACTTGAAGAAAGTTCTTTTTGTTCCGCGTCCTCGGGCCGCGAGCCGAGAGCAGCCAGTTATGTCCTCAAGTTTATTTCTTTAGCACCCTAGAGCTGCGTTCTTTTCCTTCAAAAGTACCCTATGAAGTTGCCCAGCCGTTTTCTTTTCCTTGACGATCCGGTCTCAGTTCCTTTTCTACCTGCCCCTCCTTGGTGCCAGATAATAAACGTGTCTTCGACTCTTCCGGGACGGCGTTCCCCTTCGCATCAAAAGACCGTCTGGTCTCGAGGTATTTTCCCCATTGGCTTTTTTTTCCCTGTAAAAATGCCCCGGTTCGACGGCTTGCAGATTCTGGGTTAACTTCGAACTTGTCCGATTAGTTAGCGCGCCCAAGCCCAGAGCCCTTTGGGTTCACCACCCACGCGTCGAGATGCAACTCATATAACTGCGCCATCCCTACGGCTTAGTTTCATTTCCTTAGGTTCCTTGTCTGACCTAGGACGCAGGGCTCTCTGAAAAGCCCCCCTACAGTGTGAATGGTTTTGCGCAGTGTACAGAAAGGTTTTTTTCCCCCTTTCGGACCGATCCCCCGCCTTCCGAGCGTAGCTGTCTTATGGTGCCGGGCCGTCCCGTCTTTTTTCTCAGAGTCAGCGGGAGTGACTAAATCTGTATGGAGACCAGATGCCCTATTACTACGGGAGGCGTCCTTTCATTGCTTTTTGTCCTGTCTTCCAGTTGAATCCGAGAAACACCTGCAGCAATTCAGGAACGTTCCTTTGCCTATAACTTAATAGCTCAGCTGGTTGCTTCTTGTATTTGTTCAACCCCGCGCGATTCGGTGTTATGTTCCTCATCTTTTCCGACCGTCCGAGGCCCCACAACGGTTTGTCGCTATCCATTGAGTCCCCCCCCACCTCTCCCCCCTATTACCATCGTGGTTCACCGCGTTAGAAAACGCTTTCCCCGTGGGAATGAAGGCCCTCGACCTCTAACCCGTTTACGCTCCCCCCATTTCCTTCTGGTTGTTTGCCAGCCTTTGTATCGAACCCCGGTTTGCGAGCGTCTGTCTTGGTCGGACTTATGAACCAAAGGATTTTGGTTTCTATTTGTTTTTCATCTGGGCGGTTAGAGTGAACACCCAGAGATCTTTTATCTTCGGAGGACCAGATTGCAGCTCGGCCCTATATTGAGGTGCGGCAGCTCTTGCGGGCCTCCTCCTTCCCCTAGACCCCTTTGTATACATTTCCCGAAGTCGTTCTCGAACCTTGAGACCTATCCCAGGGACACGATTCAGGTGCGTCGGAAGCCCCTCACCGATTTGCTCGTTATCGGTCGGGGATCGCATCTTTTCCCGTGATCAAGCAGCAACCCATGAATGTCCCCATGTCACTGAAAGCACCCTGCAAGTAATTCCCTTTGTATCACTTAGTTAGGGCCCTCTCGCTTATCCTGAAGTGAAAGCTATCAGATGATATGAAGAGCCCCCTTCCGTCCTCTGGAGATGAGACGTCCCAATGTGTTCTTTTTTCGAGGTGCCCGCTCCGTCAGGTGCTTTCTGCCCGTCCGAACCAACGCCTCCAGCCGGACCAGATATACTCGATTCTTAATTCCCAAGTCTTTGGCCGGGACGTTGTAGCGCCGGAAGGACCAGGGAGGGACTGAAGAGGAGAAGTGCTTTGTTTTCACCTAGAGGCGATGAAATGGATAGTCCGTAAAGATCTCGGCCCTTTTCCTTTATGGCCTTTCCCCTTTTTTTTTTGGGTCCCGAGAGCTAATGATTTAGGTAGATAAGAGGTAGTTTCCCGCAAGATGTGGTCGTTCTCCACCCTGGCCGCTGCGTCTGCACCCATGCCCCTGTTTAGCCTAACTTCACTTGACGCTCGCGGGAACAGGGATTTCTATGGACCCCTACCTTTCCCATGGTTCGCTGGAATTCCCGGTTCGGCTTCCCTTCCGCCTGACGCGATTTATCCCTAGTCACAGGCTTTTTATGCATCAGCTCCCGTGAAGTTTCGTGCTAGCGGACCTTCCCTCTACTTGATAGACGTACATTTCCCATCAATAAGGGAGGATGAGGTTGCCCTTTCTTCCCCCCGTTTTCAATGTGTATGATGTGTTCCCTTGCCGTGGTTTCTTCCCCTTCTTTTGGTGTTTTCTGGCGACTTCCCTTTAACCCCTTGATACACCTGCTCTTTTTTTCTGAATCCTTAAAATTTCCTCCACGTTCGATGGTAAAGTTCCGGGCTCTTAAGAACCATTGATACTCTTAAGTCCTTGAGTTCCCCTTTTCTTCTCAGGTTCTGAGGTTTTGCAGATGAAGGGACTCCCCTCCCTCCTTTTAACCTACAAGCAGCGTGAAGGATCTATCTCCACGTGTGATGGAGATCCCCCCCCGCATGATCCCCGCTTACTTTTCGCATTCCCCCGATAGTCTCCCAGTATGCCCCAACCAGCGTCCAACATCTCGTTTCAACCCCCTTTTACAAAAGACCAGTCCGCCCAGAACTTTTGCCCCCCGGACTTCGTGTCTTCGGGCCCCGCTCTCCCAGACATGTCCCCCGCTGGTTAGTAATTTCGCTTTCGTCAAGGAGTACAATGTCGGTTTCTTTCGTGTTCTTCAGGTCGCCCGATGGCCAGTACGGCACATTTTCTTTTCCATCCCGGTGGTCTCCTTTTTCTCTTTCCCCCGAAAAAGAGTGGTATCGTTCGCTCTTGTTCTGCAATGGAAACCCGTCCTGCGACTTTCCCCCCAGCCCCCTTTCCCGTTAAATAAAGAATGCCCAGGTGATCGATACATGACTTGCTAAGTTTTTCCCCTTCTTTCGCGGGTCGGTTGCTTCGCGTACGATATATGCCCAGGACTCGCGCATGAGGAACCCCCTTTTCAGTTACTCGACGTACCGATGGATATACACACCACTTGCCCTTCCCCCCTTAAAGATTCTTCGAGCGATCATAGACTGAGGACCCCTGTCGCAAATCACTCCGTAAATGACTGCTTTCCTAAGGATGGATGGCCCTGCGCCTCGATGGAGGTCCTTTTCCCCCAGAGAGAAATACTTCTTCCACGGTCTGAAGCTTCTCGTCAGCTGCGTCGAAGCCAAAGTTAGTCCCCTCTCCTTTTTCATGAGAAGAATCTGTTCCAGCTCGTTCTACGTGATGGGCCTCGTAGGCGGGGGTGCCTGACTTTCCCCCCGGGTTGAGTTATGTCAGGAATAGGCGCTAGAGTATTCTTTTGTTTGAAAAATAGTCCTCCACGCCGTTCGCCGTTTCGTTTTGCTTTTACCTCGACACAGGGAGAGTACTCCCCCCCCCGCCTTGAGCCCCCTTTTTCCTTCTCTTAAGGCCCCTTCGTCGCCTCTTGAGGCCGGGCTGCAGCCGATTTTTTTATTATGCCCCAGAAAATTCGGAGGAATCGTGAGGTTTCCCCTTCTCACGATGGTTTGCCCGGGACCCGATCCGTCGCGGTTCTAGAATGGTGCTTTTCACATGGGAGACAAGATACCTCTTTTTTTTTGCTGTCCGAGCAGTCCTCTTCTTTCTTTCCCCAGCCATGGGATGGGGAGTGACCGATGTTGGCGTGTCCCTGCGGTTAGAGCCCTGTTTTCGTCGATGTTGTAGGCCATGCGGGAACGTTTGGACCGCTCCGGCCAGGTCGCTACTACTTTCTCGTTTCCCTTGCTCTTGGACCTCCCAGGCTGTGTCTGGCGCGGTTCAGGCTTTCTCCTCTGTGTAGGATTTTCCACAATTCCCTCCCATTTTGGTAGACCCTCAGGATCGTCAATTCCAAGGCCCTTGCTCCCCCCCCAGCTGCGGCCCCCTGAGAAGTTTAGGAAATTTTGCCTTTTGGTGACCCTCGGTTCTCAATCATCCCCTCTTTTCCCCCCCCCCTATAGAGGTTGTCTGCCGTGACCTATTTCCCCTTATCTTCGGACGCCTTCTTTTTTGTCAAAAAAAGGTGGTTTGCCAACCCTTGTCCTTTTTTTTATAAAATTCACCTATTCTACACCCCCTTAAAGCAATGGAAACACTCTTTTTTCCCGCTTCGGATCCCCTGTGCTCGCCAAAGATTAAGTTGTGCCGTGGGACGTCCATCGTCCTGAAGAGAGAGGGTCTTTTCCACGAAATCTTTTTTTCCTCCCACGACACCTCAGTAGGCATTGGACCCTCCTTCTCAGTCACAGATTCAGAAGGCCCGCCAGATCATGTATTACTTGGACCTTCGGTGTTTGCTCACCGTGAGCCCTTTCCCCCATCCCGAAGAGGGGAGGAGTGAAACCCGATTTCACCGCGACGGTTCAGCCTTTCCTCTCCATCTTAGATAAAGTTCTAGTGGTGGGTCTCCGCGTGCGAGAGTCTTTCCAATTTTTTTTTGAACACCTTAAAATTCCAGGGCCTGGCTGCACAGTTAAGTGATAATATCCCTCTTTTCATTCTTCCTTTCCAGTTGTTTCTAGGCGTCTATTTTTCCCTTCCCTCCATTGGTAGACTTTGAAGGTGTTCTCTTCCCCCCCGTCTCTCTCGCACTCGGGCGACCGTCCTGGCGTCAGTTTTGGTTTTGATCGACTTTTATTGAAATGCATGACATGATGGGACCTACAGTCCCCTTGCCGTGGTGTGCCTAGGAGGTCTTCTTTCCTTTTTTTTCCGGAACTGGTCCGCGCCCTCGATGTCCTATCCTGCTATTTAGTCCGTCTCCTTCGCCCTTCTTGTGTCTGGTACCGAGACCTTTTTTTGAGTGAGTATGCCGTCGGGCTGTGGTAGGCGATGACCTTTCCCCCCCTTTTCCCAAAGAGATTTTTGCCCCCTCAGGGGCTCCGACGCGTTACAGCTGGAGTCCCTCTTAGAAAGTTGTTTTCCTTTCCGGTTCCTACAGACTACCTCAGTCCCCCCCACTTTTTTCCCACTTGCTCCGGTCTCCGATCTGCCTAGTGAGCTCCCCAGCGAAATCGATTAGGAGAGTGTTGAGGTGCAACTCAGGCCGGTACAATTCTTCCCCCCCTTTCCAGAGCAGGCCTTCTTTTGAGGCTCTCGTCCCGCCTGGTCTGGGGTCGCGATCCTGTTGGGCGCTTTGAGTAGCGGGGTAGGATCCCTCCCATCGCACCCTAATGAACCGCCCAAGGCCTCTTTCATCCCTTTCCTCTTTCCTTCGTAACCCTCCCCTCACCGGATCCCCCGTTCACGCTTCACGCGCTCGAAAACCCCCCCTGATACTAAGACCCCGAAAAAAGTTTCGCCGACACGCTTTTTTTTTTTAGGTTGGGGTCGTCCGTCTGGGCCGCCGCAGATACGAGCTCAGCCGCTATTTGTACGAAATTTTTTAGTCCTTCGACAGATACAGTGCCTCCGCGGAGCCGTATTATTCGATTCCCCCCCTTTCAAGTAATAGCAGTGCCCGGTCCGTTGCGGTGCCCTTCTTTCCCCAGGTAGGATTTTGTTTTATACCACCCTTGCTGTTTTGGAATAAGGAGTCTATATCTCCGATCCCCCCCTGGCGCACCAAGCCTTTAGGAGGCCTCTTCTTTTCAGCTGTAGGAGAGCCCCACCGTCAGGCCGGTTTCTAATGTTTTTTGCTCCTTGCCCTTTTTGTTTCCCACCAGCTCGTTACGAGCTCTCTTAGAAGATCGGTATCTCTCCCCCCTCTTTACTTGAGCAGACCCCTCCTTAAGAATGCCATAATTCGACGGCGCGCCAAAATGCTTTTTCCAAGTATCGAGTCTTTACGGTTCCGGGTTTTTTTCTTTTTCGTCAAGTTTTGTCCTCTCCCTCTAACTTGGGTTTCTTTTTGGCCCCTGTACCATCAGTTGCTTCCCTCAAGGTGGGGAGTACGAGGAATGACTTCGTTCTTCTTTTCGTATGTTAGTCTTTTCGAATTTGAGATTGTCCTTCTCCTCATCGGCCGGTGAGTGTCTTAGAGCCCCCTGCTGCTTATGTCCTGTCTTGGCGTAGGCGTCCTTCCTGGCAGCTGAGTCCTTTCTTGCCCCCTGTCTGAACGAGCTCCCTTACCTGAGCCAAGCCGACCGGGGCTCCGTTCAGATCCCCCCTTTTATTTTTAATGGATGTTGATCACCCTTCCGACGCTTTCTTCTTTAGCCCCCTTGTGATGTCCCTCATCCTGTCGGTTTCCCACCAAGTCCGTTGCGCATATCCAGATAACAACGCACCCTCTTCCCCTCTTCTGTGCCCCAAGTTAAGGCCTTGCCGTTCCTGCAGACCCTAGACCCCGTATTGCTGTTCCTTTGACGTCGCGCATAATGGGAAGTAAGCGCTTTGACTATTGTTCGGGTATTGTCCACGGCGGCTAGTTCCCTTTTTTGGCGACTTACCCGTCTCTTTTTCCCCCATGAGCTCTAACTTATGTAATTGCTCGTCTTTTCTAACTGTGTCTAGTGCTCTTCGACGCCATGCAGAGTCGGCCTCGGCCGACCCACCCTCCCTTTGAAGGACAGGACAAGATCTAGTGATTTTCCGTCGGCCTTGATTTCTTTCCCCTATACTCCCCCTCCTAACCGAATAAACTCTGCCCCCCCTGCAGATCGTAGCAGCTTTCAGATCCTCACGGTGGGTAGGACTAACATTTTTTCTCCTGAGACAGGACGTTCGGTGGATCCGTGCGGCAAGATTGGGCCCCTCTTCCCCCTTGGAAAAAAAGCTTCCCCGACGGGCTACCCTGCTCATCAATTGGATCTTTATTTTCCCCCCCGGTCAACCAATATCGACGGGCTATTCGCCAGACAATGCTGACCCCCATTTCATTCGTCACTTACTTTGTCTCTTCTCCGACTTTCTCATCTGTTTCCTCTCGGGCTGCTTTCCCCTCCGTCGGCAGAGGGTCGGCGACCCGCGTCCACAGACCCCTTTTTTTTTCCCTCTCCCCCCCCCCTGCTCCTTTTGGCCATCGCCAGTTTTTCCGGTTTCACGTGTAGAGCCGCACGTTTTCGTTTCCGGCCTCTCGGCAGCGTAAACCCCCCTCTTCCCACTAAAGTTTCTTCTTGGTCACCTCTTCCAGTATTTCGCGCCTTCCCCCTCTTCTTGTTTTTTTTTTCCATCTTCCTCCTAGTTACAATATCAGACATGTCTAATCCGGTTCCCGCCAACTGTCTCCAGACCGTATGATGTAAATTTTTCGGAGCCCATATAACCAGTACCGTTACGAGCGGCCCGTTGTAATTTTCCCCCCCTCGGTCTTTGGAGAGCTGGGTTTTTCTCGACCCTCCCGTACAGAACAGGTAAGTTATGCCCCTCGCCCCGAGGTTATTTAGGCCTCGCTCCCGTTCAAGAATAGTGCGTCCTCCACATTTATAGCGTTCCCACTGGCACCCTCCCATGGACTATTTGGGAACGTGAACTAAAGATCACAAACCCGGTGGGCAGGTCATTAGCTTTTTTTAAGTGTTCGCTTTGAGCGACTCACTTTCTCCAGGATCTCCAGAGTTCTGAGCCATAGAGCTGTTTTTTTCAGACCACATTGATCTGGTGTTCATTCATCTCCAAATGAGTTTCCCTGAGCTTTCCCCGTTCCTTGCGGTTCTCCTTGTCGCAGTGAAGACCCGCCGCAACTTCGTCTTCCGCAAAGCAGCTAGTGTTAGTCCCCCCCCTGTCCGTCTGTCTACTCCTTATGCCGAGCTATGGCACTGGCATACTGAATAATTATACCCCGAAACCCGTAGATCCCAAAATAAGCATCAATGCTCTCTTTCTCATACTTTTCCACACGCACTTCTTCTACACCGACCCTGGTTCAACATCATGCTCTTTCTTCCCCTCTCCACCAGATCTCCCCCTTCTCGCGTTACTTAAATTTCTCGCTTTCGAAGTGCATTCAGCACGTTTTTGTTTTTTTTTTCAACCGGCCAATGTCTTCTTTTTTCAAGCGTTATGGGACCCCTTTATGATTGTGTTGGTATGATATGACTCCCACCGTTTTCTCCCGTATTGCTCCGTCCGGCCGACATTTCACTATTTCAAACGGAGACCGATCCTCTCCCGTTTGTATTCAAAATACCCATTGATTACCATTCCTCGTGAAGGAACCCACACTTTAGATATGTTGTCGTCTTTTCGGAGGGGGTCGCTTTTTTCTCCTCAGGGGGCTCTTCCCTTCTTCTCTCCACCGACCTTTACTCCTCGCCTTTCCTATTCCCCCTCAGTTTTTTCCCCTTTTCTTACTCAGTGACGTCAACCCGCTGAGCACTGATCCGCTAACTTTTTCGGTCGACCCCTACCAAGGCCCATGCCCTCCCTCGCATTTCTAGTACTGCTTTCAAACTTGCTTCGAGCTGTAAAGCCGACCCTCCCTGAAACTGTAAATTTGCTGGTAATCGAAGCTTCCGAAGACGTTTTTTTTTAAAGGCTTTTGCGCCCTTATGAGGACGACTCACAGGCGGTTGGGCTTTTCGGATCTAGTTCTTACGTTGGCTTCTCGTCCGGGTGTGGCCGACTCCCAGCGAATAAGGATGCGGTTGAGAATTCCCCCCCTGGTTGACACCCCTTTCTGTCCGGCTCACGCTTCCTCACCATTCTTAAGTGTTCGCCGAATCGCCACACTTCCTGAGTTTTTTCAAGAAAACACCCTCCCCCCTTCTTTGTTTTCAGCCTAGCTCGTTACCGGCGTGCTTCCGGACCTCTCTTTGACGGGAGGAATTTTCCCTTTCTCTACTGGCCCCCGACACACTCCTGTCTAAATCGGTTTCCCTCCTTTGGGGTCAAGTCCGTTCATGGGCCGTTTGACTTCCCCCCCCCCTCCCCTCTTTGGGCTCGACTGGGAGCCTGGTCCTTTCGACCCCGCTCGAGTATTTTCTCGAGACGTTGACGGATCGCGAACCGTCCCTTCCTCCATTTGGAGTAATTTTGTGGGCGGGTTGGTTAGGGTCGCGATTTTGATGTCTGATTCCCTCGGGCACCCTTTTGACCTATCGTTTCCCGCGATCTAATCTAGCGTTCCTTTTTTCGACTGGATGCCCTTAGGGTGTCGGCCCCTTCTTTTAAGTGGAGATTTGCCATGATGTGCCTTTACCACACGCCTTTTTTCCATTCTTTTGAGCCTCTCCCTTCTCCCAGGAGGCAACGGAGCCTCCTGCTGACCCCGTTACGCTTTAGAAATTTGGGAAGGCGGGTTGGTTCCTTTGAGTTTCAAGCACTCGATCTCCCTCCTTTCTCTGGTTTTCTCCGTTATTTTCTCTCTTTCTCGCCTGCACCCTTGGGAAATGAGTCGTAAATATATTTCCTCACTAGAAGGTTCGACCATCACACCCATTTTCCAGCACTGGTCCTCCCCCCTAGTCCTCTTCTTTTTTTTTCGCCCTCGCTATCTTTTTTGGAGTGGGCCTTTAAGACAGAAGAAGAGGGATCCCACCTCCCCCTTTGATCTTTCTCACACCGACTCCGAGAACCCAGCTTTCCCTCACAGCAACGTACCGCGTCCTCCCCTTTTTTTTTTTTGACTTATTCTTTCCTGTCGTGCCGTCCAGTGCGCAATCGAATCTCCTCTCCTCGTTTCGAGTTTTAGGAACACCCTTCTTTTCGAAGATCCCTTTCTGACATCGATTCTGTTCTGACCTGGAGTAGATAGCTCTTTCCCCCTGGAGCGCGAACAATTGTCCAAGCTTCTTGCCTTGCAGTTCAGCTCCTTTCCTCTACTTAGGTTTGTTCTCTTCTCTTTGAACTGCGGAAGGCGGTTACTGATACTTTTCCCGTAGATCGCACTTCGTTAATGGTCATTTAGCTTTAGTGTAGAAATGATCTCCTGGACCTCTTCCTTTTGGCGTTGCCGGTTTTCATCTGAGAGGAGTCTCGCGTCCCTTCCGCAACCGAGGTCCAGCGCGATCTTTTCTTAGCGAGTAATTTTTACTGTCTCTGTCTGCTGTATAAGATTTCGGTTTGTTATGGAAGAGACGATATGTTTCGTTGATGGAGTTTCCCTGCCGTCCCCCCAAAGGACTGGCGTTAGACCCTCGTAGGGCTCCAGCAGTCTATTCAGTGCTGACCGTTTGAGAGGAGAAAGGTTGATTTTCCTGTTTTCTCCCTTACCCCGTTGCACAAGGTCCCTTTCGAAAGTTCCTCTCCCATTGGTTTATCACGGCTGCAACCCCCCGTCATTTTCGTGAGATGCGCTCCAGGCCACGATTCACCGTTCCCCTTCACAAATTATATTAGGAAGTCCGCTTCCTACTGGCGGACGGGGCGCCACACTGTGTCCCCTTTTTCAAACCCTCTCGCCCATCTCACCTCCTGATACAGAGACCGCTTCTTTGCGTCTCCGAATTCGCGCCGAGCCGTATAGTTTACCCCCCTCCTTTCCCCTTTTCCCCTTCCCTCTTTATTTCCCCCGCGCCCGCAAAACCCGCCGTCGCCGACCGGGCAGCCTTTT
>Ga0179591_1216601_pt1 | contig 18630 bp, 27 predicted proteins | sample CZOMad2_1_08_16f_FD_182891 | JGI IMG/M metagenome (GOLD analysis project Ga0179591, IMG submission 182891) | Vadose zone soil fungal communities from Angelo Coast Range Reserve, California, USA - CZOMad2_1_08_16fungal (PacBio error correction) | ecosystem: Environmental > Terrestrial > Soil >... | reverse complement strand
CTGGGTTCCCCTTTGTGTTCTCGTCGCTGGCGGGTGACTTTTTTCTTGCTTACTTTAGGCCTTTGCCTTCGTCTATCTTCCCCATCCTCCCCTTTGTGGTGTTGAAGACTGTTCTAGCCTTTTTTTTTTTTTCTGTAAGTGCAAACCCCCCATGACGGTTTCTTGCAAACCCCCCTCATTTCCTCCGGCCTTCGATGGCCGCGCAGTGCCACTGGGTGCCCCTTTTGTAAGGGGTTCTTTTTCTGTTCCCCTAGGTCTGGTGGAATTGTTTGCCGTTTCCGTGGCCGATGCTGTTTGGTGTTTTTTATTTTCATTGCCCCCTTTTCGCTTCCTTATTTCTCTCGGCCTTTCCCGTTTCCCTTTGTGAGTTGATATCCGGCCCCCCCAGGTTGTTTTTTTCCCTTTTTGTCATGAACCCCTTTTTACAGGTCCCCCCAAACCGTGTTCCGTTTTTTTTTCCCCCCCCCGCGTGAGTGCGACGTTTCCCTAGTATAAGCCCGTCCGGTGACTCTGTTCCTTACCCGCCGGGGGGGTTCGTCCTTAGTTTCGCCCCCGTTCTTGCTCCCAGTTTTTTTGAAAGTCTTTTCTTTTTTTTTGTCCCGGCGTGTTTTTTTTAAGTTTGTCCGTTGGCGCGTGGTTTTTTTTACGACGTTTCTGCCTTCCCTCTTTTTTTTTCAATTGGTGTGCCTTCCCAATTGGGGTGCGTGTTAAGGGGCGGGCCGGGTAGGAACCCCCCCTTTGGTGCTTCCTGATTGCCCCCGTTCCCCCTGCGCGGCTTTTTTTTTTTTTTGCTCCCCGTTTATGGATTCCAACGTTTTCTCTTTTATCCCCTTCTGTTCTTTTTCTGTTCCGAATCCGTCCATTGGGCCTTTTTTGTTGGGACGCCCCCGCCCCGTTTCCCAGTCCCCTCCTCCGCTTCGTTGCTATCTGCCTCTGTCTATTTTCCTGTTATTTTGCTTTGGGAAACGTTTCCCCCCTGTTTTTCCTTGGTTGCCTATTCTGCATTTTTTTCACACCTGTGCCCCTGTACAAACCCTTCTTATTTTTTTTTCTTGTTAGTCAAAGGGAGTTTTTGACCCCGTTTTCCCCCCTGCTTTTCGGCGTTTTATTTTTTTTTGGTTTTTATTCCGTTCGCCCACGGGTGTGTCTTTTAACTTGTTTTTATTTCTCGGGTTTCCCCCAAATCCCCTTTTTGCAAGCCTTGTGACACTTGTGTTGGGTTTGTTGTGGGACTGTCCGGGGTCCTGTTTTTTTGTATGTGTGGGGCGTCCTCCCCCCGTTCTGATTGCTACATGTTTTGCTTGATTTTTCTGGCTTAGTTTTTTCTTTTGCCCACGTCTTTTTTTTTACTTTTTGTTCCTGGTGGAGTTTTGGACGTCCCGTCCCTTCCAGTTTTTTCTGTTTCCGATTGCAGGTCTCCCGTCTTTTTTTTTGGTGTTTCCCCACCCCCCCAGTCTCCATGGACGTTTCTGACCTTTTCTCTCCCCCTTTTGTGAACCCTTGATCTTCCCTTTTTTTCATGGTGCAGTTTTTGTTCCGCTTTTCCCCCGTTTTAGACTGTGAATTTCTTTGTCCAAGATTTTTCTTGGGTTGTTTGCCAGTCGCCCCTTGGCGTTTTGTTCAAGTGTTTCCCTGTTCCCTATGACACCGTGTAAACTTGAACCCCTTCTTCTTGTTTTTACAATTTTTATGGGTTGTCCCATCCCCCCTTTGTTTGGCGCCCTTAGGTTCTTGTTGGTTTCAAGTTCCTGAGTAGGTATTTTTTTTCCTTTTTTTACCACCCCCAAGGAACACTTTTTTTTTGGTTCCCTGCAGTTTGTTTTCCGGTCAAATTGTTTTTTGACACTCTTTCTGTCAATCCAGGTTGCTGCCTTCGGTTTCCAGGTCAAGTGACATTTTTCCCCAACAGGCCCTGTTTATTTTCCTTTGGTTGGTTTGCACGTCTTTTTCTTTGTTTGCCTCTTCTTCGTCCCGGTTCTCGATTTGTCTTTTGATGGCTGGAACTGGTCCCCTTTTTGAATCTCCTGAGTATGGTCTTCCCTGGCCCTTTTGAGTTTTCGCCCCTGACTCTATGCACCCCCCTGGTCTTTTGTCCCCCCCCTGTCTTTCGCCGGCAAAACTTTTTTTTTTGACTGGCACCTGTTTGTTTTTGATACTACATGCCCTCTATTTCCTTTTGGCCTGGGGTTCCCTTTTTTTCCTGGTGTGTGCTTTTTTTGCTTCATCTTTTAGGGCGTCCCATTCGGGAACCGCCCGCTGTCCCTTTTTCCCCCCCTTTACGTAACTTTGCCTTGGTTCCAAACCCCCTTTATGGCTGCGCCCTTTTCGTTTCCCCGATCCACGTTTTGGTTGCACCCCCCTCGCCCCCCCCCCCCCTTTATTTTCTCCCCTTGGCACCGGGAATGGCCCAAAGTCGGTCTTGAGCGTTTTGTTGCTTTCCTGGTGCCCGTTCATTTTTTTTTTTGCTCGCCTTACCCTGTCCTACGGCTTTTCGCCCGCGACCTTTGTACTCATAGGGGCTGAGGTTTTCCCACGTTCGTCATTCTCTCTCTCTTTTTTCCCTTTTTTTTTTGTGTTTTTTTTTTTTTGATCGATACCCCCCCCCCCAGTTTGATCCGTAAACGGTTTGCCCCATGGGTCTTTTTGCGAAGAGCCTTTAATTTGGTCCCCATCCCCCCCCCCCCCCCTTGGCCGGAGGTGGAAAGCCCTTTTCTCCGCCGCATGCGTTTGACAATTCCCATTTTTTTTCCAGGTAACACCCCATTTGTCTTCTATTGCAGATTTTTTTCGAGTGTTTTTTTTTTTTTTTTGCCATTTTGATCCGCTTCCCCTCCCCACCTAGAGTTTTTTTGCCCAAACCCACATGGCTACCATTGCTTTTGTGCCATTTCCCGCTTGCTCCTTTGAGGTTTTCTAGGGCCCCCGTTTCCCTTTTACGGTCCAGACGGACCCTTTTTTTTTAGCCCCCCCCTTTCCCCATCCCCCTTCTGTTTTTTCCAATTTTTTTTTCCCCCTTTTCTTGGCAGGTCGGTTTTTCGCCCCCCCCAGGGTCCCTTTTTTTCCCTTTTCGTCCTAAGTGGATGGGTTGCCCCTTTTCCTGTGTCAGACTGGAATTTTTCAGCTCCCTTGGCTAGCAAGAACGTTTCAATATATGTTTTTATGTTTCGAGTCGCGTGCCGTCCTGGTTTCAAGTGGTTCTCAAGGGCAACGTCCTTCCTCGAGCTCGGACTTGTCCCAGCCTCTCCCCCTTTAACCCCGGTTCTAGTCTCCGGCCCCCTAAAATGTTTTTCCTTTTTTCCGAGTGGGCCAGTTTGCCCCCCTTTCCTACCACTGGCCTGGTATTCTGTCGCATGACCTCTCGGCACAACCAAAACATTTCCCCTGCTGGGCCTTCCTTTTTTCGTTTGGTACACGCTGCGAAGCCCTTTTCCCTCTTTTACCTAGCCCTTCTGGGCCCGACAGACCCCCATCGTGAGGTTTTTACCCGTTTTCCTTTTTTCGGCTTGCACGTCCCCCCTTTGCCGCCAAAGGAGATGCCCCCCCCCTTAGCCAAGTTCTTTTCTTGATCTCCCCCCCCTTCTGTTCCCCTAGTCCCCTCAGTTCCCTTCCCACCGCGCCCCCCCCCTAAAGACCTCTTTCGACTCTTTTTTCGCGGAAGTTCCAACGTAATGTCTTTTTTTCGCCGTTCGCCTCAATTCCAGCAGCGTTTCCCAGCCGCAGTTGGTCCCTCCCCCTTGACAGCGACCCTCCCCCACACAAGGGCTTTTCCGTGTCCTTTTTCGCCAAGCACCGAGCTGTACCTCCCTGAATTTGAATTACGGCCCCCAGCCACCGGTTGGCCCTTTTGCCCCTTCCCCACTCCCACCCCATTTTGCTTGGCCAACGGCTTTCCTATTGCCCGAACCCATTTAAAAACGTTTTTCTTGTCACCTTTTTTTCTTTTCCAGTCCCAAAGGTGCCCCCCCCGCTTAATGTTTGACCCCCTGTAGTTTTGTGTTCCCGAGGTGTGCCCCCCCCCCACTTGTTCCCCCAAAATCTGTGTTGTCCGGGTTCCAATGTTTCCCTTGGCCGTGGATTTTAAGTCCCAACTTTTGGTTTTCCGGGCCACCCCCCCCCAGGGCGAGCAGTTTATGGCCCCTCTTCTTCCCCCCAAGTGGCCGGCCGGCTGTCTCCCTCCAGAGGATTGCCCTTTTGCCCTGGTTGCAGGTTTTGCCATGGGACTGCTTTTTTTTTAGAAAAGTTCTTTTGGGTTTTGTGGGATTTTATTTGTGGACCTTTTCCCCCGATGCCCTCCTTTCGCGTTCCCGGCGTTGTTCTTTTGCCCCTTGCAACTCGAGTGCACCAAAACCTTGTTTTCGGTTTTTTTTTACCCCCCTTTTTTTCCGACCTTTGGTCTGCGTCGGCAACCTTTCGTTCGTAGTTTTCTCCCCGGACAGGCGACCCCCCGAAGGCTCTCCGCCCGTTTTTTTCTTTTTTTTTGCCCCCCCGTTGTCCCCACTTTTGCCCTTGGCGGCAAACGGCTTTCCCCCCTTTTTTTCGGTCCCCCCGCCCGGGCTGTACTTTATTTTGGAGGAAACAGGGATTTAACGGCTGATTTCTTTCTTTTTTTTTTCCCTCCCTTTTGACCCCCCCCTTTTTGGCCCTTTTTTTTTTGGTTTTGTTTTTCCCCCGTCTTGGGGTTTCTCACCCGGTCACCTCGCTTCCCTCAAGGTCCCACGGACCGGAGCCCCCTAGGTTGCCCCTTAGATGCGACTTGGGTCTAGCCCCCCTGACGCCTTTGGCCCTTGCCCCCCCCTTCCCCGCCCACCCGGACCACCTTTAGAGGGAGGGTAGCCTCCTTCGCCTGAGTTCCCCTGCCGGCTTGGGCTCGTTTTTTTTCTCCTTTTTGAATCGTTTTGAGGCCAGTTTTTTTCCTTTTTCCCCCCCCCTCGATCTTTCTTTTCCCTTTCCTTCTCCATCCGTTTGTTTTTTCTGTTGTTCCTTGAGGATTTATCGGAGAGGCAAGTCCCCTTCCCCTGTGCCGTTACCCTCCCGCTCGACGACGGGACCTTCTCTCAGAGCAAAGGCTCCCGGTTGTTTTCTGTACTCCTTTTTGTTTGCCGTTTGTTCTTTTTGCCCCCTTCCTTTTTTCACCTGGTTGGCCCCGGCTTGGCCCGTATATTTCTGCCCCTTTCATCGGCTCCTTTTCCATGTGGGGCCTTTTGAGGTCAGTAGGATTTTTTGCGGGCCCGTTTTCCCCCGACCTTGAAGCAGGTCCACCCCAATTTTGGTCAACCTGATTTTTCTTCAGTTTTTGGCAAAGACCGGAAGCCACGCAAGCCGTTTGTGACACATCATTTCCCCTTTTTTCCCGCCCGGGCGTGTTTTTTTCTTGAACGCTGTGCACCCTTTTGCTCTGGGAGTGTTTGTGTGGTTTGTCCGGCCTGCCGCTGTCTTTTTTGGTTTCTCCCTTTTGGCGACGTTGCTTTTTGAGCCTGGTTTTTTCGTTTTTTCCGCCGTTGGTTGGGGCCCTTTCCCCCGCCGTTTTGGAGTTTTTTTTTCCAGTTTTTTTGCTTCCCCTGCTTTTTTTTGAGGGGGCTCTTTTTTACCGCCTCTCTGGATTTTTTTTCTTCCCATTTTCTCCCGCGGCTCCCAACGACCACGTTTTACGCTTTTTCGAGGTCCCTGTTCCCCATTGATGATTTTTTGTTTCCGCCCCCTCAGTTTTGACATCCCCGTCTCAGGGGCTTTTTTCTAATTCCCCTGCTTTTATTTTCTATTTATGTTTTCCCCCCGTGGGCGTCCTTGTGGCAACCCCCCCGCCCAACCCCCGCTGTGGCGCAGGCCTTTTTTCCCCCTGGGACCAGACGTCACCAACCCTGTACGTAGGTTTTTTTCCTTGGGCCCATTTAAAACCCGGTAGACGGGCAGTTTGACGATTTCCTTCGTTACCCGGTTTTTTTTGACTTTCTTCTTTTTGCACGGGCCCGAAAGTTTTCTCGGTGTGCGGGGACAAGTTAAGCGTTTTTTTTTTATATTGTTCCAGGTGGTTTAGGTTGGTGATGGGAAAGGGTTCTTTGTAAGGTGATGGACGACTCTCTTTTTTTTTAACCTGGCTCCCCGGTTTTTTTTTTTGTCCCGTTTTGTGTCACCTCGTTGTTTTTTTTTGAAGGAGCCATTTTTTTGATTGCACTGCTGATTTCTGAACTGCCCTGACTTTTACAGCTTTCTTATTTGTCCCCCCACCACCCCCGATTGTTTTTTTTTTAATTGACGGGCCCCCAGTTGACCATCTAGGTCGATTTCCCTGGTTTTTTCGTTTTTTTTTTCGACGCTCTTTCTGTCCGCTCCCCACCCCAGACCCCTTTTTCTTTGATTCTAGTTTGCACCTTTGTCCTTTTGCGGGGGCCGGTTTCCCCTTATTGCCCTTTTATGCTTAATCCCCCCGTTTTTTTTGTCCCCCTTCCTGGTTCCCCGTCTGGTTGGGCCCCATCCGTTCGTATTTCCCTTACTCCGTGGAGGTATTTTGAGCTTTGCTTTCCGTTGTTTTCCGGTTTTTTCCACCACCCCATTTCCAACCCTGGTTTTTTTGTCTCCGTTCAATGTTGCCCATATCCTGGATTGACTTGATTGCTTCCATTTTCACGGCCAATGCCCCTCCTTAACCCCACCCATTGTTAACTGCTCCGTTAACCCTCTTGGGGACTCTTCTTTTTTTTTGTATACTGTTTTCTTGAGAGACTTTTTTTGGGTGCTTGACCCTTTTGCCCCCCCCCATTCACAGCCGCTGTTTGGCTTTCCTTTATTTTTGATCTCGCTTACTCCGATGACCAAATACTGTGAAACCCCCTTTCACTCTCGCACACCTACCCCTTTTACGGTGACCCTGTAGTTTCTGTCCCGAAGCCCCTGCCTGATAATTGTCCTTTTTTTTGGCTTTTGTTCTCTTTTGTGGCTCTTTTCGTTGGCTTTTGTTTTTGGACTTTCCCGGTCGGTCCCCATATGTTCCTTGTTTAACTGCCCCCCCCTTGACCACCCTTTCACGGCCCCCCCTTTGCCCATTTTTTCCACACAAACGCTGTTTTTGAACTCCCTTTCGCTTGCCCCCGATTTCCCCAGTCTTTTTTCCCCAAGCTTTTTTTTCCCATCTGGCCCCCTTTTGTGCCAACTTTTTTTCCACTTGCGGGGAGTGGCCCGGGCTTTCGTTTTTTTCCCTGTCTCAGGTGTTTCTTAATTACCGGCCCGGGTTTTGTTGAGCCAGCAGGGCCCCAGTTTCCTCTTGTTGTTCATGTGTTTTTCCGTGGTTTGCCTCTTTATTTCCCGTCCTCTTTTGTGTTTTTTGTTTGTTTTCTTTTCGGCCTGGGTCTAACCCTTTCCGTCCCCCTGTAGTCATGAATCTTTAACCTGTTCTGCTCGCGCTTAAGTTTAAGGGGTTTTCTCCCGCACTTTTCGGGCTTCCCGTATTCAGTTTTCCTGATCCCGGCCCTTTTCTTGAAACTTCCCCCTACAAGGTCCAAACGGGGGCTCTTTTTCGAGGCCGTCATAGTTTTACATCCGTATTTGAACTTACTGGCCCCCCAATAATAGATTCTTTTTGTGTTCCCCACCTTTTTTCGTTTCGTTGTTGTGTGTGTGCCCCTGGTGCTCCCCCATTCCCAAGCGGTCCCGATCCATTTGTTCTCCTTCCTTCCCCGTTCCGCCCCTCCCGGCCCCCACTTTACGACCCTTTGTTTTGTTCCCTTCTTCAAACAATCCTCTTCTTGGTCGGCGCCCTTCCAGGTTCCCGGTTCACGTCTGTTTTTTTGCGGTCCCCTCAAGTGTTGGTTACGGGGGTTCCTTTGTTAGTTTTCGGAGGGTCCTGGCTCTCCGTCTCCTCTTTGCTTTGTGTGTTCGATCCCAGCTTTCTACCCGGCCTTTTTCCGACCGCCGTCCCCCGCGAGAGCTTTTTTACGAAACGTTCTCCAACCGGTTCCGCTCGCCTTCTTGTGGCCTCCTGGCCCTGGTCCTTCCTTTATGGTAGCAATATAGCGGTCCTTTTTTGCTGGCCCCATTGGAAACTTTCCCGTTTAACCACCCAAGGTTTTTTTCTGGGTGTGCTCCTCGCCCCTGTTAAGCCAGGGCACCCGTGCCCCCGGAAAGTCACGTCTCCATTTTTCTGGGCCCACCATTTTACTGTCCCCCCGATTTTTCGAGGGTTTTTTTTTTACCCCGGTCCTGTTGTGCTTGGTCCTCGTTCAATGAACGCCCAACCGTTTTTACATGCCCCCCACTTGAATCCTTGTTTTTTGGCGGGAGGAGCCCGCGTTTCTCGTCAGTGCCCCCCCGTTTTTTTTTTTAGTTTTCCCCCCTGTTTAAAGATCGTCCCTCAGTTCGTGGTTCCCGTAAAGTCAGTGCCCTGTTTTGTTTTTGGGCCAGCCAGTTCCATTGACAGTGCATTCCAAGGCCCCCGTCCCTTTTTTCTTTAGCCGTTTTTACCCTTCCCCCCCCCCCCCCTTTTCGCCCCCCCTGCCCCCTCCTTGTGTCAGGTCCGCAGCCCGTTGTTTGTTCTTCACAGCTCCATGAAAGTTTTACCGGCCCCCAGCCCAACCCTTTTCTGGTCCACTTGCCCTCAACCCCTGCCCCCCCCCCACTTGCCCCCCCGGGCTTTTTTCCCTACTTTTCCCCGACCCCCCTTTTGGACACGTTTTCCCTTTTTTTTATTTGCGTGAACCACTTTCCCCTTTGTCCCTCCCCCTTCCTTACAATCCTGTCTGGCATGTAGAACTTTTTTTCCAAACAAAGACCCCACCCATCCCACCCCCATCTTTTCTTATTTCTTTTGGCCACATGGGTTACCTTTTCTTTTTTTTTTGCCAGGAATGACAATGACAAAGAACACCGTCGCTTTCCGCCACCCATGCCATCTTCACATGGTGTTTTTTTCGTTACCAAGTAGGGAAAGTTTTCTTGGTTATTTGTTTTTCCCCCCGATTTGATTCTCCGCCCCCATGGTCCCCCCAGGCAGGTGTCCTGAGGTTGTCTGCTTAAGGAATCCGGTATTTAAAGTATTTTTGGTAAGGTTTTCTTATTTCACCTTTTCGGTGGACAAAGGTGCCCTCGGGATTTTTTATATTTTTTCCTTTTTATTTTGGGGTTTGCAAGAGTCCTAGTAGTCTGTAACCTTGCCCAGTGTATTGGTTCACCGTTTCACACCGAGGGGTGCCCGAAATTTACTGTTGACATTTTTCGTCCCCATTGGGATTTGCATGCCGAGGTTGTGGCATCCTAGTTCACGCTGTGAAAACTGGTTACAAGTGCCCTTGCCCTTTTTTGCCGTAGCGCCCACCCCCCCCCAGACCTTTGTTCTTTTTGTGTTTATTTTTACAAACTTTTTAAAACCCCCCCACTGGCCCCTTCAACTCGGACGGTGGTTTTTTGAACCCCCACCCAATCGTTAATCACAACAACGGCCCGGTTTCCTATTGAACCAGGTTATTCCCACCAGTTTGCTTTTCGTTCCCTTCTTCTTTCTGGCTTTCCTTCGGCTCTTTTTTTTGTCCCATTTGACTCACCTCCCCTTTTTTTTGTTGTTTTTTGGATTTCTGGTTTTCCATCCCACACTGTCGGAAATTTGCCCATGTTCTTTAACACGAGAGTTCCCGGGGGTCCTTGATCCTTTTCCCGTTTGGAAACCCCCAATGGTGCCTTCCCTTTCGCACCCGCCTCCCAAACCTTCCACACCCCCCTAGAGGTCTTGAATGGCATCCCTTTTCTTCTTTTTTTTTTTTTGGTTTGTGTTCGTGGTTTTGTTTTGTCGGTTTTTTTTGCTTTTCATGTGTTCTTTTTCCCTTTATGGGCCTTTGCTCCCTTTTTTTTTTCCTATTTCCGTTTTGTGTTTTGATTGAGGTTGCCGGATAGTCTTCAGGTTTTGTTTGTTTTGGGTCCACCGTTTTTGTTGTAGGACCGGCCGTTTTGCAACCGTTTTCTTTGACGACCCCCTTTTTTTTCTTAACGGGCCCGTCCATTGCCAAGGCGTCCTGCTTGCCTTTTCTGCCTGCCTCCACATCTCTGGTGTTGGCCGTGGGCTTTTGGTGGGATGCCCCTCTTTTTGCCCTTTTTGGTGTTTCTTCTGGCCCATTCTTTTTAGCTCGTGCTCGGTCATTTGTTGTGATTTTGTGTTTTTTTCGTTTGCGGGTTTGACCTCCCCCCACCGATTCGGGACGGCCAACCCAAAATTTGTTTTGTTTTGTCCACCCTTGCGATTCCCAGTTAAGCCTTTTTGGGCCAGCCTTCTGTGTCAAAGCAGGGGACACCCCTTTTTCCTTCCCATCCTTGCTGTTTTTTTTTTTTTATTGACGAGGTCGGCCGCTTGCGTACCAGGTTCGTTTTTTGTTTTTTGCCCGTTGCCTAATGTTCTTTTCTTGCCTCGTTTGGGTTTTTTCCTTGTCGTTTTTGAAGGGTTACGGACGTTCCCCCCCTCTTCACTAAGTTGTTTTTTGTTTTAGCTGAGTCCCCCCCCCCCCCCCCCCCCCCCCCCCCCCCCCCCCCCCCCCCCCCCCCCCCCCCCCACCCCCCCACCCCCCCCCCCCCCCCCCCCCCCACACCCTGAGCCACAACAAGTAGACCTCTCGTTTTTTTATTTTTTTTTTCCTTTTATTCCTATGTTCCAGTCCGAAGATCACCGACGACCTGTCTTTAGAACCTTTTTGCCCCAGACATCATCTATTCAAGCCTATAGTTTTTTTTTTTTTTTTTTAGTGGGCCCCTTTCCCCACTATCGAGCTTCACCCCCCCTCCTAACCAGTTGGCTCTTTTTTGCTAGTTCCAGGCCCAGTTGCTTTGGGGACGTACTGTCCCTCTTATCATTTCGTTGCCCCGTTTTCCTATAGTTGCTTTTCCGCCTGTTCGTTGTTCCCGGGCAACGTTTAACCCCCCCCCGTTTGATGCGTCTTATTACGTTTTGTTTTTTCCCCCGAACCCTTTGCTCCCCCCCGATTCGTTGCATTTTGGCCGTTCACAGGTTTTCGACAGTGGGCCCATTTTTCCCCCGGGTTTTGCAGAGTTAGGATTTTACCTTTGGATCTCTCCCCTCCCGGTTTTTATGGCAATGTTCCTTGCTTCGGTTTTTTTTGTTGTTTAGTGGGCGCATTCCCAATGGTGTCCGTTTGGCTTTTTCCCCCCCCCTTGTGTTTCCCCCCTTTAGTTACTTCTCTTGGAAGTCCTCACTTTTTTCCTTCTGTTTCCCGTTTGATGGTGTGTCGACTAAGCGTCTTTTTTTCTGTTTTGCCCCCCTGCCTCTTTTTCGTTTTTTTCTTTTTTCCGCGTTTTCCTTTTTTTTAAGTGTCCTTGTCCCTCGCGAGTCGACCAACCCCCGTTTCCTTTGGGTACGTCTTTTTTCCTTGTTTTTAGCGCCAGGTTCCCTGTAGAGCTGTTGGTTTCAGTGTTTGCTCTCCCCCTTTGACATGCTCGCCGCACCCCAGAAAAACCCCCTGAGCCCGTCGTTCCGTCTTTGGCGGTTTTGCCCCGACCTTTTTCGGCCTTTACGTAAAGTTACCCCACCTCCTTGTTGGACAGCTTGTTTGCCCATTTCCTTGTTTGGATTTTTCCTTAAGGGGAGGGTTTATTTTTTTTTTCTGTAAGTTGGTTTCCAGTGTTTGCGCCACCACGGCAACTTGGTTGGGTTTGGCCTCCCGTTTTGGTAATTTCTCCCGGCTTCTTTTTGACCCCTTCTTTTGTTTTTCCAACCTTGAAGGGGTGAACTTTCCCCCTCCCACCCTGCGCGGGGACGGTTTTTGTGTTTTTTGATCCCCCCACCCCCTTTCTTTGATCTTTCTCGCGGATTCGGCTTTGAGTCGCAAACCCTTTCCTTTGGAAAAGATTTTATTTGCCGGGGTTAGTTTTTTTCGCTGCCTTATCACTTATTTTACCTTTGTACCTGTTTTCCCAAAGTCCCATGTGCCCCTCCACCCCCCGGACTTTTGCTTGCCCCATTGTCCTTTTCCCGCCCGGGACCTTGTTTTTGCCCCGCTATTGCCGCATTTTTTTTCTTTGATTTTTCCTTTTTCTTTTGTTGGCGTTTTTGAACGTCCCCGAGCGTCTTCCCTAGTTTTTGGCGCTGGCCGGCCCCCCCCCTTTTCCCATTTTTGCCCCTTTGCCGGTTCCAACCACAACTCGATGTTTTCTTGGCCTTTACCACGGCTTGCCCCGAACTTTCCCGTTTTCTCGTCCCAAGCCTTTTTAAAGGTTTTTTTTTGTCCCAATTTGACAGTTTTCTTTTTTGGGTTTTTTTTTCTTTGGCTTTTCCCTTTCTCCAATTTTGGTTTTGTTAACCCCCTTACCCCCGGCTTTTTTGTTAGGTTCCTCTTGTTTGACCAAGTTCCCCCCCCCGATTTCGGTTTGCCCCGTCCCTTGGACTGAGTTTCTTTTTATATTTTAATCTCCCTGTTGTTTTTTTTTTTTCTTTTGATTTTGCCTGAGTTTGGATTACTCCCCCTCTAAGGTTGCCTTGAATTTGGTATTTTGCTCTTCCTGCCTGTATTTCCCCCGTTTCCCCCATTGTCCCTTTAAAGCACAAACTTTTGGTCCCACACTCGGTTCATGAAACTTTTTTATACGTAATTGACCTTCCAAACCCTTTAATTGACCCCCCCCCCCTTTGTTAGGGTTTCTTTTATTTTTTAGATTCTTTGATTCCTTTGCCGTTCCCTAAGTTTAGGTGTTTTTAGATTTCCCCCTTCAACTCCCTGATTTTGGTCTCTTTTTTTCCCCCATGTAACTTTTTTTTTTCCCCCGTTTCCTTACGTTTTCTGGACCCAGGCAGCCCGATTTCTCCGTCGTTTGTGCACTTGATCTTTTATACTTCTGATGCCCCTCCCCACGACTGACGGCCCCCTTGGTCACACTATTTTTTTTAAGGCCCGTGTAGTGGGCCCCTCAATAAACGTCGCCTGGGCCCCATCTTCGTCGGAGGATGACTCCCCAATTGGTCCCGTCCCATTGAACCTTTTGTTTGCCCCATTCGTTTTTTTGCACATCTCCCCCGTTCTGACTTTTTTTTTTTTCGTCTCTCCTGTCCTTCCTCTTATTTTGGAGGGTCGCGTTCCGGGCCCCTTCGGTTTGAGAACCGCTCAGATAATATTACCTGATTTTGTGGCCCGCCCCCCTGTGGAGTATCCCTTACTGACCCAATGAACTCCTCGCCCTATGCCGGGGGGCCCAAAGATTTTGACGTTCTCCTTTGGTTAGGATTTCGCCATTTGTGACCCCTCGCATTTGGTCACGACAAATGATTTCCCCGACTTGTCGAGCGCTGCAGCCAAGTGGCCATTTTGATAGGCCAACCCCCCAAAGTTGCTTGTGTCGGGGGTGTAACAAATTCCCCCCCCTATCAAGCTCCCCTCCCTTTTGATGCCTCGTACCTTTTTGTTGACAAGCAGCTTTCCCAATAGGATTGTTTCTTTTTCCGTTCTGTCTGAGGAATTCGCATTGCAATGTCTTGCCATGCACTGCTGACATCAGTGCTTTTTTACCCCCGGAGAGACGCATCCTTCTATCAAACACGATCAACTGTACGTCTCCTGACACTACTTTTTTATAGGTACCCTTTTTCTTGCACACCGTACCACCCTTATTGCGTTTTGTTCGTTTTTCCTGGCGTCCCAGTTTTGCGACCAATGCTCAGGTCCCATCCTTTTTTCCACCCCTTCCATTTGCGTTTTGGGTAGCGACTGATGTCCCTTTCACAGAGCTCACACACCAACGGGTGTTTTTTACCCCACAGGTCGACGCGTACGAGTCGCACCCTCGGGCATGGGTGGACCCTTTGAATCTCTGAAGGTCAACCCCAAATCCCGGCCGGACTTACATCCACAACCCCACTGTACACACCCCCCCCACCCTGAAACAGGGCACCCCTTTGTAATTGACTCACAAACTGAGTTCTCGAATAAAACCTTAGACACGTTGAGGCCACGGTCGCTCCGGGCGTTACGCACTTTCGCACCCACCCTGAGACCCCACGCGCACACGCTTCGCCCTGGCGTAGGGACACCTGTTCCGGGCACACAATCAAAACCAATGAAGACCGCTGGGGTGGTCCATTTTTTTTTTTTTTTCTTTTTTTTTTTTGGTGCAGTTGCCCTTCACATGTATGCGCCTCAGCCCCGGTCACACTTTTCTGTTTGGTTTTTTAGCGACGCGCAACCCCTGTCCACAAGGTCCATGTCACCCTCGGACCGAATAATGAATGCCCCCTTGGAGTAAATCATGCATCTTACTGAGTTTCGTCCACTCCATCACACCCTCATTTTTGGGCCTGTGTCAGGTCCGACCCGACCATTTTTATAGTGGATTTTTATTACGGACTTTTTTTTTCATTGTTCTCGGTTCTTTTGCGTCCCTCCAATTGCCTTAGGTAAAATGTCCTCGCAACCAAACACACTGTTCCAGGCCCCACCCCCCGGCCCCTTCGTCCCAACCGGCTTCCATCAAAAAACCTTTTTTCTTCGGGAGCTCTTCGACCCGCAACAACCGCCACAAATGCAAAGAGAGACGACCCGGGCTGGCACCACCCCAACCCACCGAAACTCCGGTTGTGGATCACAAACCAATGGAGGGCGACTCAGTCCCCCGCCGGATGTCTTTTCTTGTAGCCCCCACAGGCTCTTACAGTGCTTGACCGGAATTATTTCGTGAACCTTTTGGTAAAAAGTAAGTTTTTTCTTCCCCCGGTTTCTTTCCCCCACCTCTGTTTACATGGCTTGGCTTTCACGGTCCATTTGTGACCGGTCTGGCGACTAGCGAATCTGTAGCTTCCACCGACACGACCATTACCTGCAGGATCACAAGCAACAAAAACGGCAAAAGTAATAGGGAAAAAGCAAGTTTGGGACTTCCCTTCGCCTTAGTTAGCGTGGGGGGTGCTCTGGCTTGAGGCAGGTGCGGCCCGTTTTGCCTGGGCATAGGTTGTGAAGCGGTATTGAGCTTTTCTCCTTTTTCGACGTTGTTTTGTTGTTTTTTTTTTTATCAAGTTCTAAAGTACACACCCAGGAATTCGTTTCCCCAACTTCTTTTTAAATCTTTATACTGATGACCTCTCTCACAATGTGAATTTCCAGAATTTAGTTTGCTCTACCCCCTCTTTTTGTGTTGTGATTTCTTTTTCGCCTGCGTTTTCACTTGTTTCTGTTGCCCAATTTTTTCTTAAACTGCATTTCCACTGCTCCTCCTTTTCCTTAGTACTTACTATATTGTCTGTTGGTTTTTCCTCACCCCCCCACTCTGACGAAAAACCACTTTTGTAGTGTTTCCAAAAAAAACTTATTTTACTGCACCTAATTCTCAGTTCACAATTCCGTAATACCATTTTTCCTATCCGTTCTGGTTTTTCCCTTCAAGGTGTCCTTCCTTCTTTTCCGACCCTCTGATTTCTTGTTCGTACTACCTTTCAGAAGATCTGGTCGTTTCTTTCCCTTTCCTGGACACTTGGGTGCCTTGATCTTTTTTCCAGAGTCCACCGAAGGGGTTGCTAGGAAGGAAGGACCTTTTTGCGCTTCTCTTGTGCATTCTCTCCGTCGCCCCGCACGTCTCCCAGGAAGGGGTCCCCAAACGTTTAATAGGATCCCCCCGTTTTTCACGGTGCCGCTTTTTTTGAGCCTTCCCCAAGGCATTTCTGCGGCCGATGGGCATTCATCCTCTCAAGTGTCCGTGGCTTATCAGGAATCTCTTTCTTTTTCGCCTTTTGGACGTTGGCCGCGGACTTGAGAACGACCCCAACACCAGCAGGTGGGGGCGCTGCGTGCAGTGTGAAAACCCTTGACACCCCCACTGGGTTAAACCTCGGGAACTTCGTTTTCTCTGACAGGCCTGGGCAAAGGACATGGTGCAACAGGGCCCCAGATGCGATGCGTTTCGAACGGTGGCGACGGCTGGGCCTCCACTTCGTGTCCACTTTCTAAGGTTTTCTCCCTTACGTTGGTGCACCCCTCCTTGCAAGTTGTGCGGGAGGGCCAAAGGGACTGACTGTGGTGAGGCCGGTCTTTTTACTGCAAGATCGCTGTTTCTGTCGCTTTTGTTGTGATTGTAACTCGGATTCTCGGCAGACTCATGGAGGAAGCCGCCATCTGGTACCCCTGATCTATTGAATCTGATTCCCTGTTTTTTCAGCGGAGGCCTTTCGTACCAACAATATTCCTGTAAGTGAACCTGCCCGGCAAGCTGTCCTCTCTTTTTTCAATGCGTGTCTGGTGGTGCGGGCCATCCGGAGCCTTTCTCGCCCCTACACCTGAACATGATTGTCCTTTTTCCGTGCATTTTTTCCCGGCCCGGAAGGGCTCTTTGACCCGTCCAGAACCCTTCTCTGTGGTTCCCATCTCCTCTTGGCCTCCTGGGGCTCGGCCCTCCTGTGATTGGTGTACTGCTTGCGTTGTTGAGGTCAGTTTTTAGCCCACCCCCCCCCCCCCCCCCACGCCAACCAGTTTTGGTTTGCCCCGACGTCGGTTGTCAATGCGCTACCCCTGCTGTTTTGATCATTGTTTCCCCTGGAAGGTCCAAGTGCCAGCAGCCCAACTGGCGTTGCTTTTAGAAGGTTTTTGGTGCACCCTTTAGGGGAAGATTACCCTTCTTCCGTGGCTAGGTCCACGATCTCGTTTTGTCTCCACCTTTTGATGGAGAAACAAGGGTGCCCACTTCGCAAACACCCTCCACGTGCTTCCGCTTGGGTTTGAGCCGCCCTCCTACCCCCCCCCCGTCCATCTGACCCTGGAACGGTCTTTTCACCCTTTTTTCCCCCCTGCTCTCCCAACACCCCGGGCCGTTTGCCCTGTCGGCGCCCGAACCTCTCTATTTTTCCTTCAATTTGTTATTTCTTTTTCCTTGGTTCCCTCTTTACGGTTCCACTTTTGAGGGCTTGTCCAGCCGGACTACCACTTCTGTGTCCCAATGCCCCCCATTGCACCGTTACCATGCTCCTATTTTAACCACCCCTTGCTTTCCGTGGCCCTTCCCCCCTTCTTATCAAACGTCTGTTCCCCCCTATACCTCGCGCAAAAGCCCTTGTGTGTTGAAACCTTCTTTTCCAGGGAAGTGGAGGGGCTTCGGGCGGGCGACTGCTTTTCCTTTTCCTTTTCCTTGTTGTGGTACACCACGAGCATTTTGTGTTTTTCCTTTGTTTGTTTTCCTTTCAGCTTCTACTTTTTCTTCTGCAGGGGTGGGGATGCTCTCTATTCTTTTCTTTTTTTCTGCCACTAAGTTTTCTTGTTGTTCTTTTTTCCGTCGTGCTGATCCCATCAGTAAATGACCTGCATTCCATTTGTACTGCCTTACTCTTTCTCTTTTTCCCGCCATTTTTTACAGTCATGACCCAAGATGTTACCCCAATTTCCCATTGCTAACCACCCAACAATACTATTTCCGGGAACTAGCAAAGAATTCCACGTTCATTTTTTCACACGGAAAACCTTCCCCCTTTTTGAACCCCCACCTTTAATGGTTGATTGTTCGTACGGTTCTGTTGACGGTGAACGACAAAGAGTCGTTCCTTCGCAGGTGCAACAACGTGCACGGACCAATTTTTTTTCCCCCCCCAGAGCTGTTCTCCTTCTTTAACAAACACCAAAACCCGGAATTTCATTTAAGTGGAATTTTTTTTTTTGCCATGGGCGAATGTTTGACAATTTCATCTGATGGCGTAACCGCTCCTCCGGTCATTTCCTCGCCCCCCCCTGTGAACAACTTACCCGGCTTTAGGAGGAATTTACGGCCACGCCCTTCCACCCACCCACCGCCCAGGAACCCCGGCCTTTGTCGGTCCTTTTTTTATTTTTTGTTCGGGACATTTGTGACAGGTTTTGCCCCGGGTCCCTTTGTAACTTATGTTGGGGTAGGTTCCTCTTCTCCCTGTGCCATTTCTTTCGCCCGTAGCCCGACGTGGTTTTCCCCATGCAGGGAAATTGGGTTCAACCGGCACGCCCCTCAGTGCCGCCCTCGCCACCGAGAGTGCCAAGACACCCTTTTTTTTTATCCCCAATTCTTATTTGGAAGCCACCTTTGGTAGTTGTAATGGGTGGCCATTGCCCGAGTTAGTGCAATCTACAAATGCCGGTATGTGATAGGTGTATTTTTTTCACGGTTTTTTGCCCCCCTCGTGCCTCCCCCACATGTTTAGTTAGTGTCCTTTTGGCTCGTCCCGACACGCCCATCTCTCCCTCCCCGAAAGTTTTCTTAGTTACGTTCGTGACCGTGTCCGGGTCACAGACAATTTTCCTTGTCTACCTACGGGAGTTCTTGTCCTCGGTCGGGCACTTGGAATTATTTGACAGCCCCCCTGGAGGTTTTCAGGGAACGCGAACCCGTTCCTTATTTTGGTGGATCCCCCCTATGTAGGTTTTGCGTTCCTCCCCCAAAGGTCCCACCCCCCATTTTGAAATTGGCCTCATCTACTCCCTTTAGTGCGTTCTTGACTTTTTTTCCGATTTCCCGTCCACTGTCTTCATTGTGGCTGTCCTGCCCCGTGATTTTTTTTTTTCTGGAAACCAGGTACCTGTAAAGCCGGGGCGTCTCCATCTGGGGTAGTGCCTTTCGTGCCCGCGGGCCATGGTGCGATCCAGCGGTCGCCGACAGCCACCCTACTCCACATATAACACAAGCGTACAACTGATGACGGTTGAAATGTGC
>Ga0179591_1376085_pt1 | contig 18632 bp, 26 predicted proteins | sample CZOMad2_1_08_16f_FD_182891 | JGI IMG/M metagenome (GOLD analysis project Ga0179591, IMG submission 182891) | Vadose zone soil fungal communities from Angelo Coast Range Reserve, California, USA - CZOMad2_1_08_16fungal (PacBio error correction) | ecosystem: Environmental > Terrestrial > Soil >... | reverse complement strand
ACCCCCCTAATTACTTCCTTTTTCACACTCCCGGCTGTTTTCTTTCTTCCTTACGTTAGCAAACGCCTTTTCCGGTCACACGGCATTTTTCTCCGTCTCGATTGAATTGTCTCCCCCCCACTTCCGTAAAGGTTCCTCCCCCTGTTCTCCCTTTCCCTCCGATCGTGCTGGTGCTGCGCGTGCCCCATGGATGGTCGTGTCCTTCGCCATAGCCTTGTTTTCTCTGACCTCGAACCCTTTCCTTCTTCGTAAGTTCGTTGCTCACCCTGCAACAGCGCATCTTTTTCATAAACGGCTCCGCCGATGACTTCCTCCTTCGATGCTTTCCTTCTCTTACCTTTTCCCTACTTTCCCGGCAGCGCTGAAAAAATGGGTACTACCGTCCGTGCAAACGCCCTTCAATTCTTCCTTCTATGACGTGCCGGCCGTCGTTTTCTTCTCCCTCCCTCCTCATAAGTTGGAAGCATACTTAAACGCTCCTCTTGATGCCTTACTTTTTCCCTCTTTTCTGATTGTAACTGTCTTGGTATGCATTCTTCTTCGCGTACATGATCATCTGCGAATTCCACGTTCTCTTCCCCGCGCTTTGCCTTGCCATTACGTCATGCATTTTTAGACCAAGGTGTGGTCCCACCCGAAAGGCCGCCGCTCAATACCCTCACGCACCCCCCAACCCTCGGAAAAACCTCTTCAGACCAACCCACACACCACCCAACAAGATTATGGAAAAACACTCCCACAACCAAAACCGTCGCCAACCCCCACAAACCCCCCCCCCCACCCCCCCCTGCTTAGCCGTGCGATGGAGGCCCACCTCTGGTCCCCCGGGTTCACGGTCAAGCTTTCGAAGCCTCTCCGTCCCGCCTGAATTGAGCATGCCCCCCCTAAAAGAATAAGGCCCTCCGAAACCTTGTTACTGTCGGTCTTGATCGGAATTAAAGGACTTACAGCATTTTTTTCGCTGGTGATGAGTTTTCCGACTTTCCTGCCCGACTGCGTTGCTCTTTGATCCGAGTCTTCACTCGCAAATTGCGTGCAGCCCACCCCCTCAGACTCCCCCTTTGCCGACGGCCGTTTTGACGTTCTGTTCCGGACAGCTTTTTCCCCACTCCAAGCCCCGCGATGCCGCTGACCCCCCCCCTTTGCAGGACAACAAGCGGCCCGCAGGATAGTCCAGCCCCCATCGTTCCCCTCATGATGACGGCCTCCTTTGCTCGCCCAAAAGTGGGGAAACGGTTAGTGCCAGGGATCCCTTCTTCTCTTCTGCAACGAGGCCCCCTACCTCTGATTCTGCCGACTTCATTGCCGAGTGGTTCCTGAAAACTTGGTGAAACCCCCCTTTCCCCTTTCCACCCCAGTCTGGACCTTTCCCCCCTCATCTTCCTCCTCCGTAGCCTCTTTTCTCAGAAACGGATTTCGCTCTTGTGAATCGTGCGGAAGTTTCCGATTGGCAGGAAGCGTTGTGCTAGACTTTTTAAGGGCCCCCCGAGTCCCAGTGCTTCCATCTTCCCAACGACACGCACATTGCGACGTTGCGGAAGCTTCGCGCTTTTCTGAAGCTTTGTACTTCCTTTCCATTTCTCCCCTTTTGAAGATACAATCGGCATCCTTGACGAAGCGTGCGCGGTGATTCTTGTTGTTCCGGACAGGTTTTCTTCTCCCTCCTTGTTGAGTCAAGGCTCCTCTTTGGATTTGCGCTTTCTTTGGCCGGGAGGATGCCAACCCTGGAAACCCTCTTCTGTTCCTTCCACTCGCTTAGAGATCAATAAGCGTCTATTTGGAGCCGTAGGCCGACCTCTTTTGTGTGGCCTCATTTCCCTTTCTATCCCTTCTCTGTTCCCGCCGTAGTGTTGTAAAGTGTTAGTGAACATTTGACGGATTCACCTGTTAAAAAACATGCACCTTTCGTCGCACCCCCCCCTTCTCCCTCGCTGTTTGCTTTCCGACTCTTTTTCATAGAGTTTATAGGACAGATGCCAACACCAATGCGTTGGACACAAGCCCCTTCCCCTCCCCTCTCTCCTACTTGATGCCCCTTGGGGTTACCCGTAAGCCTCACCATCGCACTTCTCCGCGTCCCTTGAGGGTGGATTGATCCTTCTCAAGACAAAGCCTCCGTTTTTGTGGAGATAGATCTTTTCTCTATTCTTAAGAAAACCTCGCAGAAGGGAAGCGGTTTTTGTTGGCCAAACTGACCCCCTTCTCGTTTTGCATCACCCCCATCCTCTCCTCATGCAAAATTCGGGCTCTTGATGCAACTCGTTTTTTTCTCGTTGCATATGTAAGATCCACCTCCCCTGACCCTGCCGATCCCTTCCATGTCAGCAGCGCGCCGACGGTCACCTTACATGCAAATCGCCGTTTTTCAACAAGAGCTCTCACCATGGTTTCCCTCGAACTCCGGTGTTCATCCCCTGTTGTCGTATTCATTTAACCCGTTCCAGCCTTCCCGGAAACCCCCACGAACCCGGCTTCTTTTTTTTGATTTCTATCTCTTCTTAGTCAGTTTCTCGGGAACACGCGCTTTCGCTGACAATCGCCAAAATCCGCTCTCAAACCCCCATGCCCCCCCCACCAACTTGGTTGGTATGTACCCCTTCTCAAAAAGCCGACGTCTCCTTTTTTGCAAGATTGTATCTTCTAACGCTGTACTCCACTGGCGCTTTCCGCAACTCGGCAATGGTCTTTTTCCGTACGCGATGATGAACATTGTTAAGACCATTCGTGAATTTATGTTTCCTTCGTCTGTCCTCAGGAAAGCACCCGGCTTAAACTCCCCCCTTTCCAAAAAACCCCTCTCCCACCTTCCCCTGCCGAGAAGCGAACGTTCTAAGGACCGTACGCAATACGAAGCATCATTCCTCGATCCCTTGGGTTTTTCCTTCCCCACCCTTGCAAATTTCCCCGGCAACGGCGGCGTAACCCCTCAAGATAACCCAGCTCTCCACTGCCTCCGTAGTACCTCCAGTGAGACGTTTCCCCTTTCGACCCACGGTTTTTTTTTCCGCGCTTCTCCGAGAAGAAGAGTGCAACGGGATTTTTGGGGCTTGTCAAGCCTTTACTGACGCCCCTACGATGTGACCCTTGCGAAAGCTTGTTTTCTGTAATGAAATGGTCATGGCGCGAAAGCATTTATCTTCCCATCAGCTTCCAGCTTTCTCCCCAGAGAACACGGCCTATCAAAATGCCGAGGTATGCGTTGGATGCACACGCACAGAATGATTTGCGGCCCACCCACTTCGTCACCCCGCACACAGATTTTTTTCGTTTGAAGGGTCAAATAACCATCCAAGAGTCCCAATGCGGGAAGTATTAACCTATTTCCTTTCCCTATTCTTCTTGCTTTTCAGCAGCATCTTTCTCAAGGCTCAATGCCGCCCTTTAGTGAAAAGAAAGGTGACCTCTTACTTACGAAACACCTCTTTTGACAGAACCAACGCCCCCCTGTAAAGCATGGCTCTGATCTCTCATGTCGGAAGTTGATCCTTTTTTTCTCTTCAACATGCCCGCTCTACTCATCGTGTTCAATCCTCTCCCCTTTTCGGACGCAACGATCTTGATTTACGCGAGCTCCCTCTACAGAACCTCTCTTGGTCTCCCCTATCCCACTTCCCAACTTTTTTCCTGTCAGGATCGCCTGCATCATAGAGTTAGCCTTGAACCGTAACTCTATCCTCCCCTCTCTACATTTTTTTCCTCAGCGACCGGCCTCCCCAGGGAACGTATCTAACATCATTGACTTTCTCGTTTCTGCACCATTTCTTCCCTTCCGCCACTTAATCTTTTTTCTACCCCCCCAAAATTTTGCGTTCTCTGAATTGAACCCCAAAAAAACCTTCTCCCAGTGCTCCCTTTGAGACTTTATTCCTGTTTTGTGATTCTCTTTCACCCTCTCCAGGAACAACGAAGCGTCTCCTTGGGTCGCGAATCGGCGGGCCCCATCAGAAATCGACGAGTTCTAGCACAGTGCACTGTCGCGTAAAGGGCGATAAGGACCCAAGATTGACCTGGAAGCTCTCGGACCCCCTCCCTAGACCCTCACGTCCGGTGTGACGGATTCCTTTGTTGCTCAGTAGGTCACCAGCATTTCCGCCCCGGGTTGCGACAAATGGCGGCCTCCCTTTTCCGCCGCCAGAGTCACTCTGTTCCTGACGGAATTATTTTGCGCAACCCTGCTCCTGCTTGGGACTACGAGGCGTTAGCCCCCCTATTCTTTTCCCCGGTAAAAAACTTCTCCTTTCCTTGCTCGATTGAACCCCTTACGTTTCCCCCTTTCCCCCTCTGGTTTCTCTGCTGGCGCGCATTCCCCATTGTATGTAGTGGCCGCGCCTTTTAGCGTTGTGATGAATGGCCTTGACTTCGCGCACCCCCTCGAGGCTTCGTTTCACGTTGCAAGGCTACCCACTGAACATCTTCCTCCGACTTAATTCCTGCAGAAGCTGAAGGAATTGAGGTTGTTCTCCGTTTTTCTTCGAGCCTCCTTTTCCCGGCAAGCGCCCGTGAAACAATGAAAGATTCCACGAACGCTTTCTACGGGTTTCCTTGGCCGATGGTTCACCCAGACCCTGCCGACGCAAGATTCTCCCGAATTACTTCACCCACACGCTCGAAATATCTTCCCCGATCGTTTTTTCTTCAGTTTCCCCCTGGAAGTTTGCCCTCCATGTCACTGTTCTTTGGTGAGCCGCCTCAAGTTTTCGTTGCTCTAACTCTTTAATCCCTCCACGAGCCGTTCCGATTATAGGGCGGGCATTTGTCACGTCCTTTTCTCCCAGGAATCAATTTTTTCCTTTCCCTTACCTTTCCCGTAGGTTCCCTCTTCCTTTTTTTTGGAGAGAGCTCCTGTTACACGAAAGATTCGTCTCCATGTAATCACCGAATAACATGACCCGCAGTTCCTTCTTCCGTTCGTTATTCCCTCCTTTTTGGCGAGGGTGCTGATCCCCGGAGAATGGCAAGGACTTCGATCGGGTCGTTTTTTGCTTCAGAGCCTTGAGTGTTCTTCCCACCTCTCTTGGCCTACTCTTCAATTTTTGAAGTGCTCTGCCGTTCCAGGATGTGCGGAATGTGGTGTTCGTCAACGATGATCCCCCTGCCCCCCCTCAAACCCTCTTTTTCCTCTCTCCAAGACCAGCCCCTTTTTCAATCGCAGCATTTCTCCCGAAGAATTGGTCGACCAAACAGCCAGGCTCGTCGTAGCTGCCTGAACGTCCTCTTTCGCCGAGGACTCTCACTTTTTCTTATGAGACTATCTTTGCCGAGCTGGTTGATCTCTTCCACTTGTTCGTGAAGTCTTTCTCCTCTCTTTCTCCACTTTTCGGTAACTTCCACGGGCATCTTCCTCTGATGAGGCTTATTGCTCCCTCCCCACCCCCCGTCTAGTCGAAGACCTTCCCGCTGAATAGCTGAGTGCTGGAAGAAAGCTGCCCTGTTTGCCTTGTCCCGACAACCGAACCCTCCTCCCTGGCGGAAGAGATCATAATAGAGTACCCAACGGAAACGTTTTGCCGAGTTGACTTCCCCCTCCTTCCTTTGGACCCTCTATGGTTTTCCATCGAGAAGCCGATACAAATCGGCACCTCCACATTGACCTCCCCTGCAGGAGTTTACCTGAGTTGTCCCACTGTTGGTCTTCTTTTTTGTTTTATGTCTGTTGCGGAATCTCCGTGTTTGGAAGAGGCGATGGTCCCCTTCTCTGTCCCCCTTTTAATCCTTATCCCTGTCCTCTTCTCTTCCCGAAAGCTTATGAATCGGAGTCTTAAGAAGTGAGTGTGGTTTTTTCTTGGAAGGCTGGACCTTGATTTATTACTAAGATCGTTACCGCCGTTTTGTCCCCCAGTTTGGATACGGCTTAAAGCGGTGCAACATGCAGCTTTTTGCTGTTCCTTCATTTACCGTCCTACGCTTCCTACTTGACATCCCCGCCTTTGAATCGCTCCCCACGAGACAGAGAAAACCAAAAATGCTTTCTCCCTCTTGCGAACGAATTCTCTGATGTAAGGATTCCCACCCAGTTAACTCCTTTTTCTCTAGAGATTGGGCAGTCTAGTTTCGGTAAATGCTGCCTTGTGGATGGAGGTCCTTATTATGACAGCAAAGTTTCCTAATCCTCCCTTTTTCGAGGATATCCTTCTATTCCCCCGCAGAGCCGGCGAACGTGCCAATCCTTTCCATTTGATTAATTTCCAAAAAACCATCACCCCCCCCTGTATTCAACTTCCTTGTCCGATGGGACAACTCAAAACATAAGATCTGAGTCAAAGGAAAATTCGAGCGAGTTAACATTCCCTTCTCAGCCCCCTTAAGCGTCAAATTTTTTTCCCCCAAGGTACGATACCCCCCGAAGGCGTTTCCCAAGGAAGGAAGCCCCCCAAGGTACATCCTTAACAAAGTCCGGAGCGCTCCGCTCCCGCTTGCTAGAGCCTTATAGAAGAGGCTTCACTTTTTCTCTGACCCCCCTGATGCCTTACTCTACCCCCCCAACCCCCCCTTGAAACTTAATTCTTTCCAAAACCAAAAATGATTAAGTCCCCCTTGTTCCCCAGAATAAACCAAGAAGCTTCCCAACGTGTAGTTGTGATTCACTTTTCGACTCCCCGTTGTGTCGTTTTTTTCCCCCCCTTCATCATGACGGAGACTTCCCGCAAATAGGAAATGAGGCGTTTAGTTGCCGCGAAGTACATGTGCCCCCCGAGGGCGCCCAAGTATAGAAAGGCCCCCCGCTGAACGTCAGATCCCCTTCCCGCAGCGCCAGCTTCGTTCCCGGGTATTTTTCTTTCCTCCGATGTTGGCCGTTAGGGAGAAATAAGCCGTCAAATGCTTCTATGCCCGGTGTTCCAACCCCTGCGCAACAGTCCCTCTCTTGTGCTGCCGGTTTTCCACAAGCCCGATCAACCTCTCCGCCCCTCCTTTAACTCTCCTCCCTCTCTTCAATTGCCCTCGCTTTCTCTCCGAAAAGAGTTCTGAAACCGTCAGCTTTCCCAACGCTCTTTTTTTTCCCTTTTCGCCGTAGTTTCTGCTGGACTGCGTCGCTCGAGGCTTCGCAGCGCCTGTAGCCCTTGAGTCCTCAATGGTCCGCGCCAACTCATTCCCCCCTTTTTTTCAAAGCCGCGGACTTTTCTGAACCAGCGTCTTGAGCCCCCCCCCTTCCACCGGCTTCTTTCCTTCTCCAATGTTTTACTTTTTTTCGCACTACAGATTGCTTTCCCCAAACCTTTTTCAACCAACGACCATCGTGCGTCTTGAAGGTCATCACCCCCTGTCCAACGCACGTCTTAATATCCGATCGGTACCTTCGTCTTGGTGCTCAGTCGGTCCATTCCCTTCTGATTACACTTCTTAGTTTCTCTCTTTCCTCTCTTTCTTGAAACTTTGAAAGAAAATTGAGCCGACCATCGCAACCTTGACTCTCCCCTTTTTTCGAAATCTTATCCAAATTCCCCGTGAAGAGAATCTCTCCGGTTTTTCAGTCCCAGCCCCCCCCCCCCCCACCACCCCCTTCGGCGTTCTAGAAACCGACTCCCCATGTAAGGGGCCCTGAATCCGTTCCCTACCCATCGCGGGCCAAAAATGCGCTTCCAAGTTCCCTCCCCTAGAGTTCCTGAATTATTTCTCCAGCGTTAGTACTTTGTGTGAAAATCAGCGACTTCTCAAAAACCTTCCTCTTCCCTCTCCTTCCGATCCCGTTAATGAGGCCTGGGAGGTCCATGGGGGAAAGGGAGCTTAGAATTTCCAGTAGGTCGACCCCCCCTCCCCATTCCCAACAGGCCCGACCCCAAACACCTACCAAAAGTGATTCAAGTCCTCTTTGCCCCTTCCGAGTCTTCCTTTCTTTTTGATTCTTCACTTAACAGGCCCTTCCGTCGCAATTGAGAGAATAGGAGGGCCAGTCCATCCATGGCATCCCACGATGCCGTCCACTACCAAGTCTTTCTCTTCCCCCCAGCACCGTAGCCCTAGAACAGGGATGCGTACTCCCCCGGCAAGAAAATTCTTTTTCCGGCTAGCGATCTCGACGTTCTCCCTCCGTGTCTCATTTCCCTTAGTTATGCTCCCCCCGTACGGTACCCTATGTAAGGAGACAAGTCGTCCAAATAATTTGCATTCACCCCTCTATCTCTTTCATACGTTGTTGTTGTTGCGTCTCCACTTTGAAGTTTGACGCGCCGGCCGCGAATTCCCTGGCTTCAATTCCCCCCTAGGCGCTATTTCTCCCAGAAGTAAACACAAGGCCTGGTATACGGGAACGACATTTCGCGAGCTTTTCAATCTTCTTTTTTTCCTTTTTATCCCTTTTCAGTGGCGACGGCGCTGGTTTTCGCGCGCATTACAAGATGTAGTGGAAGGACGCCAGAGTTGGTCCTTACTGGACCTCCCTCCACATCTGCGCACCCGCCTCTTCCTTTAAATTGAATTTAAGAATCACAAATGCCCCCAGGAATTTCTTCACCCCCTGAACTCTGAGCCAGAGGGAGTTGTTTTTTTCATTTCAGTGCTGAACCCCTTTTCTATCGAGCCCCCGGCCTCCTCCAGAAAGATGTCTCCACCCTCGTTTCAAGGATTTGCCGTGTTTACACGTTGGGCTTCCGTCGAGGAGCCCCCTCGGTCCGACAGCCGGTATCACCCCTCTCACACCTTTCCTCCGGCCGACCCTTCAGAGCATTGTGGGAGTTTCCCTTGAGTCCAATGTTTTTCTTCCTGCATTCTCTCCATGTCTCTCCTGCTCCCCATCCCCCCCCACGAGACTCTCCGATTCTCGGTACGGCAGTTGCCTTGATTTTCTTCTCTTTTTCTTCACCCCCCGAAATTCCCTTTGGGAAGCCTTTCGATGGAGAAAGGCCCCCCCCCCCAGTTCCGGTCTCCTCCGTTCCGACGAGAGCTTTCTTTTTAAATGCGGGGACACCCCGATTTCCTTTGCTGTTATCCCAATACGGGCATCTCCGAACTGAGCACGTCAGTTCTACTTCGGTGACTTCCTTAAAAAACCCCCACCTTAACCTATTGGTCTCTTTTTTGGTGATGATTCTTGCCCCCGGAGAATGGAAGGAAGTCGGGTTTCCCCCCGGTTTCTCTCCCTCTTGGTTCCTACCATATTTCCTTCGATGTGCATAAAACGACGACATAGGAATGGGAAATACGAAGAAGGATTTTCCCTTCTACTCTCTGGACCTTTTCTTTTTTCCTCTTTGCTAGCATGACAAAATTTTTTTTCTTGCAGGACTCAAACAGGTCGCGCAGGCTTCTTAGAGCCTTGCTCCCATCGTCCTCGTCTCTGTCTTTTCTTTTTTCTCGACCCCCCAAAATAAGCGTGGCGGAATCTTTCTACGCTGCCCGGTTTTCCTCCAGGCTCTCCTGGTCAACGAGGCAATTCTTAAATTTAGGGATTCTTCACGGAGGAATGCGATGGCCAACTGTGTCTTCCCCGCCGACACCCTCTCGAACTTTTTGGCCCGGGTAAAAATCCCACTTGCGAGTTTTGATTATCTCTTCTCCGGTCTCCGTTCGCGTCAGTGAACGTATTCAGAACCTGTTGCCTCGGCCCGGGACGCCCTGTCCAGGAAGCGTCCCTTGCTGGTGTGAACCCTCCCTAACCACCTTGGCGGACTCCGAAAGCAGCTTTCGGGAACCTCCCCCCCTCCCACACTTAGTTGAGCGCTGCGCCGCGAGAGTTCTCCCTCGCCCCTTTTAAGTTCAGGTTCCTTAATAAAAGTGCAAGGACCCCCCGTCTCCCTCCCGAATCTTCGCCTGTTCCTCCGCCCAAATTTCCTTTAAAAAGGAATGTGTTCCGAGCTGCTCTCTTCGTTCTTTTCCGATTTTCCTCTTCCGTAGCAAGCGGCTCAAGAGGAAAACTGACGGAAGAATAATCTTTCCAACTCTTTTCTTTCCGTAGACGATGTCAGTGAGTGTGCCTCGGCCTTATCGGGGGAAGGTGTACTTTTCTTCCTGCAGACTCCTCTTCACGACTCTCATCGTACCGTTTTGAAACCATTTGACCTTCGCTTGCTGGACCCGCTTTGCAGTCCCTGGCATCTCCTTTTTCCTTTTCTGAGCGTTCTGGCTTTCCTCTTTTCCCATCGGGACAGATTCCCCTCAACAAAGAGTCATCAAGATGTGAGACTTCTGATGTGCTGCCTTTAGTCCCCCAGTCCGTACCTCCCAGGAAAGGAGCATGGGAAAGGGAGGCCGGTCCCTGCTGATTTTTTGAAAGAAGTCCGCTTTTTTTCCTCGACTGTTCGCTGGGGTGCATTCTTTGCAGGGGGGAAGAGTATTCCCAAAAATCGCAGAAGGCTGTCCCCGGCGCCCATATCTTTGACGCCCGGTTTTTGTCCACCAACATCTCGGCGCCCTAAAGTAAGCATTTCCCCCTTTCTCCCTTTGATGACAAAGTGTCTCTTATCGTTTTTCCATCTTCCAGTTTTTCTCCCCGCCACAACCATCCGCTCGATCCACAGGCAACCGTTCTCGGGCGCGTTTTTCGGTCGACCCTGCTTTCCTCGCTTTTGACCGTCCCATCTCAAATTCTTTCTTTAAGACCACGGTTTACGACCCCCCCAAAAGACACGACCTTCGTAAATAGGGTTCGTCCAATAAATAACGGTCCATCCTCCCCCGCACCTCAACACCATCCCACGAAATTTCTCTGCTTCTTCCTCGATTATTACGTCGTCAATGAAGAGGGGAACCGTGCGTGATACGAGATCCCTGGAAAACCCACGCTCACCCTCGCGCACTGTCTCGACTAAAACACATGCTCTCCAACGTGCTTCAAACGATCCCAGTGCCTTTCTCCCCAAGTTCTTTGCGATCTGATTAATTAGCTGACTGCCGACTTCTTTCTAGAAGTCCCACCTTCACTCCCCCACTCCTCACAGTCCCCCCCACTACGGCACTGTAGTGTAGTCCGTACGACGATCTTCCTCGACTCAACTCCCCTAGATTCGTTTTCTCCCCCTCTTCCCCCGTTTCACTTCGGAAAGAGGCCCAGGAAACGCGAGATTTCCACAAAAAGATGACTTAAGACTTCTCCTCGATCCCCCCTCTTCTCCTCACTGAAAGCCTAAGAGAAGAAACATTCTGCCGATTGCCATTGGATTCCCAACCTTCCCCACACCTGGTTTTTTTTTTTGTAACGGCCGCCCAAGTTCCGTCCACCAGGAGGCACCTTTTCGTTCCCTCTATCCCACCTTTTCGACAATTCCCTTCAAAAGCCGTCCTTCCAACCACCGTCTTCCCCAATCCTCCCGGGTTCTGGGGTCGAGCCAATTCCCCCATCAGCTCAAAGAGGCACTATTCAGACCCCTAGGTCCCCCCTGCGAGCCTTCCCCGTCTTCCTCTTTCGTACTTGTTCTCGGCGAGCACCCTTAAGCGTTGGCGGAAAAGACTTTCCCCCGCTGTAAGGCCCAAACTTTTTGACTCTCCTTTGGCTGCACATTTCCAAAGATTTGGAGTCAAAAACCTTCTCCACCCCAACTCGGCCTCCCCCCGGGTTCCTTCCTCGAACAGAACTTTTAATATACAGACCGGTTTCGTAGTAGAATCTCCTCAGTTAGGCTTCTTACTTCTCACTGCCCCTTTCTTTCTGCAATTTTTAGATATCTCTTCGACCCTAGAGTTAAAGACTCCTTTTCCATAGCACTCGTAAACACCCTTCCCTACGGCCCGTCACTTTTTCCTTCACAGGATAGGTCCCTGGCGGAACGGATGGGCTCCTCCCCCCCTCCTCTGATAATGTTTTTGCGAAGACATCCAGCCAATTCCCCCTCCAGTTCGGCCGGATCCTCCGATCATAGAGGTAGATCCTCAATTTACAAGTCCCTCTAAAGAGGGGTTTTTTGCCCGCCCTCCTCTACACCCTTTCCCCCCCTCTCCCCCCTCATTGAAACGAGTTCGTTTTGAAGAGTAGGATTTCAATTGTTTCGTGCGATTGCCGGTCAAGTAGTTCTTGAGTCGCCCTCTCCCAAAACTCCATCGTTCTTCCCCGGCTGACGCCTTGGATGAAGGCGAGCTATGTTTTTGCGTTTTTCCCTTTCACCTTAGTATCCCCCCTTCTTCTGACTTTCCAGCTTACTCTTTCTAAACAAATTTCCCTGAGGGAGCATTCCCCCGAAAAATAAACCTCTCCCCCCGCACCGTAGCAATTCGAGCTATACCGAAAGACGGCAAGAACCCCCCCCTTAAGTTTGCCCCACACTCAACTTTTTCTTCTGCCTTTTTTTCCCTGAATTTGGTCGTTTTCCCTTAGGTCAAAAGAAAGGGAGGTTCCCCAGGGTTTGAGAACAAAATCCGGTCAGGACAAACTGCCCCCCTCTCTCTTCCTCCCTTTCTTTCTCCTATATGGTTGTCTTCCAGACTTAACCCTTATGGTCTCAACAACCTTTTCTTCCCTACGGCGTTAGCAACGACCTATTCCCAAAGGAGGATTGAGGTCCCTTCGATTTGAATTGTAGAGTTTTTCCACACTTATCAGGTTTTCTGTTCCCTCGCCTTTTTCGTGCTGTCTGGAGTTTTCTCCTTCGTGGCAGGAGCTGCAGAGTTGGGAGTTGACTGTCCCGACAGATGTGATCCCCCCCTCCCTTCGGAGTTGCCTGAACTCCTCATCCCCCCCTGCACTTTCCAGACCCCCTCTTAGCCATATTCCCTTTGAAGCTGTCTCTTGGATTTTTTGTTTGCCCCCTACGCCCCCTTCATTAAGCGCCTCTGACAAGTAAAGTACCGTGCCCCCTTCAAAGCGTTCAAGATTTGCTCTTCTTTTCCGGTGGGGAGGCTCCCCCCCCCCCGAGGTCCTTCGACATCCGGTCTCCAAACTCTTTGAAATTCTGATGCTTTTTCCTTCGAACTTTTGAAGCGCATTTGGGACCTTTTCTTGCACGCGATAAATGGTCCCAACCTTTTCCTCGAGAGTTTCCCTCGTTTCTGTCCGAATCCCGCACCCTCCAAACTTTCCCCTAGGGGACGGCATTTGCCGTCGCCTCCGACCAAGGTTGCCGGAAATCAATGAGGGGACTCCTTCTCTTTAGACAGGCCTCTTCACTCTTCTGTTAGATTAGCTCCCTTAACGATAGGCATCGCATGTAATCAACGATACCCTGACCTAACTGTCCCTTAGTTTTCTACGACGTCCTTCCTTACCTCCTTCTTATTGAACCCGGAGGAATGGAAAGGAGCACTTTTGGTGTGAGTGTTTTTTCTTTCCCCCCCTCTTTTTTTTTTGACCTCTTTCCTGAGTTCTTTCTTCAGCCTCGAATTGGATTCGAAGACAGGCAGGTTCTTTTGAATTGCCGGTCAGGAAACTCTCTTCAGAGCCTTCCCCGATGGACCCCCTTTCCACTTTTTTCCCGGACCCCCACGCGGTCGCGGCAGGCCCGCGCGCACAAGCCTCGCTTCTCGAAGAAGTAATACTTCCCCTTTTCCGGAGAGAATAGCCCGTGGCCCCCTTTGGCACGTCGACGGGTTCAGTCCTTTTAGGCAATGGACCTTAAATTGATTAACTGTCGTTTCTTCTTCCGTCAGGAGGCATTGCTCTTTTGATAGGGACATCGCCCTTTTCCCCCCGGTTCCCACCTCCCGAGCACTTTTGGGCATTTCCTGTAAAACTTCTCGCTAGCAGTTGCTTTCTGTCCCCCCCTTTCCTTCGCGTTTTCTCCCCGGTATTTCCGCCGCTGTTTGTTGCCCCTCGAGGGAGGTGGGAATTCCTCCCGCGTTTTTTAGATGGCCGCCCCGTTTCTACTTCTCCGTGGAATCTCTCTACGGGGCAACGACCACGGAACACTTCTTGGAAGCTTTAGGCTTCCGTTTCACCTTAGCCCTCCGCGAAGGATCCCACAATCGGCAAAATAACTTCCGAATCGTCTTCCTCTTGATTTCCGTTTCCCCCCAGCCTTGCTTCCCCGTTTTATGTCCTCTAAGCAGCTCTTTTGCGGATCTCGTGGTCGTTCGTGTTAAGCGTTCCAAAATGACCCTTCAAGAATAAGCGTTTTTTTCCGGAATTTCATTTTGCTCCCTTTCCTTGTGTCGTTGTTTCCGTTTGTCTCCTTTTTACGTGATTCCTGAAGAAGAAACGTTTTCACGCAGGCTTCTTCCCATTTTCCTTAAACTTTCCCCAATTGATTTCTTCCCTTGCGTGTTCCCCTCCGAGATTTGCCGTCCCGAATAGAACGTCGGCTCCTCCTATTTGTAACGAGTTTGACGTTTGGCTTTTTTTTTTTTTTTTTTTCTTTGTTTTGCTTGCTTTTTTCATATGCCCAAAGGACCACCTTCTCCAAGATGGTGCGTCCCCTCCTCTGACTTGAGGAGCCGTATCTTCCTTTTTTCTTTCCCGTAGCAGTGCCCTCCCCTCTTCCTATATGGTCTTTTTCTAGAGTGGGATTTCTTTCGAACTCCTCCCTTCAGTTGTGTTTTTTATGAGTCTTTGATTTCTCCATTAAAATAAACCATCGTCTCTTACGAGCACCCTCTCCCCCCCCTTCCTATCCCTTTCTCCTTTTCGCGGTTGATCCCCCACCCTAAAGCGCATCCAGTCATCCCCCCTTCGGTCGCACATATTGATGCCCCCCCGTGGTGGTCTTTATCTGTCCGATGGGAACCCCTCCGTCTACGGCAACAACTTACTCCTTCCGGGTACTTCTCGATACTTACCCCTCAATCGCTGCCGTTTCAATTTTTGAATCCCCACGGTACGATTTTTTCCCTTTCAGAACGAGGGTCGTTTTTTCCTTCCCGGTAAAGAGTCCCCCTCGCCCCAACCCCCTCCTTTGTCCTCTCCCCTACCTTCCGTGCCCTTTTATTCTATCCGGGATTCTTCCAGTCTCCTGACGCGGGGAACCCTTCTTTTCTCACGAGGACCCTCCCCAACCCCCCGCAAATTCCTCTTTTCTCCACCACCTGCTTTTATCTTTGTGTCGTACACCGACGCTCAAACGCCGCTTTCTTCCCGTATTTGCAGATTTATTTCCTCCCCCGCCACTTACCCTTTGTCCCCCAGTCCTGAATCCCCCGTTCATGCCGTTCCCAGCTTCCGACAACTATTCCCTCTTTCGTGTAGGTGCAGACCTCTCCCCTTCCCCGCCCCTCTTTTTTTTTCGTAAGTTCGGTTCCTCCATTTCTCTCCCGGCCAAGATCCCGTCCACCTTTTTCCCCTGCGATTCAACGGACCTTTGTCCTTCCCTGCTCTCCCAGCTTTTGCACGTTAATAAGCAGCCACCCCCTTTGCCTGACCGGCTGTTTCTGTCCTTCCCTTCCCCCTTTGAACGACTTGGTTCCGACGGGTTCGGTCACCCCCGATCACCTTTTCTCCCAAATGTCCCCCCTTCTCCCCTACCACTTTCTCCGCCTCGTTGACCATCTGCGAAAAGCCGTCTTCCCCCCTGCGATTCACCTCCTCGTTCCTCCCTTTTCCCCCCTCCAAATTTCTTTCTCCTTCCGATCCCTCGATGACTGCGTCGAGTCTGAGGCTTGCTTCTCGAGCCCCCATCCTCCTTTTTTTTCAATGGTTCCTTTGGCTTATCCCCTCCTAAGCTTTAGAGCGAACAGCTCTTTCTTCCCGCCCCAGAGTTAGAACCTCTCTTCCCGGCATTTTCTTCTCCCCCTTTAATTCTTCGGTTCTTCCCCCCAGAAAAAGATTTGCCTTTTCCCCCACTCGGACCCCATTGCCAGTAGCGTTTCTTCCCCTCCCTAACAGGCTCTAATATCGATCGGTCCATAGTGTTCCCCTTCTGTGATAAACCTTCCCTTCCTGCTCCTTCCCGCTTTCTTGTCAACTTTTTCCCTCTATATTTTCCTCACTCGCGTGACCGACCAATTGTAGACCTTCTCCATTTTTCGCACTCAGTTCTTCCCCCATGTCTACGTCGTTTTTGCAATTCCTTTTTTCTAGGACAGGTTCTGTGTGTTGTCAGTGCGGAAACTTCCCCCTCTCTTGCGCACGACTATGCTTCTCTTCTAGACTCCCTCTTCTCCCAAGTTTACCATTCCTTGCCAACTTCCCCCAACTTCCCCAAAGTTAGGACGGATAGCCCTCCTCATAGAGTTAGCGCGTTTTTCTACTTCAAAGCTTCGATACACTTTCTTCGGAATCCCCCCTTCCCAACCCCCACAGCCCCATCCTTCTGTTGGAAGAAGTTCCCCATTGTTTAAAGGTGCCTCGGTCCCCTTCTCTATGAACCCCCCTTTTTCTTTCGAACTGAAATTCCCCCACCCCCCTCTTGCCAAATTCCTCGTCTCTTCGCTTTGATTAGAGGATGCGATTCCCTTTTTATTGGCTTTCCCCCCAACTCCCTTTTTTCTGTGGAGCGACCCTTCCATAGACCAACTGTATTTCCTTTTCCACGACAATCAATTTGGAATTGCGCGAGCCTTCCCCCTTTCACCGTAGAACCTTCTTTTCTCTTGCAAGACCTTCCAAGTCTTTCCTTCATCTAGGCAACCTGCGCCGTTCCATAGGTAGTTGATAACGCCCCAAGCCAGGGAAGGGAGCCCTTTCCCCCCCCATCATCCGTCCGGCGGCGTCTCTCTCTTTCCCCTCTTTCTTTTGAGAGCTCCCCCCTGCAAAGTTTCTCCTCCCCTGCCAACCGTCCTCTGTGCTTGTGCCCCTACTCTTTACCCCCTATTATTTTACGGTAACACGCGGTTAAGGCTCGGATTTGAATTTTGCTATGAAGGTTTTTTCTTTTGAGCTCCAAGTGGAGACCCTTTGCTGTTTCTCCCCCTATGGATTCGTGCTGCAGAGTTTGGTGAGATGGACCGCCGATTCCCTTTCTTTTCGTCCCTCCTCCCTTTCACTTTTTTCGCCGCAGAATAAACCCCTAGTATCTCAACGGCGAGCCCCCTTTGAATGTGACTTCCCACTTGTTGCATTTCCCTCTCCCCAGACAATCGTCTATCGAAGCCCAGCGCCCGTGACTCCAAGAATACAGTACGTACGAACGAGCCCCCCCCCGAGATGACGGATTTGCTCTTTTGGCCTTTTTGTTTCCTTTCTTGGCTTTTCAGGTCCGCTGAACACCAGCTTAGGGGAGAACCCCGTTAATCATAATTCCAAATTTTCTCGCCTTATTCTTCTCCAGTCGCTAGAGTTCACTTGGAAGTTTGCCCTTTTTCGGTCCCATTCGCATTCTTCGATAGAGACCTCGAGTCTCTCTCCGCCAATCCTCCCCCAAACTGAAAACACGTCGTCACCGCTTCTCGGTGGATTTGCCGGAATCCCCCTCGTGTTCCAAGAAATTCCCTGCTTGACGTGAGACCTCTTTTACCGGTAGGTCACGTTTTTTTCTCTTTCCTATCGCGATCCTTGATCTTGATTCGGCATTTTCTATTCAAGCTCCGGAATCTCAAGGTTTTTTTAGTCTTACTGGGCCCTGTGATATTAAAGGACCTCACGCATTGGTCGTTTTGATAGGACCTTCTTTTGACAAGGTCTCCGTTGCGTGGGCTCCTTTCCCCTCGAAAATATTTCTTTCCCCAACAAAACGAAGACCTCGTTCACTTTCGAAGACGGAAGCGTTTTCTTTTCCTCTTCAGGCTTCTTCTCTTCCGAGGATGTCTTTCCACCCTCATTGCGCGCAAATTGAAGGATCCCCGTCCGTCGCCGTCCCCTGCTAGCGCTGCCCCTCCTAGAGACATCGCCCATTCTTCGACGAATGTCTTTCTAATTGGCCCCCTTGGCGGAAACTCCTCTTTCGACCCTTTTTCCGTCTTGTTTGCGGCATTTTTCTCAAGAGGAAAATTGATCCACCTTCTTCTTTTTCTTAAGACGTTTCTTTTCTCTACGGGTCCTTTTTTCCCTGGCCACAGTTTTTTCCTTTTGAAGAACGTCCCAGTGGATCGCCTCTCTTTGCTGCGGTTTTTCGGTCGGCCAAACCTCCTTTTCCTGCTTCTCGTTTATTCTTTTCTCTCGCGGAAGGTCTCCCCGGCAGCGTGCCGTGCTAGCTTTCCCTTGACACGCCCTGAACAAGCGGCAATGTCGTGTTCCCTTCCAATTGTCATCATCGTTCCTTACCTCCCCCGGACTTTGATTTTCCTTCTTCTGAGGGGACAGTTTTCCCCCTAAGAAAAACCGGGTACTTTTTCCTCGCCTCGGCTCTTACAATAGTGCCTTTAACTTGCGAATTTTTGCGGAGTCTTTCTCTTTTTCTTTCCCCGGTTGTCTGTCACCTGCCCCTGTTTTAGGTCGAGAAAGTCTCTCTTTCATTTACGCTGTTTGGCCCCCGGCTCTTGCGTAATCCCCTCCTCTCTCCCAGCGTGCACCTACGACGAAGAACTCCCGTAGCTCTTTCCGCGTATTCTTCCGCGCCGTCCTCGGGCGTTGGAGGTTGGTCTTTTCCCTGATTTTTCAGTGACCCTATGAAGAGACCTCTCCCGTAGTGTTTGCCTTGCGTATTTTTTTCACTTCTTTCCCCCATGCAGCGATCCAGGTAAGCTCTTGTCCTCGCTATGAACGAGTTTGCCTTGCGGGATGGTTTGTGATCGCGTCTTCCCCGCCACGACAAGCCTTTTTTTCGACCGCCATTTTCTACTTTTTTTTACTGCTGTGGGGTTATCACCCCGTTAATAAGATTTTTTCTCTATTCCGTCCTTCGCAGAGTACTGCTGTGGATTGAACGGACTATGAGGCCCCTCTTTCCCATCCTTTTTTTTTT
>Ga0179591_1357817_pt1 | contig 18632 bp, 18 predicted proteins | sample CZOMad2_1_08_16f_FD_182891 | JGI IMG/M metagenome (GOLD analysis project Ga0179591, IMG submission 182891) | Vadose zone soil fungal communities from Angelo Coast Range Reserve, California, USA - CZOMad2_1_08_16fungal (PacBio error correction) | ecosystem: Environmental > Terrestrial > Soil >... | reverse complement strand
GATTCCCGGCACCTTGATTTCCTGCCCCGAATTTGACTGTTCTCTGTCACAAACTCTCACCGCAAAAAGTAGACTCCTCTGGATCTATTTAAGCGTTTTTTTCTCTGACTTCCCTGACCTGTCGTCTTCGTCTTGCCGAACTTCGTCATCCCCTACTCGGAAAGCTCCCTCCCTCCCCCGCATTTATATGTTCTTGCTTGGCCACAAAGAAGTATGCCCGAGTAGCTTACCTCCACCTCCTCTGACCACTCAATTTCTTTTCCCCCCCAGGCGGATCCAATCCTGCCAAGTACAGCAGGTTCTTGGCCTCCATGCGCGGTGTTTGCTTCTCCACATCTTCTTTTTTTATCTTACGCTATGCAGTGATAGTCGTCCCTGTCCCAGATTGTTGTAGCCCAACCCCGCTCCGGCGGCCCTGAGCGAATTCCTGCCTCTGCCCTTTTCTGCGTGCATGTAGTTTTTCAGCTTGATTCCCGACTCTTCATTCGTCCCTTCTCCTTTTTCCAACAGTCCCCACCTCCCACACGACGCGTTGTCATACGAGTACAAGCGTTTGCTTTCAATCGTCTCATCACATATTTGACCCCAGGTTTCTGCGAGGTCTTTGAATTGCTATCTTGATCCAGCGTCTTTTTTTCTATTGCCCCCCTGTGAGTGCTCATTTTCGACGTTCTCCCCTTCGAGTATCCAAGCCCTCACCGCTTTTTTCTTCCGAATCGTCCCAGCTAGACCCTCCACTCCCACCGTCACGATCCCTTCTCCCCTACTCGCACCCCCCCTGTGCGAAGGATACCCGTGTGTCTCGTCTGGTACCAGTTTTCCCTTTTTTATTTGCCCCCCCCTCCCGTCAACACACGACTACTGAATTACGCTCAACCACCCGCTCCGTTTTTCCCCCCCCTGCGCATAATTTATGAGTCCCCCCCGAGTTCATTGCCTGGCGAGAAAAACCATCATCTCAAGTACTCCGGCATCATGTCCGGCATCTGACGATTCTGGTGTTCACTACTTCCTCCACACCCAAACCTTATAGAATGGACCCATTGATTTTGGTGCCTATTAATTAGTTTCCCCCCCCCTAGCTCGGCCGCTGATGCGCTGTTTTTGTTTTATTATTCGTCCCCCCTTGTTCCTTCCAGTCTTGGTTCTGGTCCGCCTTTCGATAGCAGCCAGATCTGAACTCGTTAGAGCGCCAGTTGCATACTTCATATGACTCTACTGTTCTCTCTTTCGTTCTAAGGGAACTTGGACATTCCGCTTTTCCTTTCCCCCATCTCTACCCCTGTGTCTTTGTTTCAAGATCTTTTTATCACAACTAAGGGGGACCTAGTCCTTCTCTGCTTCGTCTACCTTATGCGCCCATCCCCACGAACTGCGGCTCGTTTAAATAATGACCTCACGAGAAGTCTGTTTCCCAGCCTCTTCTTATTCCACCATTCTTCTTCTCGGTATCGTCTTTCTCTTTGCAGGAATAATGGTTGATCGTTTTAAAAAAGTACAAATGTTCACCTCCTGTCTTCCTTATTTTCCTTCAACGTCTAGGCGGTTTTGACACCTCAAGACTGCCTGTTCTTAGTTCTCGTTCGGAATACCTTCTTCTCCGTGGAGATGGACTTCTTGGGGGCGATACATGATCTTGTCTCCTTTCCATTCTCTTCTTCCTGTCCTTTTCCCAAGTCCCTTTCTTTTCTCAGGGTGAACTTTTCTTAGAGAAGAAAGGATTATAATAGTGAGAAACCGCGCTTTTCCTCTTAGTTTGGTTATACATATCAGATATAAGTGTTGGCTGGTCGTGCCACCTCAGTCAGTACTCCCTTGAATTGTGTTTTGGTTGCAAGTAGCTCTGCCAAACAATCCTAGATCGTCCCCGTTTCCTTCTTCTACTCCCAAAGGAATGGTTTTGATTTGTTAAGCCCGCTGCCGACTTCTCTGGCTTGAAGCGTCCCAGCTTCTCCCCCTCCTAGTTAAGCGAGGTTCCTCCCGGGTCGGGCCCCCACCCTTACTCCCTCTACGAGTTACTGTTCCATCTCGATAGCGTGTAGTGTCTGCCTGCCTCATGTCCGATGTAATGGGATTTTTTAATTACCCCCACCCGATACTAAGTGGGCCGCCATTAAAGTCTCAGATTTCCATCTTTTTGATTTCCTTAAGCCGCTATGTTTAGATATGGAAAGCTGGCTTCGTATTCTTGAATTTATTTTTAGTCCTCTGGCTCTAGAGGTGCCGCCCTTACTTAGAATCCTACGGTGGGTCCCCGCAACTTGGGGCCCCTCTCTACATCCTTATCTTTGGGCTTTGCGCATTATACCTCATTCTTTCGATCCCTCCCCCCTCCCCGTTTTTTTTGATATCTTCTCTCCGCTACCTTTGCCTACGGTCAATCTTAACGCTCGGAATCTTGACATTCCACTTGCGTCCCCCCCTTCTCTAATGAAAATATATCTCGACACCGAACTCGCCACTCTACTAGACCCTGAACCACGTTGACCACTCCTTATCTTATGAGACAGAAATTTAGCGACCAAGTCGAATAATTAACCGAAAAACGCTTTTCCCCCGCTCAGGAGTCCTTTGTTCCCTCCCTTTACCGCGTCGGCAGTAGGAGGTATGTAAGACGTCCAGTAAGTCTGGCCCTAGAAGGAGTGCCCTAGAACTTACAAGGCTCCACCCACCTTTCGGGCTCGACATCTTCCCAAATAAAGAGACGAGTACACCATGCGAGGTACATTCCGAGCCCCCTGCGAAACTCCCCGGATCGGCTCTCCCTCACACCGAGACTCTAACACAGGATGCTGAGCTTTTTTCAGCAGATCTATCCCAGCCCCCCAGATGTTGTCTTTCAGTACTTTCACCACGTTTCGTCTTCAGACTAGTCCTTTCACGTTTACCGGCCAGAATGCGTACACGCCCCATCTTTTCCTGCTTCCCCCCCCAGAAAGGGCTTGCGTCAATCCCCTGGCACTGCACTTTTATCTATTAGTGTTCTCAGCTGGCTCCGAGGGAGACCCATCTCGTCGCTCGAGTCTGCGCTTCTACACCTTCCGGACCCTCCCCCTTCGAGAGACAGAGTTGGGGTCCCCCCATTTGGCTAAATAAATGATCTGATAGAGTAGTCAACCTTACTCTCCTTGTTTTCGCTTGTACCCCATCCTCTCATTCAATCGACCGGAACCATCCGCGTAGATAGGGGTAATCCCCCTACAGACCAATCGAGGCCTCTCCCAAATTATTGATCAGGCAAACCAGAATGTGCGAAGAACCAGGGTTTTTCCACTGGTCCCTATGGACTGTGAACCGCATCCCCCTTTCACGGAACAACGCCCCCTTTGAGCCCCCCCCCCCTAAGAGCCGCATGTAAGGTTTGACGCTCTTCATTTCCCGATGAAATTAACTTTAACTCCTCCCCTCGTATAAATTCTGAGCCAACGTTAATCATCTACACTTTACCGGGTGATTGTCTTTTCTTCCATGTTTAGGAACTGAATTCCATATTCCTCTCCAAACCCCGCTGATTTATCGCCGATGATGGCGATTTAACCCGAACCCATTTCGTTTCCTTCTCATAGAACAGTGCATCTGGTCCTCCCCTTAACTTCCTATTCCCCCTCGTCCCTATGATGGAGCCACAGAACAGTCCGGGAGCACTCCAGAGGAGACTTAATTTTTCCCGTCTACAGCCCTCCCAATACGCATAAATTACACATATTTCCAGGGCCACCACACTTCCCGCCCCACTCTGAATTTTATTTTTTGCCCCTCAGGACGCACGAGAATTAACATGTCATCCTGGGCGTTAGAGAATTTTGACGTGTTCCGACAAAGTTGCGTAGGTCTTTTCCTCCCCCGATGCGAGGCTTCACCCTTCTTCCTATACGATTTTTAAGAGTATGTCGCTATGCCGCTGGGGTTTCGGTTTTCCACCATGCACCCATATACCCCATTTTTTTCATTATACCTCTCATCCTCAAACACTCTATGGAAATAGCCTATTCTGACCCTTGCATGACTTTCCCACTGAGAATAACTACTTCCCACTTTTAGCTATGAACATCCTTGAACAACCGTACAATTGGGGCTTCTGCCACTGTCTTGCCTTTGGCGCGACCGATTTTCGATATTGTTAAATCTCGCCCCCGCAGTTTATTCACTAATCTTCTGCTCTCGTTCGTCATAGAATTGATACCGTACTTGCCTTTTGCGCCTCCATAGATCCCACCAGATGATCCCCCCCAACTTTCCACCAATACCCAAGCCTCCATTCCACATCCCCTCATTCCTTTTCTATAATTTCACACTCTTTGCCTGTCGTATGATGACCGTCCGTCGTTGCCCTCTGTTCCGCACCGCATGGCTCACCTTTTCAGCTTCTGGCATCCTGGTGACTAATCCCCACCTTCTTCGACCTTATTTTCATACAGGCGGAAGAAGAGGTTTTGCGTCTCACCATTGGCGAGCCTCCCAGATAATTCCGTCCAGTAACTCAGTTCGCATCCCAAGGCGTTGGGGAGGCAACCCAGATGTGAAGGCGTCCCCCACACCATTCGTTTTTCTGTCCTTCTCTTCCCCTACTCTCCTTCAGTTATAGAATGCTCTTTTCCCCGTCTGAAGGAAGAATTCGTTGGTTCCGAAGTTCTCAATCGCTGATTGCCCAGTGCTTTCTTTTAATTGGGTGGAACTCTCTTTGGACTCATCCCCTATTACTCTCCCACTTTTCTCACCCCCCGTTTTGAAAGCCTTCATAGGAATCTTGACTTGGCTTCTTTCTACTGGGAGCTAACCTCCGTGGAAACAAGTGCCCTGCAGGATGCCAAGACCCCACTGCCCTGCCGCGCAGTCGGATGCCGCTTGGGGTTTTAAGAGGACCTAATGCGGACCGAATTCTCCCCGCTTGTGCTCTGATTTATACTCTGAATCTGGAACGCGCACATCCCTAGTACCTAAGTGCTCGGAAATTTCGGATCCTCTCTCTATATATATTAAACTTTTCCCCCCTAATTTTTGAGCAGAGATCTCCTAGTTCGTCCCCCACAAATTCTCCCCCCTACTCCAGGGTAGCACCGGCCCACTCCCAGATCAGAGGAACTATTGGGGACGGTACCTGAAAGCTGGGGAAGCTTGATCCCAAGCAGGGTATTTCCCCGTGTAAGCTGGCGTCCTTTTTTAACAACTATCGTAATTAGGTCTTCGATTCCAGGGTGTTTCTCGTAACCTTGCTTTATCATTGTTCCGACTTCCTGGGCCAAATCTGACCCCCAAGAATTCCACTCCGTTCGAGGTACCTCTTTCCCGAGGTTTTCCTCCTTTCATTCCATTTTACTCTGAGTCCCTGTGACCTAAGAAGCGAATGACCTGCCTGGCCCCCCCCCTCCCTTAATCGTCTTCCCGACTTTTTCACCAAAGAATCTTCCGCTGCGGTCTGATCACCCTTTTCGCTCGCCCTAGTACCTTCTCCTATATATATCCGACCGAAAGAATGGATCGTTACTCAAGTTCTTTATCTGCTTTTCTTTTGGCCCCCCCCCCCCTAGCCCACCCAACCTTTAGTTGTTTTCTTTTTTTTTCCTCGCAATGATAGGCCACCAGATCTTTGCCTACACTGCGGCAGCAGCGTCCATTCTCTCCTTTCGAAGTTTTGTCTCCCTTTCTACCGGTAGATGTTTTATTGGTGCAGGGTTCGATCTCCTTTTCTTTCAGTCCTATAAGTGTTCCTCAACGTAAAACGTAGACGCTTAGTCTCAGAGGACAAGCCCTCACTCGTGCGGTTACTTCTTCTCCTAACCCGCTTTCCCCTGTGCCCCTTGTAGTTGGTGCACTTTTTGGCAACTCATTGATAGGATCTTTCCGCGGTCCCCCTTGGTCTTCTTTCCTTTGGGATTGTCCCATGTCGTACTCTCCAATCCTCGCTGTGGATTCTCGGTCTGACCTAAGGCAGCGATAAATTTTCCCCTCTTTCTCCACGTCTCCGACCCCCTGGAAGAGAAATGCAATACTTTTGTCTGGTTCCCAGTTCTTTAGTGTTCTTCGCTAATTTTCCTTCGATTGGGCCCCCCCTCCCGTTTGTCAAGGAAAAGACTAATTGTTTGCAACAACGACTCCCTTTTTGGTTTTCCGTTATTAGCCTCGAAATTCTGACCTGAAAGCTGTGTTACTGCATTTCGATACAACGCCATCTGATATCCTTTCAAGTCTATGATCATGTCCCTTCTTAGGAGATCCTTTAATTGCTCTCCCGGACCCTATTTTCACTTGTCACCCGCTCAAGAGCCCCCCTTGAATTTTCTCCTTTTTCCTTTTGAACGAACTTGTTAAAGATTCTGAGCCGCGGTCGGCGTTGTGTGTTGCCTTCCTCTATGACCTCATTCTTTCGCGGTTTTAGCCGTTGCTCATTGGAGACGCGTCAACCGTGTATGTTCACCGTCCTTGCTAGTTCATGTGTCCTCTTCAGTTTCGTGTTTTACCCGCGGGGCATGCAGTGCGTATATCCTCCCCTCGTGCAGTTAACTTCCAGTCTGAAAATACGGGGGTATAGCTCCCCCTCCTCTATCCCCCTCCGCCATCATTTCTCATTTTTTTGGACGCCCCATGTTTTTCCTGGGAGAATTGTTCATCCTTAGCAGTGTATTTTCGTATCATTTCGCCCCCATCCTTCGTCGAGCGGTTTGTTTTGTCGAGGAGGTGAGGTCCCATTAATTTGCACGTCCTCGTTGTCACTAATTACCATTTTTTTGACAATGTTGAATAAGGTTTTGCTTAGACATCTAGTTTGAAGGAAGATATTGGACGTGATTTTACGTCCTCAATTACTGTTCTCCTCTAGCGCTTTTAGCTCCCCTTGTTGTTGATATAAACCCCGACTCTGATTTTTCCCCTCGACTCGCGTAGGTTCCTTTATTTCCCCCCCAACGGTCCTTTTGATTAAGAGGTTTCGACAAGTGAGCGACCTCAGTGGAATTTGACATTTCCCCTCAGAGAGATTTGTTAATTTTCTCCAAAGCATCCTGCGGTTTTCCATTTTCAGAACCGTTTGCCCCTTCGTTCGGCGATTATCCATTTTTTCTTCTTCGTATGGTACTCCTTCAATGTGGAAGTTGCTTTAGGGAACACCTCTCTTAGGAACTTTTATTTACGCTCTTGCGCCTCTGTGGGAGTCGAAGACAAAGACGATCCCATTCTTTTTTCTTGATGCCTCTACCCGCTTTAGAATACGGAGGTCTTCAGCAGGCACGGTGCCATTCCCCGCCTTACCGGTTTTTTTCGCTGTGGCCACAGCTCTTTCTTCCTCACCGAGGACATTTCTAGCAGGATCTGCCCGGGGGACAGGTGGCTCGCCTACTGTGCGGCTGGACCTTTCTATCTACCAAGACCACTCCCTCTAGACCTTGTTTTGCCGATCTTGCGAGATGTCTCCTTTACGTTTCTAGTCCTGTTTTTCTCTTGTTTCTTTATTAAGTTTTCATTCGATTAGATGTGAGTCGCATCTATGTCCACGAGGCATTGTCCCTTGGCCTCCAGATAAGTTCACCCCTCCCGTGTAATTTCCCCTATCCCGAGGCGTACTTTTCACTGGTTCTATACTCTACTACCCTTTCTTTCTGTTGTTAGTTGGAACTTGCCGACGTGAACCTGCAGGCCATAGTTCTTTATGCCACTTTCTTGTGTCTCTCCCCCCGAGACCCAACGGATGTCTTTTTTCATCCCCTTTACTCTCCATGCGCTTTCAAATTTCCCTTCAACTTCGTAACGAATACTCCGTCATCTCCCCTCGTTCATTGACCACCTCAGTCTTAGTGATTGTTTTAATTTGCTTCCCGCATTTGTGCTTTTTTTTGCGATCATCCCCCCCCACAGACGAATTTCGTTTTTTTTTTATCAACTCCCAGGAAAACTCTTAGTCCTTTGATTGAAGAATCTCCACCCCCCCCCCGTTTCGTCCCTATATATTCACTTGGGACTTCCCATTGCTCACTGGTCGCGAATGCCCCTGCCCCCGCCTGGTACCCTTTCGATTCCCGGCTGCCCCAACTACAACGTGCGTCGCGACGGTCTCCAACACGTGCCGTTGTCTAGAAGCCCCAATTATGCTGGATTGTACTCTTTCAATGCACTTTGCTAGAGACTCCTTCCTAATACGAATTCTGCCAGATGAAAAGATGTGGCTATAAGTCATTTAGCACTCGTTTGATTCGTTTTGTCGGCACCTCCCCCGATGTCCCAGGAGAAGCGTTTTTACGACAATGACTAGATAGCGGGCCCCGGCTCCCTCCTCGACCTTGCGCACTTTTTCCCGTCCCGGTTTTCCGGCCATAGATAAGTCTGACGAGTTCCCACTTCCCAATTTTCTTCCCGTCTTCCCTAAAGCGATCCGTACAGCCGGCCCGTCTCCACTGGCTATTTTCTTCCCCGACCCCCCCTCCTCATTCGATTGCCCCGAGATGGAGACCCGCAAATGCCTTATTAGCACATGGGTTTGTTTCTATTGATGTTGCAACACAGACAGCTCAGTTCACCTTCTGCCCTTCAACTCACGCTCCCCCAAAGAACTACTCCCTTTTTGACTCGTTCTCTTCGACCTCATTGTCTCCATAAGATTCCCGGCCACCCTCTCCCCGTGGAGGGTGCGCTGGATTCGACATGAATTAATTCTAGCGATACCCTTCCCAATTTGTAGTATATGAAGGGTCTTGATTTCCTCCCCGGTTTTCCTTAGTTTCCCCAAAGTCCCTCGTCGGATCCCATGTCTTCCCTTCCTAACCTCAATATTTGACAGAATATCTCCACCCCTCTCCATTGATGCCCCCGTGAATCATAACTTAGTCCCCCGATTTACAGAATTTTCGCCCTGGCGAAGCTCTCCCCTCATCCTCTCAAGGGTCACCCCGATCGCTTTTCCCCCACCGAAGGACCTGACCCCCACGCTGCCCCCTCGCTCGTGACACCCCCCCAAGATTCCCTCGACTTCGCCCAGAATAATGGTGAAGCATGCTTCCACTTTCTCTCCAGTTGCTGTTAGACATGCGCATAGTTGAAGCCGAATCCTTTCGTTTACTTGCAGAAGAGCTGTTCGTTAATGTTGACATTAGTGAGTCTGATCTTATATTTTCCTTTGTCTGACTAATAACCTTCCCAGTGTCCAGTCCCTGTCATTCTCTAATGACCAACTACTCTCTCGTTTTTTCCACAGGTCCTTTTCCCCCCCTTTCTCCTGAAGGCCTTTCCCCCCGGAATACTTCGCATCCACGCCCCCCGTACCTTGAACCCAGACAAGCACCCCGTTCTTTCCATACTTTGCTCGTGCCACTGTGCCTCGTAGAAAAGCGTTTGCCCTGGCCCGGGTCTACGTCTTGTCCCGTCGTCAAGAGTTTCGTTCCTTACCCCAGCTATGATGTTTTCAGCGCTTAGCCTAGATGACTCGCTCACAGGCTGCCCTCACTTCCTTCCCCCCCACCCACCCCCTTACCCCCCCTCCCCTCCTCCACCATTGATAATGGCAACACTTACTTCTTCTCCCTATTGCCCAAAGCCTAAGGGCGTTGTCTCGTCTTTCTTTTTCCGCGTAGTTTTGTGCTTCTGCCACCATTCTTGTCGGCTTTTTCGATGAATCTAATCCGCTGCCGCTGAAATAGAAAGGGCACCCTGCGACGTGCGCGCTTTGCAGGCCTCTTTTGGCATCAGCAGCGGCCGCGTTCACGATAATGACAACGTCATCACGTTTCAGCACGGAGGGGGTGGAGTTTTCCCTGACAAAATAATTGCCTCTTCCCGCCTACCTCGGCTTTTAGTGTTGCTCTCTTGAAATGAAGTTGTGATAGTCCTCGAAGGTATGATCCTTCTCATCCTTCCTCCCCGGCTGTTTTCAACCCTGCCCTCCTTTGAAGCTTTTTCTTTTTCTGAGGGCATTCCTTGATTCGGCATAGCCTCATTGTAACGCTCGTATCATGGCTCCGCTAGCTTCAATCACAATTTCACTTCCTTTCTTTTCGAGATGTGAGGGAGATGTGGCCCAGAGCCTCACGTCCCCTGGGAAATGCACAGCACTGATGCCTATCCACCCCCCTGACCTCTCCCCCAATAAGTCCTATTTTTTTCCCCCCCTGCTCGAGAAGCACCCCACGCTGCGCCCCATTTTTTCTTGATGGACCTCTTTTGCCCCCCGCGGAGCCTCCTCCCCATGACGATTAGATGCGGCCCCCTCCCCTTTCTTCGTCTTGAAGTTGAGATGCTCCCTTACCTCATATGTTTTGTACGATTTCTTAGCCTCCTTCGTAGCGCGCTCTTTCCTGCCGTCCTTCCTGAATTGGGCATTAGGCTCCTCGGTTGTCTCCCTACCTCCCTCCCACTTTGCGATAGGAGAAGACTTTTTTCACTGTGCAGCCGCCCAATGATCAGGACTCCTTTTTCTTTCTCTTGCCTGGGGTTGAGCCTTCGTGCCTTCAAATTAGTGATTCCTGGCCCCCAAAGAGACCTATATTTCTGGTTTTTGGCATTCATTCTATCGTTCCCCCCCCCATTCCACTAGATCCCGTTTCTTTCCCAATCTTGATCAGAAGAGTAACTCCCACTCGCACACTCCCTCCAGCGAGTCGGATTCTTTGCACCCACCCCCGTTATCGGGCAGTTTTCTTCACTGAGTCGAGAAGATCCCGGCTCGTGTCCAGTTCAGGAATCAGTACCGCATCAATGGATTTTTCATCCTACTAGATTGTTCTTGCTATTCCCAACCCCCCAATTCTGTCTGTGAAGACCGCCTTCTTCACGTTGATGACGAGAAGATGCTGATAGTCCCCCACATCGGCTTCCTTTTCGAGTCTGTCCCTTTTCAAAGTTTGCACTTGCCCTGAGGACATTTTATTATATTTCACTCTCCTGATATTTTTATATGCCCCCCTAACCCCGAAGAGGTACGCCCTCTTCGAGACAGACCCACGCCTTTGTTTTTTTCCCATGTTTAGAAGTTAATTCCCCTTTACCAAAGTGGTAATGTGCGGTGCGTCTTTATTAATTCCTTACCCAGCCCTTTGATCTAGAGTGGCTGGATTCCAGTTGTATGAAGGATCATTCTCTCTTTCCCTTCCATAAAAGTATTTGTGACGCCGTCGGACACCGCCGACTCCCCTCTTTCTGTTCCTCTAAAGGGATACTAAACCCGTTTTCACCCCGGTTTATTACATCCCGTTGTGTCTTGTCTGTGCCAAGTCGCTTTTCTGTCTTCGCCCTCCTGTCCCCGCCCCCAATTCGAGATGAAGGACGTTGAGCACACTCTATTGTGGGTTCCAGTCTCTCAGATTACCATTCTGTAGACATTGAACTTTTTTAAAATTTTGTTCGCCCCACCTGCAAGCTGATCACTCCTCCCCCCCCTTATGGCAGCACTTAACTTTGTGTTCTCTGTTTCACGCTAGTACTTTCCCTTCTCCCCAAGGAGGAAAACCTGATTCTTTCGCCGCGCTTTTCCAGTTGTGGTGTTGGTTCGATGAGCTGGAATGTTTTGTGTGCTTTTTTTTTCGCTACTTGCCCTCCTTCTCGTTTCTTTGAGAGAGGCGACGATCCCTTCTTTCTTCGCCTTAATTATGGCTGATGTCCCTTTGACATCTGCATTTCGATATGCCATTTCGTCCCTTTTCTTCCCGGGCGTACATTGACACGCTCGGTTTCAGGCGTTATCAAGTCCTTACACTTTGTTCCCGTGGTAGTTTTAATTATCCTGCTTTTCTGAAGTAACTTCCCTGGTTTTTTCTGTCATAATTTTAGGACCCCGTCCTCCCCGCACCCGCAACCGGAACCTTTTTGCCGAAAATAATTCCTCCCTCCCTTGCCCCGAAGATGCGGGAACAACTGAGAGCGTTCAACCCCATGATTTTCCGTTTGCTTATTTTCCTCTATTCCTCTTCCATATATCGGCCCCTTTTTACCATATTTTCAAAGTTTATTTCCTCCGTCTTTGCTTTAGAATTTGGCATCGGCACGGGGTTCGTTTCTGGCTTCCCTTCAAGCCCCGCGTAGCCGATCGCTTTCCCTCTGTAGTTTTGGTCGATTTCCTACAACCCAAGCTTTCACTCTTTTTCGTCTCTGGCCAGTGTGCAACGGGTTCGGTTCTCTGATAAGGTATTCAGCCGCGGATTCCCTCTCTTTCCGCGCTGTCCGCACTCGGTTCTTTCATGTTCATCAACCCCCTATGCTCTAAGTGCTTCTCTCTCCAAGATGGGTTCGGCCCTTTTAACATTTCTGGTGGCTTTTCGTCAGACCCCTACCTCCTTCTTCACTAATAGGAGCTAAGTTTTTGGTAGTTCGTGAACCCAAGAAGTAGCCATAGGGTGTGGCGTCATCAGGAGGAATCTTCCTCCTTTTGATTCCCCAAGAGACGGTTCCCTTCCCTAATTCCGTCTTGATTTCTCGCCCCCTTCCCCCTCGAGGTGGTAAACGATGTTTTCTTATTACCTTTAGAGCAGGGAGACTTTTATTCTTTTTCTCGCCCCCTCCCTTTCCGGATGGCCTTTGGCCCCGGTCACCAAAACAAAATCAATGGAGGGACGAATTATCCTCTGGCTTTTATTTTCTATCTGCTCCCGGGGAGCATCTGTCGCTACTTTATTACCAGCTTCTGTTACCAGGGGCACGTCTCTGTATCCGCAGTGCGATTCCTAGGAGCCATCATTTTGACCCCCCCCGATACGGTAAGAAGAAAGACATTTACTCCTCACGGGAGCTTGACAGGTTGACTTGTTCATCTTCAGATACTCTCTCTTTTCATACCGCCATTTTTTTTTCTCTGACGATCTCCATAAGCCTCCCTTCAGGTCACCGTCTTTTATTTCCAATAACCGGTGCGTCCTGACCCGTCGTATTCTTGAACCTTTCCTAGGCTCCACTCCCTAGGTATAGCGCACAGCCGTTTCAATCTCCTTGAAAACAGTAGCAGAACTTAGTATCCTGCCATTTAACCTAACGTGGACGCTAGAAACGAGAAGAATGAGTCAACCTAGTCCTCCTAATCTTTTACTTTGCTGGCCTCCATTTGTAGTTTTCTCGTTAGTGATGTAAATAGCCGAAAGATGCTTATGATCACAATAAATTGACTTTAGACGATCTCCCCCTCCTTCCACCCATCTGAGTAGAGGCCATTTCAAGCGGCAGAGAACTACGGTCACGAGAGGATCAACCTTCTCCATACAAGGCGTCTAGACGTCAGCCCTCATAAGAGGTTCGTCTTGTTCACGAACCCGAACCCTATTCTCCAGTCGTTCTAGTATCACTTTTAACTTTCCGAATCTTCACCGACAATGACACATTGCATCTCCCGCGACTCTTGTGCAGCCCATTCCCCCTCAGAGCTTTCTTTATTCCGTTAGGCGCATATGAACGCCCTCGAAAGTTTCTGTCCTCCGCGTCTTATCTCTGATGCTCTCCCACTTTTTTCCTCCTCCCTTGTTTCCTGTCTCGACATCTATTCAGGGTTACCAGTTCCACCTCTTCTTGTTTTCTTTTCTATAATCCTGACCCCAGCTCCGGGTCCTCGCCTCTCCCGAAGATGGGACGTCCCATTCGTACTCCCAAAGTAGTTATGCCCCGCTGTCAAAGAATTTTCCGACCTTTTTGATTTTAGAGGATATTTTGTTTACCATGAGACCATGCTGACCTCCCCGTCCCCATCCTCTAAACCCTTTTCAAGCCTCTAACGAAAAGCAGCATTTTTCCCGTAAGAGGCTTTACAATCATTGCTCTCCATTTTCGAATTCTGTTTCCAATTTACATCCTTTCTTTTGTGTGTATGGACCGACATTGTTATGGGCCCTCCTTCGTCTTTGGCGTCTTTCGACAGAGACCCCCCTCCCCCCTTGATTTGCGTATCTTTTCTTTGCGTGGATATTGCCCAGCCACTTAAGAGATGCGTCGTTCAGACCTCCTGAGTCAACCGCGTGTCATATTTTTCTTCCCAATTCAGTACCCATTTTGCAAATGCCGCTCTCACTCCCCGTGCATACCATTCTTAGCGAGGCTCCACTATCCGTCCAAAGCGACACAAGTATCTCCCTTATGCACTCTCTCTATCTGTCCCCCCCCCCCGTGCGACAACGGCAAATGGGCATCTTTCCCCCAATCAAATTGAAGCATGCTTCATTCTGTTTTCTGCTCGACGTTGAACGTGTCTTTACACGGCGTCTAGGCTCGTGGACTCCCCCATTGGAGCCCCTCCTGGCATAACTTTTCCCGGGACTTTTCTCTTATAGTAATATGAGCATAGTTTTTTGGTTGTACGTTCCAAACTTCCCTTCCCCCCTTGGCAGGACCATAATTTCTGGATGAGACTTGACAAAACCACACTAGTATCCGTTTTTTCCGAGTACTTTAGTCTTGAAGGACTTTTCGGGTTTTGAATGCATCCAGACACTTGAAAATTTCTTGAACCCGCCCAAAGACACACTTATGTCATACCCCGGTTGTTTGAATGTTTGTGAGTAGCCCGTGAGCGTCCTCTCTGGATTTCTTTGTATACCTGTACTGCGGCTCAGACTGCGGCTTGCTGAAAAGCCATGAGCCGTCGACTCGTGAAAACTAGAGAAACTTCCCTGATCTACCAATTGAATTGCAATTCCCCCCGCACCGCCCTTCTTTTTTTTTCCCCAATTGATATATTCCTTCTTCCATTCACGCCCATAAACTTTTTTTTCTTTATGACTCTATCTTTCTGTACAACTCCTTATCGGCTCCCCGGAGAAGATAGGACTCACCTATGTACAGAGACCACGTTCGGAATTCAACCGTAGCTCGCCGCCGCCTCTCGAATTTGATTGGTTCATAGCCTTCTTGGAGAGTCTAAGGTGTTGCTACAGGCTACCTATGCTCACCCCCGGAGTTGTGGGACGCTCCACCACGATGACTGGGCTCCACTTCATGTTATGTATGAGACGAGTTATAGAGCAGTTTGATTTTATCTGAGCGACAGGGACGTCGTTCGAAGGCAGCCTGCCTTTCTGGTCGGAGGGCGATCTTCTGCTTCCTTTCCTGGCTTTTGAGAAGTAGCCTCTTCATGTCCTTTACGAGGATTCCCCAAGCACTCTCAGCGTCTTCGAGCATTTTATGCGTCTGGCCCAGACGCCCTCCCCTTCACGAAGCGTTCTGCTTGTCCAACCCATGTTCCGCCCCCGATTGATTCCTTTTGGTACTAGCCAGATGCCTCATCCCGCCTTGGATATGCTGGATCATGTTTCCATCCCTCCTTGAGTCCTCCGCCTTTCCTCGTTGCGATTCATACTAAGGCCCCGCATCTATTTTACAGGTTTGTTTTTTTTTTTTTTAGTTCTCTCGCCTTCCTTCACTTATTATTTCCCTTCTCCGACCTACTTGGCTGCGGCGCCCGAGCTGGCTTCCATCTTCAATCCTGACCCCTTGGATTTGCGTCCTGGACAACCTGAGAGGACCCCCCCTTCTTCTAATTGATGCCGGATATCGATGGAAAACTTGGAATTTGTTCAGGCGTGCCAAAGATCCTAACCGGAACATTCTATCCCTTCGCGAGTTCAGCGTTCTGTAGCTTAAATGCCCTCTTAATGAATGAGTACCCAAGATTCCTGATGCCATAGCGAACGCGCCCGCCTACCGACAAGTCATATCTATTGTGGATTGGCCCAAACCAACGTTTCAGCTTGGATCGACTGATTTTTACTCTGAACCAAGATCTCTTTTTCCAAGAGTAGCTTCATTAACGAAGGAACTCAGACGTGTTTTCAAGAGTAATTCGTTTTCTTTTTTTCTAGAACCCAAAATCGGGCGTTTGGCTGTTGACTAATACCCGGAGTGTTACGAAACATGATTATCGTCCTCCAATCCCGGGAGGAGTAGAGATAAGTAGCTAACCGGCGCATTGTCGATGTTCTCTGGAGGCTTTTTTTCTGCCCTCTTTCTCCTTCGTCCCCCCCTCATAAGGATTTTTCAGAGACCATTCAACGATAGTCGTAATCTTAGCCCCCGCAACTTTTAGAGTGTCATTCGTCTGAATTCTAAAGGGTTTCCCCGGCGGTGTTTTTTATTTTTTCCATTTACCCCTATTTTCCAAGCTGGTCTTTTTTCGTGCCTGGCTGTCAGAGGACTGCTACCCTGAATGTGCGGACACCCTCGCAATTGATTAGTGGAGCTGCACACATTCGAAGTCCCTCTAAGATCTGCTTTACAAAAGGGAGAAAACACACCCCTCCCTTGACCCTCCTAGCCCGGTATTACTTTTGCTTGTATGGTTTCAGCTTTTCATACCCATTTGCCACGCTCCGGCACTACATTCTTAAAAGATGACTTCTATTGAAACAACACTCCGGTGGTTCATTCTATAATTCTGACAGCGAGGGCCAAACGGCGTACTGAATTTGAAGAGAAACAGAAGCCAAATCAGCTCTAACCATTGAACCTTATAGGATTAATTTCAGCCTGGGCTATGTGATTAATTCACTCGCCGTGGGTCAACTTCGAGAAAGGCTGAAAAAGTCTCGTTCTCCCCCTTATCCATGATTTGTTTCCCATTTTCGTAGCTTGGATTTGTGACGTTGTGGTTGAGCTCGATCGTGCTCTTTTTTTGAGCGTTTTAGAGCGGTTTTTTTCCAAAGTATTTGCTCGTCTTGATCTAAGCTTCTTGAGGATCACCCGTTGCGATATTTTCACTTGTACTATAATTTTTAGCTCCCGCGGCTGGGCATTCACTCCCCTCCTGCCCCCATTTTCTCACGTCACAATGCTTCCGTTGCGGGTTCAGTCCAAGATCCAGCCCTTTTTGGCGTTTCAATTTCTCAGTTCCCCCTAGGAAGTCCCCACTAAATGCATAGTGCGATTGACAAGTTTCGTTTAATGCGAAGAGTCTCATCCCTTTGATTATAGATCCCGTACCCCCATGCTCTTTCTGTTCTTTGGCCCTTTCTTGAGTTGACGGCTTTGTATCCCCTCCGTTTTCCCAAAAATACTTACCCCCCTGTAGGACCCAAGGTGTATCGACCCCCCCAGGTGGCATCGAACCGAGCCTGTGGCTTAGTTGTCGACCCAGCTCTCCTACTTCGCCTAAGGCGCTTCGACGGAGCTGGTGGTCTCTCTACCAACAAGCCAGACTTCCCTCGTTTTTCCCCCTTCTCAGTCCTTGATGCACACTCCCTTCGGTCGCGACTTGAGTGCAATCATCGCCGCGGATGTTCGCGCCTCATCTGTTCACTCGGCGCCTCCGTTTACAACTAGATTCGTGCTTCTCCTGGTCGGATATTTCCATTTCCACACTCCTGTTTCTTCTTGTGCTTGATGGACAGTCTCTCTCTGTGGTGGCCCGACTACGGCCCCTAATTTGGTCCAGAATTGACGCACCCAATTTGCAGAGTTTCTTGATTCCTTTCGTACTCCTTTGGCGTCATTCCGTGCAAGACTTCCCTTTTGATTTTATTCAATACCTCGCTATTCTCGATCGCGTCGGCTTTTTAGAGAGTTGATAAGTGAGTTAGCCCCCAGTGGTTGTTTGGATTGATCTAATCCCAGAATTGCGGGCCCTCCCCCTTCGCGACGGACCCCGGTTTTTTTTAGTATTCTTATCTGGGCTCGCTATTCTGGAGGTCGAGCTAGAGGCGTTACGTGGGGGAAAGTATCCTCTCTTGTAACTACGAGTTACTCCGAGACAGCATGAAATCCTCTCCAAGTTCCCCCCGTGGACCCTTTTTATTATCTATTCCGAAGGTGACCTGCGGAATATTCATTATATCCTTTTCCTACTAAGTTGTTGTGAGGTTATCTCTAATATTGCCTCCCATCCCGGTCCCCGAGAGTAGTCAAATTAGTTCGGAGTTTTTCGTCTTCCTCCCCATTTTTCGACCATTTTTTGACTCCCGCTCCCGATGCTCCTCCCGAACCAATTTCCCCCCCCCTAGATCTCCGTCTTCCCCTCCGATATGCACCCATGTATGGAGCAGTGAATGACCAGTTCCCCAAGCCCCCCCCTCTATCCCGCTACGCTAATTTTAAAAAGGCGATTGGTTTCCGATCAAGTGACCCAGCAGACCGTGCGTGAAACCCCTTCCTTCCTGAGAGTGTTTCCTCACTTGAACGCGTGTGAAACAGTGGTAGGGCTCGCCTGCCCCGACTGCAGACAACTCTTGACTTCCCTTGGAGTCCCAGGGCCCCTCCATTCCCATCACCCTGCCTTTTTAGCCCCGTCCGAGCCCGATCCCGCCTACTGCCTCCCTTGTAGTTACGGCTCCTACGTATACTCAGGATGGGTATTCCTGCACTGTCGTCTATATGCAGAAAAGCCCCATCCGAACATTGAGGACTCAGCCCTACGATGGCGGCGAGGGAATTTAAATTCAGCTGATTTTTCTTGTTCTTCCCCCTCCATCTGCCAATAAGTTTAAGCAGAGTGTTTTTCCATCCTCTCAGGATTAATCATCGGAGCAGATATGTTCCCACCCTGAAAGAAAGTCGTTTTGGCAAAAGCTCCACTATACTTGCGAGGATTTTGACAACAAATCTCACTATATGGGGTATCTTCTCCCCCAGAACGCCGGAAAAGAGACCCTAGATAACGAGCCATGCTTCCGGCCCACAGCCATCACACTCCCCGTTTGCGTTCGATGCCCGAGTACTTTCCACGGAAAAACCTTAGCCGACGGGTAACA
>Ga0179591_1374588_pt1 | contig 18634 bp, 24 predicted proteins | sample CZOMad2_1_08_16f_FD_182891 | JGI IMG/M metagenome (GOLD analysis project Ga0179591, IMG submission 182891) | Vadose zone soil fungal communities from Angelo Coast Range Reserve, California, USA - CZOMad2_1_08_16fungal (PacBio error correction) | ecosystem: Environmental > Terrestrial > Soil >... | reverse complement strand
GCGGATTTGGTGATCAGTCCCTTGGGTCAGGATTGTTTTTTCCGTTTTCCCCTTCAATGTGTTTTTTTTTTAATGTTTGCTTGTGCCTGCCCCAGCCAGTTTCTATTCTTTTTTCCTTTCACCCTTGATTCCAACCCGGCGGATTTGCTTGTCTTCTCCCTTCCCCTCCACTCCCGTGATGTTTTTTTCTCTTCTTTTCCTGTTTCCCCCTTGGACGGGGTTCCGCCTATCCTGTTTTCCTTCTAATCCCTTTATCTTGAGAAGCCTTTTTGGTTCTCTTTCCATTTGATCTTTCTCCCCACCCTTCCTACCTTTTTCGATGGGGTCCGGGCACCCCACCCCCCCTCTTTGCAGGCGAAGGGACAATCCCTTGGCTTTGGGCCCCCCCCTTTCCACCTCCTTCAAGTTTTCCAGCGCCTTCCCCTGCCCTTCTGCTTCTTAAGTTGCTTCCCTTTTTTTTATTCAGCAGGTCCCCATATCGGCTATTGACCCCTCTTTACCCCCCCCCAAACCTGATATTTTTCTATGAGGATGTCAAGTCCTTGAAGAACCTACCATGTTGATTCATTTTTTTTAGACTCCTTGAAGCCCGAGAGTAATTGTGACGATTACCGGACCCCCCTTATGATTTACACGACATCCCATTTTCGTTTCCCCCCCCGACTCCCTTTCTGGCCAGCCGCTTGACACCCAAGCCCTTTTCCTTTCTCTTCCAAGTATGCGATTGCTCTTCCCCTCACACCTAAAGATGAGTGGAAGGTTGAACTACCCCTGGTTCCCTTCCCTCATTCTCTCCCGCTGATGGTCACAATCCTGTGCCTTTCTTTTGGTCCCAGTACGGCACGTTTTTTACTCGACACTGGGTGACTTTCCTTGGCCCTGAGTTTCATTCGGGTCCTATCTTGATCCTGCACCCAACATCCTCTCATTTTTTCTCTCTTCTGTTAGCTTCTCCGGGATGGTCTCTAATTCTTTTTTTTTTTTTTGTTAAGGATTTGAACAATGCTCACCATACCCTTACCCCACCCCCCGTCTTCAAGTAAAGGCAATTAGCGCAGCTAAATCCTCCCCCAGAAAACCCCCCCCCCCCTTTTAAAACAGTAACAATGCCCATAACTCTCTTTTCTTTTCTCTTTCACACCCCATGAGTCATCTTGGAGACCCACTTTTTTCTGCGGTCCGGAAGCCCAGAGTCTTTTTTGTTCTTTCTCTTTTTTACATGTTTGCTTTCAACGGGGTCCCAGTTCCCCACCTTTTTTTTTTTCTTTTCTCCGGTAAAGGGACTTTTAACTTTTTGATTTTTCCCTTCCCCGATCTTTGTTCCAAGTTGTTTGATCCCCCTCAGCCCTTCCACGATGAGGCCAATTCATCCAAGGTTCCCTGGTTGAAACCGTCTTTGTGTGGTCCTGTTGTTGTACACCTTTTCTATACTGGGGAACTAAAATTCTTCCCCCAAAAGGTCTTAAAGCTTTGCTACCGTGGGTTGGCTCCTCTTCCCCCGTTTTTATTCCCCCGGATTCCTCAATGGTTGCGGGGTGGTTTCCATTCCCTTTTTTTCCTGGGTCTTCCCCCCCTTTCTTGATTCTTGCAAGCCCCGCGGATATCAAGTCCTTTCACAGAACCTTCTTCCTCTTCGACCGCTTCCCCCAACCAAAGAACATATACCCCGGCCTGGCCATACCGGGTTTTTTTTTCCCCCAACCCATAACTCTAAAAAACCCGGACCCTTTCTTCTGCTTTTACACGTTGCAAGCTCAGGCATGGTTTCGGTGAACTAAATTTTTTCATTTCATCCTTCTTTTCTGATAAGGCCATTTCTTGGAACGCCTTAACCGGGGGTACTCACCCTGATTTTATTCTAGTTGAATCCTGCCTTTGCTGAGGGCCAACTTCCCCACTTTTTTTTTCCACACCCTCTCCTTCTTAAACGCCGGCTTTCAATCTCCTCCTTGGACTGCAAGTTTCGTGAGTTTCCCCCCGATCTTTTTTGGTCAAAGGGAGCCTTCTTTCTCCTTGTAATCTTTGGACACAAAACACTCTCGTCTGAAAACGGACTATCCCCTCCTTGTTCGCTCTTCCTGTTGCCGTTGCGGGAGGTTCCGAGGGAGGAAAAGCTCTTCTTTTTTTCCTTTTTCGTTCTTTCTGAAAGGCCAGAAGCCTTTGAAGTATCTTCTTGAAGGTCGTTTTCAGGTTTTTGGGGGACCCCCAGCTGGTTACTTCTATCTTTAATCATGCCAATGTGTCTCCTCAACATTCTTTTTTTTTTTTTTTTTTTTTGACGAACGGGGGACCTTTTTTTTTTTGTTTTATGTAAATGTCCCCCTCATTCCCCCCTCTTGAGTCGTGCAAGACCATATCCTTCTACCCTCTGTCCATATAGGTCCCCCGCACGCATTTTCTCTTTTGACTGGTCCTGCCAACCCTTAGGGTCCATGTTTATCGTCCACCAGAACACCCCTGCTCCCGTGTACGTGTGCTTTTCCCAGCCAGCCAGCGCCCCTCCCCTTTTTGCAGTAAACTGGCCCTTTTTTTTTTCCACCTGGCAACCTTCTCCGAAGGTTCCACCCAGCTGCTCCCCCCTTGGGGACTCCCCCGAATTGGGGAGACGCTTCTTTTGGGCCTCCTTTTTCCCCCTCTTTACGTCCACCCCTATCAGTTCTTTTTTTTGTGATTGCGCCTATTCTTTCAATATTCTCTGAATTTTCTTAGACTTTGGGGGAGTGACGCAGCCATATCTATCTTTTCTCCTACTCCCTAGGGGTCTGTTTTCCCACGATTTGGTAATATTTCCAGAAGCAAACGAAACATGCTGATACTGAACTGCCTGATAGGTTTAGGATCCTCCAATGGAATCAACCCACCCCAACCCATTCTTTTTTTCCTGGTTTTTTTCTTCCCCCCAGGGACGTTTCTCTTTCAAGCCATCCTTTGCTCCCTTTTTATGTAGTCCCCCTTTTTTTGAGCCTCCCTTAAGCCCCTGATACTTGCGTCCCCAAAGGCTCTTTCTCCCCAGGTGTCCCTTTATTACACCAATGTATGGTGGTGCTGTCATGGGAGTGTATCGCCCACTTACCTTGGAACATGACCTTGAAGGTGTTATTTTTTCCGTGACTACACCCCATGGACTTTTTTCTGTTTTTTCCCCCTTTTTTTGAGAAAATACCAGTTCACCCAAGCGGGCTTTTCAGTTTTCCTTTCCTTTTTTCTTTTTCTGTCACCAAAGTGAGATCACTGATGTTTAACATGTTTTTCTCCCACCCCTTTCTCGTCCCCCCCCAAAAGCCTTTTTTCCCTCTTAGCTCAAAAAACCTCCCAGGCTATGGCCTGTCCAACATTTTTTCTTTATTCTTAACCTCTCCCTTTAAGCCGATTATACCACCGGAACCAGACCCTGAACCCCATGAACTCATTTGCGCTCTCTTGTTTCCTCCCTGTTTTCCCTTCAATCGCAATAAAAAACGACGTCGTTATGCCCCCCGACCCATTTTCACCCAATTCCCTTTGTTTTTTTCTCCCCTTCTAAAATGGAACCCTTGCCCCCCCCCCCCCTTTTGAAACCTTCCCTTCTTTGTAATTCCCCCTCTTTCCCTCTGGCCCACTTCTTTTCAGCTTCCGTCGGTTTTTTTTCCCCTTAGGGTGCTTTATTTTCTACCCTCAATCACCCTCCTTCCCCTCCGGAAAGACAAACTTCCTTTCGGCCGGTTCATCCTTTGTTTTTGCGTTTTGAGGGCCTGTTCTTTCTTTCAATGGGTCCCCTACAAACCCCCCCAAACTTGCTTTCCTCTTTTTCCCTTCTCGTAAATTTTGACCACTGCTTTTCACTCTGCCCGTCAGATTATTGGTTCGCCTTTTTGTCTTTGAGATGTGCGGCTTTTGGTGCTGAGCTTCCCTGGGTCGTTTTCCCCATTGGATGACTTCCCGAGTGTTTTCGGTGCCATTTGTTTTTCTTGCCCCCGTGCATTCCATCGTTTTGCGCCGACCAACCCTAGTTAAAGTCCATACAACTGTTCACTTTTTTCATTCCCACCCCCCTTCGCGACCCCTCTTGCATCACCTTTGGCGCTTTTTTTTTCCCCCCCTTGACCCAGTTATTGAGACAAAAAACCTGGCAACATTCTCGCCCCATCCCCTTCTTCCCGTGATTCTTCTTGACGACTGTTGGGTTGCTATTCTTCTCTCCATTTTTCCTTCAAGGTCTTGTTCCGGTCTTTGGGAGTTTGAAAAAAATTTCCCTGATGTTTTTTCGCCTTTCCACCGGTCTGTCCGTTGAGAGACAGTATCATTTTTTTTTTTCCCACTTTTCCTTTCCGACCTCGAGCCTTGACTGCACTCTCTCCCATCCTTTCCAGGGTGACCCCCCGACCAAAACACCCCTTTTCCTTTTTTTTTGCTATGGTCGGTGGTGTTTGATACTTTCGTTTGTCGTCCCGCGCTTATTTCTGTCATTTCTTTTTTTTTCTGCTGTCATTTATCCTCACCGCAATTTTTTTCCCTTATTCTTTTTCCGCGTCATTACGAGCTTTTTGTTGACCTTCCCAGGATCAAGACTCTGGAATTCCTCTAGACTTTCTCCTTTCTAAGTTTTTTTTTTCGGTCCTGCTACGTAATTCGCCCCTTATTTTTTTTCCATCCCTTAGTAGTTTTCTTGTTTTTCTTCTCCCTGGTGATGAGTCGAACCTTTGCACCCTTCAACGTCCACTGAATTTTTCCTGTATCTTGGTTTTTTTCTCCGGTTTTTTGAATTGTGCTCATTAAGCGTTCCATCATAATTATTTCCCCCGACTCCCAAATTCTCTCGGCGTTTTCCTTTTTGGGTGCGTCACCCCCTGGCCTTTTTTTTTCCGTCCCCCCTGTTCTTTCTTCCGCATTATTCCACCCCCTCCCCTATCCCCCTTTGGTTCACATTGTTTTAGTAGGCCTTTGACAGCCCTTCCGGCCCCCTGCCAATTTTCCAATGTTGATGCGCTGTCTAAGGGGCGATGCCCCCTACCTCTATTGCCAGATTCATAGTCCCTTTGGAGCTTTGGATTTTTTTCACCTCCCTACCTTGACGACGATGGTTATTGCTCCCCTTTTTTCGCCCTATACCCTTTTACCTTTTCTCTAAGCGGTATCAGGTACCCTTTCGGGCCCCCACCTTTTTCGCGTTCCCTCACGCCTCTCTTTCGACCCCCCCCCTTTCGGTCTTTTCTTTTAATTGGAAAGCAATCTCCGCCCCTTCTTTTTACGTTTTACCTCTTCCCGATTCCTTCTATAGAATCCAGCAGCATTCAGAAATTGCGTTTTTCCCCCCCGGTTCCAAATTTTCCCCCCCCTAATGTCCCCCTTTTCGATTTGTGATGTTACTAGGAAATAATCTTTATACTCCGTTTTTTTGTTAGGTTTAGATGATGGCCCTTTTCGATAAAGGGTTTTTGGCCGGTTGCTCTTCTCCCTTTCTCCCGTGATGGCTGGTTTCTGTCATGCTGGGTCCCCGGGTCTCTTGCCCGAAGACAGGATTCGTTCTTGCAACGGGTCTCCCTCGCTTCAAAAGTTCTTCGGCTTTTCCGAGTCTCAAATTCCCCCACGATTGGTTTCTATGGTGAGTCAGTTCCCCGGTTTGACGGTGACAACGAATTCCCGTGTTTCCAGATATTACAGCTTTTTTTTTTCCTCCCATTTTTCAAGTGTTGCAGGCGTTTTCCTTTGAGTTTTGACCCCTAATTACCCCTTATCGGCGGTTGCTCGGTTCGGGAACCCCCCCCCCTATACTGAGACGGAACTTTTCTGTCTCCCTGACAGAGTTTTCGGGGTGATCCGATTTCCACCCTCTTCAATCCCCACGAGACATCACACATGTGCGGTAAGCCCCAAATGGTTTTTATCTTCCCTTTTGACACCTCCCTATTCGGTATACCCCGATCCCCAAAATTCCTTCCCTTCTATTCCCTTGGAGTAGAGTGGTCCAGCTTCCTCTTCTCCCACATCCCCCCCTGTTATTGAATGGTGCCAAATGACAGGTGCTTACTTACTTTGCCACCTACTCCATGTATTGACGTCCATGATTTCCTGATGATTTCCCCCCCCATTCCTGCCAAATTTCCGCGACCGCCTCCCCGTTTTATAGTTTCAAATTCAACTTGCCCCTATTTACCCTTTTTTCGAGATGGGACTATGCTTGAAGGTTCCCCCCCCCCCTGTAGACTCCAATCCCAACACCTTTGTCCTCTGAGCTAATGATGCTTTTTTGCAACAAGCTCTTTCTTGCACGTGTTTGCTTTTCTGCATCCCCCCTTGTGTTTTAAATTCTCATTGCTTCTTTTTGTGTGGCGCCTGAGATTGTTTTCTTTTTACTCTCTCGGGGGATCCCACGGTTTTTTTCTATTTGCGGTCTTATATCGAGTTTCGTTTTTTTTTCCAGACCTCCCCCAGTGCAGGTCCGGGATACTTCGCTTTAAATTTTGAGCATCAAAACTTTTACCACCCCCCCCCCACCCTGCGTTACCAATCCCCTTTCTAACCGCGTTTTTCTTTGACCTCTTTTTTCTCTTAATCCAACACGGTACTCTTCAGTCTCCCACCCCCCTCTTGTTTTGTTCTGTTGGCCCACCCCCCCCATCTTTCCTCCCAATTTTTCTTCTGATGCCCGGAGAGCATTTTTTCTTTTTTTACTTTTTTTGCGTGGTATGTATGGTGTATGGCATGCCCCCCCCCTTTCTCCCCAAGGCCAAACTTCCGCCACCCCGTTTTTTCTTCTGGCACCCCCCCACCCCCTGAAATTGATGTCCCCCAACCGCACAGGATCGCCCTTTCGTCTTTTTTCTCTGTGCTTCCCCCCCCCCCAACCAACACCTTTTCGCCGACCTCTTGAGCCATTTCCCCTCCCATTCTGTTCTTTCATTTCCCACGGCTCCCGACATTTTTTTTTTCGCCCATTTTTTTTCACACCACCCTGTTAGCAAAAATCTGAACCCCCCCCTTCTTCTCCACCTTGGTTCTTTCCACAAATCTTCATCGAAATCGTCAACTATTTGCTATTCTAGACGGATTTTTTCTCAGGTGATGGAGCTGTTTTTCTTTCCCCCTAATACTTTTTCTTCTTTCATATGGCAAGTTCTTTTCCATTCGTCCTCCACACTACCACTCTCCTCCCTTGCCCCACCAGAACTTCTGTTTATTGTCTCTTCCAAGAGGGCCCAAACTAACAGCCACATCCCCCGACCCCTCTTGGTCCCTCTTTTCCCCCTTTCCCATAATGACGGAAATCTTGATCTCCAGTTAACCTTGGCTTACGAGATCAGGATGGGTGGCACCTTTCCCCACGGTTTTGTATTTTGTCTCCTTTGCCCCCTCCAAGATCAGGGCCATGCGAGGGGAAAGCTTTCTTTTTTTTTCCTTAACAGGTTAGACCGGGAGGTTTTTTGTGGTGCTTTTCTTGTAGCAAGACCTTTTCCAAACGGTGATTTTTTAGTGGTTCTCACTTCACCCGGCACTTCTTTTTTTGTCCCCCCCTTTTTCAGTTGAGACTTTCACGCTCCCCGATTGACCTTGGGTCCCTTTTTTTTTTTTTTTTTTGATTACCCTTTTCCTTCCCCCCTTTTTACGCGGGCTTTGCCACCCAGTGACTGCTCCATTTTTTTCTGTTTTTAGTCCCCCCCCCCCCCTTTTCCCTTGTCGTTCCATAACGTTGTTTCCCGGCAATGGAATCCCTTTTGTCCCCCCCCTTGTGATTTTTTCTTCCGAGGGAACTTTTCCGCCGGATTTTGTAGTCTCATCCGTTGGACGTAGTTTTCGACCCCTTTTTCCCGGAATGGTTCTTTCGAGGGGCGACCCGGCGTGCTTTTTTTTTTTTTTCCCCCCACCCCGAAAGTTAGGCTTATTAGGTTACCTTTTACCATTTGATTTTTCGTTTTTTTTTTTCGGTGGGTTTCCGACGAAGAAACGGGACCCCCTTCTTTTGGTGCTTTTCTCCCTTAACCCCTCTTTTTCTCCCTAATCCCTTAAGGGTCGCGCAACCTTTAATGTTCCCCATCCCCAACGATGGGCAGAATTCACTTTTTTTCTCTCCCTTTTCTGCCCTTGTGGACTTTTTAGGGTTCTTTCACCCCCTCTTTCCTTTGTCCCTCAAATGTTTTCCTTCCGGCAAAGGAACCCAGGACCTTTCCTTCCTTAATTTTTTTTTTACCGCTTAAACGCCAGTGGACCATCTCCGAAATAATGTTGTCCCCCCTTTTTCAACCATTATCCATCCTTTCGGCCCCCCTTATGCACAATTCCGCCCATGTCCTCAAGCTCTCCTTCGACAACTGGACGGTGACATAAGTGGTGTTAGTTTTTCTCCTGCTTTTTCTCCCCTTGGGTCATCTCTCCAATTCCTCTATCAGGGATTTCTCCCTCGAGCTCTTTATTCTTCCATTTTCGAAGATTTAGTTGCGTCTAATATGACTCCTTGTTTTAATTTCCCAGTCATCATTTTTTGTTGTGTTGGAGTCTCTATATGCTGCTTTCCTCCATTTCTATGGTCCCCCCTCAATTTGCTACTGATCGCCGATAGTTCGCCAAAGATTTCATCCCAAGGTTTTTTGATTCTTTTAATTTTTTTACACCCCCTTTTTTCCCCCCCGCTCCGCGCCACGTCTGTTCCTTGTTTTTTTTCCTCCCTTATCCAACTGTGATGGACCGGAGAATTTCCCAGTTCCTTCCCCCAATTGGGGTTTTCTTTTAAGTTCACCCCCCATGTATGTCTTGGCTCGGTTCTGGCGTTCATGACCCTTTCCACATGTCCCCCTTGAAGCTTTTGTGTTATTTTTCCTATACCCATTGACCCTTTGCTCTTCGTTGTCCCAACAGCACCAAGCGTGGTCTTTTCCTGGACTGCCCTCTTTTATCCTTTTTTTTTTCCTGCGCCCCTTGGTGGGTATTATGTTACCCTAATTTTTCCTTTTCGCACCCCCAAGAACCTTTTCCCCCTTTCTAGACAAACCACAACTCCCCTCTGGTTTTTCCCCCAATTTCTCCTTTCTTGTGCTTACCCCCCCTTTCTAGGCCTTCCGACTTGGCCCCCTACTGGAGCCCCGCATTCCCCTAGGAGCTGTTGCCTGCCGGTCTTCGCCTCTTTATATCCGGCGGCACCCCCCCAGTTTCCCCTCTTCCTGGCGTATTTCAACCCTAAAAAGTTATGTCCACTTTTTTTTTTCACGCCCACTTTTTTTTTTCCTGTCCACTGAAAATGTCCTCTTTTTCTTTTTTTTTTTTTGGCAAAGTCCTTGACCCCCCTTCTCCCCCATTCCCGGACGGAATCGTGAGCGTGTCACCCCGTACGGCCGCGGTTCCCCCTGAGGTTCCCCTGGGAGGCCCTCAATACCCTTCCTTAATTCGTCATCCCAAAACCAAAATTTTTTTTTTTGTTCCTCTCTTTTTTTTCCCAAGGTGAGAAATACTGATTTTTTTTTTTATATTCCCCCCCTTCTGGAGTTTAACTGGCCGAAAACCCCCACCCCAACCCCTTCTTGTGTGACAACCACGGCTCCGTCAACGGTGGTGCCTTTCTGCCCCTAATGACACTTTTTTCTGGGTTTTCTGATTGGCCAGGGCTTGTGGCTTTCTTCGGTTTTTGCGGTTTAATAGAAAGGTCTGTTTCCCCTGGCTGTCTTCTTTTTTCGTATTTCTTATTGCCCAGAATGTTCCAGTCTCACTACCCAGTTTTTTTTTTCCCAGACCTCCACCTAAACATTTTTGGTGCCCAACTTTTTTTTCTTTCCCACCCCCCCCTCTAACTCGGGGAAGCCCACTCTTTGGCCACTGGTGGATCCTTTGGTTGTATTTCGACCTTACCCCAAATGGTACAACCTTCAGTTCCTCCGTCCCCCTCCCCTTTTTTTTTTTCTGACTCCTTCTGGCGGCGCAGGTGGGTTTTTTTTACCCTTACACGCCCTTCGAGGCCGAGGTTGGAGACTTCACTTTTTTTTGCCTGACGCCCACCTTTTTGTAGTCCTTTTTTTTTTTTAGGTAGGCACCAGTACCATAACGCTCCCCCAAGTTCCCCTCTTGCCATTTTTTCCGCACGCTGGTCCCTCGAGCGTTTTTTTTTCACCTTTTTTCACCCCCCCACACCTCATCGACGGAGATGTAACCCTTTTTTTTTTCATAGAATAGAGTTCGCGTTTTTCCTTCTTGATGTTCTCTCTTTTTTGGTTGCTTTTGATATCACGGCAAGGGCTTTATCGATCGCCGCCTTTGATAAATTTTTTTTTTTTTTATCCCCCTGAGAAAGCATTCTTATTTGAATTCAGGTTTACCCCCCTCCTTTTCATCCCCCCCGAGCCGCCATGTGCATGATTTGAAACCTTTTTTAGGTCGCGCAATTCCACTCTCCTTTGCCCCCTTCGCCTGACATATGTTGTTGGATGTCTTTACCTCTGTCTTGCTTCCTTTTTTCCTCGTGATCCCCTTTGACATTGATTGGCCGAGAGGTCCCTAGCGCGGCATTTTCGGTTTTTTCTTACCTGGATTAAGAGTGTTCATCCCCCTTCCCATCACTTTTTTAAAATTGGCGTTTTTTTTTACTGCGCCGCCAAATGTCGGGGTCCCCCCCCCGTTTCCCACCTTTCCTTAAGTCGTTTTGTGACATTTTCATCGTAGTTGCTTTTTTTGCTTCGCCACCTTTTTTTCGGTGGCCCCCCCCCCTTCTTTTAATGTTTTGCGCTGCTTGAAGTTGACCCTTTTTCGATTCCCCCCCGCCTCGCCTACTTCACCTTCCGGAGGATGGTTTTATCGTGCCCCTTTGAGATTGTCTGTAACAGGCCGCTGTCCGTTTCCACTGGCTCCGCTCTTTCTATCCTCTAAAACGGTAACAGAGAAGGGTTCCCCGTCCGTCCCCCTCTTTCGAACGGCGGAGTGAATTGGTCTCATCGAAGGTCCCCCCTCCCCCCCTTTTTTTTGTGGTTCATAATTTTCTCCCTCTTCCGAAATCCTGTCTCTCCACCCGAAGTCCTTTCATTCTCCCCCCTTTGCCTTTCCCTTCTTTAAAGACCCTCTGCCCCCCCCGTTCTTTTGATGCCCTCATTTTTTTTCTCCCTTCTGCTGTTGAGAGAAAAGCGTGACCCTTTCTCAATCTCCCCGACCCAATACGGGTTTTTGGCCGGACTTTTTCCGGTTCTGCCCGCCCCGCTTTTCTTAATTTTTTTTTCTTCTGTGGATTCGCAACCCTTTCCCCCCCCCTTTATTAGTACTTCTCTTTTTGACCATTTATTCCACGGCGATTTGCTCTCTCCTTTTTGCTCTTTTTTGCAGAAACGTCCCCGATTTTTGCGGTTTTCGTCTGCTGCTCCTGTGATTTCAGGGCGGGGTAAAAACTCTCTCGTGGCTTCTTTCTTTCCCTTCCAGTCCGAAGGGTGGGCACGTTTGTATTTCCCTGTTGCCGAATCTACCAGCTCGCCCCCCCCCTGGGCGCTTGGGCCGGGACACATACACCCATTCCCTCCCCGTGTTCGATTGACTCTGTTCATCATTTCCTTTTTTTGTGATTCTTCCTGCGTTTCCCCACACGCAGCTCCAAAAATTGCTTAGCCTGCCCCGGTTTTTTTTGAGGTGCGCAGGCCTTTTATCCGGCTAACGCTTCATTCCCCCCCCTCTAGGCTTTGCGGAAGAGTGTGGCAAAGAATTTTTTTTTCTGGCAGTGTTGGACCTTTCCCTCATTTTTTTCAGTCACTGCCGCCCGATGATACTGATTTTCATTCCCACGCCTATACCCTCTCATTTATCGTGCCAAACCGCCGCAGACCTTTTTGCCTTTTTTTCAAACATTCTCGGCTTCAAAAAGTTACCCTCTCTCTTGGTCGATGCATTACCGTCCCCGTCCCTCCCCCCCGGTTTCCCCCCTTCCCTATGGGAGCTACGCTATTCCCAATTTCTGCGATGACTCTTTTGGGCCATGACGTCCACGTCAACCATCGGCAAATCCCTTTTTTTTTTTTTTTTTTTTTTTTTTTTGCGTTCTGATGATTCCTTCCTATCTGATTCCCTTACTCTCTGTTTTTTTTCTTTTGCTCCGTCCTTTTTTTTTATCCCTGGCGCTTCCTTGAAAAAAGTCCCTTGCGGTTTCCCTGATGGTCCCCCCACATTTTTTTTCCCCCCCCCCCAACTTCCCCCCCACCGGCGGCCCTTCAACGCGCCGGCAGAACAACCCTCCTCCGACCCACATTTCAGTAAACCACTTCCTCATGGCTTTTTTTAGTTCGCACCACCTGAGTTTTGGGTCTACTCGTTGCGGCGACGAGTCCGATTTTTGTACAGAATGGCTTCTTTGTGATCTTTTTCCCTTTTCTTTAGAAGTCCACAACCGTTTTCGGCCTTTTTTTTTTGACCCTCCCCAATTGCCCCCGACACCGCTAGCCAATGGCGCCTTGATTCCCCCCCCCCCCCAACCTTTTTTCCCTTCGACTTTTTATCCCACGGGGCTTGTGGACAACGGCTTTGTTCCCCTTTGGTTGACACCCCAGTCCAAATCATGTTTTTCCGTTCCCACAACTGCGCCACCGTTACAGCTAGCGTGCTCCGAGTTTTACCTTTTTCTTTGGATGCAGTCCCTCCCATTGTTTTCGTGCGGGCGCCACAGGCGATGGATCTCCCCCCCTTTTTTTTTTGGCCTCAGAGTTCAAAACAACCTCTATTCACCTCTTCCAGACCTTTGTTATGGACGCCAGAGGTTCTACCCCCCCCCCCTCCCCCCCCTCAGCAACCCAGACTTTTCAGATCCTATTAAATCTAGTTTTTCTCCCGGTTGACGCGATTCCGATTTTTTTTTTTTTTTGTGTTTCATTCCCCCCACGAGGGTTTTTTGGGTGTTTGGTTTTGAAGTGTCCATATTCAGGCCATGGCCTTTTGAACGTTCTGAATATTTTTCTTTTACGGCTGTGATGCACGAAACGGCTTCTTTGGTTTCCCCCCTTTCCTGCCTTTGTATTGATGTCAAATAACAACTACAGATCGTCGCCGGACGAGACTTTTCCTCTTCTCCCCATAATTGACTGGCCCCCTTTTTCTTTTGGATTACAGAGTCCTTTTTCCCGGGCTTTGCCATGCTTTTTCCCCTTTTTTCTTTGGGAAAAAAAACTCCTTTGACAACATTTTCCTGCTTGTGTTTTTTGTTTAATCTTTTGGAGTGCATCGAATGTTCTCCGGCTCTGCTACTCTTGAAGGCGTGCATTGATTCTTTCATATCCTCCTATTTTGTTTTTCCCCTTGTGTGGAGTCAAAGCGGATTTCTATCGTTACCTTTTTTAAATCCTCCCCCCCCACTTTTGATGCAGCGCCCATCTCCGGGAGGTTTTTTATAACCGGGCCCCCCCCCCTTTTGAGGTTTTTTTTAACTTTCCCCCCCCCCGCAGAGCGCAGTTACAGTTACTTTCCCCTTCCTGGCACTATAAGATGCGTCCTCTTTATCAAAAGGGCCCGCCTGGTGGGACTTTTCGTTTCGCGTCGGCACCTTTTTAAGTTTTTGTTTTCCCCACAAGTCCCTTGCACGACTAATGTAATTTAGGCCCTCCCCCCCCCCCTACTGTTTTAATGCCGCGGGGATATCACTGCACTTTTGGTCTTTTTCCCATTCCGCAGTTTTTCGATTTCCCGACCTTCCTGAACAGGGAGCGTTCGTATGGCTTTTTCTAAGTGCGTTTTTTTTTATCTTCAGGTTGATGAGCTTTGCGTTATATCATCCCCCTTTTCTTCTGTTGTGTCAGTTCTCATCTTACCCCCCCCCCCCCCATCGTCTTGGAGTTTGTTTGTTTTAGTCCTCTTTTCTTTTTTTTTTTCCTTCCCCGACATTTGTTTGGGAGCTTCGTGCTCTTTTTCTGTCTAGTCGCGAGCTACTTTTGCTACTTTTTTTTTCTCGTCAAGCCCCCAGCGACACCTTTCCCCCTCTTCCTTCTCTGCAACCACGTTCGCCCCCCAGGAACCTAGCGCTCCCAGTTTTTTTTTTCCTGTCCACCGTAGCATTCACTTTTTGCGTAAATGCTTTATTGAAAATTTTTACCCTTTTGTTTCCACCGGGGAGATAAGTTCCCGTTTTCTTTCACCCCCATGCGGGCCGTTCTTTCCCCTTGTCTTGGTACATTGAACTTTTCCATGTGTTCTGAGCGATAAAAACCATTTACCTTTCCTTTTGCGCCGGTTTCCCTTAAACAAAAAGGCACCCCTCCTGGTCCTTGCTTTCTTTAGTCCCTCGTTTATCTGTGCCATTTCGCCTCTTGTTTTTTTTGATCTTTCCCCCTCATAACCGGCCCAACCCCAACTGGTCCCGTTTCGTTCTTCCATCCAAACCTCCCCCCCCCCTCTTCTGCTCCACGTATCTTCACGAATTATAAGGCTTCGCTTTTTTTTTTTTTTTTTTTTTTTTGGGGGGTTGCCAAAAGACGGTCTCCCCCTTTATCTTTCTGCTATCGTTCTTTCGATCCCTTCCCTCTCCGGCGGCCCTTTCTACAGTTTTATCCCACCCGAACTCCCTTTCCCACTACGTTTTATGGTACCCCCCGTTTCAGAACTGGGTCCAATTGTCTCCCTTTTCAATCTTCCCCTTGCAAAGCTTCCCTCATTGACTAGTTTAATAAACCCCTTCGTTCCCCCTTCCCCCCCTCTTTTGAGGTGACAGTATCGGAGGAGACGTTTAATTCTTGGTGGCCTCTTTTATCCCTTTTCAACCCCCTTCCGTCATTAAAAGGTTTTTCCCCCCCCCCACGTTCGCCCCCTGGGTACAATTCGGTTTTTTTTCTTCCCATCAGACCTTCCTTTCCGTGAACAACCCCCCCAAGTGTCTTTGTGCCGAAAGCTCGCCCTTTTGGGAAGCGGTGCAATCATCTCGTGATTAGGTCCCCTCTGTCCTAGCTGCCTTTTTTAGATTCTTTTTTGGCCTTTAGGGGATTCGCCCCTTCTTGGCTTCTGACGAGTGTTTCCCTTTTGGCTTTTTAGGTCTCTTCCCCAGAAATTCCATCGTCTGAGGCCTCGCGCACATTGAGGAACGGCCTCCCACGTTCCCCCTGTAACTTTTGACCCCGTGGTTTTTTTTTTTTTTTTGACATCAAACCCTTTTTTTCTGGTGCTTTTCCCTTCTTGGCACCAACATGGTCCCCCCAATGGCGCAGTGCACTTTCTTTGGTTATTCTCTTTTCCTTCTTCGCTATAACTTCTAGCATTTCGATTTTTGGCTTTTCTGGACCTTTTTTTTTCCCCTTTTTTTGTCTTTCTCCGGTGTGGGCGTCGATTTAAGTGTTCTTTCTTTCGCCATTCAATCTCCCCTACCTTCTCCCATTCTCCGTCGCCTTTAACGATGCCCCTTACCTGTCCTTTGCCAACCCGACCCAACAAAAGCGGATTCTTCGTTTGGTACTTCCGGTGGTTTTTTTGATACTTATTTCCTTCTCCTTATTTGGAATGAGACTGGTTTTTATGTCCCCCAGCCAAGGATTTTCTGCTACTTCACATACCCTTTTCTTAATTTTTCCCTGTCCCTTTTAATCGAGAATTTTACTCTCCTCATCCTCAGCCGAGTCAAGTAGTTTTCTATTTTTTTTTTTGTCCGACGTCGACCCTCCTGCCTCCTTCGAGAAAACCGGTTCCCTTGGATTGTCTGTTGATGCTTCGACCCTCTGTTTTTTTTTCTTATGTCTTACTCCATTCTGCATCCCCCCCACAGCTTAATTGTTCCTATCTTGTCGGGAGAGGGCCCCCCCAGGACGGTTTTTTTTTTCTGTTTGTGTAATCATCCTGGAAATTACCTGTAATCGCTCCCCTTTCTCCTCTCTTTTTGCCGTCTGTAGTTTTCCTCTTCTCTTGAACTTAGGTAGTTTTAGCCTATGTGATTTGGTTGATTCCACTCGCTGACAGCTATTGCCTCTCTTTTTAACCCTGGTCCACCTTGCAGGGACCCTCTTTTTTGATTTTGATGAATTGTCAAGCGTGAAACATACGGATACCCGCCTAGACCTTATGCTCTTCATTAGTGCGCTTCTTTTTCTTTTCGCTCGGAAAGTCCTGCTGCCGTTATTGATTTCCTTCGCTTTCCCCTCTCTTATCTCTAGGGAATAGCTCCAGAGCGGTCCGTCCCTCTTTTTTCTCTCTTAGCTTCCCCACCCCCAAAAAATAGCTTTCTTCTTCCCGAGGCTTATCACCATGGTTCAAAAACTCCCCCGAAGGTGGTCCTCTTGGGGTTTACTTACCGTTTTTCTAGACCCCTAACCCACCTTGTAGGCATTTTGGCAGGTAAACCCCCCAATCATTTTGCCCCCCCAACACAAGGATTGATTCTGCCCCCCTCATTCCTATTTTCCCGTTTTTTTCTTGTTTGTTGGTGAGAGTATGGGGCCGTCCCACCTAAAGCGTTTTCCACTCCGTGGTTTTTTTCTTCTTGTGGAGTGTCATGGCCTAAACGGGTGCCCTCTGCCTGCTGCTGTGGGAGTTGCAATTTTTCCTTAATCAGGTCGTCCATTCTTCCAACCCTGCCTTGCTCCTTCCGTGTCGCACCATTTATCTTCCCGCCTCTGTTTACCTTTCGGTTCGGGATTGGACCAACACCTAGGGGAACCCCTCTCTTCCTTGTTTTGTAACTACCGTTAGCACCCCCTTTGGGGATTCTCGCCGTGCAATACCCGATTTCGGCTTCCTTGAGCTCGATCGTTCACCGTATGGTTTGGTCTCGTTCCCCTGTCTTTCAAGCATGCACATTTGTTAGCGTTATTCAAGCGGGTTTCAGGCCCGCATCGATAGGATTTCTTCTGGCCCAATGTTTCCTTTTCCTTTGGCTCCCCCGGAGATTAGTTGCCGGGCCCCCCCCTCCATTCTGTTGACTGCTTGGCCTTTCCCTCCCCCTTCCGAAGATGTGGTGTTGGGGTGGGGACCTGTTATATTTTTCTTCTTCCCCCCATCTTAACAGATCGTGGGAAAAAACCGCCGGGTCTTCCCTGCTGCTACACAGGCTTCTTTGTTTCACTTGCCTTTCGTTCCCTCTTTGGCTTTGCTTTCTTTTTGTCATTACACTTGGTAGACTGAACTCCCAGGACTTCCCCCTATGCTTAGAGCTTGAACCTATATTGAGATGCGGATTCCTTCTACCCTTAGGCCCAACCCTTTTCTCCTTCTTTTTTTCACTTTTTCTTTCTAGGTGCTTTCCTGTTTTCCATATTTTCCCTGATTACGAAGCTTTTCGGGGGGCGGTGGGAGACTCCCCAAAAAGAATTGCGGGGGGGGCATTCTTAACTTTCTCCCACCACTCACCCAAAGGCCCTTGCCAGTCAGCCCCCTCCCGTCCTTTTCCAAACGATTCTTATACGGGAACCCCAACATTCATCCCAAAATTCCCACATAGGCCACATGCCTTTTTTTCCTGCCCTGGTCGAGACATCGGTTCGGGCCCGGTAGTCTGAATCCTTTTCTTTTGTTGTTTTTAGCCTTTTTGTGGCTATGGCATCAACTGTGCTCCCAGCTTTTTTTCGTTGAAAACTTTGACGCACCCGGAGAAATTGGATTTTCCTACCGACCCCCCCTTTCACCCTTCTGATGCAGTTGACCCAAAACCAACCCCCATTTCCCTGCCGGATTCCTCATCCCCCCTCCTTGGAGCCGGCTTTGCCATGTTGGTGAATTTCAAATCGCAAATACTGGCACGAAAACCACCAATTGCAAACGCGTTTATTCAAACTCTTCTGATTACCCTAGTTTTTTCACCGTTGTCAAGGATTATTTCACTTTCCTGCGGGGTCGCGAAAGACCCTGTTATGGAGTGCTTGTTCCCTTTTTATGGACACTTCTTGACAACACGCTTCTCGAAATTTGTCCCCCCCTCTCACCCTTTTCCCTTGAAGCCTATTCCCACACCCACCATTTCACCCCCCTTTTCCCTGGGCTTTTTTTTTTCACGTTCGTCCCGATGTTCTTGCCCGCTTTTCCCCCCTGACTCCGATCCGATTTTTTGGAAGCAAACTCAACTGGGGCGTTTTTTTTTTTTTGGGCATTTTTCAAGCTCTTTCTTTTAAGGCCCTGATCCTTTTCCTCTTCAATTTCCTCTCCCCCCCCTGGTAAAGGGAGTTGGGCCTTTTAAGTTTGACGAATTTTGTACTTTAAAAGGTTCTTGCTGAAAACCTGGGCACCCGGAGGAATTGACCCCTTCTTCTTTATTTCTAATTTCGCTCACACGAATTGCGCCACCGTTTTAAGGTTCTGATTACACTCATTTTATTTTTTTGAACCTGCCGCTTTCCATTTTCTCATTCATCGACGTGTGAGAAAAACGTTTACCTTTTTTTTCCCCTAATTTTCCGGGTCCCTTTGACTGCCAGTTTTTTTGAAGGCGGAATTCCCCTTTTTGGGAATTCTGCCTCCGGTCTGAAGAGGTAACTGGGCAGGCGCATGCTGCAAGTGTTGGTAATTTTTTTCTCAGATTTTTTTTCGCCCCCCCAGGACTTGGGAAGCAGCCAAAGCGGACTTCTAATCTTCCTCCCTTACGCCCTTTTTTGGAGCAGGCAGGCATCTGCCCTTTTCGGGCTTTTCTGACTGACTTCCACGGGACCATTTTTTGTTTTTTAGCCTTTTTCATAACTCCCTGTTCTCGCAAGTTAAGTGGCACTACCCCCTCCGGGCGGACTCCTTTCACCACTTTTTGGTGACT